>Ga0070679_100002730_pt1 | contig 16079 bp, 24 predicted proteins | sample KBSC63BmetaG_FD_65652 | JGI IMG/M metagenome (GOLD analysis project Ga0070679, IMG submission 65652) | Corn rhizosphere microbial communities from Kellogg Biological Station, Michigan, USA - KBS C6-3B metaG | ecosystem: Host-associated > Plants > Roots > Rhizosphere | place: USA: Michigan... | reverse complement strand
GGACGATTTGGCTGCAGTATTCACCCAGCTTGCAGCGTCCGAGCGCGAGCACGTCGACAGCGTCGCACGATGGTCACAAACACGTCGCGGCAAGGATCCGGATCCGGCTCTGGTGCACTGGGAAGTGCCCGAGACCTTCGATGACGAGACCGCGACCGAAGTGAAGGCCTCGCGGTTGATGACACCGTATCGTGCACTGGCGATGGCGGTCCGCAACGAGGAGCGCGCGTTCGCGTTCTGGTCGTATCTGGCGGCCTACTCCGAGGATCCGGAAGTCAAGAAGGCCTCTGAGACGATGGCAAAGGAGGAACTCGGTCACGTCGCCACGCTGCGGAAGGAAAGGCGTCGCGCCTATCACCGCGAGTATGATCGGAAGAGTGGAGATGGCCCCAGTGGGGCGGCGCAGTCCCGGGTGGATGCGCGAAGGCTCGAGCTTCGGCTTGCTGCGCAGCTTGCGGATATCGACCGTCGCCTGGCGGGACCTGCTGCCATCCGCGCGGAAGAACTGCTCGATCAAACGATGGGTATGGCAGAGGAAGCCGGCCATCTCGGAAGCTTCCCCGGCGCGCTTGAGCAACGGGACGCGCAGGCTATCGCAGAGGCGCTGGCGGACGCCTATCTTGAAGGCGCGGAGAATTCGGACGACGAGATCCGCGTGAAGGCGCTGCAGGAACTGGCCGCGAAAGCCATCGCCAGGCTGGCCTGGCTGCGCTCGCTTGCCGCCGGATGAAATCCAGCGGCCCTGTCTTCAGGCATCCGGATCCATCCGACTGCAGCGTGGGCAGTAGGCATCGGCGGCGGAGGCGAGTTGTCGGCTGAACTCGTCCCTGAGAGCTTTTCCTTCCCAGGTCCTTCCATCGCTCCTGACGATTCTCTTGGCGCGTTCGAAGGCATGGCTCTCCGCGGCGTCATCGCCCACGCGGATGATCACCTCGTCGTGGAATGGACAAACGATCGTGGCGCGGGTGGTGTCAAGCGCATAGCGCACGACGGCAGTCAGATCGTCGGCGTGAACATTGGCGGACATCTGACTCTCCTTGTCGATCTGGTGGAGCCCAATGCAAATCAGCCCCGGCTTCCAAGGATCGCCGAGGCCGATCGTTCGCTTACTTCTGTTATCCAAGGCTATAAACGCGCAACCCGCGGTGCCGACTTTCGTTCCACCGAACTCGTCGGCAAAGCCGCTCTCCGGAGCCGGCCCCCTTGGTCGCGGTCGCTTGAACCCTGGCACGAGGCGGCGCCCAAAGTGCCTGGGAGTCCAGGCTCCGCCTCGTCGCGGTACCGGGGGCCAAGCCGTCCGATCCGATCGATATCCTAAGGCCGCTTCGTGCGCTCCGCTTTGACTCATCTCAAAGGTCGGGCGAGGCCCTAAGTAGGTATCCGGAATTTCGCCGAGGCGCATCCTGGAGCATGTAGAAAGGCATGCAGCGCCAGATCTTCTTCAAGTGCCCGCGCACCGGGATGAACGTGCAGCATCGTGCTCGATGACTTCTCGCCGGAGCTTTCGGAAGCCGAGGACGTCCACGTTGCGGTTTGGTGCCCGGCTTGCGCAGGGGTCCATTTCGCCAACAGAAGGACCGGCAAGCTGCTCGGAGATCGCAGTGAACGGCCCGCACATGCCGCCCTCAATGAAGGTGGTGGCGAAGCTTCTTGATGATCTCCCGCAGACCTTCCGCGTACCCCTCGACGAGCCTGCGCGTCTCCTCCAGACGTGACGGCTTCGGCTTCTGCGGTTCCTTGACCGGGCCTTCATGTGTTGACGGTCGGCGAAGACTTGGCGGAACCCTTTGAGCTCGATCAATGGACGATCTCGGGATCCAAGAGGGCACCTAGCGCGCTCTATCTGTTCGGCGGTTTGCCCGCCGACCCTGAACCCTCGTTTGGTGTGCTGAAAAGATGGCTTGCAATATTGCTTTTCCGCGTCGACAAGGTTAAACATACATTTTAAATATATCTTCTCGCGTCGCGGCCAGCTCGGACACGGCGGAAAGAGCCGGATCATGACTCACGTCGTCACCGACAACTGCATCAAGTGCAAGTATATGGATTGCGTCGAGGTCTGTCCCGTCGACTGCTTCTACGTCGGCGACAACATGCTGGTCATTCACCCCGACGAGTGCATCGACTGCGGCGTCTGCGTACCGGAGTGCCCGGCCGAAGCGATCTTCCCGGACGGCGACATCCCGCCCGACTCACACTGGTTCGGTCTCAATCGCAAATACGCCGGGCTCTGGCCGAACATCGTCGCAAAGAGCGAGCCGCCGCCCGATGCAGATGCGTGGAACGGCGTTCCGAACAAGTTCTCCGAGCACTTCAGCTCGCAACCGGGCGAGCCTGAGGACTCGAGCAAGCCGCCCGCCGCCGAGGTCGCGAGATAGCGGTCAAAGGGATCTTCGCGCGACCAAGGAAAAGTCTGGACTGCTTCCGGTATTCGGCCGCAGGGCGAAAGAGCCCCGGAGAACGTGATAAACATACACGTCATATATCTTTGGCTCTAACTGACCACTTCTATTGCGCGGCCTAAGCGCCACCGGGATGATTCATGAGATTGGCGAGCTTTACCGACTTCGAGCTGCGGCTGCTCATGTACGCGGCGGCCCACGAAGACCGGCTGATCACCATCGAGGAGGCATCCGAGGTTTACAATATCTCGCGCACACATCTGATGAAAATCACGAATGCCCTGACGAGAGCGGGGTTCCTCAAGACTGTGCGTGGCCGCTCGGGGGGCCTGAGATTGGGGAAGCCGCCGCCAAAGATAAGACTGGGCGACGTGGTCCGTGTCACAGAGCCCGATTTCACCCTGGTCGAATGCTTTGGCTCCGGCAGCCAATGCACCATCACGCGTAGCTGCCGGTTGCGCGGCATCCTGCATGAGGGGCTCGATGCATTCACGGCCGTCCTCGACAAGTACACGCTTGCCGACCTGATGCTCAGGCCAAAGGATTTTGGAGTGCGGCCTGCGGCGTAATTGGCGCCGCGCAGACGCGTCCGTTAAGCGGCGAGCTTCTTGGGTCGATCCGCTGCAGCTCGCCTGGCCGCCACAGCTATCCAGTCGCGAAGGAGACCCCTGTCTTCCTTCGAAAACGATGATCTGCGCTTGATGTCGTCGAGCGTTTCCCCGGGATGGCATCGCTCGAAGTCTTCGCGGATCAGTGATTCGAGATAGGCTCGGTCCGCATCATTCGTCGGGCGCACATGGCGATGGGAATTGCTCAACATGCCATTTTCTCCATTCTCGGATCTTCGTTGGGGCCGCTGCGTTCGAGCGTCGGGATCATCCATGCGGGGCACTCGCTCATCCCGACCGCGGCCACCAGGGAAATCATTTCCAGCCGCTCCGCGCGTGACAGGTCGCGGCCAGAGCATGGGTCGGATTCGTCGTGCCGCTCGGGATCAGCCGCCATGGTCGCCGTCCTCGGCGGGCAGAAGACGCAGACGAGCGCGCCAGACATCGGGGCCTTCCTCCAAATATGACCAAGCGCAGCGCGAGCCGTGGCGCGCTTCGAGCTGCAGTCGCAGTCGCCGCGGATCGTGATTTACGACGATCTGCAGCGAGTCGTCCGGGGCGAGATGCTCGAACAAGCGGAAAAGTATGCCGTGACGGTATCGCGGATCGATATCCGCCACCTTGATTACGCGTTCAGCGGGGCTCGTCTCCAACATGGCATGGCTCCTTCGAGTGGGCGATTTCGATCGGCGTTGCCGGGTGCCGCGCCTTCCATTCGAGCTCGAGATACAGAACATCGATGTGGCGGATCAACCGTTGGGCGTGGCTTGGCTCCAGGATCCGGTGCAGAGTGGCCAGGAAATACGGCTTCAAGATCTTCCCGGTGATCCCGCGCTCGCCGACCATCAGCTCGACGATGTTCTCCTCGAGCGGCGAAAGGTCGTCGCTGATCGTCGCCAAATCGAGAATATGGTTCAGCGATTTCTCCACCTCGGCCCACTTCGCGCGCGAGATATGGGTGAGGACGTTGTTGACATGCGGATGGGCGCGAAAGGCCGCGAAGATGCGGAAGGCGAGCTCGGCCATTTCGGGAAGCTTTGAGTCCCCCAGCAAATATTCCTGAAGGATCGTGCCTCGAGCGGGCTGCGCCTCTGCTCGGGATTCCAGCCGAAGCGGGATGGTCATGGATTGATCTCCAGACATAAAAGATATATTATAAATACATCTTTTGAGGTGCCTCGACAAGGAGAAATGCGATGATCGAGAGCCGTCAAGAATCGCCAAGGCCCTCCGAGCGGGCCGTCGAATTCAGCGACAACACGTTCCTGGTTGACGCCGCACTCGTCGGCGAGCTTCTGCGCATACCGCCGACACGCGTGCCGGCCCTGATGCGCGAAGGGCGTATCACCAGCGCTTGCGAGCGCGGAATGGATGAGCACGCGGGCGAATTCCGCCTGAGCTTCTTCTACCGAAACCGTCGTGCGCGGGTGAGCACTGACCTGGCGGGTCGCATCCTTCGGAGATCGGCGATCGATTTCGGCGAGCGGCCTATTCCGGACACCATGCGTCGTGCCGGCGCCTGACGAGAGGACGTTTGCTTACGAAAAAGGAGATTTGCAGATGACTGACTTACATTCCGTCCAAAGCATGGATCTGCCGGGCAGCGATCTCGATGTGGCAAAAATGCCGGGGCATTGGCTGCTTGCCCGTCTAGGCAAGCGCGTGCTGCGTCCCGGCGGTCTCGGGCTGACACGTGCGATGCTGCACCATCTGGCCATCGGACCGGCTGACGAGGTGGTGGAATTCGCTCCTGGTCTCGGCGTAACCGCCCGCACGATCCTGCAGCGCCGTCCACGGTGCTACACGGCGGTCGAGCGGGACGCGAAGGCGGCGAGATGGACAGCCGGGCAGCTTTCGTCGAATTCTGAAATATCCGTTGTCGTCGGGAGAGCCCATCACACGGACCTGCCGGCTTCTTCCGCAACCGTGGTCGTCGGCGAGGCCATGTTGAGCATGCAGACTGCCGAGCACAAGCGCCTGATCGCCGCGGAGGCATTTCGGCTGCTCCGTTCGGGCGGACGCTATGGCATTCACGAGCTTGCCGTCGTTCCGGGCGACATTCCGGCCGAGCAGCAGCGCGAAATCGATCGCGCGCTCTCTTCGGTCATTCATGTCGGCGCTCGCCCGCTTACCGCTGCCGCGTGGAAGGCGCTACTGGAAGATGTTGGTTTCCGTGTCATTGGCATCGGATATGCGCCAATGCACCTTCTCCGGCCCCTGCGTCTCATCCAGGATGAGGGGATTCTCGGCGCTCTGCGACTGGCAAAGAATATCATGTTCGATGATGCCGCGCGAGAACGGGTGCTGGCGATGCGTTGGGTATTCGAACGCTACCGTCGAAACCTGAGCGCGATCTACCTCATTGCGCAAAAGGATTAGGCCGAGATTTGGAAGTAGGGGGCGCCTGCCAGCGCTCCCAACTCTCGGACAATCTTGTCCATTTGGCCTCGCTGCGGGCCGGCCGCGATGCCCAGCTACTGCGCTGGCTTGGCCGCTTCATCCATGGCCGTCAGCGAGAGGACCGAATGCGCATAAGCACCTCCCGCGCGCATCTCGGCCGCCACCCAGATTGCCTCCATCAGTTCCTCGCGTGTCGCGCCGTGGCGCAGCGCCGCCTTGGTGTGGCCTTTGATGCAATATGGGCATTGCGTGACATGCGCCACGGCGACGGCGATCAGTTGCTTGGTCTTTGCCGGTAAGGCGCCGTCGGCGAACACCTGACGACTGAACGCCTGAAATGCCTTTTCGGTTTCCGGCGCAAGAGCCCGGCGTTTCTCGGCAAGCTCGCGCGACGCCGGCGGGTATAGGGTCTCGGTCATTTTGCGCACTCCTCGTTCTCAACGAAATTGGAACCGGCTGTCCATCGTGGGCCCGGCATGACTTCTCGCAGCTAATGATAACCGACGCACATCACATACTCCCGCAACAGCTCCTCCTCATATTCACGCTCCCCGAGGAGCGCCTCCAGCGCGTCGCGGGCGTTGAGCACGCCTATGGGCCGGGACGTGGGGTCCAGGATCGGAACATTCTTCAGATGCCGCTCCTTCATGACCATCCAGATCTCGTGCAACAGGCTATCAGGGCGGCAACAGACAACGGCCTGCGTCATGACGGCTGACGCCGCCGCCATGCAACCGGCTCCTTGGCAATGACTGATCTGCCGGACGATGTCTGTCTTGGTGATGACGCCGGCGAGTACGTTCTCGGAGTCTCGCACCACCACGATATCCTTATCGGGATCGCGCAAGAGAGTTGCTGCGGCGATGAGCGGGGCATCGGCGCCTATGGTGATGAGACGCTCGCGTGCGGCCGATAAGATTCTTTCGACGATCATTGAAGACCAAAGCTCCTATAGCGGCTTCCAAATCCTTGTCTTAGGCGCCCAAGGCGATTTTTAGGATTGTCCCAGATGAGGTGTCGAATGCCGCCGCAAAAATGGAAGAAGAGACAGAAGGTACCACCGAACAGCACCATCCGACCAATCCACGATCCAATGAATTTATCGACCGCGGCATAGGCGTCCGGTCCGGCCGCCGCCGCAACCAGCCAGATCACCAGCGCGACAGCGTAAGCGCTAAGGGCAACGCCGGTGATCCGATTGCCGATCGACAGGACCGAGGTGAGCTGCGGCCTATAGATCTGGATGTTGGGCGAAAGCGGCCGCTGACGGTCCGACGGAGCACTCGTCATGTCCCACTCCTCCTTTTTCGTCAGCTCCGGCGTTCGATTAGCATCTTCTTGATATCGGCGATCGCTTTCCCGGGGTTCAGTCCCTTGGGGCAGGTTCGCGTGCAATTCAGAATGGTGTGACATCGATAGAGCCGGAACGGATCTTCGAGGTCGTCGAGCCGCTCCCCGGTCGCCTCGTCGCGGCTATCGACGAGCCAGCGGGTTGCCTGGAGGAGAACTGCCGGGCCGAGAAAGCGGTCGCCGTTCCACCAATGGCTTGGGCAGCCCGAAGTGCAGCAGAAACAGAGAATGCACTCATATAATCCGTCTAGCCGGCCCCGCTCTTGAGGCGATTGAAGGCGTTCTCGCTCGGGCTCCGGGCTCTTCGAACGAAGCCATGGCTCGACGAGCCTGTGTTGCGCGAACAAATGGGTGAGGTCCGGAACGAGATCCTTGATGATTCTCATATTCGCCAGCGGATAGATGGTCGCAGGCGTTGCCAGATCGGCGTTGAACTTCGTGCACGCCAGCCAGTTCGTGCCATCGATGTTCATCGCACACGAACCGCACACGCCCTCGCGACAGGAGCGGCGGAAGGTGAGGCTCGGGTCGACCGTGTTCTTGATCCAGATGAGGACATCCAGGACCATCGGCCCGCAATCGTCGAGATCGACCTGATAGGTGTCGATGCGGGGGTTTTGCCCGGAGTCAGGATCGTACCGATAGACGTCGAAGCGTTTGATCCGGGTCGCGCCGCGCGGCGCCGGCCAAATCCGTCCCCGGTCGATGCGTGAGACTGCGTCGACGCCAAAATTCCTGGGCACCGGAAAGCGTTTGAGCACGAGTGGCCCCAGGAATCCTTGCCAGGCGATCGGTGCGACCCGGCTCAGATGCATGTCCAGATATTCCATCTCGCCACGATTGATCTTCTCGCGGGCGACAGGATCGGAGTTGTAGGGGAGCCGGAGGTCGATCCCGTTCGATTTGGCGAGAGCGCCATCCAGTTCCGGTCCGGTCGAAGCTCCCGTCCAGACGCGTACCCGGAAAGAATCTCCCGCGCGGTGCGCCGCTTCGATGCGGGCCCCGAAAGCCATCGGAACCGTTTTGGGGTATCCCGACCCGGTGAACCCGCTCATGCCGACCGTGCTGCCGGGGGCGATCAATTCCGCCGCCGCACCGGCATTCACGACCTTGCTGAGGAGGGATGAGTCACAGATGCGCGAACGGCTCATGGCTTCTCTCGCGAGTAAGACTCCGACGTCGTCTCGCTACCACGGGGAAATCCAACTCCGGCTGATCCAGATCAATGTTGGCAACGGCGATGGCGCCCCAGGCTTCGGGAGGCGCGTCGCATCGCTGGATCGGCAGCTCGAGTTGCGTCGTGCGAAGAAAGGTCTGTTATCGCTATTTGAGCGTCTTGATATAGTCGGCAAGGTCCGAGATCTCAGCCCGACTGAGGGACAAGCTCGGCATGGTCGGATGCGGCCGGAGCAGAAGGAACGCGAGCTTGTTCGCATCGAAATCCGGCAGTCCTGCGATCGAGGCGAAGGATGGCGGCTGGTTGGTGGCGCTTTTGGGATCGCGCTCCACGCGATGGCAGGCGGCGCACCAACGTTCCGCGATCGTCTTGCCATGGCTTGCGTCGGCCGCGGTAGCGGAGACTGGCTGAAGGACGGCCAACACGCAGCATCCGGCCAAAAGCAATGGTTCCGTCACTCGACTTTCCAACATGGCCGGCTTCTCCGCGGACGTCTCTTGCTTGGCCCCTAGCCTATTATCCCATCGAGCGCGGAGGCCGGCAATGGCCGGTTTCCGATGGCTGTTTTTTGAACGGTTCGCGCATCGCCCATCCGTAAGCATTCCGATCGGCTTTCTGGCCGGTTGGATCGGATCCCTGCTGGGATCTCCGAGTGCCGACGCTGATGCCTGACCGGAGTCGGCGCCGAACAGAGTACAAGAGGTCATTGAAAGTAAGCAAAGAGGAAAATGAGCATGCCGAGTATCACCTGCGACATCAGGGTCGGACGGACAAAGGAACGGAAGAGCCAATTGGCGATGAGCCTGACCAAAGTCGTACAGGAAGCGACGGATCTCGGGATCGACCATATCTTTCTGGTGATGAGTGAATGCCTGGCTTCAACTTCGTGGACGGCGGCAAACACGTCCCAGACTACGTCGCGGTCCGGGCGGCCAGTATCCAGCCGGACACGAGCAGATTCGCCCGTGCAAACTGAACCGCACTTGGACACGCCGTTCGTTCAGTGTGAACTCGAGCAAGGGCTTTCGGACACGGAAACGAGAAGCGTGTTCGCAAAATGACCGAGATTACGCACAAGGCCATTGGCTCAGCGGCCGGGGGTGAGAGAAGGGTGTCAGCAAGCTATTGATGTTTCAGTAGATTTATTCAATCTTAGCGGGAATCCCTCCCTCTCCGCCACTACACTGTTCTCCTCTATTGAAGGAAACAAAGGAGAGTTATCGACGAAAGACACTCGAGAGAGGCTGCAATCTGGTCGATCATTGATGGTAATGCGGACGAGCAGACAAATTCTCTCACGACACGGCCTTTGTGGCGGGAAATCGCGCGATCCAATGCCGGGCGATGTCGCTGCGGCGGCATAACCAGACATCGGGCATCTTCGCTATGCTTTCGAGGAATCGGGAGAGCGCGACCGACCGGAACGGATGGCCTGCAAGGCGGCAATGCAATCCGATCGTCATCATTTTCGGCTCGTTCGCGCCTTCGTCGTAGAGCGCGCTGAATTGCTCCCAGATGATCTGTTGGAAATCGGCGCCGGTCGCCAGCGCTCCCCGGATGTATTTTGCGTCATTCATCACCTGTGTATAGGGCACCACCAAATGCTGGCGGCCCATGCACTGGACCCAATAAGGAAGGTCGTCATTGTAGGCATCGCTGTCATAGAGAAAGCCGCCGTGCTCGACGATCAGCCGGCGCGTATTCTCAGTCGAGGCATAGCGGCAGTACCAGCCTAGCGGAGCGGTCCCGGTCAGCGCTTCGATCGTATCATAGGCCGAAAAGATGGCCGAACGTTCTGCATCCAGGCTCATGCCCTGATGGCGCACCCAACGTGACCCGTGCCCGCAGAGGTCGTAGATTCCGGCCCTGGTGCCTTCCCGCAATGCGTCGGCGATCTGAGAGTTGCGGGCGAGCGCCTGCGCGCAAACAAAGAAGGTCGCCGCCGCATCATGGCGCTGGAGGATCTTCAGCAGCCGCCAGAACCCAGCCCGGCTGCCATACTCGAACATCGACTCCGCACCGAGATCGCGGCCGGGAAATGCCGAACCACCAGTCTCGATCAGGCCTGTTTCCGTATCGTGGTCGCCATCGGGAACCGATGGTTCGGAGCCCTCTTCGACATTGATGACGACGTTTACAGCTATTCGGGCCTTGTTCGGCCAGTCGGCATGGGGCGGCTTGCGGCCGTAGCCCTCAAAATCCCGAAGCATTGCGCCTTCATCGTCCATCAATTCCGCTCCGTCAGATGCAGGTTGAAAGGCAGATCGGCAAACTCGGTATCGCTGCCATCGTCGATCCGACGCACGAAGGTCGCGACGTTCACGGCTGCTTCGAGCCCCATGAGGCCGCTGTGCCACGTACCCGCCCGGTAGGAGATGCCATGGCCGGCCGGCACCACGAATGCCGCGATCTGCTCAGCATGGCGCGGCGGCTTACCCGGCGGCGCGACGAACGTCACCATCGGCCGTGCAGTTAAGGGTAGGAAGGCTTGAACCGAGAACGGGTGACGTTCGATGCGGCTAATGCCGCCCATACTCCGTGCGAACGGGGCGACGATGATTGTTAGCGTGCTCGTTCCCGCAGCCGGCTCTCCTTCGAACTGAAGGGGAATGTCGATGCGGCCGGTCATCGAAACGAGGCTGAAGCAGATCCCAAACGGAGCGAACCCGTCGTCGCCGTCTTCGGTCAGCGTGACCGGGCTGATCTCTATATCGGGGGCGGCCATCTCAGCTCTGAACTCCGCGAGCCATCTTGCCTCGCGAGAATATCCAGACGAGCAGCACGCCGAGCAGTAGGACAGCGGTGAAGATCATTCCTGCGGCGGCAAAGCCGCCCGTCACATCGCGGCTCCAGCCGAGCAAGGGTGGTCCGACGATGCCACTGAGATTGGCCACCGAATTGATCAGCGCCACGGCGGCTGCGGCGGCAGTGCCGGTCATGAGCGAGGTCGGCAACGTCCACAGGATCGGATTGGCGCAGAAGACGCCGATCGCGGCGACGATCAGGCCAAGCAGCGCAATGCTGTGAATGCCCAGGGTAAAGGTCGTCACGATAAAGCCTAGGGCGCCCAGTAGCATCGCAGCGGTAAGATGACCGATGCGCTCGCGCTTCGCGTCGGATCGCCGCGCCCACAGGACCATCGTCACGGCTCCGCACAAATAGGGAATCGCGCTGAGGAAACCCGTGGCAGTATTGCTGTAGCCGAAGCTCTTGATGATCTGAGGCAGGAAGAACGCGATCCCGGTCACACCGAAGACGATGCAGAAAAGTACGCCGGCGAGCAGAAGCACGCCCGGATTCACAAAGGCATCTGCGAGCTTGTAGGTATGCACGGCTTCGAGGTTGCTGCGTTCCTTGGCGAGAATGTCTTCGAGCCGGGAGCGCTCGGCTGGCGCGAGCCATGACGCCTCTGCCGGACGCTCGGCCAGCAACCACAGGCAGGAGATGCCGAGAAGCAGGGCCGGCACGCCTTCGATGATGAACATCCACTGCCAGCCGGCGATGCCGTAGGCGCCATTCATCTGATCGAGCAGCAGGCCCGATACCGGACTCCCGATGAGGCCCGACAGAGGAATCGCCATCAGAAACACGCCCGTGATCCGGGCCCGGTAGTGGCGGGGGAACCAGCTGCCGAGATAGACCAGAATGCCGGGGAAGAAGCCCGCCTCTGCAACTCCAAGCAGGAAACGAAGCGTGTAGAAGCTCCTTTCACCGGAGACGAAGGCCATCCCGGCGGAGATCAATCCCCATGTGATCATGATGCGCGCAATCCAGAGCCGCGCGCCGAATTTCGAGAGGGCAAGATTGCTGGGCACTTCAAAGAAGAAGTATGCCACGAAGAACATGCTCGCCCCGAAGCCGTAGACCGTCGACGAGAAACCGAGATCCGCGTTCATCTGGAGCGAAGCGAATGAAATATTCACCCTGTCCAGGTAGGCAAAGAAATAAAGAAGAATAAGGAAAGGAATAATCCTCTTGGAAGCTTTGTGCACGATGCGCTGATCTTCGATCGTGAGATCAGCGGTGACTTGCGGAGTCCCTGCTATACTCATAGTCCTGCCCCCCACCAGATGTATTGGCGCATAGAGCGGGGGCTGTCGTCGAACGGCAATACTAGAATTCCGGAATCTGGAAGCTTGGATATTGAATCTTGGAATTTCTTGATCTATTTCGTTGATCGGTCAGGCCAAAGATGCGCGAAATCCCATTCGACAAGATGCTGGCTGTCATGGAGACGGTCTCCACCGGGCGCAGGCCGCTTACGGTTACGGAGATTTCGGGTGCAACCGATCTGGCGGTCCCAACCGTCCACCGGCTCGTCGCTCTGCTGGTCGACCGAGGCCTGCTGAAGCGCCACCTCGCGACCAAGAAGGTCATGCCGGGCGCTCGGCTGATGAAGCTCGGCGTGAGTGCCGTGCAGACCTCCCTCTACGCCGATAAGCCCCACGCGCTTCTGAAATCACTTGTCACGCGGATTGGCGAGTTTGCCCAAATCAGCATGGTCGTGGACGGCGAACTGATCTGCGTCGATGCAGCCAGCGCACACCGGGAGAACGGCCTTCATCTTCAGCAAGGCAACAAGGCGCCGTTGCATTGCACCTCGATCGGCAAGCTCTATCTCGCGTCGCTTCCGGAGACCGAGCTCCGCTCCTGGCTCCGCTCCGCGAACCTGCCGCGTCTGACAGACCGGACCATGACTGACCCGACCGCGCTGCGGAAACACTTCAAGGAAATTCGCGCCCGGGGGTGGAGCTCCTGCAACGAGGAAATGTATCCCGGTGTCGTAGGCTGCGGCGTACGATTACCGCTTCGGAATTCATCCGGCTTCATCGGTCTGTGCATATCAGCACCCGCCGTCCGAATGAACTACAAGGCAATCACAAGCCATATACCTACACTGAAAAAAGTTGCCCTCGACATCGCCGATATTTTCGACCGGCGAACAACTTAATCTCACCGCTGGAAGCCATCAAAATAAATCGGCTCTGGCGTATATGGCTTCGGCCTCCGCAACATATTACGCAAGGGGCCTGCGGAGGCCACCGCACGGGTGACGCCTCGCAGCCACGACATCTGTGCGCTGAGGGTTTCCAACCGGGCCCGAAGCAGGGCATTGCCCGACGCTTCCCGCAGGACGCCGTAGAATATCTCGAGTTGCTGGCGATGACGCATCCAGTCGCCGCGGCTCTGTGTTTTTGTCATCGCCTCTGCGGTGGCGTTCGTGTCGATGACGCGCACTTTTGACGCAACAGGCTTTTGTCGGTAGCGAACCCCACTGGTCCAAACATCCCTTAAAACCGCCTTTGGCGGTTCCCCATCAAACCTCCAGCTTTGCTGGAGGTTATTGGCTTTGCTGCAATTGAAAGTCGGAGGGGCGCGTCAGGCGCGACATTCGCAAGCGGCGCTTTCGCTGCCGTTCATGCGAGTCTGCCGACATTTAAAGACATCAATAAAGCCTCGATCAGCCGGATGCGTCGAGTGCTTCGCTGCCAAAGGACACCCACCCAACGGACTAGATTGGGCGCATCAACCGCGATCTTTTGAAGTTTGAGACCCTCCGGCCAAGGCGGAGCCCAATCAGGCAGGATTGACACGCCAAGCCCTCGATCGACGAGAACTGCGATTGCGTCCAGAGCATCGAGTTCAAAGCGATCCCGAGGTTTGATCGAGCGGCTTCGCAAATAGAGATCGGCCAACTGACCACCCCAGTGACTTCGATCGTATCGGATCAGCGGCTCGCTCGCGAGAAGTCGGTCTGGAGTTTTAATACGGATGCCGCGCGGTGCAATCACAATGAGCGGATCGGCACGAAGTGGCCGCCAGAGACAAGTCTTGGGCAAATCGAATGGAGGTTGAACGATGACAATCGCGTCCAGTTCCTCCCGAAGTAGCATCTCGTAAAGAGCCTTTGATGTTCCGGGAACCACGTAAGGTTCGATTTCTGGAAATTGTGCGCTGAGACCAACCATGGCATTCGGCAAAATGCCGGTAAGGGCGGTTGATATCGCCCCTAGGCGAAACTCTCCCTTGACGGTATCCATTGCGGCAAGGGTCTTGAGGTCAGCACATTCCCTCAAGATTGAATCCGCTCGTTGCAGAATCGTGTAGCCCGCATCGGTCGGTCGAACGGTTCTGCCTGCTCGAAGAATGAGCGGGCTTCCGATTTCCCTTTCGAGCGCGTCGATGCGTTGAGCGATTGTCGCGGCTGTGATGCCGAGTCGGCGCGAAGCCTCCGCCATCGAACCGAGCCGGGCGACCAGAACAAAGGTTTCGAGGAATCGGGTTTCCATACCAAATAAAATACATGTTCTAAAGCAATAGGAAGCTGTATTTTCTTTAATTCCGGTTTCGGGCTTTATCGGTCGATCAATCGAGACGGAGTCTGACTGTGGACCTTGGCTTAAGTTCAAAAACAGCACTCGTGCTGGGTGGGGGAGGTGGGTTGGGTGGCGCAATCGCCGCTGCTCTCGGTCGCGAGGGCGCTAAAATTGCCATTGCTGATTTAGATCCAAAGGCACTTGGTCGATCCGCCGCGGCGGTGAAGGCGGCCGGCGCAGCAGTCATCGAGCTCCAATGGGACCTTGCGGATCTATCTGTCATCGACAGCAAGGTCAGCGAAATCGAACGACATTTTGGCCCCGTCGATATTTTGATGGCCAATACGGGAGGTCCGCCACCCACACCCGCGGCGGGACAAAGCCCGGATTTGTGGCTGCGCAATTTCCAGATGATGGTGCTCTCGGTGATCTCTATTGCGGATCGCGTTCTGCCTGGAATGAAAGCACGGCGATGGGGCAGGATCATTACCGGCACATCCTCGGGTGTTGTTTCCCCAATTCCCAACCTTGCGATTTCAAACGCTTTGCGACTGTCGTTGGTCGGGTGGTCGAAAACCCTTGCGCGTGAGGTCGCCAAGGACGGCATCACCGCCAACGTGGTTTTGCCAGGACGTATCGCGACCGATCGCATTCAATTTCTCGATGAGGCGAAGGCAAAGCGAGAGAGCAAGTCACTCGATGCGGTTGTCGCCGAGAGTACTGCGACCATACCTGTAGGGCGATACGGTAACCCTTCTGAATATGCGGATGTTGTTACCTTTCTGGCCAGCGAGCGCGCCTCATATGTGACCGGATCAATTGTCCGGATCGATGGCGGCCTTATTGCTTCGATTTAAGCAAGGAATCCCGGAGACGACCATGTCGAACGATAAATCAATTTTTGACACGCTAAAATCGGTTACGACTGCGACCATCACGACGGTGCTTTTGAAAAAGGGTCTCCGTAATGTCTGGTTACGCGGAACGAAGCCGTTGCAACCTAACCTGCCTCGCATCGTCGGACGAGCTTTCACTCTTCGATTTGTACCGGCTCGCGAAGACCTCGCCACACCGGAATCGTGGTCGTCGCCGATCTCGACCCGCGGCGCCATCGAAGCAATGCCCGAAGGCTGTATTGCCGTCGTAGATGCCATGGGCGTGACCGATGCCGGAATCTTTGGAGATATCCTCTGCGCGCGCATGGAGAAACGAGGTGTAGCCGCTTTGGTCACCGACGGGGTCGTTCGAGACGTGGCGGGCGTCATTGGCACAGGCTTGCCGGTATGGTGCGATGGGGCGGCTGCCCCGCCATCTGTTGCAGGTCTCACCTTTGTGAATTGGCAAGAACCCATCGGGTGCGGCGGCGTTGCCATATTTCCGGATGACGTGATTGTCGTCGATGCCGATGGTGCGGTCGTCATCCCAAAGGCGGTCGTTGAAGAAGTCACAGCACTTTGTGTCGAGCAGGAACGGCTCGAAGCCTGGATTATGAATGAGGTCGGAAACGGTATTCCTCTCCCAGGGCTCTATCCGCCAAATGCGGAAAACAAATCCCGCTACGAAGCATCGAAGACCAAGCCATAAGCCGGTAAAAGGGCCGCGATTATTATCGCAGTCCGGCTTCGCTCAAGCCCTCCTCAAGAAGTCGAAGTCGCACAACCCGCTTCGGCAACCGAGCATAGCCCCGCGCGGCGTCCGCGGCCACCGGCCGATGCGTCTGTCGGGTTCTACGGCAATGTTCAGCCTTGAGCAGCTTGAAAGCCGGGCCTCTTGCCAAAAAAGTCGCTGGTCAATTGATTTACGGTGAGTGGCGGAATTCTTTTTT
>Ga0070679_100002725_pt1 | contig 16092 bp, 15 predicted proteins | sample KBSC63BmetaG_FD_65652 | JGI IMG/M metagenome (GOLD analysis project Ga0070679, IMG submission 65652) | Corn rhizosphere microbial communities from Kellogg Biological Station, Michigan, USA - KBS C6-3B metaG | ecosystem: Host-associated > Plants > Roots > Rhizosphere | place: USA: Michigan... | reverse complement strand
GCCAAGCTCGTGCTGTCGGAGGTGACGCTGCGCGAGCTGCGCGACAATCCGGTCGTGCCGTACGACGAGGACGCAGTCACGCGGCTCATCCAGGACGACTTGAACCTGCCGATCTACGACGGCATCAAGCACTGGACGGTGGCCAAGCTGCGCGAGCACGTGCTCGACGACAGCACCAGCGGCGCCGATCTGTTGCGGCTGTCGCGCGGGCTGACGTCGGAGATGATCGCGGCCTGCGCCAAGCTGATGTCGAACCTCGATCTGGTCGTCGCGGCGCGCAAGATTCGCGTGGTCGTGCACTGCAACAACACGCTCGGGCTGCCGGGGCGCTTGTCGTCGCGGCTGCAGCCGAACCATCCGTCGGACGACGTCGACGGGATCCTGGCGTCGCTGAAGGAAGGCGTGAGCTTCGGCGTGGGCGACGCGGTCTTCGGGATCAACCCGGTCATGGACAACGCCGAGCAGACGCGCAAGATCCTCGACGCGACCGATCAGTTCATCCGCGAGTGGCGCATTCCGGCGCAGAACTGCTGCCTGGCGCACGTCACCACGCAGATGAAGGCGCTCGAAGCGGGGGCGCGGCTGCACCTCATGTTTCAATCGATCGCGGGCACCGAGAAGGCGATGACCTCGTTCGGCGTCACGCTGTCACTTTTACAAGAAGCCTGGGACATGACCTTGAAGCTCGGCCAGGCGACCGGGCCGAACGTCATGTACTTCGAGACCGGACAGGGCTCCGCGCTGTCGGCGGATGCGCACCATGGGGTCGATCAGCAGACGCTCGAGGCCCGCAACTATGGCCTGGCGCGTCACTTCGATCCGTTCCTGGTGAACACCGTCGTCGGGTTCATAGGCCCCGAGTATCTGTATGACGCGAGACAGATCACCCGCGCCGGACTGGAAGATCATTTCTGCGGGAAGCTCCACGGCATTCCCATGGGGTGCGACGCCTGCTACACCAACCACGCGGACGCGGATCAGAATGATCTGGAGAACCTCGAGGTCCTCTTGACCGCGGCCGGGTGCAACTTCTTCATGGGACTCCCGATGGGCGACGATGTGATGTTGAATTACCAATCGACGTCCTTTCACGACGACGCCACGTTGCGGCAGCTGCTTGGCCTCCGCCCTGCACCAGAGTACGAAACGTGGCTCGAAGAAATGGGGATCATGAGGGACGGGAAGCTCACGGCGAAAGCCGGAGACCCGAGCATCTTCGGGTGAGGCGCATTCGCGCGTTGTCGGCCGCGTCGCTGATCGCGATCGGTTGCGCCGCCGGCGTTCCGGAGATGAAGACGGCGTCGTCATCGACGCGTACGGCATCGGCGGCGCGCACGCGCGCGCCCGATGTCGAGCTCTTCTACAAGGGCGATCAGCCGTGGGCGCGGCGCGGGAGCGAAGAGTGGTCGCTCGGCGATGTGCACAAGGACGAGATGGTGTTCTCGCCCGACGGCAGGCGCTTCGCCTACGTGCGGGCGCGGGCGCAAGCGTCCGCCGGGAAGGGAACGGCCGCGTCGGCGCACGTGCTGGTGCGCAATCTCGCGGGCGATCCGGTGAACGACTTCAGCGTCTATCGGCCGGGGATGCCCGACAAGCTGTCGTGGCTCGACAATCGGCGGCTCGGCTATCTCGCGCCGCCCGACGTCACCAAGCACAGCTCGGCGCTGACCTACGTGGTCCACGACGCCGACACCGGCGAGGTGCTCGCGGCGCGCTCGGGCATGGACTTCACCTGGGATCCGGGGCATCGGCACGTCGCGTTCCTCGTCGGCAAGCCGGGGCAGCAAGCGCTCGTCGTCGACGGCAAGAACGTGTGGCCGCGCGCGGGCATGACGCGGTTGCACGGCGATCCGGTGTGGAGCGCCGACGGGCACGGCCTGGCGATCGTCGACGAGGGCGCGGGCGCGCCGCGCCTGGTGGTGATGGTGGAGTTCGACGATCCGCAGGGCGATCTGACGTGGCCGGTGCCGCACGATGCGCTCGCGCCGGGGTTGCGCGTGTACTGGGCGAGCGAGTCGAAGGTCGTGATCGGCGAGAGCGCGCTCAAGCCGAAGTTCGCGGCCGGTTGGGAGCGCCTGCAGTAGCTTCCCGTCGAGGGGCGGTCGTCACACTGCGTGGTAAGATGGAGTATGCGCTCCATCTTAGTTTGCTTACTCATCCTGGGTAGCGCGCGAGTCGCGACGGCGCAGCAGCAGGACGAAAAGACCGAGCGCGCGCGCATCCACCTGAAGGCGGCGATCGCCTATTACGACGAAGCGCGCTACGAGGACGCGGCGCGCGAGATGGAGGCGGCCTATCAGCTCAAGCCGCTCCCCGATCTGCAGTACAACCTGGCGCAGTGCTACGAGCGGCTCGGGCGCTACGCCGACGCGGCGACGGCGTACGAGACCTACCTGAAGGGCAATTCGGCGGCGCAAGATCGCAAGCTCGTCGAGACTCGCATCGGCAACCTGCGCGAGCGCGCGGCGGCGACGGCGGCGGGATCGCAGGTGGCGCCGATGCCGTCGTCGGGCGAGAAGGTGGTGTTCAAGACCCTCGTCGTCTACAAGCAGGCGCCGCCGCCGCCGGGGCGTGGCGTGCGCATCGCGGCCTATGGGCTCGGCGTGCTCGCGCTCGGCGCGCTCGGCAGCGGCGTCGCGTTCGCGGTGCTCGCCAAGCAGGATGCGGACGCGGTGAGCAAAGGCGGCTCGACGACGATGCCGCCGCCGTTCGACGCGCAGAGCGCGACGCAGAAGAGCGGGCAGATCGACGTGATCGTGTCGGGCGTGAGCTTTGGCGTGGCGGGGTTGTGCGCGGCGGGGGCGATCGGGCTGTATCTGCTCGGCAACAAGATCGACAAGGAGGCGCCGAAGCTGACGATGGCGCCGTCGCTGTCGCCGACGGGCGGCGGGTTCGTGCTCGCGGGACGCTTTTGATGCGAGCGCACAATTTCGTTTTGCGGTCGCACAATATTGTTTTGCGGGCGCGCAATTTGTTGGCGGCGTGCGTGCTCGCTGCGGCCTGCTACAGCCCATCGCCGCCGGCGGGCGCCTACCAATGCTCGACGGTCGACAAGTCGTGCCCGTCGGGGCAGCACTGCACCTGCGGGCTGTGCGTGAAGTCGGATGATCAGGCGGCCTGCTCGTTCACGCTGACGGCGACGCTGCCGGCGAGCGGCACCGTCGGCGAGCACGAGCAGTTCCCGATGACGTTGCAGGCGCTCGACCAGAACGGCGCCAACGCCAACGGCTTCAACGGCACGGTCGCGCTGTCGTCGAGCTGGGGCGACGTGGTGCCGTCGTCGGTGGCGCTGGTCAACGGTCAGGCGCAGGCGATGGTCGCGCTCAACCGCGAGACACTGCCGCCGCAGACGGCGACGGTGACGGCGGCGTTCGGCGGCAACAAGGGATCGGTCGGCAAGATCGGCGTGCGCGCACAGACGTTCATCCGCGACACCAACGCGATCGTGCCGACACCGACGGGAACGGCGACCTTCGGGTTCGCCGACACCGTGGTCGCCGAGCCCAACGTGATCATCACCAGCGTCGGGCAGTACCGCATGTACTTCGGCGGCTACGCGCAGAGCCAGCAGTACAAGGGATACAACTTCGGTGTCGCGACCTCGACGGACGGCGTGACCTTCACGCCGAGCCCCGATCCGGTCTTCAAGACGCCGGCGATGCCGGCCAACGCGCAGATCAATTCGCCGTCGGTGTTCGGCGTCGGGCCCAACTGGTATCTCGCGTTCTCGCAGGGCATGATGGGCGTGGTGAACGGCCAGGACGGGTGGCTGGCCGGCCCGTCGCCGGACGGCGTGTCGATGTTCCCGGCGATCGGCCCGATCGTGAGCCGCACCTCCTGCGGATATTGCGACACCACCGTCGATTTCCCGTCGGTGATTCCCGATCCGGCGGGCAACGGCGGCTACATCATGTTCTTCTCCGCCGGGCACGCGATGGGCAGCGCCAGCATCGCCGAGATCGGCCGCGCCTCGGCGGGACCCGACGGACAGACGTTCACGCCCGAGCCGGCGCCGCTGCTCTCGAGCGATCTGGCCAACGAAGCCGTGCTGCTCGCGCCGCGCGTCATCGTCGACGGAACGGTGTTCAAGATGTGGTACTCGTACGCCCGCACGCAAGACATCAGCGACTTGCAGAACCTCTGCAACGCGAACAACAAGATTCACATCGGGTACGCGACCTCCTCCGATGGGTTCTATTGGGTGCGCTCGCCGTCCAATCCGGCGGTCGAGGTCGGTCCCTGCGGCACGGCGGCGAAACCGCGCACCTGCTGGGACGACGACAGCCCGGCGATCCTGAGCGGATCGGTCGTGCCGCTCGACGGCAAGTCGACGACCTCGGGATTCGCGCTCTACTACACGACCTTCCGCACCGTGAGCCTCGGCATCCTCGGCAACTACTGCGTGCCGAGCGGGATTGGTCGCGCCACGCGCCCTTAACGCGCGCATTTGTGATAGAACCGGCGTCCGATGGAGCCCTTGCTGGATCGTTCGCGCATCGAGCGCCTGGTCCGCTCGACGCTCGCCGAGATCGGCGACAAGCGCGCGCGAACGATCGACGACGGTGACTCCGGCCTGCTCCTGCCGCCCGATCGCGGCACCAGCCTGTCGCCGTTCGACGCCGACGCGATGGCCGCGATGCTGCGCTCGACGCCGGCGCGCATCGGCGTCGGCCGCGCGGGTACGCGCTACAAGACGAGCACGCTGTTGCGCTTTCGCGCCGATCACGCGGCGGCGAAGGACGCAGTGGTCTCCGAGGTCGACGAGAAGCTCGTCGCGCGGCTCGGGCTCGTCGAGCTGACCACGCGCGCGGGCGACAAGCGCATCTTCCTCGAGCGGCCCGACGCCGGGCGCGCGCTCAGCGACGCGGGCAAGCAGACGCTGGCCGACAAATGCACCAAGGGTCCGCAGGTGCAGGTGTGCTACGGCGACGGCCTTTCGGCGGCGGCGATCAACGCGCATCTCGAGGCGTTCCACGGCGCGCTGATGTCGGCGCTGACGGCGCGCGGCTTTCGCGTCGGTACGCCGCTGTTCGTGCGCCGTTCGCGCGTGAAGGTGATGGACGAGATCGCGCGGCTCGTCGACGCCGAGGCGTGCGTGTTCACCTGCGGCGAGCGGCCGGGGCTCGGCTTCGCCGATTCGCTGTCGAGCTACTACATCTATCGACCCCAGGGAAAAGCGGCCGGGGCCACCGACGCCGATCGAGAAGTCATCAGCAACATCAACCCGCGCGGGCTCGAGCCGACCAAGGCCGCGCACGCCGTCGCCGACGCGTGCGCGCGCATCCTCGCGGCGAAAAAATCGGGAGTCGTGCTGTGAGCGGTAGCGACGCGCGGTGGACCTGTCCGGTGTGCGGTTTCGCGGGGCTCCTCGAGCCACCGGTCGATCCGATGGGCTCGCCGACCTACAGCATCTGCCCGTGCTGCGGTACGCAGTTCGGCGCCGACGATCTCGACAAGCCGCACGCCGAGCTGCGCAAGGAGTGGGTGCAGGCGGGCGCCGAGTGGTGGTCGCAGAACGAGCCCGCGCCCGAGGGCTGGGACGCCAACGCGCAGCTGCAGGCGGCAGGATTCGCCGATGGCGGTCCGCGGAACTGATTCGACGAGCGACGAGCCGCGCGGGCTCGGCCTCGTCGACTTGCCGCCGCTCAAGCCGCGCGTGTTGGCGCTGCGCACGATCCCGCGCGTCGACGAGCAGCTCGCGGCCGAGTGGAAGCTGCCCGAGGGGCTGCGCGCGGCGGGGATGCTGACCTGCTCGTCGGACGACGCGCTCTTCGTGGCGCTCGACGAGGGCACCAAGGCGGCGCCGGTCGAGGTGGTGTACGCGCGGTCGTTCTACGCGGGATCGTCGTTTCCGTCGGGGCCGTTGTCGGGCGAGGCGATCGGCGTGTACGCCGCGCGCGATCCCGACGAGGTGCGCGCGGCGCTCGACGCCTGCGTGCGCACGCTCGAGCGCGAGGCGTGGTTCTACGCGGCCGACGAAGCGGGGCAGCTCGCGTTCTTTCCGCACGTGGTGCGCGCGACCGGCTCGTATCTGTCGCGCGAGGCGGGGATCGCCGTCGGTGCGCCGATGGCCTATCTGATCGCGCCGCCGCTCGAGTCGATGGTCGCGTTCGACGCGGCGCTCAAGGCGGCGGCGGTGCGCGTGGCCAGGTGGTTCGGGCCGCCGACCGAGACGAACTACGGCGGCGGCTATCTCGTCGGCGATCTGCCGGCGTGCGAGGCGGCGGCGCGCGCGTTCGCCGCGGCGGTCGTCGACATCGCGCGCGCACCGACGGACGCGACGCGCGCGGCGCGAGGCGGCGGCGAGGCGCTCGGCGCGCGGCCCAAGGGCGGCAAGGGCGCCGGCAAGTATCGCGTGCTGGCGACGGGCGAGCGGCTCAACGACAAGCCCGAGCACCTCACGCACCTCGTCGACGACCAGTCGCTCGTCGACAAGGCGCATCCGCGGCTGCCGTTGCGCGGCAAGCTCGACACGCTGCAGGGCCTGTTGCTCGAGGCGCAGTGCGCCGCCGACGCCGACGGTGCGCGCGGCCTCGTCGGCGAATTGGGCGAGGCGCTGGAGCTGACGCGCGCGATCGTCGGCGCCGAGGTCACGGGGCGCCCGCTGCAGTCGTGGAAGCTGGCCGGCCTCGGCGCTTCCGAGCTGCGCTATCACACGCACCACACGCACGAGCTCTACGGCGTGCCCTTCATGTTCCCATCGGTGCGGCAAGGGCCCGTCGTCGCGCGGCTCTACACGGCGCGCGCCTACGCCCGCGAGGCGGAGCTCGCGCTCTACCTCGGCTTCCCGTCGGCCGACGAGCGCGCGGACTTGAAGCTGGCGATGAATCGCCTGTCGAGCGCGCTCTACCTCATGACCGTGAAGTACGTCGGCGGAAAATACGCCGGCGAGCATCTGCGTCCCGGCCCGGTGAAGGGCTGGAAGCCGCCGAAGGCAGGCTAATGGCTGGCATCAAGCGTTCGCACAAAGAAGACAAGCTCGCCAAGATCTACGACACCGACGTGCTGCCGATCTGGTCGCGCCGCTTCGGTCGCCTGCTCTTGCGCGATCTGGCGCTGCCGCCGAAGGCGATGGTGCTCGACGTCGGATGCGGCACCGGCTATCCGTCACTCGAGATCCTCGGCAAGATGGACGCCGAGGGGCGCATCATCGCGATCGATCCGTCGTCGCCGATGCTCGACGAGGCGCGCAACAAGGCGGGGCGGCTCGCCGGCAAGCGCATCTTCTTCCGCAGCGAGTCGGCGACGCCGCGGCTGGTGTTCGCCGACGACGTCTACGATCTGGTGCTGTGCAACGCCGGGCTGCACGAGTTCGACGATCCCGAGCGCGCCGTGCGCGAGTTCGCGCGCGTGGCCAAGCCGGGCGGGCGGGTCGCGGTGACGCTGCCGCTGGCCGGCACGTTCAACGAGTTCTTCGATCTCTATCGCGAAGTGCTCGGCAAGCTCGATCGGCAGGACGCGATCGATCGGCTCGACGCGCACATGACGCAGTATCCGCCGCTCGAGCAGGTCGAGGCGTGGTTCGAGGACGCCGGGCTCGTCGACGTCAGCGGCGAGTGGGACACCTTCACGCTGTTGTTCAAGTCGAGCCGCGAGTTCTTCTTCGCGCCGCTCATCGAGTACGGGCCGCTCGGCGAGTGGAAGGCGATCGCCGGCAAGGGCCAGCCGATGCAGGACGCGTTCTGGCACTTGAAGGAGGCGATCGACGCCTACTACGCGGGGCGGCCGTTCGCCGTCACGGTGAACGCGGGCATCGTGCGCGGGCGCAAGGAGCACACGCCGGCCGAGGGGCGGTTGATCCTCGATCGCGAGCCGGGCGACGCCGAGGCCGACAAGACCGGCGAGGTCGAGCTCATCACCGGCGACTTCGACATCGTCGGCGAGCAGAAGAAGCTCGAGGAGCTCGACGGCGTCGACGACGACGAGCCGGAAGAGCCGATCCTGTGACGAAGGAAGGGTACGAGGCGCTGGCGCGCGAGATCCAGGAGCACGATCGGCGCTACTACGTCGAAGCCAGCCCGAGCATCGCCGACGTCGAATACGATCGGCTCTACAAGCAGCTGCAGGCGGTAGAGGCCGAGCATCCCGACTGGATCGTCGATTGGTCGCCGACGAGGCGCGTGGGCAGCGACCTGTCGTCGGGGTTCCCCAAGATCGAGCGCAAGGTGCCGATGCTGTCGCTCGACAACACCTACGACGAGGCCGAGCTCACCGCGTTTCACGAGCGCGTGGTGCGCGGGCTCGACGGCGAGGCGCCGGTATACGTCGTCGAGCCGAAGATCGACGGCGTGTCGATCGAGCTCAAATACGCCGACGGCAAGTTCCTGCTCGGCGCCACGCGCGGCGACGGCGTGATCGGCGAGGACGTCACGCCGAACCTGCGCACCATCCGCGCGCTGCCGCTGATCCTCGCCGAGCCGGTGACGTGCGAGGTGCGCGGCGAGGTCTACATGGAGCGCGCGACCTTCGAGCGGCTCAACGCCGAGCGGCTGGCCGCCGGCGAGGAGGTGCTGAAGAACCCGCGCAACTCGACGGCGGGCGCGCTCAAGCTGCTCGATCCGCGCGAGTCGGCGCGGCGGCCGATGAAGCTCTTGACCTACGAGGTCGTCGGCGCGGCGCACGGGCGCACGCACTTCGAGCTCTTGGCGTGGATGAAGTCGCTCGGGCTGCCGGTGTCGAGCGACGTGGCGCGCGTGACGTCGCTGCCCGAGCTCATCGCCTACGTCGAGGGCTGGCAGCACGGCAAGCGGCTGTCGCTGCCCTACGCCACCGACGGGCTGGTCATCAAGGTCGACTCGATTCCACAGCGGCGCCTGCTCGGCGCGACCAACCGCGCGCCGCGCTGGGCGATCGCGTTCAAGTTTCCGGCGGAGCAGGCGACCTCGAAGTTATTGTCAGTCGAACATAATGTCGGGCGCACCGGCGCGATCACGCCGCTCGGGTACTTCGAGCCGGTCGAGCTGTCGGGCACCACGGTCAAGCGCGCCTCCCTGTTCAACTACGATCAGGTCAAGCGGCTCGATCTCGCCGTCGGCGATCGCGTGCTGCTCGAGAAGGCGGGCGAGATCATCCCGTACGTCATCACCGTCGTCGAGCGCGGACCGGAAGAGAGCCGCGTGCCGGTGGTGGCGCCCAAGGTGTGCCCGTCGTGCGGCACCACGCTCGAGCGCGAGGAAGGGCAGGTCGCGCTCTTTTGCCCCAACAACTTCGGCTGTCCCGAGCAGCGCGCGCGCTCGATCGAATTTTTCTGCAAGCGCGACGCGATGAACATGGAGAACTTCGGGCCTTCGCTGGTGGCGCAGCTCGTCGAGACCGGACTGGTCGCGGACGTGGCCGACTTGTTCGATCTCACGACCGAGAAGCTGATCGGCCTGCCGCGCATGGGCGAAAAGAGCGCCGAGAACGTGGTCGCCGGCATCAAGCTGGCGCGCGAGAAGGCGACGCTGACGCGCCTCCTGGTCGGGCTCGGCATGCCGAAGATCGGCGAGGTGTGGGCGCATGAAGTCGCCACGCGCTTCGGCGATCTACGGTCCCTCATGGATACGCCGCCCGACGGCATCTTCGCCGGGCTCATGGAGCTCCACGGCTTCGGCGACGAGCGCGCGCGGGCCGTGAGCGACTTCCTCGCCGACGAGCGTCATCGCGCGGTCCTGCAAAAGCTGATGGCGCGCGGAGTTTCGCCGTCGGAGCCGAAGACGGTGCGCGAAGGCCCGCTCGGCGGCGCGCGGGTTTGCGTCACTGGTACATTAAGTAAACCGCGCAGCGACATACAGTCGGCCGTCGAGGCCGCCGGCGGCGTGTTCGACAAGTCGGTGAAAAAGGGGACGACCTACCTCGTCGCCGGGGCGGACGTCGGCGCCACCAAGCTCAAGGACGCGCAGAAAAAAGGCGTCAAAGTCATTGATGAGGCTGCGCTCGAGAAGCTCTTGCGCGGCGAGCTTCTTGATCCAGGGGCGTGAACGCCTAGAAACGGATCGTGGATTCGCAGGCGCGCTTCGAGGAGCGCATGCGTGCGCTTCGCGTCGGATTCGTGGCCGGGTTGCCCGAGCGGTTGGCGACGATGCGCGCCGCGCTGCGGGCCGATGATCGCGCCACGCTGCAGCACGAGGCGCACCGGCTCGCCGGCACCGGCGTCAGCTACGGATTGCCGCAGCTGACGTCGTGGGGCCGGCAGGTCGAAGCCAAGGTCAAAGGCGGCGCGCCGCTGGCCGCGTTCGACGCCGATCTGGAGACGCTGTCCGCGCTCATCGCGTCGGCGGCGGACGGCGGCGAATGGATCGTATGAAGTCGGCGGCCTGATCCCACGCGGGGCGGGCGCGCTCGTCGAGGACCAGCCCCATGTGATCGGGCCAGCCGTCGCCGAGGGGCAGGAGGCTGCGCTGTCCGACGACGCGAAACTGCGCGCCGGGCACGCGATCGGCGAGCGCGCGCGCGTCGGACGGTGGTGACATGAAGCGATCGCCCGCGCCGACGAGGGCGAGCAGCGGGCGATCGATGCGCGCGAGCGCGTCCCAGTAGTTGAAGCCGTCGCGCGCGCGCCAGCCGCGGGCGCGGCCGTTGCGCACGAAGTCGCGCACGTAGCCGCGCGACTCGTCGTCGCTGCCGTAGCGGAAGCGGCGCGCGGGCAGGCGGCCGAAGGCGCGCGTGAGCAGGCCCATGAGCTCGACGCCGGCGCGGCGGCCGAGCGCGTCGACGGTGCGCGCGCGCCAGCTCGGGTTGGCGACGTTGACGGCGAGGAGCACGAGCCCGTCGACGTCGGCGTCGGGATGGCGCGCGAGGTGCGCGAGCGCGACGTGGCCGAACAGGCTGTGGCCGACGCACGCCAGCGGCAGCGACGGGAAGCGCGCCCGGGCGAAGGCGACGAGCGTGGGGACGTCGTGCTCGACGAGATCGTCGTAGCCCCAATCGCCGCCTTCGTCGGCGCGCGGGCCGCTCTTGCCGTGGCCGCGCAGATCGGCGACGACGCAGGCGATGCCGCGCGCCGCCAGCGACGAGACCAGGCCGCGGCCGCGCGGGCGATCGAGGGTGCGGCGGTCGACCATCATGGCGTGGCCGACGACGGCGACGGCGACGGGCGGGGCGCCGACGACGAGCTCGCCGTGGAGCACCCAGCCGTCGGCGCAGGCGACGGCGAAGGGCTCGCGCTCGGTCACGAAGCGATCGATCACGATCCACTGATAGCACGCGCCATCCGATCGCATGTGATGACGCCGCCTTGCGTGCGCCCTCTTGACTTTGCCTGTGGTCCAGTTATGAAGTTTCAAAAGATATTGAAAGTTCCGAGAGAGCGAGGACCGGGGCATGCGAGCACAGGCGGAGCTGGCGGCAACCACCGAGCGATTGGCCGAGGCCGCGCGGCGCGGCCCCGATCCCGACGCCGTGCAGACGCGGTTGGGGGCGCTCAAGCTGCTCGTCGGTGACATCGTCGCCGACGTGGAGAACGGCCTGCCGGCGCTCGCTGACGGCGGTCCCGGCCTGGCCGGACGCGCGGCGCGCCACCTCGTCGGCGCCGGCGGCAAGCGCGTACGGCCGCTGTTGGTCATCCTCGCGGCGCGCGCCGCCGGGATCGCCGGCGACTGCGCCGCCACGCGCGCGTCGCTCACCAAGCTGGCGCAGGCGGCCGAGCTGGTGCACGCGGCGACGCTCTTGCACGACGACGTGCTCGACGACGGGCGCACCCGGCGCGGCATGCCGGCTGCGCGCGTCCTGTGGGGCAACGCCGCGTCGGTGCTCGGCGGCGACTTCCTGCTCATCCGCGCGCTCGAGCTGGCGGCCGCGACCGGCAACACCGGCGCCCTCGGCGATCTGCTCGCCTCCATCGGGCGCATGATCGACGGCGAGGCGCTGCAGCTGCAGCACCGCGGCCGGCTCGACCTGGACGCCGGCGGTTATCTCGACGTCGTCGACGGGAAGACGGCGTCGCTGTTCGCCTGGTGCGGGCGCGCCGGCGCGCGGCTGGCCGGCAGCGACGACGCGGTCGCCGATGCGCTCGGCGCCTACGGGCTGCACCTCGGGCGCGCCTTCCAGATCGTCGACGACGTGCTCGACGTCGAAGGCGATCCGCGCGCGCTCGGCAAGTCGGTTCTGTCGGATGTACGCGAAGGCAAGCTGACGCTGCCGATGCTGTTTGCGATCGAGCGCGAGCCGGCCCTGCGCGCGACGCTCGACGCCTGCGTGGCTGCCGACGCCGACGACGCCGGCGATGTGGCCGCGGCGGTTGCGCGCACCGGCGCCGCGGCCGCCGCGCGTGAACGGGCCCAGCAGGAGACGTCGCGCGCGGTGGCGGCGCTCGAGCGGCTGCCGCAGACGCCGTGGTCGGAGGCGCTCAAGTACATCGCGCACGAGCTGTGCGCGCGGGTGGCGTGATGTTCCCTTCGCTGCGCGCGTTCATCGAGACGCTCGACGGTGCCGGCGAGCTGGTGCGCATCCGGCGCGAGTGCGATCCGAAGCTCGAGATCGCCGAGATCGCGGCGCGCACCATGAAGCTGCCCGGCGGCGGGCCGGCGCTGCTCTTCGAAAACCCGCGTGGGTCGCGCTTTCCGCTGGCGATCAACGTGTTCGGCTCGCGGCGGCGCATGGCGATGGCGCTCGGCGTGCGCGAGATCGAGGACCACGCGCGCGCGCTTGCCGAGCTGCTCGGCGGTGCATCGGCGCCCGGCTCGCTGTGGGACAAGCTGAAGATGCTGCCCAAGCTCGGGCGCGTCGCCGGCGCGCTGCCGAAATCGACGAGCGGCCCGGCGCCCTGCCAGGAGGTGGTCGAAGATCGCGTCGACCACATCGATCTAACGCAACTGCCGATCTTGACCTGCTGGCCCGACGACGGTGGGCCGTTCATCACGCTGCCCATCGTCATCACCCACGATCCCGAGACCGGCGCGCGCAACTGCGGCATGTACCGCATGCAGCTCCTCGACAAGAACACGACGGCGATGCACTGGCAGGCGCACAAGACCGGGATGCGTCATTTTCACAAATACAAAGAACGCGGCCAGAAGGTGCCCGTCGCCGTGGTGCTCGGCGGCGATCCGGCGCTGACCTACGCCGCGACGGCGCCGCTGCCCGACGGCGTCGACGAGCTGCTGCTGGCGGGCTTCTTGCGCCGGCGCGCCGTCGAGCTGGTGCCGTGCAAGACGCAGCCGATCGAAGTGCCGGCCGACGCCGACTTCGTGCTCGAAGGGTACGTCGATCCGACCGAAGCGATGGTGGACGAGGGGCCGTTCGGCGATCACACCGGCTTCTACACGCCGCGCGACAAGTACCCCGCGTTCCACGTCACCTGCGTGACGCGGCGGAAGGACGCGATCTATCCGGCGACCGTCGTCGGGCGTCCTCCGATGGAGGACGCGTGGCTGGGGAAGGCCACGGAACGGCTGTTTCTGCCGCTTCTACGCATGATGCTGCCCGAGCTCGTCGACTACAACCTGCCGGTCGAGGGCGTGTTCCACAACATGGCGATCGTCGCCATCGACAAGCAGTACCCGTGGCACGGGCGGAAGATCATGCACGCCTTGTGGGGCATGGGGCAGCTCATGTTCACCAAGTGCGTGGTGGTCGTCGACAAGGACGTGAACGTCCACGACGTCGCCGAGGTGGCGTGGCGCGTGCTCAACAACATCGATCCCAAGCGCGACGTCATGATCTCCGACGGGCCGTACGACGTGCTCGACCATGCGTCGTGCTCGGTCGGGTTCGGCGGCAAGATGGGCGTCGACGCCACGGCGAAGTGGAAGGAAGAGGGCTACGAGCGCGGTTGGCCGGCGGTGGCGATGATGGCGTCCGAGGTGGAGGCGCGCGTCGATCGGCTGTGGAACGAGCTCGGCATCGCCGAAGCGAAGTGGGCCCGATGAGCCGCGCGGTGCAGCAGATGTTCGACGGCATCGCGCCGACCTACGACACGCTCAATCGCGTCCTGTCGCTCGGGATCGATCAGTCGTGGCGCAAGAAGGCCATCGCCGCGCTCGGCGCGATCCACTCGCGCCGCGTGCTCGACGTCTGCGCCGGTACCCTCGATCTGTCGTCGCTGGCGGTGACCGCCGGCGCCGAGGTGATCGCCACCGACTTCTCGCATGCGATGCTGGTCTCGGGACGCGGCAAGGTGCTGGTGCCGGTGGTGCGCGCCGATGCGCTGGCGCTGCCGTTCGCCGACGCGTGGTTCGACGGCGTCATCTGCGGCTTCGGGCTGCGCAACCTCGACGACACGCGCGCCGGCCTGGCCGAGATGCGCCGCGTGCTCAAGCCGGGCGGACGCGCGGTGATCCTCGACTTCTTCCGTCCGCGCCGCACGGTCACGCGCGCCGTGCAGGCGCTCTACAACCAGCGGGTGCTGCCGCTCGTCGGTGGCATCGTATCGGGCGATCGCAGCGCGTATCGCTATCTCGCCGATTCGATCGAGCGCTTCGCCACGCGCGCCGACGTCGAGCGCATCTGCCGCGACGTCGGGTTCAGCGAGGCGCGGAGCGAAGACCTGACGCTCGGGATCGCCAGCATGGTGGTGGCCAAAGCATGAGCGCGCCGTCGTCGCCGTTGAAGCTCGTCGTCGCCGTCGGCGGCGCGTCGGGCGCGCCCTATGCGCGCCGGCTACTTCATGTACTTTCGACGCAACCGCGCGACGTCGTCGAGACGCACCTCGTGTTCTCGAAGGCGGCGCACCAGGTGTGGGCCGAGGAGATCGGCACGCCGACGGCGGATCTGCCGTTCAAGAAGTGGGACGTGCGCGACTTCAACGCGCCCTTCGCCAGCGGCTCGGGCGGCTTCGGCGCCATGGTGGTGATCCCGTGCTCGATGGGCGGCCTGGCGCGTATCGCGCACGGCATGAGCGAGGATCTGATCGGCCGCGCCGCCGACGTGATGCTCAAGGAGCGGCGCAAGCTGATCCTGGTCGCGCGCGACACGCCGCTGTCGCTGATCCACCTCGAGAACATGGCGGCGGTGACGCGCGCCGGCGCGCTGGTGTTGCCGGCGATGCCGTCGTTCTACGGGCGGCCGCAGACGATCGAGCAGCTGCTCGACACCGTCGTCGGCCGCGTGCTCGACCACCTCGGCCTGCCGGTGAAGCTGGGGCCGCGCTGGGGCGAACAAGAAGGAGAACGTCGATGAGCGCATCGTTGGCGGAGATCGCGGCGCAGGTGCTGTCGCCGGTGGAGGCTCCGGCGAGCTTCGTGCATTCGCTGCTGTTGTCGCCGGAGGAGCCGGATTCGGACGACGTCGACGAGTGGCTCACGCTCGACGTCGAAGCGGCGCGGCGGCTGGCGGTGGCGGGGGAGCGCGTGGTGCTGCGCTGGCCGGCGCTGACGCTGCACGAGGCGCCGAAGCTGCAGGGCCTCAGCTTCGAGGCGATCGTGCAGGGCACGACCGGCGCGGCGCTCGACGAGTCGCTGCGCGCGCTCGGCCTGGCGCTCGCGCGCGGGACGGCGGTGCGCGCGGCGCTGGCGTTCGGCGACACCGGCATCGACTGCTATCGCGCGGCGGCGGCGACGCGGCGCAGCCTCGGGACGGCGCTGCCGATTCGCGCGCGCTGGGACGGGCCGCTCGACGTCAAGGGCGCGGCGCTGGCGCTGACCTTCGGCGCCGACGAGCTCGCCGGGCCGATGGCGCCGCCCAAGCAGCGTTACAAGCTGGCGCAGCTCGGCGGGCCGCCCGAGGACGGCGGACGGCCGAGCCCGGCGTTCGTCGAATCGTTGATTCAGGCGGCCGGACGTTTTCCGGCGCGGCGGCGGTAAGCGAAGGAGATCAGGCGATGAGCGTATTTCTCGACGAGATCCGCGCCAAGGTCGACGGCGGCGCGCGCCTGTCGTTCGACGACGGCGTACGGCTCATGAAGGAGCACGACGTCGGCGCGCTCGGCGTGCTCGCCAATCGCGTGCGCGAGCGGCGTCACGGCGATCGCACCTATTTCAACGTCAACATGCACCTCAACGCGACCAACGTGTGCGTCGCGGATTGTCACTTCTGCTCGTTCGCGCGGCTGCAGGAGGGCATGCCGGGCGCGTACACGATGACCGTCGAGGAAGCGGTGGGCAAGGTGCGCGCGCGCCCCGCCGACATGACCGAGATCCACATCGTCAACGGGCTGCACCCGGGGCTGCCGTTCTC
>Ga0070679_100002723_pt1 | contig 16096 bp, 13 predicted proteins | sample KBSC63BmetaG_FD_65652 | JGI IMG/M metagenome (GOLD analysis project Ga0070679, IMG submission 65652) | Corn rhizosphere microbial communities from Kellogg Biological Station, Michigan, USA - KBS C6-3B metaG | ecosystem: Host-associated > Plants > Roots > Rhizosphere | place: USA: Michigan... | reverse complement strand
GCGTTCCGCGAGTGCGAGGGCCTGGGTAGCTCGAACGAGGTGGTCGAGTACAAGGCCAGCGGCGAGAAGGGCGAATACGTGGTGAAAAAGGTGCCAGGCCGCCTGGTCTGGAATAACATCACCCTCAAACGCGGCATCACCGACTCGATGGACATGTGGAAGTGGCGCAAATTGGTCGAGCAGGGAAACGTGAACTCGGCGCGCAAAAATGGCACGATCACCATGTACAACACTCAGGGAACCGCCGTTGCCAAGTGGAATTTCGTCAATGCCTGGCCCAGCAAGATCACCGGTCCAAGCGTCAATGCCGGGGAAAACGGCGTGGCCATTGAAGAGTTGGAGATTACGCACGAAGGTTACGAGCGCGTCAGCTAGTAAGCGAGTAGGAAACGACCATCATGCTACAAACGGAGTTTGAATTTACGCTCCCGCGTGGCTACGTCGATGCCCACGGCAACCTTCACCGGACCGGCCTGATGCGCCTTGCAACGGCTCTCGACGAAATAGAGCCGTTGCAAGATCCACGGGTGCAGGCCAACGAAGCGTATCTGACTATTCTGCTGCTCAGCCGTGTGATTACGCGGCTGGGCGAGCTACAGCAGATCAGCCCGGCAATCATCGAGGGTTTGTTTACATCTGACGTGGCCTATCTGCAAGCACTCTATATCCGCGTCAACGAGACTGGCGCAAACCTGGTCGAGACACAATGTCCCGGCTGTGGCACACATTTGACGCTGGATCTGACAGGAGCAACATCCAATGCGTAACCCGAACGGATCGACGCCCAAACAAACGGCAAAATCCGCCGCTACGTCTGGCAAGAACGAACCAGATATTGAACAGCTCGCGGCGAAGGTCTATCAATTGATGCTCAAAGATGCTCGTCTGGAGCAAGCGCGAGGCGCGACCAGGCGGGCGAGGAAATAGAACATGGGAACTGAAGCGTATCCTGGCTGCCGTTTTTACGTCATGATCGACGGGCAACCACAGGGAGTGTTTACCGAAGTCGGCGGCTTGCAGGTCGAGATGGATGTGCTGGATTACCAGGAGGGCGGCAACAATGGCTTTATTCATCGCCTGCCCGGTTTTACCAAAGTGAGCAATCTCACGCTCAAACGCGGCATGACCAGCTCGAATGAATTTTACAAGTGGTGTGCCGATATCGCCAGCGGGAAATTCACTCGCCGGCATGTCACCGTCGTGATGTACGACGCGGCTGGTACCGAGTTGATGCGCTGGAATTTCGTCAACGCCTATCCTGTCAAATGGATTGGCCCACAGTTGCTTGCAACCGATACCGCCGCCGCTGTTGAAACGCTTGAATTAGCCCACGAGGGGGTTGCACTAGGATAACGCTATGGAACGATACGCTCTGCTTCGCCATCTGCAACAACAACGCCAGCTTGTACGGCGCGTGCTCCCGGATCAGCGTCTGGGCGCGTATGTTGCGCAACATCGCCTGTTGTCAGCAACCATCGGGGCACTGCCTGAGCCATCCGCGTCTGTTGCTCAGTCCTGGCCCATAATCTCTGACCAGAGCACGCGCGCGGTCCAGTCGGAGGAGGACACGTTGTTCGCTCCCGCTGAGATTCAGCCAGCGCGCGCGCCTCTGCCAGTTCAGAGGACGAAACAATCTTCTGACGACAGCAAACCGGCCCCGCTCCACTCGCCCGGCCAGAACACGCACGAGCTTGAGGTGAACGAGCCTCTCACGGCTCAAATTGAGGGCGATGAGGCCAGGCAAGACACGAGTGCGCAGGAACAACCACGTGTGGAGTTTGCCCAACCAACCAATGAGCCGAATGAGCCAGAACTGGCCGAGACTCGTGCTGTTGAGCGCCCCCACACGGCAGAACAGCAACACGAACAGTTCGCAAAGCAACAAAGTCAGGCGAACGCGCGGCGCTCGCGGATCGACGAACGCCCTCAATCCTCGTCACGCCCTGACTTGCTTCACTCGTTGAACGCACAGGGCGAGGCGAGAAGGCAAACTGAAACTGCTCGTTCCAGCACACAGGCCAATCCGCAAACGGCGGAGCAAAGCCAGGCTGAGAGCGAAGCAGCCGCGCTTTTCACCAACACAACAGAGCGTTCGCCACAAGAATGGTTCGCATTGCTCACGCAAGGAGAACGGAAACAGCAGGGCAACAAGCAAGCACAGGTTGCGTCCCATCCGGAATCTGCAGCGCGCACGCCACAGTTTACCAAAGCGATGCGAACAGAACCCGGCACACGGATGAGCCAGCCAGTCAGCGCCACACGGCCAGATGTGTCTCCGAGCAACAAGCAATCATCAGAGCAAACAAACGTGGAGATGCGCGAACGGACGGCACCGCTGGCCCTCCCGGCTATACTCTCTGAAGGCAAAGGTGCGAGCCAGTTTGTACCTGCACGGCTGAGTAAAAGAGAGCAGGACCGAGAAAACACGAGCGATGTTATAGCGAATGCTCAGCAAGGATCGGAGATTGAGCCAATCTCGTTGCGCGCGCGCGAGGTGCTAAAACCGCTGGTAGGCTTTGATCCGGCAGAGGCGCACATTCATCGTGGTCCCGCCGCTGCTCGCTTTGCCGACGCACGACGAGCCGACGCCGTGACGGTGGGCAATGATATCTACCTGGCGGCTGAGTATACACAGAATGAGCCGGAGACGCTGGGGTTACTGGCCCACGAACTCACGCATGTTGCGCGTCACCACGAGCCGCGCGCTATCCCTCCGGTACTCAGCAATCATCAGACGCTTCAAGATGCCACGCCTGCCGGGCGCAACGAGGCAAGCGTGCCAGCAAATGAGATGCTTGCAACTGCCGATGAAGAAACACTGGCCGAACAGGTCGAACAGCAGGTGACGCAGCGGGTCAGAGATGCACGCACGATGGACGAGCAAACAACTGGTCTGGTCAGCGAGACGCCAACCATCGCCGCGCAGCCCGCACAGGCGGATCAACCCCAACAATCGGCACTGGAACAATACAGATGGGGCAAGCTCCCGGCTCCCTGGGAACCGTTGCCAAACTGGCTGGCTACATCAGCGCGTGCGTCTGAGGAGTTCACCAATCCCGCCCATGTGCAAAAAAATCAGCAACTATCATCGACGCAGCGCAGCAATCAGCAGCAACACGGAGCTGGCACGCCCGTAGCCTCAGCATCGACGACCGCCGCAGATGGGCAAGACGTTCCTGCGGCACAAAACGCGGGCAAAGAGCGCCGACACGCGACCAAAGATAAGCAGCCTTCCTGGCAGGCACCGCCAGCGCAACAACACGAGCCAGAGCCTGACCTGGATAAACTGGCGCGCCAGGTTTATGCAGTGCTCAAACGCAAACTTGAGGTAGATCGACGGCGTATGAGCTAGTGTTGAAACGATATTGAGCGCTATAACAGTAGAATAAGCTATTAAGAGTTTTTACATAAAGGATAGGGATGCATATGGAAGGAAATAGCCTGGCAGTTGCCACGATCATCGACCACGATCACGGCGTCACGGTCAAATGCCTGTTTAATCCCAAAGATTACGTGTTTAGCAAACATAACGAGTGGACAGCGGGACAAAGCAAGGGCTACAACCTGGCGCAATACGAGTTTGGCTCAGGTCAGCCGACACTCTTGCATATGCAGCTTTTCTTCGATACGTACTCGAATGTCAAAAGCGGCTCATCAGGCGGCTCGCCCAAGGATGTGCGCAAAGAATTTACCGGCGCGATCTGGAACATGGTGCGCGTCGATCCCTCCCTGGCGAGCCTGAGCAATTCGCAGGGACGTCCGCCGATGGTGAGCTTTCAGTGGGGCTCGACCTGGACCTTTAAGGCGGTGATTACCGATCTCCAGGAACAATTCACGCTCTTTCTGCCCGACGGAACACCAGTGCGCTCGACGCTGGACGTCACATTCCAGCAGATTCAGGACGAGCAGTGGTACCCCGCGACTAATCCATCCTCTGGCGGCACCGGTGGCGAACGAGTCTGGACGGTGAATGACGGCGATACGCTGGCCTGGATTGCCTATAAAGAGTACGGCGACACCAGCCTCTGGCGGCTGATTGCCAGCGCAAATAAGCTCACGCAGGTGAGGCAGTTGACGCCAGGAATGGTGCTGGAGATCCCCAATGTCTCAAGATAGTTTACTCAGCGAAATCGAAGTCATGCTCAATGGCAGCCAGGCTCCAACAGGCTTCATCGAGGATCTCTTAGAGGCAACGATCGAGAACAGCCTGCACCTGCCCGATATGGCCACGCTGGTGCTCTACGATCAGAAGCTCAGTTGGGTCGATGATGCGCGGCTCGCACCTGGCAAGGCCCTGCAAGTGCTGTTCAGATCTGGCAAGATCCAGCACACCGTCTTTGATGGCGAAATCGTCGAGATCGAACCGAACTTCGACCGGGGAATTCAGCGCCTGACCATTCGCGCCTTCGATCGCATGCACCGCCTGGCTCGCGGCCAGCACGCACGGTCATTTATGAATGTGAGCGACAGCGATCTGGTGCGGAAACTGGCGGAAGAGGTGCAATTGAGCGCCCAAGTCGATACAACTGCTACGGTGCATCCTTATGTCTTCCAGCAGAACGAAAGCAATCTCACATTCCTGCAAAGGCGCGCGGCAGCGCTTGGTTATCTCCTGTACGTCCAGGGGAAGACGCTCTATTGCAAAGCACCGCGCAGCACTCAGGCAGCGGTCACGCTAGAATGGGGGCAGACGCTCAATGAATTTCATCCACGTCTGACCACAATTGAGCAAATTGAGACGTTGGAAGCGCGCGGCTGGGACCCGGCGCAGAAACAGCCCGTCGTGAGTACGGTCAGCGCGAGCGCGGGCATCGGTCTGGCAAAAACCGGGCAACCTGGCAATGGCGGCACGCTGGTCCAGAGCGCTTTTCACATGAGCACGCGCTTGCTAGTGGCGGATCGCCCTGTACGTACCCAGGCTCAAGCCGATCAGTTGGCACGGGCGGCGGCTAACCGCCAGGCGGGACGTTTTATCGAGGCAGAGGGATCGTGTTATGGCAATCCAAAGCTGGTCGCGGGCGTTCCGGTCTCCATCACCAAAGTGGGACAGCGCTTCAGCGGCACCTACTTTGCCACCAGCACCACGCACACCTACAGCATCGATGGCTACCAGACCAGTTTTACCGTCTCCGGCCTGCATCCCTCCACGCTCGCAAGTACGCTGGTCGAAAAGGATGAGCGGAACGTACTCTCCGGGCTGGTGATCGGCATTGTTACGGATAATCAGGACCCGGAAGGCTATGGGCGCGTCAAGGTGAAGTATCCCTGGCTGGCCGAAGATCAATCCAGCGACTGGGCGCGGGTAGTCACGCCCGGCGGCGGCAACAAGCGCGGCCTGGAATTCCTGCCCGAAGTCAACGACGAGGTGCTGGTGGGCTTTGAACTGGGCGATATTCAGTATCCCTATGTGCTCGGTGGACTCTGGAACGGGCGAGACGCCATCCCGGAGCGCGTTGTCGAGGCGGGACAGGTGCAAAAACGTCTGCTGCGCTCGCGCACGGGCCATACGATCACACTGGACGACAGCGACAGCGGAGGCGGCATCACGATCGAGGATAAAAATGGCAATAAAGTCGTGCTGGATAGCGCGAGCAATAAGCTCTCGATCAGCGTCAAGGGCGACGCGAGCATTGAGGCTCAGGGCAATATGACACTCCAGGCCACCGGGCAGCTCCAGCTCAAGGGCAATGGTGTCACCATCGATGGCGGCGCGGGCAATACCGAGGTCAAAGGACTTATTATCAATATTAAGGGCCAGTTGATTAATTTGAATTAAAATGTGCGAAACGCGCTTCATCTTCTGCTTATGCAGAGCACAAAGTCACGCTTTTTGCACACAAATGACCAGAAAGGAGACAGGCTATGGGGGTACCAGCCGCGAAAGAGGGCGATCATATCACCGCCGTGGATACGCATATTATTCTCGTCCCTTCGCCAACAGGCCCGATTCCGACGCCGCTGCCACATCCGTTTGATGGCATCATCAACGAAAACCTGAGCAGCAATGTCAAGATCATGGGCATGTTTGCCGCGACGGTGGGCAGTGTTGCGAACAACCTTCCGCCACATATTCCCGAAGGTGGCGGGCCGTTTCAAGATCCGCCACGCAACAAAGGCGAAATTATCGTCGGCAGCACCACGGTCATGATTAACAACAAACCAGCGGCGCGCAACGGCGATACCGCCATGACCTGCAACGATCCCGCCGATCTCCCGGTTGGCACAGTGATCGCCATCGGCACGGTCATGATTGGATAATTGGCCCATCACGATTGGGCAAGAAAGAACGGCGAACGCGAGGTTATTCAGTCCAACGAGATGCGCCGGTGGACGGCGCTTAATATACGAATCATAGCTTACGGCTATAAGAAATGGAGGATACATGCGAGATTTTCTAGGAAACGGTTGGGCTTTCCCTATTCGTGTTGATGCCCACGGGCATATTGCGCTGGCTCGCCAGGAACGCGACATTGAGGAGGCGATCCGCATTATTCTGCTCACGCCCAAAGGACAGCGGGTCATGCGCCCGGAGTTCGGCTGCCAGATTCACGAGCTGATCTTCGCGCCCAACGACGCCACAACGGCGGGCCTGGCAGCTCACTATGTGGAAGAGGCTCTGGGCATGTGGGAGCCGCGCATTCGCGTGCTGGAAACGGTCGCGAGTCCAGATCCCACCGATCCGGCGCGGTTGCTGATCAAAATCCAGTATGAAGTGAAAGCCACCCACGATAAACGCTCGCTGGTCTTCCCATTCTATCGCATCCCTGGCGAGCCGGAAAACCCTTTATTGCTAACATTACGCGAGGTTTAGAGATATGCCTTTACCAACACCTTTTCTCGATGATCGCCATTTCCAGGATATCGTGGACCAGGCCAAACGCCTGATCCCTCACTATTGCCCGGAATGGACCGACCATAATGTGAGCGATCCAGGCGTCACGCTGATTGAGCTTTTCGCCTGGATGACCGATCTTTTGCTCTATCGCGTCAACCAGGTCCCGGACAAGAATTACGTCAAATTTCTGGAGATGATCGGCGTCCAACTGGAACAGGCTCACGCGGCAACTGTGCCAGTGACGTTCTATCTCTCAGCCGCGCAGCCGTCTGAGGTGGTGATTCCAGCCGATACCGAGGTCGCGACGATGCGCACTGAGGCTGACGCGGCCACGATTTTCACCACCGAAACCGCGCTAACGATCTATCCGCCGAGCCTGCTCGGACTGTTCACCCGCAACGTCAGCCGCGACGCCAGAGATCCCTGGACACGCCACGATCTGCGCCAGAACGAGCTGCTTAAGAAAGGCTTCGAGATTTTTCCGCCGCGTCCCGGCCCTGGCGACGCCCTGTTCATCGCGTTCAAGCAAGATCTGAGCAACCATATTCTGGCGCTGGTGCTGAACTGCGAGGTCGCGGGCGGTGCTGGCGTTGATCCCACGCGCCCGCCGATTCGTTGGCAAGTCTGGCAGGGCAAAGCAGCACGCTGGGTTTCGTGCGAACTGGAACACGATGGCACAGGCGGCTTCAACTGGCCAGGCGAGGTCATTCTTCATTTGCCACAGATGATCCAGGGCGAGTTTCAGGGAGTTAAAGCGTTCTGGCTGCGCTGTGTTGTTGCAGAACCACAGAGCGGTTCCGGTTCGTATAAGGTCTCGCCGACCATCCAACAATTCCGCGCGGAAGCACGCGGCGGGACGGTCAGGGCGCGGCACGCGGTCTCTGTACGCGAAGAGATTATCGGCACAAGCGACGGCACGTCAGGTCAGACATTCACGCTGTTACACACGCCGATTCTCACGCTGGACCCCGCGCGCGACTATCTGCGCGTGCAGCCGCCTGTCGGGCCGGTGCAGCGATGGAACGAAGTGAGCGATTTCGCCGATTCTGGTCCGGGCGATCAACATTTTACCCTGGATAAACTCGATGGCACGCTCACCCTGGGGCCATCTCTGCTTCAGCCAGATGGCACGATGTATAACTTTGGCGCGCTTCCTGAAAAAGATAGCACGCTCTCTTTCAGCCATTATCAGTACGGTGGCGGAGTCGCGGGCAACGTCGCCCAGCAGACTTTAACTGTTTTGAAATCGTCCATTCCGTATGTCGCGCATGTCACCAATCGCGTCCCTGCCGTTGGTGGACGGGACGCGCAAAATCTGGCGGACGCGAAACTGCGCGCCCCTCAAATGTTGCGCACCCGCACGCGCGCGGTCACAGCAGACGACTTTGAGCACCTGGCTGCTCAGGTCGAGGGGGTGGCGCGGGCCTGCTGCCTGGCTCCCGGCGCGCAACCGGGTCCGCGCGACGATCCGCGTCCGGGACAGATTGTCGTGGTGGTGCTACCTCAATTCGACAATCCACAGGAACGGATTCCCCCAGAGCAACTGGTGACATCGGCAGAGCTGCGTTCCGCCGTGCTGGCCCATCTGGACGCGCGCCGCCTGCTTGGTATATCGCTCGAAATACGACAGCCACAATACACCTGGGTCTCCGTGAAAGCTGATCTGCGTCTGGCCGCGCACAGCGATCCCGGACTCATCAGCGAGGTTCAGCAGCAGGCAGAAGAGGCGCTCTATCGCTACCTCAACCCGTATATCGGCGGGCCACGTGGCGACGGCTGGCCCTTTGGACGTCCCCTGAACCGCTCAGAATTGTACAGTTTGTTACATCGGATCGAACATATTGAGTTTGTCGAAGATGTGCAGATCAACATCAACGAGTCACCAGGACGGGGAGCCGCGCAGCCACTCCCACCTCAGACGCGCTCGGTGGAGATCCCGCGCTACGGCCTGATCTGTTCAGACCGCCATCAGGTAAAGGTGAGTTAAGGTGCAAGGAACAAATGGCTACATCATCGTGCGCTTTGAGGGCAACGTCATCCAAACAATCCCTCTCACGCGCACGGCTATCACGATTGGACGCTCACCAGAAGTTGGGATCAGTCTGCCTCATCCGCTGATTTCGCGCGCGCACGCGCAAGTTCGTCTGGATGCTCAAGGGCTGATTCTGACCGATCTGGGCAGTTCCAACGGGACATTTATTGGCGAAGAACGACTCGCGCCGAATCAGCCGCGCATTCTGACCGATCGGATGACCTTTCGGATTGGCCCGTACCAGTTGATCTACCAGGCAGCACAACCTCAGCAGCCTGCCGCCTGGGTCGAGCCACAGAGCGAGCCAGAGGCGGTCAAAACTGAGGAGGTCGCCGCCGTACACGAGGCAACTGCACCTGCTGTACCGGCTATGGCCTCACCCAGAGTGCCGCAAGCGAGCAACCCTGTCCCCAGGCCGCGCGATCAGATATTCAACAGCGTCTACGATCGTTTTCTGCCCGGTCTGTACCAGGAGAACGACTTTTTACAGCGCTTCCTGAGCATTTTTGAGGACGTCTGGGAACCACTGGAGCAGCGTCAGCAGTACATTCACATGTACTTTGATCCGCGCACCTGTCCGGCCTCCTTTCTACCCTGGCTGGCGAGCTGGTTGGGCCTCACATTCAATCCACACTGGCCCGAAGCTCGCCGACGACGCTTACTTGCCCAGGCCATGGACCTCTATCGCTGGCGCGGAACATCCTATGGATTGGTCCGCATGATCGAGGTCTGTACCGGGCTCACGCCAGTGATTAGCGAAAATCCGTTGGAGCCATTTGTGTTTCGCATTCGGATCACCGGCACGTCGGCTGAGCCTGTTGATAAAGAATTGATTGAAGAGCTTATTCGTACTCATAAGCCGGCACATGCTGGCTATATTCTGGAGGTAAACTCATGAGTTTGTCGGATTATATTGGCCAGACACTCGGCCAGTATCGCATTGAGGTGCCGATCGATGCTGGCGGCATGGGACAGGTGTATCGCGGGGTCCACATCTACCTGAACCGGCCAGCCGCGATTAAGGTTATGCGTGCTCACCTGCTCGCCAATCCCAGCTTTCGCGAACGCTTTTTGCAAGAGGCTAGGTCAGCGGCTGCTCTGAAACATCAAAATATCGTTGACATTTACGAGTTTGGTGAACAGGATGGTCAGCTCTACCTGGTCATGGAACTCGTGCCAGATGGCTCTTTGCGTTCGCTGATGTATAAGCGCGCGAAACAGCCCTGGCCGCTCTCGCTTGGCCTGGATTTAATGCGCCAGGCAGCGGAAGGGTTGGCTTCAGCGCACGCGCTCGGCGTCATCCATCGCGATATCAAACCGGATAATATGTTGCTCCTGCGCGTCAACGCCTCCGACACGACGAGGCTGCATTACCAGTTGAAAATCAGCGATTTCGGGTTGGCCCGGCTGGCGGAGGGCAGCGGGTTGACCGCGACCGGGATGCCAATGGGAACGCTGGCCTATATGTCCCCGGAACAGTGTCTGGGCAATGCCGTCGATGGGCGCACCGATCTGTACGCGCTCGGCGTGGTCCTCTACGAAATTGCCACCGGCTATCTACCATTCCAGATCGAGAGCTTTGAGGATGCGCTGCGCAAACATACCGGAGCCATGCCTACGCCACCCAGCCAGGTGCGCTCAGATGTACCGCTCGCGCTTGAGCGTATCATCCTGCGCTGCCTGGCGAAGAAGCCGGAGGAGCGCTACCAGACCGGCACAGAACTGGCCCGCGATCTGCAAACGCTGATCCAGAACGCGGAAGTGCAAACGGTCGGGGCCTCCGCTCCCTCGCTGGTCGCACCTCCATACGAGAACAGAACTGCACTGCGCGCGCCGGGTCAGACGCCCGCGCCGCTGGTGGCAACCTTGCAGGGCTATGCAAATCAACCACGAGTGCGCGTGCTCGATCAGAGCGGGCAGACCATTCAAGTTGCCGAGATCACTCAGCAAGGGATTATCATTGGTCGGCAGACGGGAAACACAATCGTGCTACCCTCAGATGAAATCTCACGTCAGCACGTGCGGGTACGCCTGGAAGATGGACAGGTGACGATCACTGATCTGGGATCGAGCAACGGCACCATCCTGAACGAACGGCGTTTGCAGCCGCACACGAGCCAGGTCTGGCAGGATCAGCACATGATCCACATCGGTCCCTACTGGCTGCGCCTGGAAGGCATGGCCATCGACGCGACGGTCGCGCGCCCGAATCAGTTGAGTATTCCGCAAACAGGACTGGCCGAAACAAGCTTTACCCGCCAGGCACCCGCGAGCATCGCCTATACCACCAGCGGTGGCCGCATTGGCATCAAAGCCGAACCCGCCAACCTGACCCTCACGCCCGGCCAGCCAGCCAATGTGCGTGTCACGCTGACTAACTTGGGAACCCTGGTGGACTGGCTGACCGTCACTACTGAAGGAGTTCCTCCGCAGTGGGTACGTGGGCCGGTCGGGGAAGTTCAGCTTAATCCCGGAACACAGGAGACGGTTGATCTGGCCATCAATGTTGCCAGGTCGCCAGAGAATCGCGCTCAGGATTACCCGGTGGTTATCCGCGCGCGCTCACGCGAAAAACCAGGCGAATCGGGGACGGTTCAAACCCGCTGGACAGTGCTGCCGTTCAGCGAAAACGCCCTGCGCGTCGAGCCACGCCGGGCCAGTGGGCGCGGCAAGGCCGCATATACGCTCGCGGTTGCGAATAATGGTAATATCGCGGCTGAGCATACCTTCAACGGTGAGGACGACGAGCAGAAAATCGCCTATCGCTTCCAGCAGGAAACGCTCGCGCTTGAGCCAGGCAAAGAGGCCAGAATTCCCTTTACGGTCGCGGGTCAACGCCGTTTGATCGGCAAAGAGTTAAATCAGCGTTTTCAGATCCATTCGCAAGTGAAAGGCAGAACGGCACTGGCCAGCAATGCCGAGTTTGTGAATAAAGCTTTGATTCCGCCCTGGGTTCTAGGGGCCGTGTGCGCGGTGCTTGCTCTGGCCTTAATCCTGGGGTCGCTACTGGCTATTATCATGAAACCGGCTCCGAAAACAACGGTCATCACGAACAACCCGCCGATGAGCGCGATGACGCCTTCAAGCATCACGCCGCCCTCAAACGCAGTTCCACCAATGGCCCTTTCGCCCACAGCCATGCCAACGCCAACGCTTGCCCCCATGCAGGCGATGAAGCCACCCGCCGCCAAGCCAATTAGCACGAATGCGTTTATTCAGCAGGCAACAACGGATAACATGGGCAACAATTTTACCGTTATCAACGCGACGTTGACCAACCAGAATCCCAACGCGGGCGTCTTCATCACACAGAACATCACGCCCAACGGCAATGGACAGCAATTTAACGCCCATCCAGTCGGCGTATGGTTTGAAAACTCCAGTTGGGCAATCTTCAATGAAGACGATATGCCATTGGAGCAACAGAGCGCGTTCAACGTCTGGATTCCCAAAAATGCCAACGAGTCCTTTGTGCAGCAAGCGACAACCGCGAACATCTCAGGAAGCGGGACGGCTATCAATAACCCGCTGGTGAACAACAATCCGAGCGTGGTCCTGCTTGTGACCCAGAACTGGAACCCCGGCGGTAACGGCGGTGTTTTTGACCCGCATCCTATTGGAGTCACTTACGATAACGGAAGCTGGGTGGTCTTCAATGAAGACGGGGCGGTCATGCCGCCGCAGGCCTCGTTTAATATTCACGTTCTGTCCGCCAGCAACTCGACGTTTGTCCAGACAGCCAGCGACGCCAATATGCAGAACGGGGCAACCGTGATAGACAATGGGCAGATTGATCACGATCCGCACGCTATCATTCTTGTTACCCAGGTCTGGAATCCCAATGGGAATAGCAACGGTGTCTACAACAGTCACCCAGTCGGCGTCGCTTTTGACGGCAAGCACTGGGAGATTATCAACGAGGACCAGACGCCTATTCCCCAAGGTGCCTCGTTCAATGTCGTCATCGTCAAAGCTTAAACGAACATATTCAGGATACAGGTGCTCAAAAAGCTCACATCCTCGTAAAGAAAGGATAGATTATATTCTCAACAGTGCTGGCCGTGACGGAGAGCTTCTAGCGAGCACCCCCGCTGGAAGCCACGGCCAGCGCGCGGGGGGAGCACACCCAATCATACCGGCGACTCCTCCCTGTTCACTCGGTTGGAGTGCGCCAGTAGCGGCGATTGGCCAGATTATCGCCGGGCTGGTTTGCTGTGCTAGAGACCAGGCCCGCGTGCTGGAGATGGCGCAATGCTTCGAGCAAGAGCGCTGGACGAAGCTGTTGCGGGTTCACCTCCCAGATGCGCAACTGATCCTGCAACTCCGTCAGCGTCAGGCCATATTCTGAGGGCAAGACCGAGAGAACAAGATTCGTCATTTGCTGCTGATTCGCGCGTTTAGCAATCTGCTCAGGCGTTTCTAGAGCCTCCAGGGGATTCGAGATCGGTTCAGAGAAACGCAGATCAAAGCGACAAACGGGTGCACCCTGCTTCATACATGAAACTTCAACCACCTGCACGCGCTGGCCATACCGTTGCGCCGCGCCCTCAATCGCCCCCCACAAGAGCGCGCACAAATGGCGCGGACTATCATAGATCAGCGAAAGCTCATGGGTGGATTCGGAGATAGCCTCAAATTCAAAGACCGGCGGAGTCAAACCATCAGGTAGGCGGCGCATTTGCGCGTGGGCTTTGCGCATCATCAGTAACAGATCGCGGCCAGAATTGACCTTGGTAAGCAGGTAGGCGCAAAGGTGACTGGTCAGACCATTCATAATGAAGTAGCGCCCATACTCCCAGAGCAGGGTATCGACTGGCGTCCCTGTCAACTGGCTGGCGGCTCGCACGCCTGCCAGCAGCACCTCATCGCTATACGTCCGGCTGGCCAGGGGAGAGGTGGCCGCCGTTTCACCGATCGCGTCGCGGTAATCTTTGATGAGTGTCTCGCCAAAACGTTCGGAGAGATATTTCTCCCAGGTAACGAAAACTAAACCATGCATGTCCGGCATCCTTCCAAAAACTTCTTCGATCAACAAACAACCCTGGTTTGACCACTCGCCCCACTCACTACCATCCCTGTCCTCAGGCGAATGTGGCCGCAGATGACGAAATCACCTGAAAGTTCGCGTGTTACCAATGGATATGCGGAGATGAACCAGAACCACATTAAACAACCGTACCCAAATTCCAGAAAACTTGCATAGCTCTCTACTACTCTGCCATTCTCCACCTTTCTGACTGTCCTCAATAGGGGAACTTATAAACTATAACATATTTATCGCTATATTTCTACCCATTTTGATCTATACCGTGACTTTTAGATATATAATCGTTACACAAGATTTTGATAAACAAGAGACATCGCTCTTCTGCCCTCCTGTACACTGAGATGGAGGAGGAAATTCCACAACGATGTCCGAGACACCATCAACAAACGCGCCAGGAAATAGCCCATTGTGGGGCAATACAGCCAGTTGGAAGAGGCGGTTGATCATTTCAGCCACCTGGCTCGTCTGGCTCGTGCTCTTCGTCTTTATCATTTTCCTGCTCAACTATATTCAGGTGGCCCTCTGGGTCCTGGTCATCTCTGCCTTGATTGCCTATGCTATTCTGCCGTTGATAAACCTGTGCCACCGTATCATGCCCCGCCCGCTGGCCATTACAGTCGTTTATCTCATCATCGTAGGGGTATTATTCCTCTTACTTTATCTCACCTTTAACACAGGGGTAGAGCAAATCAAATCGCTTGCGGCATCTGTCAGAAACTACGTGACGCCTGGCCCTCACGGTCGTTCGTCGCCTATTGTGCAAATTTTGCAACGCATTGGCCTCTCACAGACCCAACTCAACGCGCTGGGAAGCGCTCTTCAGTCGCAGCTTACTTCAGCGGCGGCAAACCTGGCGAAAGACATCGTTCCAGTTATCAGCGGGGTCCTCTATGCCCTGGCCCTCATTCTCTTCACTGGCGTCATCAGCATCTACCTGATTGTCGATGGCCAGCGTTTTGTGCAGCGGGTGCGCCAGAACGTCCCGCAAAGTACCCGTGCGGGCACCAGGAGGTTATTGCAAATTTTGCGCGATGTCGTCGGCGGCTATATACGCGGCGAAGTGGTTCTCTGTATTATCATCGGGTTCCTGGTTGGCCTGGGGATGTTTGCCTTGCGCGTCCCCTATCCCGCTTTCCTGGGAATGCTAGCTACCTTCCTAGAATTTGTTCCCGTGATTGGCGTGCTGATTTCTGGCGCACTCTGTGTGTTACTCGCGCTGACTCAGGGGTGGATACTGGCTCTGATTGTGCTGGCCTACTTCATAGTCATCCATATTATCGAGGGCTACGTTCTCGTGCCACGTATCGTAGGAAGAGCGGTTGGCCTGAATCCAGCGATCACGCTGCTAGCCATGATCGCCGCCGACGAAATTTTTGGCCTGATCGGCGCAATTCTAGCCGCGCCTCTCGCCGGGCTAATCCAGAGTCTGTTCGCTTCATTCTGGCTCTACTACCGCGAGACCCATCAGGCAGAATTTGCAGGTGTTCAACAAGAATTGCCACCGCGAGAGCCGCCGCCGCCTCACGAACAGACATAAGCGAGCAGCGATTGTTACTCGGCGAGCTGCGCCTGATCCCACACGTTGCCCATACGCACAAGCTGCTCGCGGTACTCGATGCGCTCAAGCCAATCGTACGGCCACGCCTCCAATCCCAGGTGCGCGCCCGCAAACGCGCCCGCCAGGCAAGCAAGCGAATCTGAATCGCCAGAAGTGACGGCGGCGCGGCAAATAGCCGCGACCGGATCATCGGGATAGAGCAAAAAGCAGAGCAAGCCGGTAGCAAACGCCTCCTCCGCAATCCAGCCCGCGCCAGTAAGCAAACAGGGATCGGTAGCACGATCAGGTTTAAGGAGAGCTGCCTCTAAACGATTAAGCACCACCAGGCACTCATCCCAACCACGCGCGATAAAATCTTCAGGAGAAGCGACACCCGCGCGCTGCCAGAGCGGTCCAAGCCAATCGGTGTGATAAATGGCGCGTTGACTGAGCGCGTATACACGCAAACGTTGTGGCAAGGTGAAGGGATCGCCGCCCGCGCAGAGATCAGCAATAGCCGCAGAGGTGAGGTCAGCAGCGACCAATCCAGTAGGATGGCCGTGAGTGAGCGCCGCCTGGAATTGCGCGATGGCGGCACGCTGCTTTTGCGCATCGCTCACTTTGTCGAATACGAGCAAACCGACT
>Ga0070679_100002721_pt1 | contig 16101 bp, 15 predicted proteins | sample KBSC63BmetaG_FD_65652 | JGI IMG/M metagenome (GOLD analysis project Ga0070679, IMG submission 65652) | Corn rhizosphere microbial communities from Kellogg Biological Station, Michigan, USA - KBS C6-3B metaG | ecosystem: Host-associated > Plants > Roots > Rhizosphere | place: USA: Michigan... | reverse complement strand
ATGGCAATACCGGGTCGGGCTGGCTGCGCTGGGCTATCCGGATCGTGGTTGTGGTGGCGCTTGTCGTGCTAATCACCCTCGGTATCATCTGGCTGGTGCATCGCAATGACTCGACGGACAACACATCGAACAAACCTGCCACTAGCACGCAGACCCAGAAGAAGACCGCGCCTAAGACATCGACCAATCCGAAATCGACCGGCTCAGATACAAGTAATAACGCTACTGTCACCCCTGGCTCCGGCGCAAGCTCTTCTCCGACGAATCAACCAGCTCAATCGGGTACCTCGAATTCTGGATCAAGTGTTGGTTCCAGCCCCGCTCAGACACCGGCAGGTACTATCCCGAATACCGGACCTGGCGATACGGTCGCGCTCTTCGCGGGCGTCAGTATCTTCGGTGTCGCCCTATATCAGATACGACTTCGAATGAAGCTGGGGAACAGGTAGCAGACTTAGCGGCGGCTCGTCTGTAAATCTGCTACCTGCTAAATTTTTGTTATCTGTTTGTCGGGTCGCTGTTATCGAGGGCTATTTAGCCTGGCGCTGGGTGAAGTAGTTGATTTCGTTGACGAGGTCGAGGAGGGCTTGGGCGCGGGCTTTCTCATCGTTGATGGCTTGGGCGGCGGCGTAGGCCGTAGCGATCAAGTCCTGATTATCGGCGGCCTGGATCATCATCATGGTGGTACGGAACTTATCTTCCGGACTTTGGTCGAGGTGACTCACCAGGGGGCTGAGCTGTTGTAGGGCCTGTTGCTTGATATCGAGCAACGTATTGGTGTCGACAGGGCCATCGACCGATGGCGCGGCGACTGATGATTCAGCGCTGGGCTCAGGAAGTGCTAGCGAGCTGTCCTCGCTGGCCGCTGGAGTATCCGTTGGCGGTGTCGCCGGCGCGCCGGGAGCCGTCGAAGTGACGATATCGTTCAGCCCATCATCGAGCGAGCCGTCGGCCGTCGGATCCGGCGCCGTGAACGGTGAAGTAGCTGGTTTTTGTGGTTCGTCCTGGTGCCCAAACATTTGTTCCCCCCCCTGAGGCCCCGGAGATTGCCGGGTATTTCGCGATTATATCGATTACAATGGTTATGATAGCAAATTTTTTACGACCAAGCGATAGCGGGATGGAGGGCATATGCTGGATGATTTGAAACTGATTCATGAACGTGACGCGCAGGATGCTCTGGGTATAGCCGAAAAGCAAGCCGCCCAGTATGAATATAGCTTCGGCTTCGACTGGGCACCGCCCGAAGCTATCAGCGATGTCGTCGTCGCGGGCATGGGTGGCTCCGCCCTAGCGGCCAAAGCGTTCAAGGTCGTGCCTGGTATCGATCGGCCATTCGAAGTCGTCCAGGACTACGCGCTCCCTGGTTATGTCGCCAAGAACACATTGCTGATCTGCTCCAGCTACTCTGGCAACACCGAAGAGACGGTCAGCGTGCTTGAAGCCGCGCTGGCCGATGAGCGGGCGGCTCGGAAGCCGATGATCCTGGTGGTCGCTTCCGGCGGCAAACTCAAGGAAATCGCTGACGCCAATGGCTTACCGTTCATCGAACTTCCCAGTGGCTATCAGCCACGCCATACGTTCGGCTATCAATTCCGAGCGCTGGCGGAAATATTCCAAGCTACCTCGCTGCGGGTTGATTTTATCCCGACGCTCGAAGCCGCCGCCGGACAGCTCCGCTCGGAAGTCACTCAGCTGGTACCGACCGTACCGACCAACGATAACCGAGCCAAGCAGATCGCTCTGGAATGTATTGGTAAATCCATCGTGGTCTACGGCGGCCCGCTGATGTTCCCGGCTGCCTACAAATGGAAGATCAGCTTTAACGAGAACGCCAAGCAGATCGCTTGGACCGATCAGTTTTCAGAGTTCAACCATAACGAGTTCCTGGGCTGGACCAAACAGCCGGTGAATAAGCCGTACACGGTCATCGACCTGCGTTCGAATCTAGAACACCCACAGATACAGAAGCGTTTCGAGATAACCGAGCGCTTGCTTTCCGGTATGCGCCCGGCGCCTATCGTCGTGCAGGCAGCCGGCACATCGGTCCTGGAACAACTACTCCGGACGATCCAGCTCGGCGATTTCGTGACCCTCTACACGGCGCTCTTGAACGGCTTGAATCCGACACCGGTCGAGCTTATCGAGAAGCTCAAGGTAGAACTGACGAAGTAACCCACCTTTCGCGGGGTATAATGAAGGGGTGAAAGTACCTCGAAATCTGCGGCACCACGCCCACTTCGGGCTAGCATTGCTGCTAGCGTCGTTCGCGAGTATCTTCTTATTTTTGCTCGGCGCTTACCGTAACCGTAGTTGGGAATTCGCCTATCTGGTCTGGAATCTGTTCTTAGCGTGGCTGCCGCTGGTATTCGCCGGCTGGCTCATCACGGTCTTGCGTCGCAAAGTGTGGTCGTCCTGGGAGCCCCTGGCAGCTAGTTTTCTGTGGATCGTCTTTTTGCCCAACAGTTTTTACATGGTCAGTGACTTCATCCACCTTCGTGACGTGCAACGAGTGGACGTGTTGTACGACTCAGTCATGTTTACTTCGTTCATCTTTGTCGGCGTGGCGTTGGGCATTACCAGCACGTATCTGATCCACCAGCAGTTTCGACGGCGCTTTTCGACGCTCGTGAGCACTGCTTTGCTGGCGCTTATCTTCTTGCTCTGTAGCTTCGCCATCTACCTTGGCCGTGATCTGCGCTGGAATAGCTGGGACATCCTGACCAACCCCGGGGGGTTATTATTTGATGTTTCCGACAGGCTGATGCACCCCAGCGCCTACCCGCAGATGCTGCTGACGGTCTTCATCTTCTTCGTGTTCGTATCGACCATGTACGGGCTGATTTACAAAGCCGTGCAACTCGTCCGTCAAATACCGGCCAATCTGTTATAATTACCCCTGATGAATCCCGTTAGAGTCCTCGAGGACCATACCAGCCAATTAATCGTTGAACGTACGGCGGCCACTTCGCGGCTTAATAACGGTGATCGCCAGAAGGGACTCTAACGGGATGAAGCAAGAACTTGAGCAAGCGATCGCCAGCGCGGTACAAGAATTGTTCGCGACTGACGTGAGCATCGAGCTGGCACGTCCGGATGAACAATTTGGTGATTTCGCCACCAATGTCGCCCTGCAGCTCAGCAAACAACTCGGCCAAAACCCTCGTGAAATCGCCGAAAAGCTGGCCGTGAAACTCCGTGAAACCTTGGATGATACGGTCAAAGAGGTGACGGTGGCTGGGCCCGGTTTCTTAAACCTAGCACTGACGGACGCGGCTTTGATCGGCTCGGTGGGCCATGAGGCTGCTAAGGCCCTAGATGGTAAGACAGTAGTCGCCGAATATTCCGACCCTAATCCTTTCAAGGTCCTGCACGCCGGCCATCTGTACACCAGCATTGTCGGCGATGCCATCGCTAACCTGCTGGAGCGGGCCGGTGGCAATGTACACCGGGTGAATTTCGGTGGTGATGTCGGCCTGCACGTCGGCAAGACGATGTGGGCTATCCTACGGGCACTGGGGGGCGAGAATCCAGCTGGGCTGGCGGCCATACCGGCCTCAGGGCGTTCCGAATGGCTGGCCCAGAATTATATCGCCGGTACGAATGCCTACGAAGACGACGAGTCCGCCAAACAGGCGATTATCCAGCTGAATAAGCGGGTCTATCAGATATTCGCCGATAATGACCATCAGTCACCGTTCGCCCAGATATATTGGACGTGTCGCCAGTGGAGCTACGATTATTTCGACTCGTTCTACGCTAGTATTGGGAGCAAGTTCGAAAAGTACTATCCCGAGAGCTCCGTGGCCGATCTCGGCCTGCGGACAGTCAAAGAGCAATTGGCCAAAGGTGTCTTCCAGGAGTCGGATGGCGCGGTCATCTTCAAAGGTGATGACTACGGTCTGCACACGCGAGTGTTCATCAATTCCGAGGGTATCCCCACCTACGAGGCCAAAGATGTCGGGCTGATCATGCAGAAGCGCGAGGATTATCACTTTGACAAATCCGTTGTCATCACTGGTAACGAGCAGCAGCAGTACATGGCGGTGGTACTCAAAGCCGTCGAGCAGTTCGCTCCGGAACTGGTAGCCGCTACCAGCCACCTGACGCACGGTATCGTCAAATTGCAAGGTGGGACGAAGATGAGCAGCCGTAAGGGCAACATTCTCCGGGCCGTGGACGTGCTGGAAGTCGCCGCCGAAGCTAACAAGAAACTGACCGGCCAGGAGAATAACGCTACCGTCCTGGGCGCGGTCAAGTACGCCTTTCTCAAAAATCGTATCGGTGGAGATATCATCTATGACCCGATTGAATCCGTCAGTCTGGAAGGCAACAGCGGCCCGTATCTGCAGTATGCCCACGCGCGGGCCCGCTCCATCTTGGCGAAGACGACCGGACCCGGCGAAGCCGAGCTTGCCGAACTGGAAGCAGGCGAGCGCACGCTGATCCGCAAGATTACCGAATACGGCGAAGTTGTCGACCGAGCTATCACCGAGCTGATGCCCCATCACATCTGCGGCTATCTGTATGAATTGGCTCAGACCTTCAACCGTTTCTACGAACATAATCGGGTCATTGGTGACCCGCGGGAGGCTGTCCGTCTGCGCCTCGTGGATCTCTACGCCACCACACTCAAAGACGGGCTTAATCTGTTGGGCATTACCGCGCCCGAACAGATGTGATCTAGGTGTTTCGCACGAATAGCCAAGAAAGGGTACACTAGTCGTATGACAGAAAAACAGAGTGAGACAACAGAGGCGCGAATCGTCGAAACCAAAGATGGCGAAGTCAAAGTCATCCAGCCGAAAGGTCGTAAACACCGCGGCGTGACCGTGCTCCTCGACACCGACGACGTAGTACGCGAACAGGTCGGTGGTTTCACGAATTTCTTACGTGATTACGCGGTCGTCGGCCTGGCGGTCGGCTTCATCGTCGGCCAGCAGGCTAACGCCGTCGTCAAACAACTGGTGAACAGTTTCGTGGACCCGGTCGTCAAAGTGTGGTTCGGGCAGGACCTCAGTAGCCGGGTGGCTATCGTGCATCACAACGGTCAACCTGTGCAACTGCCGTGGGGCGCTTTCGTCTATGTACTTATCGAATTTTTCCTGGTGCTCATCACCTTGTACTTGCTCATCAAGTTGTTTAAGCTCGACAAATTACGCAAACTCGACAAATCCCAAAAGAAGTAAGCAATCCCACAGCGCGGTAGCGCTCCGTTGATTTATACTTGAAGCATGACTGACTATTCCGAGGATGAACTGCGCCAGAAGCTGACACCCGAACAATTCCATGTGCTCCGCGAGGCGGGCACGGAAACGCCGGGAAGCGGTAAGCTATTGTACGAAGAGGGCAAGGGCGAATATCGCTGCCCGGTCTGTGGTTCGCTGCTCTTCACCAGCGACGCCAAATACGAATCCACCATGCCCGGGCTGATTGGCTGGCCAAGCTTCTCCGAGGCGGCCAGCAATGACGCGTTGGAGCTGGTCCCCGACGACAGCTTAGGCATGCGGCGTACCGAAGTCCGCTGCGCGGTCTGTCATAGCCACCTGGGCCATCTCTTTGACGATCCCAGCTCACCGAACGGTCAGCATTTCTGCATCAATTCGGCAGCTTTGGAATTCGAGAAGAAGGAGTAGGCCCCATGCGGTTTCATATGGAAGATGATTCGTTGACCATCATATTCGAGGGCGCCGAACGATTCTGGGCTATCAAACGCAAGCTGGTGGTGCCCAAGACCGATATCGTGCGGGCTATCTGGGAAGAGCAGGTGGCCATCCCGCGGGCCGAGCTCGGCTGGCGGATCGGCGGCGCTAATCTGCCCGGTATATTGGCGGCCGGCCGCTTCTGGGGCACCGGCGGCAAGAACTTCGTGTATCTGAACCATCCGTCCACCGAACACGGCGGGATGTGGCAGCTGCCGGTCAACCGAGGCGCCACGATCAGCTTCCAGCATGTTCTGGAGCTGGAACTCCGCAACCAGCCATATTACCGCTATCTCTTCACCGTCGACAAGCCGGACATCGCCGAACGCATTATCGCCTGGTGGCGCAACGATATACCAGTCTAGCAACTAGCGTCGTACCCTTCGGATATGCTCGGCGGTACTCGCACTGTCTGAGCTAGCTCAGCATTGCTCCGTTCCTTGATCGTAGTATTTGTTGCCCCAGGCACCCATGGCTTCCAATACGGGAATGAGGTCTTGGCCTTTTCGGGTCAGGGTGTATTCGGTGCGGGGCGGGACTTCGCCGAATGACTGCTTGGTGATAATGGCATGACGCTCCAGGTCGTCGAGCCGCTGGGAAAGGGTACGGGGGTTGATGCTGCCGACGGATTTTTCCAATTCGCTGAAGCGTCTGGGGCCGGCGGCGATGTCGCGCAGGATAAGGGCTGTCCACTTGCTGCCGATGATTTCCATGGCCGAAGCGATACAACCGATCTTTGGTTCGAGAGCGGTTGACGGTGTAATGATGGCTTGGGCGGGGCTGTTCATGGCGATAGTGTAACCGATTAATTTAATACTTTACAAAGTATAGTAATGACTATACAATTGATATTACTATACAAAGTATACCACAAAACGTTGATCGTTGACCATTGATCCTTGATCGAGTCGAACTCAAGGCTCAAGGCAATGATCCAAGGTCAAAGGTCAGTAATGATCAAAGTTCAATGGTCAAAGAGATGGAGGAAATATGACGAAAATAGCCGTTATCGTAGGTAGTGTCCGCGGGGGCCGCATGAGCGACAAACTGGCCGCTTGGGCAGCCGGGGAAGTCAGCAAAATCGCCGAGGTCGAAATTGTCGATCTCAAGCAGTATCCGATGCCGTTCATGGACGAGGCCATCAGCCCGCGCTACAATCCTGAGCGCCAGCCGAAGCCGGAAGTGAAAAAGTGGCTCGACAAGATCGCTGAGTTTGACGGCTATCTGGTCGTCACCCCTGAATATAACCGTTCGACTTCGGCGGTCCTGAAGAATGCCATTGACTACCTCGACTACCAGATGGAGCAGAAGCCGGTCGCTTTGGTCGGCCACGGCTCGGCCGGTGGCGCGCAAGCGATCGCCAACCTGCGGATGGCTTTCCCTGGCGTCGGTGCCGTGACGGTGCCCCAAGCACTGTTCTTCACTGATCGTGTCGGTGAGGCTATCGACGAAGACGGGGTGCTCCGGGAAGAGTTGCAGGACAATCCGTATGGCCCGCAGGCCAACCTCAAGACGTTAGCCGAAACGCTGAAATGGTACGCTGATGCTCTCGGTGTCGCCCGGGCGCGGAAACAGGCGTAGCATGTCGGCGGCGCTGAAGCTGAAAGTGATTACTGTCAGTACGCGTGAGGGTCGGGTCGGTGGCGCGGTGGCTGAGTGGTTCAACCGCTACGCGCTGGAACATGGCGGCTTCGAAGTGGAATTAATTGATCTAAAAGAAGTAAATTTACCGGTGTTGGACGAGCCGAAGCATCCGCTCCTGCGGGACTATCAGTTCGAACACACCAAGCGCTGGAGTCGCTTGATCGACCCGGCGGACGCCTTCGTGTTCGTAACGCCCGAATATGACTATTTTGTGCCCGGTAGCTTAGTGAACGCCATCGATTATTTGTCGCAGGAGTGGAGCTACAAACCGGCGGCTTTCGTCGGCTATGGGGGCATATCCGGTGGGCTGCGCGCTATCCAGGCGGCGAAACCGCTGCTGACCAGCGTAAAGATCATGCCGCTGCCGGAAAGCGTGTCCGTCCAGTTCGTCCAGAATAACCTGACGGACGGCGTGTTTACGCCCGAGCGGAAGCACGAGGACATGGCTCGTCTGATGCTCGACGAGCTGGCGAAATGGGCCGTTGCCCTCAAGCCGCTTCGCGGCAACTAAGTAATAGAGAGACTTAGGTGTGAAAAATGGAGGCCAATGCGACCTCCATTTTGGTGTATTATGCCTACCATGACCGATACGCGGGAGATTATCGAGGCCTGGAAGCCGTACTGCGCGGATATCGCGGCCGAGTGGGAAGCGGTGGCCCAGCGGGAAGCAGGTGAGCCGAAGGCTTCGGGCTGCGGTCCCATCTACGAGTTCCAAACCAGCCCGTTCCCCCGGCGGTCGAACGAAGATTTCTGCATCGCCGATATGCGTGACCTCCCGGAAGGGGTTACCGAGCCGCACTATCATCCACAAGCTGTCTACGAGATATACATCTGCCTGCAAGGCACCGGGAAAATCTGGGTGGGCCGCAGTAATCATCTGCTCAGACCAGGGGTAGCAGTCGTCATGCGCCCGAACACCGCCCACTATACGGTTCCGTACGAAGGGTTGGTACTGGGTGTCATCAACACGCCTCCTTTCGACCCTGCCCATTACAAAACGTTGCTCGACGCGGATCCGAAGACACAGGTGGGCGTCAAATTCAGCCGTGGTTTCTTCGGTAAAGTGGCCGAACAGGCGAGGGCTGCACGGCAACTGAAGCGGCTCGCCAGCGAATCTCAGGTATAATAGGGCGTAATGGTAGAGATTGATAAGAACGCGGTGGCGACGAAGCTGCTGTGGGTTGATTTGGAAATGACCGGACTGGATCCGGAGCAGCACGTGATCCTCGAGGTCGCGGCTATCGTGACGGACTTCGATTTCAACAAGTCGGCAAGTTACGAGGCGGTGATTTCGCAGCCCGAGGAAGTGCTGGGGCGGGCAAATGAGTGGGCCGCGAACCAGCATGAACAAAGCGGCTTACTGGCCCGAGTACGCGCCGAAGGGCGGTCTGAACAAGAAGTTATCACCGAGTTCGCGCGGTTCATAACAGATACCTTCGGGGCCGAGCCGGCGGTACTGGCCGGCAATAGTATTCACAACGACCGGATTTTTATTCGCAAGTGGTGGCCGCAGGTGGAAGCGCTGCTGCACTATCGGATGCTCGATGTCAGCTCGTGGAAATTAGTGATGCAAGGCAAGTTCGGTGTCATGTTCGAAAAGGCTGATGTGCATCTGGCAGCCAACGACATCCAGGCCTCGATCGCCGAGCTCGAGCATTACCTGGCTTGGCTCAAAACCCATGGCCAAGCTTAAAGCCGTACTGCTGGATCTGGATGGTACGCTGCGCGATACCCGCGATGCTATTTATGCGGCGTATCAGCAGGCAATCAAAGCGCACACCGGCCGTGACGCTACCCGTGACGAGATAAAGCCACATGTCCACCATCATTCAGTCGTGCACAAAGCTTTCGCGGGCCATATCAGCTTCGAACAGTTCGAAGAGACGTACGCTGGATTCGTGGATCCTGCTATTGATGCGGCCCGGCTCTATGCCGGTGCCGAAAGCTTACTTGGAAGGTTGCGGGCCGAGGGGTACAAAATCGCCATCGTAACCTCCGCGTCCCAGCAGAAAACAGAGAAGTTCCTGGAGACGCTCAAGATAGCGGACAAATGCGACAGTATTGTCGGCATGAACCGCGAGCGCAAGCCGAAACCTGCTCCCGACCTGCTTGAGATCGCCCTCCGGGAACTGCGTTGCCGCCCCGCTGAGGCAATCATGGTCGGAGACATGGTGGTCGATATACAGGCCGCGCACGCGGCAGGCATGCGCGGCGTGGGGATCACGCATGGCTTTGCGACACGCGCAGAACTTGCACTAGCTGGTGCTGAAATCATCATCGATACTTTGGCGCAACTCCCGGCAGCCATCAAGGAAATCGAAGCGAAATAAAACACCCCTCGGTCTAGAGGGGTGTTTTATTATAATGTTATTCTAATATTTGTATCTGTTATGCTTCGTTGTCGGAGCTAGCGCGGCGGCGTCCGAGAAGGAAGAAGAAGCCGGCTACGATCGCTAGGATGAGGAGCCACCACCAGCCGAGGCCGAGGAAGGCATCACCCTTATCGTGAGCGTTATCCAGCTTTATGCTGTCGCTCTTAGTGTCAGTATTGCTCTTATCGGTACTGGCTCCTTTGACCTGAGGCGTAGTAGTACCGGTGCCATTGTCGGTGAGCGGCGTTGTGGCATTTGTCGTGTTGCCGTTTGTACCCGTGGTAGCTCCAGCAACCACGCCAGTGAATGGAGTTGTAGTTGTCGGCGCGAGTGTCGGCGCGGGCTTGGTGTAGGTGAAAGTGAACGAATCTGAACCGGTGTTCCCCGCGGCATCGGTGGCTGTAAGCGTAAAGGTGTACGTACCATCAGCTAGCGCGGTAAAGGTCGGGTTGTTAGCCGTTGGGTCAGAAACAGTCACCTTTGGATCAGTGGGTGTCCAAAGGTAGCTCACTGGAGAGCTCTCCGTGACGGTAACAGTGGGCTGGATGACATTGCCATTCGCGCCGTAGCCGGTTATGTCCACGACCGGAGCGGTGTTATCGATGGTAAAGCTCCAGGTGTCGGTCCAGCCAGAGGTGTTACCCTGACTATCGATGGCCCGCACGTGCCAATAGTAGACACCGGCGGGAGTGTTAGGCGTGGGAATCTCGGAAGCGCTCAGCGCGCCCGATTGGTAAGCTGTAGTGACGAACGAGCCGTCCGGATTCGTAGCGGGCGAATTAGAGACTTCGTAGAAGTAACTTACGGGGCCACTGGCGTCGCTGCCGTCCGTCCAATCGACGTGTGTCAGGCCAGCCGTGGTGGTAATGGCGCCATTGTCAGGGGACAGGTTGCTGAGCCCGGTCGGCGCGCTATTATCGACAGTGACCGTTATGGTCTCTACTGATCCGGCGCCTTTGTTGTCGGCCTTGTCGCGAGCTTCGAGGTCGATGGTGTATACGCCGTCAGCAACATTCTTAGTGTTCCAGCTCCAATCAGCAACGGTAGCCTGGTTCACGGTACCGGGACCGGCTACGACGTGGCCTTGGGAATCTTTGACGACGAAGTAGTAGTGATCGGGATTAACATCGCTAACTGTGCCGGAGACAGTAACGATACCGTGCACCGTGCTGTTGGCGGCCGGCGCGGTGATGTGTACCATTGGGGCGGTAGCATCGTAGACGACCGCGAGCGGCGAGGAGTATGCCGAGCAGTTACCAGCGGTGTCACAGGCGCTCACGGCGATGTAGTGCGTACCTTCACCTTGATTGAAGACGCCGGCGTTCTGGTTCGTGGGGACAGACCAGGCCAGAGCATGAGCTTCACCGTCGTAAGCCGAGCTGGGGATGTCGTTCCAATACTTGTACATATAGTGCGTCGCGTCGCCAACGCCGTTCCATTTGGCAGTCACGTTATACGAGTTGGTGTAGCCACTGGTGATCTGGTGGTTGCTAGCATCAAACAGGGTCAGGCCGGTCGGTACGGCGGGGGCGGTGTTATCGATGGTGTAGTTCTTGAAGTAAGTGTCACCGGTGCCAGAAGCATTGCCGGCAGCGTCGTACAGCTTGCCTACGTCCAGCGTGGCGGCGCCGTCATCGAGCAGCGTCGTATCAACCGTAAAGGTGCCATGACCGTTCGAGAGATCGACGGAGGCACCCTTGCTCTTCTGCGTGCCACCATTATCGTAGAGATAGACCCATGTTTTGGTGCCATTGTGAGTCAGATTACCATCGGTAACGGTGATATCGAACGTCACGGTGCCGCTCAGCAGACTGCCAGCCGCGGGGGTAACGGTAACTACGGGCGCTGTCTTGTCATAGACGACGCTGCAGGTGTTCGAAAATGGCGACCACTGACCGGCAGTGTTGCGGGCCCGTACCGAATAGGTATACGTGCCTTCGCCATGCGTAAAGCTGAGCCAGGACCAGGCATTCGGCCCCTGATAGCCGTCGTTATTTATATCGAACGGCGTGCCGTCCGGGTAAGTCGTCTGTACTTGGTAGGCGGTAATGTCTCCGCTTGGCGCTGTCCAGTTCAGGTTAAGCGAACCGCCGGTGTGGTAGGTGCTGGGCTTGTTGGAGTTGACGACCGCGCCACAGCTTAAGCTCGCGCCATTGTCGTGCTGATCATCAGCCGTGTAATGGAAACCGAGGTTAGTCGGACCCGCAGGCGCGTCGGTTTCGAAGTTAGTCATGTTGGATTGGAAACTCACGTCGTCCACGTAGCTGGTCGCGTCCGGGGTACCGCTGCCTACATTTACCCCGTAGGCGACGATTGTCGCGTCCGGGTTGGCTGCTTGAATCTGACTGAGACTGACAAAACCGTTATTCCCATCCGGATCACCAGCTATCGGGTGAGAGCTCCACCAGGTGCCATTTTCTAGGTTTGATTCGGTCACGAAACCACCATTGGGGCCGTTGGTCTGGCCATTATAAACCGGTTCCCACACCAGCGAGGTGAAGGTGCTGGTGCTATCCGTGCGGTGCACGCCGGTTACTTGTAGCTGATAGCTGGCCGGTACGCCAGCGGTGACGTCTACTGTATAGCCGAGACCGCTACCAGCGGCCAAAGGCGTGTTCGCTCCGTGGAAATAATTTTGCTTCGACTGCGTGTCGGTAGTGAGCTTGAGCGAGCCATAACCATCTGCGCCGCTTGGTCCGGCCACATACGTAGGTGTTCCATCCTGTGCTCCCCAACCTTGCGTGTCCGACGGTGTCACCACCGTGGTGGCGGCGGATGCCTGGCCAGAAAGCAGCAGGGGCAGGACGCCACCGATACTTGCCAATGTCATAACTAGAGCGGTGCTTACATTAATAACCTTGGTCTTGATGCGGCCAACTGCCGCGTACGTTTTTCTTTTACGCATCCGAACCTCCTGAATTTGTTAACCTCAAAGCTGTTTACAAGTATACTCTAATGCGCCATGTGTCAAAGCGCGAGTTTCAAAGAAGTTAATTGAATACATTTATTGTTCGTAACAGATAGGACGCCTGGCTATTCTCAAAGGCCCCGCCAGAGGTGTCAGCAGCGCGTCCGAGCGCTTATATACAGAGTTAACCGATGTTTTTCGAGTCAGCCGAGCGGCCTAGGTACCGATACCCTGATGGGCTTGCAGGACAGAGGAGCATTGCCTAATCTATTCGCAAGGAAGAATCCAGCCTGTGCATAAACTATCTCCTCCAGCTGATAGATGCGAAAAACACTTGTAATATATCTCAGAATACTGATAATGGTTAAATAAGGAATATTAAGAACCATATCATGAGATTCTTACGAAAAAATACATTTAAAAGAATCGCGATAATAAGTAGTGCTTTCCTCGCTAGCGGCAGTATCTGGGCGTTAAATACCGTTCCGGTCGCGGCCGCCGCCAATCAGCTCTATCTGTCGCCCGCCAGTGTCACGGTCCAGAAAGATGATAGCTTCAGCGTCAGCCTTCGGGTGAACCCTGGAACCGCCATCGATACCGTGACGGCCTCGATCGGTTTTGACTCATCCCAGCTTACGCTGCAGGGGGTGGACTGTTCCGGATCGCCCCTGACGGCGTTTCCCAGCTGTCCGACCAGTGGTAACCCAGTCAGTATCACTAGTTATATACCTGGCGGAAGCGTCACCACTGATTCATTCATCGCCAGATTGACCTTCAAGGCGGTCGCTAGCAGCGGTACCGGTACGATCACCCTGAGCGGGGACGTGGCCGCCGGTGGCAACTCGCTCGGCGCTTCCGCCTCTAACAGTGTCGTCAGTTTCACGGCGCCTGCCGCGCCGACGTGCGCGCCAGGCCAGACAGGGACCTATCCTAACTGCGTGACGCCGCCCTCTGGCTCAGGCTCCGGTGGTTCGACCGGTTCATCATCGGGCGGAAGCAGCAAACCAGGTAGCGGCGGGTCTTCATCTACTCCCACTACGCCTACGACCTCGCCGACCGGCAGCGGGACGGCGACGGTGAGCGCCAAGGATCTGCAATTCACCCAGGCGACATTCACTACTATCAGCAAGGACCCGACACAGGTATATATCCAGTACGGGACCGATAAGAACTCGCTGACGCAACGTACCGACCTGAGCGAGTTGGGGACGACACATACGATAACGATCAATCCGCAGTCGTTGGTACCGGGCCAGACCTATTATTATGTCATCGTGTCCAAGACTCAGGCCGGGGTTATTACTCAGACGAATGTCGATAGCTTCACACTGAATGGTTTGACGGTGCGCATAGGGGTGTTCGGTAAGAATAATAAGCCGCTGGTTGGTAAACTGGTCACGCTGCATTCGACCCCTATGACGGCCACGACTGATGCCAAAGGCTACGCCAGTTTCGCGGGCGTCATACCCGGCACGCATGAGGTGCTTTACACCAGTGATGGCAAAACCTACACCCAACAGGTCACGGTCGACAACAATGTCACGACCGCGGGCGCTATCCAGACCGCGCCGGTTCAGACCATAGCGGTGGTATATAACCTGGCGGCTAACAAATCGTTGATCACGAGCTATCGCTGGGTTGTTCTGGGGCTGCTGCTAGTGGCGGTAGTCGTAGCGTTCGTGCTCTTCAGCCAGCGCAAGCTACGGTTCGCGGCTCCGGGGGGCACGCCGTTAAGCACCGCTCCAATCGTGGTCGGCGGCCGGTCCAAGCCAACCCAGCCGAGCCCGATAAGTACCGGTACCGGTGGCCCGACAGCGTCGAAAGCAGTCGAGACCAGTCGGCGCCTGAACAGTATTCCTTCCCCGAACAAGCCGATGCCTGGCAGTACCGTAACGCCAGGCGCGCAGGAAAGGCGACGGTTTTAGGCCATGACGGCCCTGAACCTGGCGCGCCGCCATCGCCTCTTCCTGGTGGTCGTCGGTTTTTGTTCGATCCTGCTCCTGCTGCTGGTAACCCGGATCGATCGGGCCGCGGCCGCGGCCTGCACGGCTCCGGCGACCGATTATGGCACGGTCAGTAACTTATCGGTCAATGTCAGCGCCAGTGGAACCTACCGGGTTTGGACTCGTATGGCCGCGGCCGATACCACGAACAACACGTATTTATTAGAGATCGATGGTAGTAACTGTTACACCGTCGGTGGTAGTGGCGTGCCTGTCTATGCCAGCGGCGCGACCACCTACTTCGTCAGCGGTAGCAGCAACTGGATCAGCAAGACCAGCAGCGGCACGCAGATCGATGTCAACCTCACCGCCGGCACCCACACGCTTAAGCTGATCGGTAACGCGCCGAATGTCGTCGTCGACCGAGTCGTTATGACGCAAGATACCGCCTGCGTACCGAGTGGTACCGGTGATAACTGTGCCAACCCGCCGGACACCACCGCTCCGGTTGCCAGCATCACTTCGCCGGCTAATAACGCCAGTATCAGTGGGACGGTTACTGTCTCGGTGAATGCCACAGACGATTCCGGCGTGGTGAGCAAGGTAGAGCTATACATTGACGGCGCTGGTACGGCTAACCAGACGGATAGTAGCTCGCCGTTCAGCTTCTCGGTCACTGGGCTGACTGTCGGCACGCATAGCTTCGTGGTGAAAGCCTACGACGCGGCCGGTAATGTTGGGACTAGCTCGACGGTCACGATTACGTCTCTTGATTCGTCGCCACCGACTGTAAGTATCACCTCGCCGGCAGCCGGATCGACCCAGAGCGGTACGTTCATGGCGTCAGCGACGGCCAGTGACAACGTCGGTGTGACCAAAGTCGAGTTCTATCTAGACGGCACGCTCAAAACTACCGATACCACCGGTCCAAGTCCGTTCAGCGGCTCGATCGACGTCAGCGCTATTACCGGCACGCACAGCCTGACAGCCAAAGCCTACGACGCGGCTGGTAACTCCACGACCAGCGGTTCGGTCTCGATAACCGTGACCGCGCCCGCGGGTGGTGACACGACGCCACCGACGGTGAGCATTACCGCGCCGCCATCCGGCGCCATCCTTAGCGATGATCTCAACAACGCGAACTTCAACAGCGCCGCCTACGGATTGGTCGCGACAGCGTCCGATGCGAGCGGTATCAAACAGGTCGTCTTCAAGATCGACGGCACCGCTATCGGTACCGCCGACACCGCCGCGCCATACACCGCGACGCTCGATCTGACCAAGCTGACTTGTGGCACCCACACCGTTACCGCTACGGCTACCGACAACGCGACAACCCCTAACTCGGCTACTGCCAGCGCAACCTTCACGGCAACCTACTCGGCTGATATAACGGCTACGCCGGATTGTCACGTCACGTATCTTGACCTCAGCGCCCTCGCCGCCAAATACAATCAGAGTTCCGGGGTCGGACGAGCCGATATCAACAAAGACGGCACCGTCAATTACCTCGACCTCAGCGCCCTCGCCGC
>Ga0070679_100002719_pt1 | contig 16112 bp, 15 predicted proteins | sample KBSC63BmetaG_FD_65652 | JGI IMG/M metagenome (GOLD analysis project Ga0070679, IMG submission 65652) | Corn rhizosphere microbial communities from Kellogg Biological Station, Michigan, USA - KBS C6-3B metaG | ecosystem: Host-associated > Plants > Roots > Rhizosphere | place: USA: Michigan... | reverse complement strand
GACCCTTCGCTGAATAAAAGATGACGCTCATTGCTGGTCGGCTTTCGCCGGAGTCACGATCCGGGCATTCGGGCGTCCCGCCGAGGTGATCACCACCGCCAGCAGGATCTCATGGGGAAGCGGTGCGTCGGCAACCTGCAAGGTCATGGTGTCGATCTCGCCGAATGACCAGGCGGAATTGCGGTGCCCCAGCGGAACATCGATGGCGGCTCCCGTGCACGCCACCTTCGCATTGGATGGAATAAGGGCGGCGCCGCCTCCGATCGCCGAGCGGATCGGCTGTCCAAGGGTCGGATGCAGCAGCGCGGCCGCGTGCTCGAGGCGCCCCAGCGTGCCGATGATGGCAGCCTTGCCATAGCCCACCACCTCTGCGTCGAGCAGGGCAAGCATCTGCTTCATCAGGTGGGCTCCGATCGGCGGCGCCAATTCGGACAGCAGCGAGAGATCTTCAGATCCTGCGCGAAGGCACGGATTGTGCAAAACCGCAAGCCCCGCAACCCTGCGCACCGGAACGGCGAGCGGCGAGGAAGCATCGAGCAGCGTATTTTCGACGAGCATCATCGTCTTGCGCACGAACATTTCCTGCAAGTGGGTGGCGTCCGTCCAGTTCGGCATCGGAATTCCCCTCGACCTCCTGCTACTGCGGCGTCAGCCCGGAATCCTTGACCACGCTCTCCCACTTGTGAAGTTCAGTCGCGATCAGCTGACTGAACTCCTGCGGTCCTCCGTGCATCGGCACGGCCCCCAGGTCCACCAGGCGCTTCTTGAACTCCGGCGTGGAAATGGTGGCGGTAATGGCCTTGTTCAAGTAATCGATGACGGGTTTCGGTGTTCCCGCGGGAGCGAGCACGCCAAACCACGACGACACTTCAAAGCCCGGGTACCCGGACTCTGCAATCGTCGGCACGTTCGGATAGGTCGGCTGGCGCACAAGGGTGGTCACCCCGATGGCGTTGACGCGCCGGCTGTCGATGAAAGCGCTCGCGGTCGGCATCAGTTCGAACATGATCGGCACCTGGCCGGCAACGAGCGCCGTGAGGGCCGGACCGCTGCCCTTGTACGGGATCTCCAGCGCGTTGATGCCGGCTTGCTTCATGAACAGTTTCATCGCCAGGTTGGTCGTGCTGCCGGAGCTTCCCGATGCGTAGTTGGCCGTCGTCGGATTTTTCTTGACCCAGTCGACGAACTGCTGAACCGTCTTGTACGGGGCGGATTGATTGGTGATAAGGAACAGCGGAACCCCGGCAATCGGGGTGATGGGCTCGAAATCCTTGATGGGGTCGAAGCCCGGGTCCTTGTACAAATGTGGGTTGATTGCGAGGACCGGCGCGTTGCCGAGCATCAGCGTGTATCCGTCCGGCTGCGAATTCTTCACCATCTGCGCGCCGATGTTTCCCGATGCACCGCCGGAATTCTTGACGACCACCGGCTGTTTGATCCGCTGACCCAGCCCCGTCGCCAACAGCCGGGCCAGGAGGTCCGCGGTGCCGCCCGGCGGGTACGGGACGACGAGGGTGACGGGCCTGGACGGATAGTCCGCCGCGAACGAGAACAACGGAACCATCGCAGCAGCGAGTCCGAGGGCGCCGGCCATGATCACACGCCGGCGAGATGACAAATGGGTTTTCACTATTCTGATCCTTCGAATCTGCGTTCACGTACTGAACCCAACCAACTCGGATAACTACCTGGCTGCTTCGTGTGCCGGGATACCGGAAAAGAGACGCGCGGCGTTGCCCGACAAAATGGCCTCGATGTCGGCCGCCGGCAAGCCCGTTTCCAGCACGTTGCGCATTCCGCGTTCCAGTGCGAAAGACGGGTAGTCACTTCCAAACAGCAGCCGATCGCTGCCGAGTATCGAAGCCGCGAGTGCGATGGCCCGCGGGTCGGCCGATGCGGTCTCGTAGTACATGCGGCGAAGCTCGGCCGAGGGCCGCTGCTTCATCGTGGTGCTGCCTGCATGCACACGGTTCCAGTATTCGTCGAGCCGTTCGGTGATGCTGGCCAGCACTCCACCGAGATTCGCCACGATCACCACGAGCCCGGGCATCTGATCGAGCGCGCCGCTGGCCAGCAGGCGCAGCGCGGCCCAGGTCAGGTCGACCTGGAAGCCGAACGCGCCGGACAACCACTGGTAGGGTCGAAGCGAGGCATCGAGAAGCGACGGATGATTGGGCAGCACCAGCACCGGGACTCGCAGCGCCTGCGCAGTTCGCAGGAAGGCGTTGTACTTCGGGTCATCCAGGCCCACGCCGCCAACCTGGCACGACGCGCCCACGCCGCGGTGCCCGAGTTGCGTCACGGCGTATGTGAGTTCTTCGCACGCCTTGTCCGGGACCTGAAGCGGTACCGCCGCGAACGGCAGGAATCGGCCCGGGTACCGGCGTGCGATCTCGCTCAATTCCTCGTTGATCATGCGAGCCATGTCGCTCGCTTCGTCCGACCCGAACGCGTCGATGCCGCCGACATTTTGCAGGCGCAGGATCTGCGCGCCCACGCCGGCCTTGTCCATCAGCTCGATGCGCTTGTCCAGGTCAAGCTGCTCGGGGCGCAGCAGGCGTCCGGCGCCGGGGGCGGTGAAGACCGCCTCGCCGGCATCGGTCCGCTCGATCCGCGGATACTGCTCGCGCCGGCGCAGATGCTCCAGAAAACGCGGAGGCTGGTAGTACGCGTGAAAGTCGATTGCAGCCACGTCGGATGCGACCTGCCGGCCGCTCACTCGATTTCTGAGTAGTGCGGGATCTTGATTCCCATCGGCGCGAACCGCTCCCTGATGCGCTTGATGCTGTCGACGAACACCTGGTGTTCCTCTTCGGGTGCGCAGAAGCCAAGACCCGCGTCGGCGGCTATCGCTTCGGCTTCGCGCAGCACGCTGGTGGCCGCATCGGCCAGCATGAAAGTGGCGTGGAAACCCTTCAGCTCGACGTTCTCGATCACGTCGCGCACGACGGTTTCGATCTTCAGCACTTCCGGGCGGCTGAGCTCCTTGGTGCGCTGCTCGAGGTAGGCCCAGCCCAATTCGACGTGGCGCACTTCGTCCTGGGAAATGAGGCGAATGACCTCCTTGGTCGCCGGCTCCGTGGTGCGGCGGTACCGGGCCTGGAAGATGTCGTACGCGATGCCTTCGGAGATGCAATGCCAACCCGCGATGGCGGCTTCCGCGCTGACTTCGGGATTGAAGGCCATGCGATCGCGAAAGCCCGCGACCAGCATCTTCTGGATCGCATCACCGGGAGGCGGTTCCTGGACATAGCCGCCCATCGCCTCGGCCAGCAGGAAGGATGCCTCGCAGTGGCGGGCTTCCTCGAACACCTTGGCGGCCAGCAGGAACTTGGCTTCGATCGATTGATTGCCCTCCAGGCACAGCCGGATGCACAGCGAGGGAGACTCGACGATGCCGGTGTATTCCGTCCAGGCACGGCGGCTCCAGGACAGGCGCCCCGCGTCCAGCTGTTCCTTGCTGTACTTGCTGCGGTCGAGCTGCGCGTACGGGATGTCGGTGGCCGCGTCCCACGTCAGGTTCTTTGCTTGCGACCACATGGCGGCAAGCTTGGGATTGTTGCGGGCGGTGGAAAGGGGGAAGCGCTTCTCGCGCATGTTCAATGCATGCAGGCCGCGCGTGGGAGCGCCCTTTGCATAGAGGCTGGTGTAGCTGTCGTCGGGGGCAAGCGTGTCAAGTTGAGCGCTCATGGGGTGACTTCCTATGTGTTGAAGCCTCGAAGTCGCCGCCCGAAGGTGCGCGGCGACACGTTGCTTGAGAACCTGATGATAGGACTTGAATTTTCGTAATCAACGGCTCATGGTCAATGTGGCCAGGAATAGCTGGGGCGCCTTCCCGGCCCAACCGGGTAGCCGTCCTTGCGATGGTGCACATGATCTTGCAGATTCGCGCCGACTGACGGCGGAACCTGCGTGCCATGCGCGAATCCGACCGCGATATGAGAATCCCGCTGACTGCCGCCGCGCTTGTCGCGTGCACCGTGTTCAATGTGGCCGCGCAAACGGCGATGCAGCATGAACACAGCGCGGCCGTGACGCAGCCGGATTCGCCCGATGCAACGTTCCAGCGCGACATGACGCAGGCCATGCGGCGCATGGATGAGGGCATGATGATCCGGCCCAGCGGAAATGCGGACCGTGACTTCGCGGCGATGATGATTCCCCATCATCAGGGCGCCATCGACATGGCCAAGGCCGAGCTGCAATTCGGCCGCGACCCCGTGCTGCGGCGGTTGGCGCAAGGCATCATCGTCGAGCAGCAGCAGGAAATCGAACTGATGCGCCGGCGCCTCGATTCAACCAAGGAGTGAAGCAATGAAATTGCGATTGTTGTTCGTGCTGCTGCTCGCGAGCGTCCCGGCCTTCTCAGGACAGGCGCCGTTCGCCGTGGACGCCAAGGACGTGCCCATCAGTCACGCTGATCGCTTCTATACCGCGGACCAGTTCTCCAACACCGTGTCGGTGATCGATCCGGCCGACAATCGCCTGCTGGGACTGATCAAGCTGGGCGATCCGACGCCCAAGAACCTGAGTCCCTTGTATCGAGGGCAACTGCTGGTGCACGGCATGGGCTTCTCGCCCGACCGCCGCACGCTCGCCGTGGTGTCCATCGGCTCCAACTCCGTCACGTTTGTGGACACAGCGACCAATTCCGTGCGCGGCACCACGTATGTCGGACGCTCGCCGCACGAGGCGTTCTTCACGCCGGATGGCTCGGAAGTCTGGGTGACGATCCGGGGCGAGAACTACATCGCCGTGCTGGACGGCAAGACCTTCCAGGAGAAGACGCGCATCACGGTGCCCAATGGTCCGGGCATGACGATCTTTTCGCCGGACGGCAAATACGGCTATGTCTGTTCGAGCTTCACCCCCGAAACCGTGGCGATCTCCACCGCCGATCACAAGATCGCCGGCCGCATCAAGCAGGAAAGCCCGTTCTGTCCCGACATCGCGGCAACGCCCGACGGCAAGCAGGTGTGGCTTACGCTCAAGGATGTGGGCAAGACGATGGTGTTCGATGCGCATCCGCCGTTCACGGTCCTGAAGGTGCTCGATACCGGCCCTACCACCAATCACGTCAACATTGCGCGCAACGCCAAAGGGCAATTCGCGTACGTGACCGTGGGCGGGCTGAACGTGGTGAAGGTGTTCCGCACCGACAATTTCGAGCCCGTCGCCACCATCCCGACGGGCGCGCTGCCGCACGGCCTGTGGCCATCGGGTGACGGCACGCGCATGTATGTGGGCCTGGAAAACGAGGACGCCGCCGCCGCGATCGACACTCTGCAGAACAAGGTGGTCGCAACGATCCCGCTGGGACAGGCGCCGCAGGGCGTGGTCTATGTTCCAGGCGCAGTGCCCAGCGGCGAAGGCCGCGGCAATCTGGTGGGAATCGACGAGGTGGGCCAGGTCGTCAAGCTCGCACTGGGCGGCAGCGACGGCAAGCCCATCAGCCAGGTGTCGCTGTTCGACCAGGGCCAGGTGCAGGTGCTGCAAGGCTCGGTCGCGGGGCTGGAGCCCAAGAAGGCTTATGTGCTCGCGCTGGCCGACGACCCCAAGGGCGGCGGCAAGCTGGAGCCGCTCGCCGCCTTCATGAGCAATCCGGCAGGCTCGTCGATCGTGAATTCGGTCGGCCCCATTCGCCAAGTGGTGCAGCCGTCGGTGCCCGCGGCACGGCGCTATCTGGTGATCGCGACCGGGACGCCCAAGGACATCGGCAAGCCGGTGCAGACGCAGCTGCCCTGAAAAAATAAAAGGCCTCTTGCGAGGCCTTTTTCTGTTGCGCGGGATGCGCGATCAGCGGGCGGGCGCCGGCACAGGAACAACCACGACGGTGTCACCCGTCTTGCCGCGCTGCCCGGTCGCGCCGGTGTCACCCGTATTGCCGGTGTTGCCGGTGCTGCCCATCGCTCCCGTGGAGCCCGTGGATCCGGTCGAGCCAGTGGATCCCGTATCACCCGTGGTACCGGTCGCGCCGGTTGCACCCGTTGCGCCTGCCGGGCCCGGGACGGCTACCGGCACCGGTGCCACCACGGTTTCTTTCTGGCACGCGGCCAGGGTCATCGCGGCCACGGCCACTGAGAAGATCACTGCGTATTTCATGGGTATTCCAATCGATCGAGAAACCGCTTACCCGGACAGGAATTTGCATGAGGCGCAGTTCAGCTGTTGAGAGTAACCCATGGATCGGCTGCGATCCATGCGCTAGCGCACATAGAGGCGTGCCCTACGACGATTGGAGACTTCCGCTTACAAGATAAGGGCGAAAGCGCGCCGCGGCAGCCGCTAATTGTCGAATTTCAGGTTCTGCTGCTTGACCAAGTCAGCCCATGTGCGCACCTCGTTGACAACGATGCGCCCCAGTTCCTCAGGCGTTCCACCGGCGGGTTGCAGCCCCAGCTTGACCAGGCGCTCCCTGACGCCGTCCTGTTTCAAGGCGGCGTTGAATTCGCGATTGAGCCGCTCCACGATGGGAGCTGGCGTGTTGGCGGGGAGCCAAATAGCGAAGAACGCGCCGGTGACATATCCAGGTACGCCGGATTCGGAGACAGTCGGTACGTTGGGTGCATAAGCGACACGCTTCTCGCTCGTGACGCCGATCAGGCGGATCTTGCCGGTTTCCACCAGCGGCGCGGAGGTGGACCAGGTATCCAGCATGAAGTTCACCTGGCCCGCCACGAGATCGAGCAGCGCGGGCGCGGAGCCCTTGTAGGGAACGTGCACCACGTCGATTCCGGCCCGAGCCTTCAGCAGTTCGGTGGCCAGGTGATTGGAGCTGCCGCGACCGTAGGATGCGAAATTCAATTTGCCGGGATGGGCCTTCGCGTAGTCGATGAGCTCCTTGGGCGTTTTCACCGGCAGCGAGGGATTCACCACCACCATCCATGGCGCGGTCGCCAGCAACACCACCGGCGAAAAATCCTTGACCGGGTCGTAGGACAGCTTGGGATTGACGGCGGAGTTCACGCCGTGCGTGCTGGACGTGCCTATGAGCATCGTGTAGCCATCCGGCGCCGAGCGCGCGACGGCTTCGGCGCCGATGGCAGCGCCGGCGCCCGGCCGGTTGTCCACCACCACGGGCTGGCCCAGGCTGCGTGACAGCGCATCGGCCATCAGCCGGCCGATGATGTCCACCGCGCCCCCCGGTGCGAAGGGCACGACGAGGTGCAGTGGCTTGGACGGATAGGCCTGCGCGCCCGCGGTGCTTGCACACAGCGCCAGCGCGAACACGAACAACAGCCGCTTGGCGCGGATGGCGATGTCGCAGAAGTGATCCATTGGGTTCTCGTGAGTCCGGTTGATGTGCGTCGTGGCGCGCCGCTGCAAGCGCGATCGCGCATTTTGCAGGAGCGATACCAGATGGTAAAGTACAATGACTAATTCGTTGAATCGTCCCTGCAGGGTAACAAGGAAACAAGATGCGCGGCAAGCCACATGTGTTGATCGCGGGGGCCGGAATGGGCGGGCTGGCATTGGCGCTGGCACTGCTGCAGCGCGGCTTCAGGGTCTCCGTGTTCGAGCAGGTGGCGGAACTCGGTGAAATCGGGGCCGGGTTCATGTGCTCTCCCAACGGCACGCGGGTTCTTTATTCACTGGGCCTGAAGGACGCGATCGACAAGATAGAAGTGCGGCTGACCGACCGCGACATCCGCTTGTGGAAGACTGGCCAGCTGTGGCAGCTGCCGGGCCATGGCGCCGAGTCCGCCAAGCGCTATGGCGCGCCCTTTCTCGTGCTGCACCGGGGCGATCTCCATGCGGTGCTGGTCGACGCCGTTCGCAAATTGGGCGCGGACGTGCTGCACGTTGGTTCCCGCTGCGTCGATTTCAGCCAAGCCAACTCCCGTGTTTCGCTCACGCTCGCAGACGGCCGCCAGATCGAGGGCGACTTGCTCATCGGTGCGGATGGCGTTCATTCGATGGTGCGCCAGCGGCTGTTCGGCGCGGACAATCCGCGCTTCACCGGCGAGGTCGCCTGGCGCGGGCTCATTCCCATGGCGGGCTTGCCCGAGCGCATGCGCGGCAAGGTCACGTCCAACTGGATCGGCCCGCATGGCAGCGTCACGATGTACCCGGTGCGGCGCGGCGAGCTGCTCAACTTCGTGGGCCTGGTCGAACGCAGCGACTGGCGCGTCGAGTCCTGGATCGAGCAAGGCTCGATCGGCGAATGCGTGCGCGACTTCGCCGGCTGGCACGAGGACATCCTGTTCCTGATCCGCAACATCGTCTCGCCGTTCAAGTTCGCGCTGTTCCTGCGAGAGCCGCTGGCGCGCTGGTCCGTGGGCCGCGTGAGCCTGCTGGGTGACGCCTGCCATGCGACCACGCCTTATCTCGGCCAGGGCTTGAACATGGCGCTGGAAGACTGCGTCGTGCTCGCGCGCTGCCTCGAGCATTTCGATGACCCGGATAAAGCGCTGCTGCGCTATGAGCAATTGCGCCGGCAAAGAACCACCGAGATCGTGCAGCAATCCACCGAGCAGTCCAAGCGCATCCACGATCCGATCCTGGCCGACCCTGTCGCCGCCACCGCCTACGTGGATGACAACTGGGCGCCCGAAAAGATCAAGCAGCGCTACGACTGGATTTTCGACTACGACGCCGAGCGCGTCGCCCTGTGATGGCGACCCGGCGCGAGGCCGCCACGCGCGGGCTGAGGCCCGATAGCGAGCACCCGTGGCGTCACCAGAACATCGGCCGGCTGCTGCTGGCAAGCCAGATCAACTGGCAGGACGCACTGATCCGCGGCTTGCGGGAGAACGGCTTTCGCAATGTACGCGCGAGCCACATGAACCTGCTGCGGCATGTGGACGTGGACGGCACTCGCATCACCGAAATTGCGCAGCGTTCCCGTTTGACCAAGCAGGCGGTCGGGCAGTTCCTGGTCGCGTGCGAGGCGCAGAAGCTGGTGAAGACAAGCGCCGACGCCACGGATGGCCGCGCCAAGGTGGTCACCTTCACGAAGCTCGGCAAATCGATGATCGACGCCGAACGGGAAGTGATGGCTGCCATCGAGGCGCAACTCAAGGAGCTCCTCGGCGCGCGCGGTTATGCGCAGCTGCGGCGTTCGCTGGGTGTGCTGGCGCAGTGGAGCGGGCGCTAAAGGGCCCGAACGGTTCAACCCATCGCCTGCTCGAGTGCGCGCATCGCGCTCGCGAGATCAGCGGGCGCGACGATGCGTCCGTCCTGCACGACCTGCTCGCCGTCGACCCAGAGGCTCTGCCGGCTGACGACGCCGTCGGGGTGATTCTCGCCCCCACCCGGCTCCCACCACGGAACGCCCAGGCCGATGGCGTTCGCTCCCACGGTGCGGATATCCTCGATGAAGGACACGCCGGCAAAGCGGGCCGCCGGATGAAAGCCGCAGGTGAGGTGGATGACACGCCCGTAATTGCCGTTGGCGGCACGCCGCAGCGCGCGCTCGGTCACGGCCTCGTGATCTCGGATGTGCTCGATCTCGCGAATCTCGCCGTCGACGTGCAGCCGGATCGGCGCGGGCAGGAGCGAGTAGTACTCGTGGAACATCGCGTCGAGCGCGATCACCCCGCGAACGGAATCAGGCTCGGGATAGAAGATGCAGGACCCCATGATCGTCGAGCCGCCGGGGCTGTTGGCCTGCCGCTTTTTCTTTCCGCCGGGCTTGCCCAGCCGGAAGCTGAAATCGGTGCCGTTCGAGCTGGTCGAGCGGCACGACGCTCCACTGCTCGAAACCATGAGGTCGTCGATCCTGCGTTGCACTTCGAACAAGGTATCCAGCTTGATGGCTCCGTACAAGCGCCGCAGCGCGCCCGCATTCACGTCCCCAAGCAGCAAGTAGCGGGTGCGGCCGGCCTTCATGGCCTTGTCGTGCGCGCTCGAGCCGGCCATGTAGGGGAAGGTCATGTCCAACCAGACGTCGCTCGCGGCGGCCGCGTGCGCGACCGCATCGGGAATGTAGGGATCCGCGAGTTTCCCCTGAAAAGGCAGCTGCGGGATCAGCATCAGTACGGCCTTCGCGCCTTCGCTCGCCGCAGCGGCCAGCAATGCCTCCACCGCAGCGCGGTCGGTGCCGCTGTCGGCGGTGACGAGCACGGTTTCGCCGGGTTTCACGCAGAACTGGTCGGCGACGAGCATGCGCGCTGCGAACGCAGTGTCCAGCACGTGAGGTAGTGTTTGCACGATCAGGGCTCTCGGAATGGGGCGCCGGAGTTCGGCAGCAGGAAATTGCGGATCAGCGAGTTGTACTGCTCGGGATGTTCGACCATCGGCAGGTGCGCGCAATGATCGAAGGCCACCAGTTGCGCTTGCGGCATGCGGGCGGTGGCGGCCGCCGCGCTCTCGTAGATGCCGCCCTTGTCGTCCCGCCCCCAGACCACCAGCGTGGGCAGGTCGAGTTGCTCGAGCCGGCCGAGAATGCGAAAGGGCCTGAACTTTTCCGGGGTCCGCATGATGTCGATGGTGGCGTCCCAGCACGGCACCACCCACGGCTGCGCATAGCAAAGCGGCAGCACCGCGAGCAGCTCGCACGGAAGCGTGTCCGGATCGAGCACCGTGCCGGTCAGCCGCTGGCGCCACATTTGCGGCGAGGACTCGGCCAGCGTCGGGCGGTAATTCTGGTGGATGCGCTCCATGAAGGCGCTGAGCTGCTCTTCGGTGTTGAAGGCGGACCCGCTGCCGTTGATGACGAGCCGCTCGATCTTCTTTTTTCCGCGCAGCACCACGTTGGCGGCGATCAGGCCCCCGTAGGAGCTGCCGCACAACGAGACCCGTTGCAGGCCGAGCACGTCGATCAACGCCTCGAGGTGCTCGATTTTTTCAGTCATGCCCGGCAACTGCCCATCGAGGGGCTTGGTGAAGCCGTGCCCCAGCACGTCCACCGCGATCACGTGCAAGTCCTTGCCCAGTGCATCGATATTTCGCACCCATACTTCGGATGTCAGGCTCAGGCCATGAAGCAGCACAACGGCTGGAGATTTCGGGTCTCCAGCCACCATGCAACGGGTAAGAACACCATGGATGTCGACGAACCGTGTGAGCATTTGATTTTTTTGCCTTCAAGGTGCGATTTGGAGCGCAGCGGCCGCCGCAGGCAGCAGTCCGTTTGGTAAAGAGGCTTGACTATACCTCTCTAATCGCGCTGCCGCCTCTCCATCGCCTTCTCGATCCTGCGGTCGGGTATCAGCCACATCAATGCGGTGATGAAGTAGATCGCCAGGGCGAGGCCACGCAAACTGAACGCGGCTGCGATGCCGAGCAGGTACAGGATCACGGAAGCCTTGCCCTTCCGGTCGGCTCCCACGGCCACCTTCAGCAACGACGATGGTCCCTCCGCGGAAATGATGGTCCGCTGCAACACGCTATAGGCAATCGCCGCCATCAGGAGCACGAAGCCGTACACGGCCGAAGGCTTGGCGGCGAAATGATTTTCGCCCATCCAGGCCGTGGCGAACGGAAATAGCGATAGCCAGAACAGCAGGACCAGGTTGGCCCACAGCACGCCACCGGAAACACGCGCGGACGCCTTGAGCATGTGATGGTGGTTGTTCCAGTAGATGCCGATGTACATGAAGCTCAGCACGTAGCTGAGGAACACCGGCCAAAGCGGCAGCAGCGCTTCGAATCCGTCTCCGTGCGGAACCTTCAGCTCCAGCACCATGATGGTGATGATGATCGCGATGACTCCATCGCTGAATGCCTCGAGCCGATTCTTTTCCATGGCGTGCTCCTCGTCTGGCGAATGCGAGCCTGCATCATCGCAGCTCAGCCTTGAAATGTTTCAGCGGCGTGGGTTGCCGCGCGCATAATCGCCGCCCCCGCCCATCGCACTCAGGAGGCTTGGCATGAGTTCCTCTTCCCAGATTCGCGACCCGCTCCAGGATCACCTGCTCACGCCGCAGAACGCGGCGCTCGTCATCATCGATTACCAGCCGATCCAGGTGATGTCCGTCGCATCGATGGACCGGCGCATGCTGGTGTCCAACATCGTCGCGGTGATTCGCACGGCCAAGCTGTATGGCCTGCCGTTGGTGCTATCCACAGTCAACGTCAAGACAGGAATCAACCAGCCGACCATTCCCGAGATAAGGAACCTGCTGCCCGGCGTCGAGCCGATCGACCGCACCTCGATGAATTCGTGGGAAGACCCCGCATTCGTTGCAGCCGTGAAATCGACCGGGCGCAAGAAGCTCATCATGGCGGCGCTTTGGACCGAGGTCTGCCTCGCGTTTCCCGCGCTCGACGCTTTGCGCGAGGGCTTCGAGGTCTACGCGATCGTGGACGCGGTGGGCGGAACCTCGGTCGAGTCGCATCGCGCCGGCCTGGAGCGGATCATCCAGGCGGGCGCCCATCCGGTGTCGTGGGTGCAGTTGATCTGCGAAATGCAGCGCGACTGGAGCCGCAAGCAGACCAGCGAGATGTTCGCCGAGATCCTGTTTTCCAAACCCCCGCGCAGCTCGGGCGAGTGAAGCGTCCTGTCGCCACGGGCCTCGCAGGGGTGGGCAGCGGCTCAATGGAAGTCGCGGCTGCTCGCGCCCTGCCTGCCCAAGCGGCCGAGCAAGGGCGTGAGGTCCTCCAGGTGCGAGGCGATCAGGTGGCGCACTTCGCCGCCGCTTTCCACGTCGCGCTGCCACACGCCATGCACGGCGAGCAGCCGGGATTTGAGCAACTCGTCGCGCTGCTGCTGCCGCACCGATTTCCACACGATCACGTTCACCGGGCCGGTCTCGTCCTCCAGCGTGACGAAGATCGTGCCGTTCGCGGTCTGCGGCTGCTGGCGCACGGTGACGATGCCGCAGGCGCGCACCTTGCGGCCGCTGGGCAGGTCGTGCAGTTGCGCGGCACTGAGCAGCTTCATGCGCGCAAGGCGCGGACGCAGCAGGGCGAGCGGGTGCCGGCGAAGCGTGAGGCCCATAGCCGCGTAGTCGAACACGATCTCCTCGCCTTCACGCGCAGCCGGCAATTGCAGCGACGCCTCGTTCACCGGCGTGCCTTCGAGCAGTGCCGGCGCGCGCCGCTGCGCCGCTGCGTCCCAGACCTGCTGGCGCCGGTGGCCCGAGAGCGACAGCAAGGCGTCGCCGGCGGCCAGCGCGTTGAGATCCTTCACATCGAGCTGCGCGCGCAAGGCAACGTCTTCGGTGCTGGTGAACGGCGCTTGTGCGCGTGCCGCCACGATGCGCTGCGCGCCCGCTTCGCTCAGGTTGCCGATCATGCGCAGGCCCAGTCGCACGCTCGGCCGAAAAGAATTGGAGTCTGACCCCAATTCTTTATTGGGGTCAGACTCCAATTCTTTTCCGAATTCAAGCGTGCAGTCCCAGTCGCTGTGCGACACGTCGGGCGGGAGCACTTGCACACCATGGCGCTTGGCGTCTTGCACCAGTTGCGAGGGCGAATAAAAACCCATGGGTTGCGAATTGAGCATCGCGGCGATGAAGCATTCGGGCTCGTGGCACTTGAGCCAGCTGCTGTCGTAGGCGAGCAGCGCGAAGCTGGCGGCGTGGCTTTCCGGAAATCCGTATTCGCCGAAACCGAGGATCTGCTTGAAGATCGCTTCGGCGAATTCGGGCCGGTAGCCTTTGTGGAGCATGCCGTTGATCAAGCGGTCCTGGAACTGGTGCACGCCGCCACGCCGCTTCCATGCGGCCATCGAGCGGCGCAGGCGGTCGGCTTCATCGGCGCTGAAGTCGGCGGCGATCATCGCGATCTGCATCACCTGCTCCTGGAAGATCGGCACGCCCAGCGTGCGCTCCAGTGCAGGCTTGAGTGCGTCGCTTTCGTATTGGATCTGCCCGCCTTTGCGAACGCGCTCGCGGCTTTTCAGGTAGGGATGGATCATGCCGCCCTGGATCGGTCCCGGCCGCACGATGGCCACTTCGATCACCAGGTCGTAGAACTCGCGCGGGCGCAGCCGCGGCAGCATCGACATCTGCGCTCGGCTTTCGATCTGGAACACACCCACCGTATCGGCGCGGCAGATCATGTCGAAAGTGGCCTCGTCCTTGTCCTCGATGTCCTGCAATTCGAACCGATGGCCACGGCGCTGGCTGACGAAATCCAGGCAGCGGCGCAGCGCGGTGAGCATGCCCAGCGCGAGCACGTCCACCTTGAGCAGCTTCATGTCATCGAGGTCGTCCTTGTCCCACTGGATGATGGAGCGCTCCTTCATCGCCGCGTTCTCCACCGGCACCAGCCGCGTGAGCTTGCCTTGCGTGAGCACGAAGCCGCCGACGTGCTGGCTCAAATGCCGCGGGAAACCGCGCAGCATTTCGGTCAGCTCCAGCCACTGGCGCATCCGCAGTTCGCCGATGGTGATGCCAAATTCGGCAGCGCGCTCGCAGAGGCGCTGCACCTGCAGCCCTTCTTCATCGAACCAGTAATGCTCCTTGGCGAAGGCATCGACCAGCCCCTCGGGCACGCCGAGCGCCTTGCCGACGTCGCGGATCGCGCTGCGCGAGCGGTAACTCGCCACCACCGCGGCGATGGCGCTGCGATCGCGCCCGTACTTCGCGTAGATGTACTGGATCACGTCTTCGCGCCGCTCGTGCTCGAAGTCGACGTCGATGTCGGGCGGCTCCTTGCGCTCCTTGCTGATGAAACGCTCGAACAGCAGGTTGGCGCGGTTCGGGTCCACCTCGGTCACGTGCAGGCAATAGCAGACCGCGGAGTTGGCCGCGGAGCCCCGGCCCTGGCAGAGGATCTTCTGCTCGCGCGCATAACGCACGATGTCGTGCACCGTCAGGAAGTACATCTCGTATTGGCAATCGGCGATCAGCCGCAGCTCGTGCACGAGCTGGCGCCGCACCTTCCACGGAACGCCGTTCGGATAGCGCTTGCGCGCGCCTTCGATGGTGAATCGGCGCAGCGCCTGCGCGGGCGTCATGCCCGCAGGCACCGTCTCCAGCGGATATTGGTACTTGATCGATTCGAGGCTGAAGTTGCAGCGCGCGGCGACGACGAGCGTGTTGGCAAGCAGCTGCGGCGGATAGATGCCGCCCAGGCGCACGCGCGGGCGCAGGTAACGCTCGGCACTGGGCTGCAAGGCGAGACCGCACTCCTTGACTTCCTGGCCTTCGCGCACTGCCGTGATCACATCCTGCAAGGCCTTGCGCGAGCGCACATGCATGTGCACGTCGCCGGCCGCGACGAGCGGCACGCCGGTAGCGGCGCTGACACGCTGCAGCGTATCGAGCCACAGTGCGTCGTCCAGGCCCAGCAGCAGTTCGGCCGCAAGCCAGGTGCGCTCGCTGCCGAACTGCGTGCGCGCCCATCCCACAATCGCTTCCACGGCCGCGGCATCCTGCACATCGATGGCAATCGGGCCTTCGCGCAAAGGCGCGATGAGGATCTCGCAATCACCCAGCAGCGAGAAATCGCACGTGGCGCGGCTGACGCTGTACTCGCCTTTCTTCGCCGTCATCCGCGCGGCAGTGATGAACTCGCACAAGTTGCCCCAGCCGTTCACGTTGTGCGGCAAGGCGACGATTCGAAAGCCGTCGAAGCAAAATTCGCTGCCCAGGATCAGCTTGAACGGATCGTCCTTCGGTAAATCGAGATCCTTGAAGGCGCCGTACGCGCGCACCACGCCCGCCACCGAGCATTCGTCGGTGATCGCGAGCGCACGGTAGCCGAGTTCATACGCGCGCGTCACCAGCTCGCCCGGATGCGAAGCCCCGCGCTGGAAGCTGAAATTCGACAGGCAATGCAGTTCGGCATAGTCGGGCAGCGCATTCATGCGTAGATCCCCTGCAGGAACCAGCGCACCGGCGCCATCTCACCCTCGCCTGTTCCTGGCGCCAGCCGTTCGCGATAGACCCACAGCAAGCCGGCTTCGTCGCTGCGCGCGATGAAGTAATCGCGCGCGCGCGCTGCCTCGGCTTGCGCATCCCACCAACCCGTCTCCAGCCGGTGCGGCCCTTCGAGCAGGCGCAAGGGTCCGTGGTAATGCGGCTTCTCGCCGCGCACTTCCAGCCGCAGCGGCTCGCGCAGCAGCCACGGTGGATAGATCGCATCGCAGGGAAGCTGTCGTTTCGCGCCGCGCGACACAGCGGCAGCCACTGGTGCGACGGTCTTTCGCGCAACAGCGGCGCCCTTCGCGCCCATGCTTTGACGCGCCGCCTGCCAACGCTGCATGCGCTCGGGCCGGT
>Ga0070679_100002718_pt1 | contig 16112 bp, 14 predicted proteins | sample KBSC63BmetaG_FD_65652 | JGI IMG/M metagenome (GOLD analysis project Ga0070679, IMG submission 65652) | Corn rhizosphere microbial communities from Kellogg Biological Station, Michigan, USA - KBS C6-3B metaG | ecosystem: Host-associated > Plants > Roots > Rhizosphere | place: USA: Michigan... | reverse complement strand
GCGGAGAGCTGATCGTCGAGGAGCGTGGCGAGCGCCTTGATGCCCTCCTCGCTCGTCATGGTGTTGGCGTTGGGGACGAGGCGCGTGGTGTCGGCGCTGAACGCCTGCCCGATGGTGTTGCGCGCCTGGTAGGAGGACACCACCTCCGCATCGTGCGCGTGGCCGCAACCGGCGACCAAGAGGGCAAACAGGATCGATCGTTTCATGGCTCGAGCTCCTTGCGCAGGGCGCGCACGTCGGCGTCGTTCTTGTCCAGCTGCTCGGCGGCGCGCAGCTTCGCCAGCGCGGCCGGGCGATCGCCGCGCGCCACGGCGACGCGCGCCTCGCCGGCGAGCGGCGCGGCGGCGTGATCGGCGAGGGCGTGCGCGGCGGCAAAATCGCGCGCGGCGCCGTCGAGATCGCCGAGCACGAAGCGGTAGCGCGCGGCGTTCAGGCGCGCCAGATAGCGATCGGGATCGCGCGCGATCACGCCGTCGACGAGGGCGAGCGCGCCGCGCACGTCGCCGCCGCGCGCGCGCACCACGGCGAGATCGACCGAGGCGGCGGCGTCGCCGGGGCGCACCGCCAGCGCGGTCTCGAAGAGCGCGACCGCGCGCGTGGCGTCGCCGTGCGCGAGATAGGCGCGGCCGAGCGCGACCAGCGCCTCGCACTCGATGAGGCGCGTGGTCGGATCGCGCGCCGGGGTCAGGAGCGCCGCGACGCGCTCGGCGAGCGGACGCGCCGCCGGGAGCGCCTCGTCGCCGCCGTGCGCGGGCACGTGGTAGAGCGGGACGTCGGGCGTGACCGGATCGGGCAGCGGATCGAGCCCCGGCTCCCACAGAAGCGGCGCGCTTTCGTCGACGGCGCGGGCATCGGCGCGGCGCAGGCGCGCAGCCGTCTCGGTACGGTCCCAGGCGTGCTGGCGCACCAGCACGGCGACGTCGGGGCGCGCGCCGGCGACGTACTGCTCGTAGGTGGTGCCGGCGGCGAGATCGTCGGACTCGACGAGCACGCGCGCGCGCGGCGGCGCTTCGGCGAGCGCGGCGTCGCTCCAGGCGCGCGCTTCGTGGCCGAGGCCGAGCTTGTAGTCGACGTCGGCGAGCGCGGCCGGCACCGAGAGCAGCACCGCCATCGCGCCCGCGGCCCAGGGCGCGGCGCGACGGCCGAGGCGGCGCGCGACCGCCAGCACGCCGGCACCGGCGCCGAGAGCGATGACGAGCGCGGTCGGATGACCGTCCTGCAGATCGTCGAGCGCCATCGGGTTCAGCGCCGCCGAGTACAGGGCGTCGCCGACGAGCACGAGCGCGAGCACCAGGCCGAGCGCGCGGAAGCGCGGGTTGGCGCACAACCACACGAGGCCGCCGAGCGCGCACAACAGCGCGGGCAGCCCGAGCTGCGCCTCGGCGAGGCGCGCGAAGAGGGCGAGGTGCGCGCCGACGCGGTGGAACATCTCGCCGACGAAGGCGTGCCGGATGCGCTCCGCCGACAGGTGCGCGACGACGCCGCCGAGGGTGCGCGGATCGCTCCAGTCGGCCGCGGGCGCGCGCGCGGCGCGCAGCGGCAGGTAGGCGACGACGGCGGCGCCGAGCGCGAGCGCCGTGGTGGCGACGAGCGGCCAGCGATCGCCGCGGCGCAAGCGCCACAGCGCCACCACGATCGCCGCCGGCCCGACGAGCAGGCGCAGGTGCGCGTGCAGCCCGAACGACAGCCCGCCGAGGAGCGCGAGCGCGATGCCGGCGCGACGATCGCCGTCGACGGCGCGCACGAGGAGCAGGACGCCGAGGAGTAGCGCCGCCGCCGTCGGCGCGTAGACCTCGGGCACCGTCGCGGCGCGAAAGAAGGTCACCCCGGCGACGGTGAGCGCCGCCGCGGCCACGCCTGCTGCGGCGGCCGCCGGCTCGTCGTGCGCGAGGCCGCGCACGGCGCGATAGGCCAGCCACGCCGCCGCGGCGCCGCCGAGCGCCGAGAAGAAGGTCACGCGCGTCGCCACCTCCCCGACGGGCACCAGCGTCGCCGCCTTGCCGAGGAGGCACCAGAGCGCGAATCCCGTCGGATGCGCCACGCCGAGCGTGAACGCCGCCGTCGACAGCTCGCCCGCGTCGCGCCAATAGAGCCCGGGCGCGGCACACGCGACGAAGAGCGCGAACGCCGCCACGAACACGACGGCCCCGAGCGACACGCGGATCATCGATGCCTCAGCTCATCGTAGCCGATGGCCAGGAGCGCGCAAACATTGCCGCACCCCCTCGATTGACAGCGGATTGTGCACACGTTACGACGGACCGCGCTTGACGCCGGGCCGCTCCGCCCCATGTGTATGGAGCCGCGGCCCTCACCATGGACACGTTCCGCGGCCATACATCGCTCTCTCGACGCCTCCGCAACGCGGTGGTGGCGATCGGGAACTTCGACGGAGTGCACCGCGGACATGCGCACATCTTTCAACAGGCTCGCGGCCTGGCCGCCAGCCTCGACGGCGAATCGGTCGTGCTGACCTTCGACCCGCATCCGGCGAAGGTGCTGGCGCCGGCGTATGCGCCGCCGCTCATCACGCCGCTTTCGCGCAAGCTCGAGCTCATCGCCGCCGAGGGCGTCGACGTCGCCGTGGTCGAGCCGTTCGATCGCGCCTTCGCCGCGCGCACGCCCGACGCCTTCGTCAAGGAGGTGCTCGCCGACGGGCTCGGCGCGCGCCACGTCGTCGTCGGCTACGACTTCACCTTCGGCGCCAAGCGCTCGGGCACGGTGCAGCTGCTCGCCGACCTCGGGCCGCGCCACGGCTTCGGCGTGACGGTGGTGCCGCCGGTGAGCGTGGAGGGCATCGTCTGCTCGTCGACCAAGGTGCGCGAGTTCGTGCTCGAAGGGCGCGTCGACGGCGCCGCCCTCGTGCTCGGCCGCGCGCCGGAGGTCGAGGGCGAGGTCGTGCGCGGCGACGGCCGCGGGCGCACCATCGGCGTGCCGACGGCGAACGTCCGCCCGGCGACCGAGCTCATGCCGAAGAATGGGGTCTACGCCGGCTGGGCGCTCCGCATCTCCGACAAAAAGCGCTGGACCGCCGCGATCAACGTCGGAACGAACCCTACGTTCGTCGAAGGACAGACCACGCGCGTCGAGGCGCACCTCCTCGATTGCGACGAAGATCTCTACGGCCAACAGCTGCGCGTCGGGTTCGTGGCGCGGCTGCGCGACGAGGAGCGCTTCGCCAGCAAGGACGCGCTGGTCGCACAGATCCACAAGGACATCGAGGCGACGCGGAGAATCGGCCATGGATCGTGACGAGCTCGCCAAGTTGAAGCTGGAGGCGCTGCGCCTGTTGGCCGCCGAGCGCGGCGTCGAGGGGGCGCGCACGCTCGGCAAGCCCGAGCTCCTCGATCTGCTCGCGCCCAAGACCATCGTCGAGCGCGCCAAGGACGCGGTGGCGCACGCCGTCGAGGTGGTCAAGGAAGCCGTCCATCACGAGCGCGCGCCGCACGCGGGCGTGCACGCGCCCGAGCGCTCGATCGACCCGTCGACGTCGCGCGGCAAGCCGATGCATCCGGCCAACGGCTTCGGCGTCCCCTCGGCGACGGTGCATCCGCACGTCGAGGCCGGCACGCAAGAGCCGATCGGCATGCTCGACTTCGAGGAGCTGCCCGAGACCTACGGCGTCGACGAGTGCGAAGTGCTCTTCAAGGATCCCTTCTGGGTCTTCGCCTACTGGGAGGTCACCGACGGCGGCCTGTCGTCGGCGCGCGCGCAGCTCGGCGCCTCGGCGGAGTCGTCGCGCCTGGTGATGCGCATGTTCACCACGGTGCCGAGCCCCGAGGGCGTCGACCGGCAGATCCAGGACGTCGACCTGCCGTGGAACCACGGGCGGCGCTACCTGCAGTCGCCGAAGCCGGGCGCGCACCTGCGCGTGGCCGTGGGCCTGCTCTCGCACGAAGGCTACTTCGCGCCGATCGCGCATTCGTCGCTGGTGCGCGTGCCGCCGGCCGAGCCACAGCCCGGGCCGGTCGAGTGGATGGAGGTCGTCCCCACGCGCACGCGCGGGCGGCAGCGCGAGCAGCTCGTCATCGTCCGCCGCGGCGGCGATCACGACGAGCGCGGCATCCGCCTCGCCGACGTGGCCGATGAGGCGCGCGGCACGTCGCCGTCGGCCGGGCGGCCTGGCTTCCCCGTCGGGGGCAGCTCTTCCCCGACGGGAAAACGCCCCGGAGACAAATGATGGGCCCCGCCGGCGATCTGGCGCTGGTGCTGCACGCGCACCTGCCCTTCATCCGTCATCCCGAGCACCGCTACCACCTCGAGGAGAACTGGCTCTACGAGGCCACCGCGGCCACCTACCTGCCGCTCATCGACGTGTTCCGCGGCCTGGTGCGCGACGGCGTGCCGTGGCGGATGACGCTGTCGCTGTCGCCGCCGCTGTGCACCATGCTGCGCGACGATCTGTTGAAGACGCGCACCGCGCAGTATCTCGATCGCCTGCTCCGCCTCGGTGAAGCGGAGCTGCGCCGCACCGCCAACGATCCGACCTTCCACCGCATCGCGCAGTTCTACGCCGAGCGCTTCGGCCGCCTGAAGGCGCTCTACGACGAGCTGCGCGGCGATCTGGTCGGCGCCTTCCGCGCGCTGCAGGACGACGGCTTCCTCGAGATCATCACCGTCGGCGCCACCCACGGCTACATGCCGGTGATCCGCGAGCCGCAAGCGCGCCGCGCGCAGATCCTGGTCGCCTGCGAGAGCTACCAGCAGATGTTCGGGCGCTGGCCGCGCGGCATCTGGCTCCCCGAGTGCGGCTACGTCGAGGGGCTCGACGCGCTCCTGGCCGAAGCCGGCCTGCGCTACTTTTTCGTCGACGCGCACGGCCTGGTCAACGCCAAGCCGCAGCCGCCGCTCGGCATCCACGCGCCGGTGTTCTGCAAGACCGGCGTCGCCGCGTTCGGGCGCGACCTCGAGTCGTCCAAGCAGGTGTGGTCGGCCAAGGAGGGCTATCCCGGCGACGGCGTCTATCGCGACTTCTACCGCGACATCGGCTTCGACCTGCCGCTCGACGTCATCGGGCCGTACGTCCATCCCGACGGCATCCGCGTGCACACCGGCTACAAGTACTTCCGCGTCACCGGGCCGAACGTCGATCTGGCGAACAAGCAGCCCTACGATCCGTACCTCGCCAAAGAGCGCGCCGCCGAGCACGCCGGCAACTTCATGTTCAACCGCGAGAAGCAGATGGAGCACCTCGCGGGCAACATGGATCGCCGCCCGCTCGTGGTCTCGCCGTACGACGCCGAGCTCTACGGCCACTGGTGGTTCGAAGGGCCGTGGTTCCTCGACTACCTCGCGCGCAAAATCGCGTTCGACCAGAAGACGGTGCGCCTCGCCACCTGCGCCGAGTACCTCGAGGAGAACACGGTCAACGCCGTGGCCGAGCCGTCACCGTCGTCGTGGGGCGACGGCGGCTACTCGAGCGTGTGGGTCGACGGCTCGAACGACTGGATCTACCGCCACGTGCACCGCGCCGAGGCGCGCATGCACGAGCTGGCCCGGCGCTGGAAGGACGGCAGCGACGACATCACGCGCCGCGCGCTCAACCAGTGCGCGCGCGAGCTGCTCCTCGCGCAATCGAGCGACTGGGCCTTCATCATGAAGACCGGGACGGCCGTGAAGTACGCCTGCGATCGCGTCAAGACGCACCTGGCGCGCTTCCGCCGCATCGATCGCGAGCTCACCGCCGGCTGGATCAACGCCGAGTGGCTCGCCGACCTCGAGACGCGGGACAATCTTTTTCCCGAGATCGACTACCGCGTTTACTGCTGACCGTCGTCGTCGAGGAAGGCGTTTTCCTCGTCACTGAACTCGTTGCGCCCGGCGGCGCGGCGCGCGCGACGGCGCGCCCACAGGGCGACCACGAGGATGAGCGCGTAGCCGTGCAGCCCCGCCGCTGCCGTCAAGAGCGCGACCCACAAGACGCCGGGATGGCGCCCCTTGGCCAGAAGCGGCACCTCGGCGCGATCGAGGTGCAGCTGCGCCGCGGCCTTGTTGGCCAAGAGCGACGAGCCGGCGCCGTAGCCGATCACGCCTTCGACGAACGCCGGCACCGGCGGCGGCGCGACGCGGCGCTTGTAGACGCGGCCGATGGTGTTGCCGAGCGCGTCGTCGTCCTCGACGAGCGCGTAGATCTTCTTCGGCGGCGTGCCCTCGGTGCAATCGTCGCGCGCCGACATCGGCGTGAACACACGATCTTCGTCGCTGGCACCGGCCGCGGTGCCGCCGAGCGGATAGACGCGCCCGTCGCCGGTCGTGGCGACCGCCAGATCGTGGCGCACGCAGCCGAACACCGCGACCCAGCCGTGCGTCGACGGCTGCACCTCCTCCGCCGCGTAGTCGGTGGGATGCGCGATGCGCGCCAGCCGCGCCTCCTCGACGCCGAGCCACAGCGCCGCCGTCGAGCCGGCGAACAGCACCACGAGGAGCGCGATGACTAGCGCGCGCGACACGACCGTACTTTCGCACCGGCGAGCGCACGCACGGCGGCATAGGGCAGCTCGACGCCGGCGCGCGCCGCCTTCAACATGATCGAGCCGCGCGACATGTCGCCGAGCCCGACGAAGGCGACGGGGCTGACCAGCCGGTCGCCGAAGATCTCGCCGAGCACCTCGGTGTACTTGGTCGAAGCGATCGATCCGAGCAGCACCACCTCGGCCTCCCCGATGCGCCGCTGGAGCTTCTTGGCGTCGCGCACGAGCGGCTTGCGATAGGCGTCGTTGCGCGCGTCGATGTCGACGGTGCCGAGCTCCTGGAGCGCGCGCCGGTCGAAGCGCGCGTCGACGGTGCACAGCCCGCGGTTCGACGTGATGACGTACGCCGGCGCGACCTCGGGATGCGGCGCCGCGCCGAACGCCGAGACGTAGGCGAGCTTGCCGCGAAAGTAGAGCCCGCTCAGGAACGCGAAGATCTCACCGACGGGCGCCCCGCCCCGCGCGCGCACGCGTGTCGCAAGATCGAATGAGGCCTCATCGCGCAGGAGGATGCGCGCCCGCTCGCCCCCGAGGTGGGCCGGTGACAACAGGAACACGCGCGCGCCAGGCACGCGGTGATTATGATCCATTCCCCTACATTGCGCGATGCGAGTGCCGGGGGTGCACAGACGGCCGTCACGGCCTGGCGCATGGGTGCACAGCCGCATTGCACACCCCGCGGGCGGGCGCTCGCCACCGGCGGCACGACACGTGCACACCAAATGGGCCGATGGCCGCCGAGACCGCTGTGCAATGGACCGATCTTCCGCCGACCCCTCGCCTGGCGCACCCGCCGCGCGTCCTGCTCGTCGATGACGAGGAGGAGTTCCTCGAGCTGACCAAGACGATCCTCGAAGGCTCGGGCTTCGTGGTCGAGTGCGCGCGCGCCGCCGGCGAAGCGGTCGCGCGCGCGGTCGCCAACCCGCCCGACGTGATCCTGCTCGACATCCTCCTGCCCGGCTGCGACGGCCTCGAGATCCTCGAGACGCTGCGCAACGAGCCGGAGACGTCGGACGTGCCGGTGCTCGCGTGCACCGCGCTCGGCCAGCGCGACTCGGGGCCGCTGCTCGTACAGGCGGGCTTCGACGGGCTGGTGTCGAAGCCGATCGACTGGCACGACCTCGCCCGCCTCCTCACCGCCGTCATCACGCCGGCCGCCTGATCCGCCGCGCGCCGCCTGAATCTTCGCGCCTTTTCGTGCTAGCGTCGGCCCCATGTTTTCGGGAGCCATGACGGCGCTCGTCACGCCGATGCGCGACGGGCAGATTGACGAAGCGGCGCTGGAAGCGCTCGTCGAGTGGCAGATTGGCGAAGGGATCGACGCGCTGGTGCCGTGCGGCACCACCGGCGAGTCGGCGACGCTGACCCACGAGGAGCACGGCAAGGTGATCCGGCGCGTCGTCAAGGCGGCGAGAAAGCGCGTGCCGGTGATCGCCGGCGCCGGCTCGAACTCGACCGCCGAGGCTGTCGCGCTGTCGAAGGACGCCAAGGAAGCGGGCGCCGACGCGCTCCTTCAGATCACGCCCTACTACAATCGGCCCACGCAGGAGGGGCTCTACCTGCACTTCCGCGCCATCGCCGAGGCGGTGCCGCTGCCGCTGGTGCTCTACAACGTGCCGGCGCGCACCGGCTGCGACCTCCTGCCCGAGACCATCGCGCGCCTCGCCGAGCTGCCGTCGGTGGTGGCGGTCAAGGAGGCGCACGGCACGGTGCAAAGGACGCAGCAGATCATCGCGCGCACCGGCGATCGCCTCGCGATCCTCTCGGGCGAAGACGCCATCAACTACCCGCTCTACGCCGTCGGGGCGCGCGGCTGCATCTCGGTGGTGTCGAACGTGGCGCCGCGCCTCGTCGCCGAGGGCTGGGACGCGCACGCGGCGGGCGATTCGGCGCGCGCGCGGAAGCTGCACTACGACGCGCTGCCGCTGGCCGAGGCGCTCTTCTCCGAAGCGAGCCCGATCCCGGCGAAGACGGCGCTCGGCCTGATGGGCAAGATGTCGCCGGAGCTGCGGCTGCCGCACCACCCGATGTCGGAGGCGCCCAAGCAGAAGCTCCGCGCGGTGATGCAGCAGCTCGGGCTGGTGAAGTGAGCGATCCCGCGCGCGTTCGCGTCGCCGTCCCCGGCGCCGCCGGCAAGATGGGCCGCATGATCTTGAAGGTGCTGTCCGAGACGCCGTCGGTGCAGCTGGTCGCGGCCATCGAGCGGCCGGGCTCGCCCGCGCTCGGGCAGGACGCGGGCACCGTCGCCGGCATCGGCGAGCTCGGCGTGCCCATCCGCTCCGAGCTCGACGACGCGCTCGGCAACGCCAACGTCATCATCGACTTCACCGCGCCGGCGGCGACCGCGTGGACGGTGTCGCGCGCGGCCGAGCACGAGGTCGGCGTGGTCATCGGCACCACCGGCCTCGGCGAGGCGGAGAAGCGCGCGGTGTGGCAGGCCTCCGAGCGCATCCCGATCGTCTTGTCGGCCAACATGTCGCTCGGCGTGAACGTGCTGTTCGGCCTGATCGCGCAGGCGGCGCGCGCGCTCGGCAAGGACTACGACGTCGAGATCGTCGAGCTGCATCACCGGCAGAAGAAGGACGCGCCGTCGGGCACCGCGTTGGCGATGGCGTCGGTGCTGGCCGAGGCGCTCGAGCGCGATCTCAGTCAGGTGGCGCGTCACGGCCGCGAGGGCCAGATCGGCGCGCGCACCGTCGAGGAGATCGGCGTCCACGCGGTGCGCGGCGGCGACATCGTCGGCGAGCACACCGCCTACTTCTGCGGCCTCGGCGAGCGGCTCGAGGTCACGCATCGCGCCTCGTCGCGCGAGACGTTCGCGCGCGGCGCCGTGCGCGCGGCCGAGTGGCTGCGCGATCGCGATCCCGGGCTCTACGACATGCAGGACGTGCTCGGCCTGAGGAAGTAGCTTTGGCGACGCGGCGATCCAAGCGCACGCGGCCCGACTACGCGCGCCTGGCGACCGAGGCGCCGCACCCGAAGTCGGCCGAGCTCGAGTCGCTGCCGGCGGAGGAATTGGTGGCGCTGCTCGTCGGTGAGGAGCGGCGCGCGCAGCAAGCGGCCTGGGCGGCGCGCAAGGAGATCGCGCGCGCGGCCGAGCGCGTGGCGGCGGCGTTGCGCGCGGGCGGGCGCCTCTTCTACGTCGGCGCCGGCACCAGCGGACGGCTCGGCGCGCTCGACGCCGCCGAGCTGCCGCCGACGTTCGGCTCGTCGCGCGAGCAGGTCATCGCCGTCGTTGCGGGCGGGCCGCGCGCGTTGCAGCGTTCGATCGAAGGCGCCGAGGATCGCCCGCAGCAGGCCGCCCAGCGCCTCGGGCGCCTCGGCCTCGACAGCGGCGACGTGGTGTGCGCCATCGCCGCCTCGGGCGTGACGCCGTTCGCCCGCGCCGCGCTCGAGTTCGCGCGCACGCGCGGCGCGGCGACCCTCTTCGTGACCTGCGCGCCCGACGTCGCGCCCGACGCCGCCGACATCGTCATCGCGGCGCCGGTCGGCCCCGAGGTGCTCGCCGGCTCGACGCGTCTCAAAGGCGGCAGCGCGACCAAGATGATCCTCAACGCCCTGTCGACCACGACCATGGTCGCCCTCGGCAAGGTCTATCGCGGCCGCATGGTCGACGTCGTCGCCACCAACGACAAGCTGCGCGATCGCGCGCGCCGCATCGTCTGCGAGCTCTGCCGCGTCGACGAGCGCTCCGCGCGGTCACTGCTCAAGCGCGCCGGCGGCAAGGTCAAGCTGGCCATCGCCATGCACGCGCTCGGGCTGCCCGCCGCCGAAACGGCCGAGCGCCTCGCCGCCGCCGGCGACGATCTGCACCGTCTGTTCGAAGGCGCCAACGAGCGCCGCCGCGCCGGCGCGACCGGCGCTACACGAAAACGTCGGCGACGGTGACGAAGCCGCGCGGCGCCGAGCGCATGCGCGCCAGCGCGTTGACCGTGGTGCCGACGGTGGCGCGATCGCCTTGCGTGCCGCCGGCGACGGTCACGTCCATCGGCGGATCGGCCTCGAGCTGCACGCGGTCGTGCGGATTGGGCGCGCCCACGTACATGTCGAGCGCGAGCTCGATCTTGGGCTGCCCGCCGACGATGGCGGTGCCGCGCTGGCGGATGCCGAGGCACTTGCCGTCCGCGCCGGTCACCGGATCGATCGTCTCCTGATAGTCGTCGATCTTCCAGCCGAGCCCGCGCGCGATGAGCAGCGCCGACTCGCGCAGCCCGACGTGCCCGAGCTTCTTGCCGGCCACGCCGGCGCGGAACTCTTCGACGCTGATGCCTTCGCCCACCTTTTTGCGCAGCGGGCCGCGCCGCTTGGCCGCGTCGACCACGCGATCGACGCGCACGCGCGACACCGAGATGCACGCGCCGGCGAGCTGCAGCGGCAGCCGATCCATCACGAACCCGGGATTGACGCCGGTGCCGAGCAGCGTCACGTCGGCGTGGCGCGCGTGGTCGTCGAGGACCGCCCACATCTTCGGATCGATCGCCGGCGCCGACATCTCCTCGCAGGTCGAGGCCACGTGCACGCGCCGCCGGATCGCCGTCTCCAGATCGGCGACGATCCCGGCGAAGCGTGACGTCGTGGTCAGCGCGATCGCCTCGACGCGGCTCACGCTCAGCGCCGCGTCGAGCGACGGCGCGATCTTGACGTCCGCCGGCGCGCCCGGGACCAGCTCGTCGAGCGACCGCCCCGCCAGCTCGGGCGACACGTCGACGGCCGCGACGATGCACAGCTCGCGCCGCGTGACGATGGCGCGTGCGACCTCGAGGCCGATCGGCCCCAACCCGACGACGCCGACGCGCAGCTCCGCCATTCCCATGTCGCTCTCCTTATCGCCCGACGATCATGACGCGTGTCCGTTGCGCGCGCTCTCCACGGCGCGCCGCACCGCCTGCTCGAGCGCGCCCACGCGCTCGGCCTCGCCGCGCAGCTCGAGCTCGAGGCGCCCGAGCCGCTCGCGCGCCACGTCGAGCTGCCGCTCGGCATCGGCCGCGCGCGCCCGCGCCTGCGCCACCGTCTCGAGCGCGAGCCGCTCGGCCGCCATCATGCGCTCGGCGCGCGCGCGCTCGTGCGCCGCCGCCGCCGCCGCGCGCTCGACCTGCGCCTCCTTGCGCGCCAGCTCCTGCATCGCCGAGCCGAGGCGCGTGCGCGCCACCGACAGCTCGGCCTCGAGGCGCTCCACTTCGTCCGACGGCGGCGTGCGCTGCTCGAGCGCCGTCAGCCGCGCGTCGCGCTCCGACAATTCGTGGCGCAGCGCCGCCACCTCGCGCTCGCGCTCGCGCAAGGAGTGCCGCAGCCGCACCGCCACGTCGGCGCGCTCCTGCGCCTCGCGCTCGAGATCGGCGAGCAGCTGCGCCGAGCGCGCGCGATCGGCCGCGGCGATGGCGTCGGCGTTCATGAGCTCGCGCTCGAGCGCATTGACGCGCGCGTCCCCGGTCGCACCTTCGGCCGGATGCGGCGGCGCCTCGGGCGGCGCGCCCACCGCGGTCGTCGCCGCCGTGGCCATCGAGCGCACGGTCTCGAGCTCGGCGTTGAGCCGCTTGACCTCGGCGCCGAGCTCCTTGCGCTCGCGCTCGGCGCGCGCCAACTCCTCCTTGAGCGTGACCGCCTTCTTCATCGCCTCTTCGGTCGCGCGCGTCAGCTCCACCGACGCCAGCTTGCGCGCGTCCTTGAGCTTGCGCACCGTGTCCTCGCGCACGTCGGCCGCCGCCGCCTCGGCGTCGGCGCGCTGCTTGAGCGCCTTCCACGCCTCGGCGCGCGCGTCCGCCTCCTTCTGCTTGAGCTTCTCGTTCTCGGCGACGAGCGCGGCCACGTCCGGCGCCGCCGGCCCCACGCCCGCCGGCAGCGTGCCGCCCGCGCGCAGCCGCACGACCATTCCCTCGGTCTCGGCCAGCTTCTTGCGCGTCTCGCGCTCGAGCCCCTCGGCCTTGTCGGCGCGCGCCTCGGCCCGCCGCGCATCCTCGCGCAGCCGCGCGATCTCGCGCCGCTCGCCATCGAGCTCGGCGATGTAGGCGTCGCGCTCACTGAGCTCGCGCTGCAGCTTCAAGATGAAGTCCTGCAGCTCCGCCTTGCCCTTCTGCGTCGCCGCGACCAGCGCCTTGAGCTCCTCGTCCGACGGCGGCGGCTTTGGCGTCGCCACCGTCGGCCTGGGCGCGGGCGCCTGCGCCTTGTGCGCCGGCGGCGGTGACGGCTGCGGCTTCGGCACCGGCGGCGCCGCGCGCTGCGGCTCCGACGGCGCCGCGGTCCGCCGCTCTGCCGGCAACGCCGCGACTTCCGTCGCCGGCACCTGCATGACGCCGTACCCGCGCGACGCCGGCGCCGTCCGCGCCGGCCCGGCGACGACGACGTACCACTCGACACGCTCGCCCTTCGGCACCAGCGTCCCGTCGAGCACCGGATCGGGCTCCGCGACCCCGTACTCGACCAGCGTCGCGCCCACGAACGGCGCCTGCCCCACCATCTTCACCGACGGGAACATCGGCCCCAAGAGGTCGAGGAGCTCGTAGTACGACGCCCCCGCCCGCGCCCCCGGGCGATCGCGGCTCGCCACCGCCAGGACGATCGTCCCCTCCGGCTTGACCACGCGCCGGAGCGCCTCCACCGTCGGGCGTAACGCGGATGCCTCGAGGTCGAGCGCGAAGGCCACGTCGAACTCGCCCGCCGGCAGCGCCCCGAGGCCATCGATCGTCGCCCGCCCGACGCTGCGCGCCCGCGTCCGCAGAAAATCGCCGCTCGACTCGCTCCCGACTTCGAGGACCTGCGCGCCCGCCAACAGATCCTGCACGTAAAGGTACGTCGTCAGCCGTCGGAGGCGCGCGTCGAGGAACATGGTGCGGGACTCTAGCATGGGGCCCCCTTCGACTGATAAACTGTGGACGTGCCCGAGGATCGCGATCGTAACCTCGTCCTCATCGAGGCCGACGGCCGCATGAGGCTGGACGCCGAAGCCCAACGCCGGCTCGCCGGCCGCCCCGGCCGTTTCCGCGTCATCCCCACGACGGGCGAGATCATCATCCTGCAGCGCATCGGCGACAACCGCACCGGCACCTCGGTCAGCGGCATCACCGCCGGCCGCGTCACGCTCGCCGGCGAGGTCGACGCCGTCGGCGGCCTGGTCGACGTCATCAACTTCATCCTCTCGCAGCAGTGGTCGGGGCAGCTCGCCATCGTCGACGGCACCGCGCGCAAGACGATCTACTTCAAGCGCGGCGACGTGCGCACCGCCGCCTCCAACGTCACCGAAGACCGCCTCGGCGCCATCCTCTATCGCTTCGGCGTCGTCAACGACGAGCAGCTGCAAGAGGCCGCCGCCAACGCCTCGCAAGGCTCGGCCAAGCTCGGCCAGATCCTCGTCGAGAAGGGCGTGCTCACGCCGCACGACCTCTACACCTACGTGCGCAAGCAGGTCGAAGAGATCTTCTTCTCGGTCCTGGTGATGCACGCCGGCGCCTTCTACTTCTATCGCACCGACGAGGACCACGGTCCGATCTCGCAGCTCTCCTTGTCGACCAAGCAGCTCCTCTTCGACGGCGTGCGCCGCATCGACGAGCTCGGCTACTTCCGCGAGAAGCTGCCGTCGAGCGAGGTGGTCCTGCAGCGCCGCCATCCACCGCCGCCCACCAAGCTCGAAGCGCGCGAGGAGCGCGTGCTCGGCCTCGTCGACGGCGCGCGCGACATCGCGGCGATCGCGCGCCAGTCGCACCTCGGCGAGTTCGAGACCACCAAGGTGCTCTACCAGCTCGTGACCTCGGGCTTCATCGAGGCCAAGATCGAGCCGACCGTGAAGCTGGCGCCGGCCGCGCGCGGCGACTCGATCAAGGACATCTTCGCCAAGGTGGTCGACGCCTTCAACGAGGTCTACGGCAAGATCTACGGCGCCGTCGCACAGCGCGGCCGCGCCCAGCCGCTCCTGAAGGGCCTGGAGAGCTTCTTCGGCTCCGTCGCCGAGTTCGCGCCGCTGTTCGTCGGCCTGTCGATGGACGAGCGAGGCATGCTCTCGCGCGATCAGCTCCTGGCCAACCTCCACATGGCGCCCACCGACGACAAGCTCGACTACCTGCACCGCGGCCTGAACGAGCTCCTCTTCTTCGAGCTGTTCACCGCCGGCGAGGCCGTCGATCGCCGCGAGGAGATCGAGCTCCACCAGCGCCTCAACCAGATCATCCGCGACCGAGGCGGCGACGGCTCGTCGCGCCCGCAACCCGTCCACGCCGCCCCCGGCGACGCCAACGAGGAAGCCGTCTGAGCGACGATCCCGCCTTCCGCTTTCGTCACGATCTGCGCGTCGCCGTCGACCGCCTGCGCGCTTTCGACGCCGGGACCCAGACATAGTGCCGCGCAAAACGGCCCGCCGATCGTGTAACTAGTTACACGATCGGCGGTCGCTTTTTCGCCTGACCACGACCGGTCCGCTTCCGCGCCGCGTGCCCTTGCACGCGGCAGCCATCCTGGTGAACGGCGGCCGCGCCCACGTCGGCGCTAGCGGCGGATCTCGAAGCGGCTGAAGTCGTCGGCGACTTCTTCGTCGTCGGTCAGCAGCCGATCGACGCGCGCGCCCGCGGGCCCCTTGGCCGCCCACGCCAGAAAGCCGTCGACGGCGCTGGCTTCGCCCTGCACGAGGCCCTCGACGTCGCCGGTCGGGAGGTTGCGTACCCAGCCGACGCAGCCCTCGTGCACCGCCGCATCCACGGCCGACGCCCGATAGGCGACCCCCTGCACGCGCCCCGACACCCGGAACCTCACCCGCCTCAGCATCGCCATTTCCCTTGACAGGACCCCGCGCGCCGCCTAGCGTTTTCGGCGGACCGAACCAGCAAACCGTATTTCCCACCAACACGCAAGCCACACCCGCCACGGCCAGCCATTCCAAATGGGGCCCGCTCCTGGAGACACGCAATGAACCTCACTGAGTTGAAGCGCAAGAAGATGGGCGAGCTCATCCACATGGGCTCGGAGCTGAACCTCGAAGGCGTCAGCGGCATGCGGCGCCAGGATCTCATCTTCGCGCTCCTGCAACACACCGCGGCCAACAAAGGCGAAGTCTACGGCGACGGCGTCCTCGAAACGCTCCCCGACGGCTTCGGCTTCCTGCGCTCCCCCGATTACAACTATCTGCCCGGCCCGGACGACATCTACGTCTCGCCGTCGCAGATTCGCCGCTTCGGCCTCCGTACCGGCGACACCGTCGAAGGCCAGATTCGCCCCCCCAAGGATTCTGAGCGTTACTTCGCGCTCCTCAAGGTGGAGAAGCTCAACGGCGCGCCGCCCGAGGCCGTCCGCGAGAAGATCGCCTTCGACAACCTGACGCCGCTCTATCCCAACAAGCGGCTCCACCTCGAGCACGACCCCAAGAACAACTCGACGCGCATCATCGACATGCTCTGCCCCATCGGCAAGGGACAGCGCTGCCTCATCGTCTCGCCGCCGCGCGCCGGCAAGACCGTGCTCCTGCAGGACATCGCGCACGCGATCACCGCCAACCACTCGGAAGTCGCGCTCATCGTGCTGCTCATCGACGAGCGTCCCGAAGAAGTCACCGACATGCAGCGCACCGTCAAGGGCGAGGTCGTGTCGTCGACGTTCGACGAGCCGCCCGCGCGCCACGTGCAGGTGGCCGAGATGGTCATCGAGAAGGCCAAGCGCCTCGCC
>Ga0070679_100002717_pt1 | contig 16114 bp, 11 predicted proteins | sample KBSC63BmetaG_FD_65652 | JGI IMG/M metagenome (GOLD analysis project Ga0070679, IMG submission 65652) | Corn rhizosphere microbial communities from Kellogg Biological Station, Michigan, USA - KBS C6-3B metaG | ecosystem: Host-associated > Plants > Roots > Rhizosphere | place: USA: Michigan... | reverse complement strand
GCGCGAGCTTGAACCCTTTCCAGGCCTTGGTGCCGAGATTGGCGGCCGTGAACACGGTCCCATCGCGGACATAACCGGGAAATCCGATGGAGATATGATCGTAATTCTCGAGCGGCGCCGTCAGTTCGACCAGCGCGGACACGATGTTTTCCGGCACCGGGTGGTTGGGCGTCTTGACCCGCAGCCGCTCCGTCAGGAAGCGGCCCCTGGTGTCGACGATCGCCGCCTTGAGGCCGGTGCCGCCGATATCGATGGCCAATATCCTAGCGACGGATTGTTTTTTGGGACGTGCGGGCATTGGCGCGGCCTTCCTCAAGCATCAGACTAAGCGCGGTGTTGATCAGGGCGACATGGGAAAAGGCCTGGGGGAAATTGCCCAGCATCCGTTTCTCCTTGGGATCATATTCTTCCGCAAACAATCCGACATCGTTGGCATAACTCTTCAGGCGATGAAACAGGCGCTTGGCGTCGCGTTTGCGCCCCAGCAACAGGTAATTGTCGGCCAACCAGAAGCTGCAGGCAAGGAAGGCGCCCTCGCCTGGCGGCAAGCCATCAATGCCCGTCTCGGATTCATAGCGCCGCAATAGGCCGCGGTGGAGCAGCTTTCTCTCGATCTCTTCCACGGTGCAACGGATGCGCTTGTCGCTGGCCGGCAGAAACCCCACCAGCGGCAACAGCAACAGGCTGGCGTCCATGCGGTCCGAGCCATAGGCCTGCACGAAACAGCCGCGCTTGCGATCAATGCCTTTGGCGCAAATTTCCTTGTGGATCGCGTTGGCGACCTTGCGGTAATGGGCCGAACGGCGCTTGTCGGCCGGATCGGCCCGGCTGGCGCGATCGAACGCCACCCAGGTCATCACTTTGGAATGAACGAATTGCTGCGGCGTCCCCCGGATTTCCCAAATTCCCTCGTCGGGCTTCTTCCAGATCGTTTCGAGATGCTTGAGGAAGGTTTCACGGATTTCGCTGCGGCGGGGCGCCGGCGGCAACCCGCCCTTGCGCGCCTGGCTGAGAACGTCGGCGAGTTCGCCATAGATGTCGAGCTGCAGCTGCGCCGCTGCCGCATTGCCGATGCGGACCGGGCGAGAATTTTCGTAGCCCGGCAGATGCCCAAGCTCCAATTCGTCCAGCCGCTTGTCTCCCATCACGCTGTACATGGTCTGGAGCTGTTCCGGCGCGCCGGCGATCACCCGCACCAGCCAATGCTGCCAGACATTGGCCTCTTCGGTATAGCCGGCATTGAGGAAAGCCAGGAGCGTGAAGGTCGCATCCCTGAGCCAGCAATACCGATAATCCCAGTTGCGAATACCGCCGATCTGTTCGGGCAGCGACGTGGTGACCGCCGCGACGATCCCGCCGGTGGGCCGGTAGCTGAGGCTTTTCAGCGTCAGCAGGGATCGCATCACTTCCTGGCGCCATTTGCCTTTGAGCTTGCAGATGCCGGCCCATTCCGCCCAATGCGCTTCGGTTTGCTCCAGCGCGATATCGGCGTCGATCACCTCAGGCAAATGATAATGGGACTCGCGAAAACTGAGGACGAAGGGAACGCGCTCGCCCTTGCGTATCGTGAAGCGGGCGGCCGAATGCATGTTCTCGCCCTGCAACTTTATCGGCGTACGCACGCAGAGAAGGTTCGGCCCCGCAATCGCGGCAATCGTCTTGGAATCGATCCGGTTCACCCACGGGATGGTGACGCCATAATCGAAGCGGATCACCAGCTCGGTCTCCATTTTGACATGACCTGAAATGCCTTCGACGATGCGCACGATGGACCGATCGGGGCCTTGCATCGGCATGAAGTCGATCAGCTTGGCGACGCCGGTGGCGGTGCGAAATTCGGTTTCCAGAATCAAGCTGTCGCCGCGATAACGGCGCGCGATGTGCGGGGCGGCGCTGCGCTTATAGGCCCTGACCCTGCGGTCAGGCGCGATCAGCCAACGGCCATGCTTGGGCTCGCCCAGCAGGGCCGCGAAACAGGCCGCTGAATCGAAGCGCGGCATGCACAACCAGTCGATCGAGCCATTGCGCCCCACCAGCGCGGCGGTATGGCAGTCGCCGATAACGGCATAATCTTCAATCCGCATCGATCCCCGCCGCGGCCCGATCCACCAGCCAGATGACATCGCCCCGCGGCTTCAGGCGGCCGGCCGGAATGGTCCGGTCGCCGGCGCGGGCACGCGCCAGAGCGTCTTTCTTCGCCGCTCCGCAAACCAGAAAGACCATCAGCCTGCTGGATTCCAGCGCGGGATAGGTCAGCGTGATACGCGGTTCGGGTCGTCCATCGGGTACCACGGCAACCCATCGGCTGCGCTCCTCCAGCACAGGCTGGCCTGGAAGCAGCGATGCCGTATGGCCATCCTCGCCCAAGCCCAGCAACTGCAAATCGAACAGGGGCAAATGGGGGAGCAGATGGCTGCTGCCATATTGCTGGCGCAGAATTTCCTCATAGGTCTGGGCGGCGCTCTCCGCTTCGCCATCGTCGGGGATGGCGAACACCGCGCGGGGATTCACGCTCGCGCCCGACAACAGCAAGTCGCGGATCATGCCGTAATTGCTTTCGGGATGGTTGTGCGGCACGAAACGTTCGTCGCCCAGATAGATTTCCACGCAATCCCACGGCACCTGATGCAGGTGTGCGAGATGCCGGTAGCAGCCCCGCGGCGTGGTGCCGCCCGACAAGGCCAGCCGGAACGGCGCGGTACAACCCCGGATGCGGTCGCCGATGAGTTCCGCCGCCCGGGCGGAGACGGCTCCCAGATCCTTCAGGACTTCCATTTCGCCGGCGATGCTCATTCGCGTCTCATTTTATGGTGCGCCAGGAGCGCCCATCCCGGGCGAGAAGGTCGTTGGCGGCGCTGGGCCCTTCGCTGCCGGCGGCGTAGTTGGGAAAATGCCGCGGCGCGGTCCCGGCCCAGCCTTTCAGCACCGGCTCGACCACACCCCAGGCGGCTTCGACCTGATCGGCGCGCTGGAACAGCGTCTGGTCCCCGATCAGGCAGTCATAGATCAGGGTTTCGTATCCCACCGCCGGCGCCTGCTGGAACCAGTCTTTGTATTTGAACTCCATCGCCACGCTTTCCAGCGCCATCGTCGGCCCGGGCCGCTTGGCGTTGAAACGCAGGCGAATGCTTTCATCGGGCTGGACGCGCAGGATCAGCCAGTCGGCATCCAATTCCTCCACCGGCGTTTCGCGGAATAGCGCGTAAGGCGCGCGCTTGAAGCGGATGGCGATTTCGGTGGAGCGGGCCGCCAGCCGCTTGCCGGTGCGCAGATAGAAGGGCACGCCCGCCCAGCGCCAATTGTCGATCAGAAGACGCATCGCCACGAAGGTCTCGACATTGGAATCGGGCGCGACATTGGCTTCCTTGCGATAGGCGGCGGCGGGTTTTTCCGCCACCATGCCGGAATCATATTGCCCCCGCACCACATCGCCCAATGTCAGCGGATGCACGGCCTTGAACATCTCGGCCTTCTTGGCCCGAATGGCCTCGGCATCGAAGGACACCGGCGGCTCCATCGCCGTCATGGCGACAAGCTGAAACAAATGATTGGGCACCATGTCACGCAAGGCGCCGGTCTTTTCATAAAAATTCCCGCGCCCCTCGATGCCGATATTTTCTGCCACCGTGATCTGGACATGGTCGATGCGGTCCCGGTTCCAGATCGGCTCGAACAATCCGTTGGCAAAGCGCAGCGCCATGATGTTCTGCACCGTCTCCTTCCCCAGGAAATGATCGATGCGATAGATCTGCTCTTCCTTGAGATATTTGAGCAGGCAGGCGTTGAGCGCGCGCGCGGATTCCAAATCGTGCCCGAAGGGTTTTTCCACGATCAGGCGGCGGAACCCGCCTTCCGTCTGCGCGGCCAGTCCGGCTTCGCCCAGCTTGGCCGCAATGGTGGCAAAGAAACGGTCCGCCACCGCCATGTAGAAAAGCACATTGCCGCCCAGATTCTGCTGCTTGTCCGTCGCGGCGAGAAGATCGTTCAGCTGCTTGTAGGTTTCGCCCTTCTCGAAATCGCCCCGCAGGAACGTCATGCTGCGGGAGACCGCGCTCCAGAGCTTGTCGTCGATCTTGTCGCCGCTTTTCTCCAAAGTCTGCGCCAGGAAATCGCGCAAGGCATCCCGCCATTGCCCGGAGGTCTTGTCATTGTGATCGACACCGATCAGCGCCAGCCTTTCGGGCAGCATGCCGCCGCGCGCCAGGTTGTAAAGCGCCGGCACGATCAGCCTTTTGGTCAGATCGCCATTGGCGCCGAAGATCACGATGGCGCAGCTGGGCGGCGGTTCCTTGTGCGACCCGCTCATTTGTCGTCGTCCCTGGCCTTGTGGGCGGGGACCAGGCTTTCGACATGACCGCCGAATTCGTTGCGCATGGCGGACAACAGCTTCTCGCCGAAACTGTGCGCGATGCGTGAGCGGAAGCGGGCAAAAAGCGCCGCCGTGATCACCGGCGCGGCGACGGCTTCGTCGATGGCCGCCTCGATGGTCCAGCGCCCTTCGCCGCTATCGTCCACCGCGCCTTCGAAATTGTTCAGCTCGGGCGACTTGGCCAGAGCAATGGCGGTGAGGTCGAGCAGCCAGGACGAAATCACGCTGCCACGCCGCCAGACTTCTGCGATATCGGCAGTGTCGAGCGTGAAGCGCTCGTTTGCGGGCAGCTTGTCGCTGGCTCGGCCGCGCAGAATGTCGAAGCCTTCGGCATAGGCCTGCATCAAGCCATACTCGATGCCGTTATGGACCATCTTGACGAAATGGCCTGCGCCGACCGGCCCGGCATGCAGATAACCTTGCAGAACCCGAGGATCGCGGCCGTCGCGGCCGGGCGTCTTTTCGATGGTGCCGACGCCGGGCGATAGGGCGGCGAAGATGGGATCCAGCCGGTCGATCACCGCCTTGTCGCCCCCGATCATCATGCAATAGCCGCGATCCAGCCCCCAGACGCCGCCGGAGGTGCCGCAATCGACATAATCGATTCCTTTTTTCTTCAAGGCCTCGGCACGGCGGATATCGTCCTTGTAGAAGCTGTTGCCGCCATCGATCGCCGTGTCGCCCGGCGCCAGAAGATCGCCAAGGGCAAAAACCGTGTCGTCGGTAGTCTTGCCGGCCGGCAACATCACCCATACCGTTCGCGGGGCATCGAGCTTTTCCACCAGTTCGCGCAGCGACGCCACGCCAGTTGCGCCTGTCAACGCCGCCACCGCCTTGGGCTCGCGGTCGAAAGCCACGACATGGTGGCCTTTGCTCATCAGGCGGCGGCCAATATTGGCGCCCATCCGCCCAAGACCGACAATCCCGATCTGCATGAAAACTCCTCGCCGCGGGAATGCGCGGAAATATCACTTCGCAATATCCGCGCATTATGCACGCCCCGCCGTTCGAGAGAACGTATTAAAGCGCGGCAGAGTTCCAGCGGTGCCGCAGCACACACCGGCTTTCTTCCCCCGCGCGGCGAAACCGCTGGCGGGGGGAAGATGTCTGCTAGCGGGCTTGCCCGCGTGGCAGACAGATGGGGGTCATTTTTTTAAAGTATATTTCACGACCGCCTGCTGGCGGACCTGGGCGCTGTAGATCACCCCGTCATGGACCCAGATGCCTTCGCCGCCACTGGTGATGTGGCGGTCGGCCTCCGGATCGATATCCAGGATCAGGGCGCGGACGATGCCGTCCTTGACGCTGCCGATGCGGATGCCACGGGCCCAGCCGGGATGAAAGCCATACGCGACCGGCGTGCGGGATTCGGAGTCGGTGCTGTAAAGCACGTCATTCTCATCGATATAGATGCCGCTGGGACGCCCGAACTGGGTCCAGATATCGATCAGCTTGCCGTCCTGGCTGAAGATCTGGATGCGGTTGTTGTAGCGGTCCGCGATGAAGATGCGGCCCTGGCTGTCCATCGCCAGCGCGTGGGGAACATTGAAGCGGCCAAGACCGATGCCAAGGCCCCCGAACCAGCCCACATATTTGCCGTTCTTGTCGAAATGGACGATGCGGTGCGTGCCCAGATTGGGCGTGTGGCTTTCGGCAACGAAGATATCGCCTTGCGGCGAGACGATCACCGCATTGGGTTCGTTGAAGGCATACATGCCATTGACGAATTTCTGCCCATCGCCCATCACGCCGGGCACGCCCAAGGTGCGAAGGACGTTGCCGTCGCGATCGAACTCCAGCACGTCATTGCCGATCCCGTCGCCGATCTGCCCGTCCGTCAGCCAGAGATGGTCGTTGCGATCGATGGTGAGGCCGTGCGGAAAGAGAAATTTGCCCGCGCCAAAGGACTTGATGAAATTGCCGTTGGCGTCGAATTCCATGATGGGATCGAGCTTGGAGCCCTTGCAGCTGTTGGCGCCGCAGCGATCCGCCACCCAGATGTGACCTTGATGATCCACCGCCACCGCACTGGTGGATCCCATCTTGCGCCCGGCCGGCAGCTTGAGGAAACCATTCACCTGCGCATAGGGGTTGGGATAGGCATTGGGATCGGCGTCAGGCTGGTCCAGGGTTTTGGCGAAGACCGGCGCGGCCAGCATCAGGACCGCGCACAGCGCGCCGGAAAAAATCGTCCGATACCGCATTACATGTCTCCCAGAGCGCCGCTTTTCGGGCGCGACCCTAACCAGCCAAAGTTCCGCTGGCGAGAGCCAAGACCGCCGCTGCGCCAAGATGGCCGGCCGTCGGCCGGCAACTGATTAACTGTTTGAAGTAACTTGGCTTTTGCGGAAACCGCGGGCCGCTCTATAAGGAGATGTCCACCGATGGGAACTTTTCCTTGGCCCGCCGCGCGCCTCTTCTGCATTACGCCTACCTGGCGGCGATTCTGATCAAGGGATTCGACGGGATCCTGGAAGCGTTGGCCGGCATGGTCATCGCCCTGGCTGGGCCGGACCGGGTTTACGAGTGGGCGATCCGCTTCACGGCGCCCGAACTGACAGGTCATCATCCCGCCCTTCACGCGATCCGCAGCGGCGCCACCCGGCTTGCCGAAAGCTCGCACACATTCGTGATCTTCTATCTGCTGGTCCATGGAATCTTGAAGCTGGGCGTGGTGGTGGCGCTGCTTCGCGGCGGCGGGCGCTGGGTATTTCCCCTCGCCTCGCTGGTCCTTGCCGCCTTTGTCGTCTATTTGTGCCGGGAACTCGCGATCCGCTGGTCGGGCTGGCTGTTCAGCTTCGCCCTGTTCGACCTTCTCACCTTGGCGCTGGTTCTCAACGAATGGCGGAACGTCAAAGCGCACCGGATCCCGCAACACTGACGCGCGCGGCAGGAAAAATCCTGGTTAACAATATGCAACCGGGGGATCGCCCCTCTTCATTAAATCATCTTCCATTTTTCCCCGCCTAAAGTCCCCGCCCATTTGGGACCGGCGAGAATGAGGCGTTTCCAATCGATCGGCGTATTGTTGTCGGTAATTACCGGCCTGCTGGTCGTCCTGTTGATCTATGTCTTCGCCTATACCGCCAAGCAGGCCTACGACCGGCGCGAACATGCCGTGCAATTGCTCAAGACCGTCGACGTCCTGAACAACGTCTTTGCCGCGCTGGAGGCGCTTAGGATCGAGCAAGGCGAAATGAGCACCGCGCTGACGGAGCCGATGCCCGCCGACGCCAAGACTCGTGCCCGGATCGAAAGATTTCACAGAAACAGTCTGGCGGCGCTGGCGCGGACCCATAGCAGCGCGAATGTCGAAGCCGACGGATCCATCCCCAACCTGCCGAAGATCCTGAAAACCGGCGAACTCTACCGCGCGCAGTATGCGCAGGCTCAGGCGAATATCGCCCGGCCGATGGCAGACCGGCCGCCAGGCCTGCGCGACGCATGGTACGAAACCATGAACGGCCTGGTGGCGGTGATCAACATGCGCACCCGCGTGCGCTCCATGTACATCGCCGATGCCAGCGCCTCCAACAATGAAATGACCAAGATCATCCGCATGGCCTGGTCGATGCGCGAAATACTGGGGCGCGACCGCAGGCAACTCGCGGAATTCATCATCGCCCGCCGCAAATTGACATCCGAGCAGTTGCAGACATTCGCCGAGCAGGAAGGCAATCTCAACTATCCCTGGACGGTGCTGGCGAGCGACAGGACAGACTTGCCGACATTCCCGATGGAATTGAAGCGGGCCGTGGACAATGTGGAAAAGACGTATTTCGGCCAAGTCCGCATCACGCGCCGCAAAATACTGGATGCGCTGGGCGGGGGCAAAGCCTCGCCCGTGTCGACCACGGAATGGCTGAACGAATCCAGCCGCGGCCTCTCCACCATAACCGATGTTTCGCGGACCGCCTTTGCCGTGACACGACAAAGCATGGCGAAAACCGTCGACCAGGCCAACCGGGATTTCGACATCGCTCTCATACTGATGATGTTGTCGATCAGCCTGGCGTCCTTCACCCTGCTCTATGCCATATTCCGTGTCGTCCGCCCTCTGCGCGCGATTACCCAAGCGATGCAGGCGGTGGCGGGCAGCAATCTGGAGTACAGCATCCCGTTCCAGAACCGCCGCGACGAAATCGGGCAATTCGCGCGGTCCCTTCGCCTGTTCCGGGACAATGTGATCGACAAGCGCAAGCTGGAAGAAGCCTTGCGCGAAAATCAGCTCGCCAAGGAAACTGCGGAAGCATCCAGCAAGGTGAAGTCGCAATTTCTTGCCAATATGAGCCACGAGCTGCGCACGCCGCTCAATGCCATCATCGGCTTCTCCGAACTGCTCCAGAACCAGATCTACGGGCCGCTGCAAAAGCAATATCGCGATTATGCCACCATCATCCATGAATCGGGCCACCACCTTCTCAACCTGGTGTCCGATATTCTGGACATCGCCAAGATCGAGGCCGGCAAGTTCGTGCTCGACATCCAGGACGTCGATCTGACCGAGAGCGTCGCCTATTGCATCCGGCTGGTGAAGAGCCGGGCCGACGAGCGGGGAGTCAAGCTCGTAACCTTGCTGCCGGCCCAGGGCCTCACTTTCTCGGCCGACCAACGCGCCTTCCGTCAGATCCTGCTCAACCTGCTTTCCAACGCGATAAAATTTTCCCGCCCCGGCGACGAGGTGGAAGTCATGGCGCGGATCACGGACGAAAGACTGGTCGTCACGGTGCGCGACCATGGCATCGGCATGACGGAAAGCCTTTTGGCGCGGGTCGGACAACCCTTCGAACAGGCCATCAACGACCCGGTTCACGCCCGTGAAGGCACGGGGCTGGGCCTGTCGCTGGTTCGCGCCCTGGTCAACCAGCATGGCGGCGCCCTCCACATCGAAAGCAGCGAAGGCGTCGGCACTGCGGTGACCTGCGAATTGCCGCTGCATCGGGTCGCCAACGGCGCCTCCGAGGCCGCCGCCTGAAGCAGGCCGGGTGACCGTCGGGCAGTCGCCATGATATCACTCCCTGCCGACTCTGGGCTTTTCGAAAAAGGCGGAAAAATACCTTGATGCTCAAGGACGCATTTGCACTGCATACAAAGGGAAAATTTGCCGAAGCCGAACGCGCCTATGCGGATCTGCTGCGCCTCGAGCCCGACAATTTCCAGGCCTTGTATCTTTGCGGCGTGCTGGCGTTGCAGCGCGGCCAGATTCAGCGCGGCGTCGAGTTGCTGCAGGAATCGCTGGAACGCGAGCCGCGCCAGCCGCTGGCGCACCGCGACCTGGGCAACGGCCTGCAGCAAATGCAGCGTTTCGCAGAAGCAGTGAACAGTTACGACAAGGCCTTGGCGCTCAAGCCCGACCTCGCCGACAGCCACAACAATCGCGCCATCGCATTGGCCAGCCTGCAGCGGTTCGACGAGGCGGTTGAAAGTTACGGCCGCGCCATCGCGCTGAAGCCCGATTACGCCCAGGCCCTCAACAATCGCGGCACGGTCCTGTCGAACCTCTCGCGCGAGGAGGAAGCGCTGGCGGATTTCAACCGGGCCATCGCGCTGGAACCTAATTATGTCAAAGCCCTCAACAACCGGGGAGCCCTGCTGGCCAAGCTCAGACGGTATGCCGAGGCGCTCCAGGATCACGACCGGGCCATCGCGCTCAATTCGCAAGACGCGGATTCCCACGACAAGCGGGCCAACGTCCTGATCGGTCTGCGGCGGCCGGAAGACGCGCTGGCGAGTTTTGACCGGGCGCTGGCACTCGATCCCGGTCTTGCCGGCGCCCATAATGGCCGCGGCACGGCGCTGGCGATGCTCGGCCGTCCGCAAGAAGCCCTGGATGCCCATGACCGGGCCATCGCGCTCGATCCCAATTCCGCGGCCGCGCACAACAATCGCGGCACGGCCCTGGCGAGTTTGGACCGGCTGACGGAAGCGCTGGAAAGCCACGAACGGGCTCTGGCGCTCGATCCCAATTCCGCCAACGCGCATGCCAATTACGGCACCGCCTTGGGACTGCTGGATCGGCCGGAGGAAGGATTGGAGAGTCTGGAGCGCGCCATCGCATTACGGCCCGACCTGGACCAGGCCTACACCAATCGCGGCAATTTCCTTGCAGATCTCAAACGCTACGACGAAGCCCTGCAAAGCTTCGATCGGGCAATTGCACTGAACCCGGACGCTGCGGACGCTCACTTCGGAAAAAGCCTGGCGCTGCTCATGCAGGGCAAATATGGCGATGCTTGGCCTGCCTATGAATGGCGCAAGCGCCGTGTCGCGCTCGAGGCCTTTCACGGCCAGGGCCGGCCCGAATGGACAGGGAAGGAGGATCTTACGGGCAAAACCCTGTTCATCGAAGCCGAGCAGGGACTGGGCGATACCATCCAATTCTGCCGCTATGCGCCGCTGGCCGCCGACAAAGGCGCGCAGGTGATCATGACGGCGCAGGCAAGCCTGGTGCCGTTGCTGCAGACACTCGATCCGCGCGTCGAGATCGTGCCGGCCGGCAGCGAGCCCGCCCTGTTCGATTATCACGCGGCACTGCTCAGCCTGCCGCTGGCATTCAAGACCGAGGTCGCGACCATTCCCGCCGCCATTCCGTATCTGCGGGCCGAGCCGGAGCGGGTGCGCCGGATGCGCCAGCGGATCGGCGATACCGGTTTCAAGGTCGGGCTTTGCTGGCAGGGCTCCTATATCGCCGGCGCGCGGTCCTTCCCGTTGCATGCATTGGAGGGCATTTCACGGCTCCCCGGCGTGCGTTTGATCAGCCTGCAGAAAAGCGACGGCGTCGAACAACTCGACAGCTTGCCGGATGGCATGCGGGTCGAAACCCTGGGCGGCGATTTTCCCAAAGACTTCACCGATACCGCCGCGGCGATGGAAGCGCTGGACCTGATCATCAGTTGCGATACGTCGGTGGCGCACCTTGCAGGTGCATTGGGACGGCCCGCCTGGGTGGCCCTGCGTCACGCGCCGGATTGGCGCTGGCTTCTCGAACGGAAAGACAGCCCCTGGTATTCGAGTTTGCGTCTTTTCCGCCAGCCCGCACCCGGCGATTGGGCCGGGTTGTTTGACGAAATCAAGGCCCGGCTGGCAGCGATTTTGGCAGAGCGGGCCTAGTTGACGTGAAGTTCCATTAGAAACTGAACTTTGGGATTGACCTTCCATTAAGACGCCGGGCCTAATTTGGTCGTCGGCTGGGGCGACCAGGAGATCGCCCAATGGGAAATAGTAGCGTAAGGCCTGTAAGCCATGTGATTGGTCCTGGTGGGAATATTCTCACCTTCGACAATCTGCCGCCAAAAAATACCAGACGATGGGTACCGCGCCGCAAGGCCGAGGTGATCGCCGCCGTTGATGGCGGACTTCTCACCTTGACCGAAGCCTGCGCGCGTTACGCGATTTCCCACGAGGAATTCAGCAGCTGGATTCAGGCCTATGCGCGGTACGGCCTTGCGGGGCTGCGGGCCGGGCAATTGATGGATCGCTGGACCGACAAAACCGAAGACGCTTCCACACCCTTTACGCTTGCGCCCGATCGGCCCGTGGCGCGCGACCGGGAAAGAAGCGGCAAGATCACCAATTAGAACGTCGCCAAGGCCGCTTTGGCGCGCCGCACCGCCGCCTCGCTGGTCTCGCGCGCATCCGACGCAATATAGCCGAATCGCACCAGCTTCTGGTCGATATCGGGCCAGGGCGCCGCGAAAGAGCCATGCACTTCGCGCACTCCGGTCTTTTCCACCATCGTGCGGACATTGTCGGGGTTAAGGCCGCTGCCGGCAAGAATCTCAACCCGGCCCGCGGCACGGCGCACCATCGCCGCGATGGTTTCGATTCCGTCCGGCGCCTTGAGACTGCCGCCGGAAGTGAGAATGGAGCGAAAACCCAGCGCCGCCACCATGTCCACGGCCGCCAATGGATCGGGCGACATGTCCACCGTGCGATTGAGCGTCAACTCCAGGCCTTTGGCATGTTCCGCCAGCCGCGTAATGGTTTTTTCGTCGAGATGCCAGGAAGGAAGGCTTGCACCGATCACCACGCCCGCCAATCCGGCCGCGCGCGCGGCGTCGATGTCGCCGCGCATCACGTCGATCTCGCTCTGCGAATAGACATAGTCTCCCACCCGCGGACGGATCATGGCGCGCGCGGGACGGGCGCTTTTCGCGGCCAGGGCCATGAAGCCGGGACTGGGCGTCAACCCGCCCACCGCCAGGGATGAGCAAAGTTCGATGCGGTCGGCACCGCCGGCAATCGCGGCATTCAGCCCGAACGGACTATCGACACAGACTTCAAGCAGAACGGGCATGCCACTTCCTCTCGCGCGATGTGTTCTTCTGACAGAGCCGCGGATCAGGCGCCAGAATTTTCCGCCCAGGCCTGCGCATCCGGACCCAGGATGATCTGCCAACGCGCTGGCGCCGTGCGGACCACGCCGCGCGGGGCGCTGGCGGCAAGATCGGCTTCCATCACCTTTGTTGGATCTTTTACTTCCACCAGCAGCCGGCCGCCGCGCGCGACCAATTCCACCAGATTGGCCCGGCCTCCCAATGTGCCAAGCAGCCGGTCCCGGCTCGTCTGGGGCGCCTGCAGGATTGCGCCGCCGGCCACCACCTTGCGCATATCGCCCGCCACTTGATCTGCGATCGGACCCAGCACGATCTGTAATGCTTTCTCGGAGGGCCGGATGACGCCGCGGGCGCCCAAGGCCTTGAGCATCGCCTCATCGACCTTGCCCTGGTCGGCCACGATCAGCCGCAAGCGCGTCGCACAGGCGTCGATGGAAAGAAGGTTGGCCGCACCGCCCAGGGCGGCGACAAAGCCCTCTTCCCGGCTGCCCGATGCGGCCTGCGATGCGGCAGGCGATACCGCCTCTTTTTCGCGGCCCGGCGTCGCCAGATCGAACCACTGAATGGTGAAGCGGAAAACGCCGTAATAAAGCGCAAAATAAGCCGCGCCCACCGGCAACAGCAGCAAGGGCCGCGTCGCCAGCTTGAAATTGATCAGATAGTCGATCAGCCCCGCCGAGAATGTATAGCCCATATGCACGCCCAGCAGATTCATGATCAGGGCGGACAGGCCGCTCATCAGGGCATGCAGGGCATAGAGGATCGGGGCCTGAAAGATGAAGGAAAATTCGATGGGCTCGGTAACGCCGGTGATAAAGACCGTCAGCGCCATCGACAGGAACATGCCCGCCACCGCCGCTTTCCTTTCCGGCCGCGCGGCGTGATACATCGCCAGGCATGCAGCGGGCAGGCCGAACATCATCACCGGGAAAAATCCGCTGAGGAACGCGCCGGCGCTGGGATCGCCCGCGAAAAAGCGGTTCAAATCGCCGAACACGCCATGATAATCGCCCATGATGAAATAGACGAAATTGTTCAGGATGTGATGCAGGCCCACAATGATCAGCAGCCGGTTGAGAATGCCGAAAATAAACGGCCCCAGCAGGCCATGCGCCAGGACGGTGCGGCTTGCCACGTCGATGAAATGATTAAGGCCCTGCCAGCCGAAACCGAATATCGCCGCCAGTCCCAGCCCGCCCAGACCCGCGATGATGGGCACCGAGCGGCGGCCGCCGAAGAAGGCCAGATACTCCGGCAGCTTCAATCCGTGAAAGCGGTTATAGGCATAACCCGCGATGATCCCCGACAGCAGGCCCATGGGAACGCCGCTTCGGGAAATGGCGTCGTTCTTGAAATTCGCGACCATCATGGCCTGGAACGACGCCGGCACATCCTTCAACAGATCGGCCGGCGGTTGCAGCAAGGCAATGGCGCCCTTGCTGGCGATGAGAAAACAGATCGCGCCTGCCAGGCCCGCCGCGCCGTTATTGTCCTTGGCCAGACCCACCGCCACGCCGATGGCGAACAACAGGCCGAGATTTGAAAACACCGCATCGCCCGCCGCCGCGATAAAGGGCAGGTTGAGAAGATCGGGCTGGCCCAGCCGCAGCAAAAGCCCCGCGATGGGCAAGGCGGCGATGGGCAGCAGCAATGCGCCGCCCAGAGGCTGCAGCCAGTTCATGATGGAACGCATGATCACTCTCCCGGATTGCGCGCGAGTTCACGGACTTCACCCGCCGAACTCGCAGCCAGCGCCCTGGCGGCCAGCCGGCGGCATTGTTCGAGGGTCAGCTTGCCGATAACTGCTTTCAGCTCGGCAATCTGTCCGGCGGTGCCCGACAGGCTGCGCACGCCAAGGCCGATCAGAATCGGCGCCGCCATCACGTCCGAGCCCAGGCCGCCACAAACACCGGTGCGACGCTGGTGCCCCTCGCCGCCTTTGGTCGTTGCTGCGATCAACCGCAGCACGCCTGGATGCAGGGCATCGAACTGGGCCGCCAGGCGGGCATTGCCCCGGTCCATCGCCAGGCAATATTGCGTCAGATCGTTGGTGCCGATGGACAAAAAGTCGGCCTCTGCCGCCAATATGTCGGCGGTGATCGCCGCCGCCGGGGTTTCGATCATTACTCCCAGCGGAACCGGATCGGTGATGCCCAACGCGCTGCGCGCCTCATCGAGAATGCGCCGTACCTGGCGCAACTCATCGACAGAAATGATCATCGGCACCATGATGCGGCACTGCGCGGCCGGGACCCCGCGCAGAATGGCGCGCAACTGCGTGGCCAGCAGGTCCGGTCGCCACAGGCTGACCCGCACGCCGCGCAGTCCCAGGGCGGGGTTTTCCTCCGCCGGAAACGGCAGATAGGCCGCGGGCTTGTCGCCGCCGATATCCAGCGTGCGCACCACCAGCGGCCTGCCATCGAGAGCCTGTGCGATGGCGCGATAGGCCTCGGCCTGTTCAACTTCGCTGGGCGGGGTCTGCCGGTCCAGGAACAGAAATTCCGTTCGCAACAGGCCGCAGCCTTCCGCGCCCGCCGCCACCGCCGTCACGGCATCGTCAAGCGAACCGAGATTGGCATGAATCTCGATCCGCACGCCGTCGCTGGTGTGGCACAGCCGATGGGCGTCCGCCTGCGCGGCGCGGCGCGCTTCGCGCTTGTCGGAGAGTTGGCGGATGACTTTTTCCCGTATCTCCCCTGGCGGATCGATCGTGAGCGTGCCGCCATCGGCATCCAGCAACAGCCGCGCACCATCCTGGATCGAGAGCAGGGCGGGCCCGCACGCCACCAGGGCGGGAATATTCATCGATGCCGCCAGGATCGCGGCATGCGATGTGGGCCCGCCTTCCGCCATGCCCAGACCCGCCAGCCGTGTCGCGTCGAGGCTCGCAAGCTGTGACGGCAGAATGTCTTCCGCCAGAAGAATTGCGTTGTCGGGTAGTGCCATGACGGCGGCGGGGACGCCCCCCAGCGCATTCAGCACCTGGCGTTCGATATCCGTCAGATCGGAGGCTCGCTCGGCAAGGCGCGGATCCTTCAGATTCTTCAAGACGGCGATCTGCGCGCGAATGGCGCTGCGCCAGGCATAGCCGGCGCTCTTGCCCTTTGCGATTTCAGCCTGAGCCCGCGCCGCCAAATCCGGGTCGTCCAGAAATTCCAGATGGGCGCCAAGTATCGCGGAGGCGGCAATGTTTTTGCCCGCCGACGCCACCAGATTCGCTTTCACCAAGCCCAGCGCGGCCTGCAAACATTGCGCTTCATGCCGGGCGCCCTGCCCCGCTTCTTCGACAAGGATTTCGGGAAGCTGCAGCCGGACCGCAACGCCCAGCGCGATGCCGGGCGCCGCGCGAACCCCGGTCAACACACCATCCTGCAAAGGCAAGGCCGTCACCGGGGTAACAGACGCCGAT
>Ga0070679_100002716_pt1 | contig 16114 bp, 14 predicted proteins | sample KBSC63BmetaG_FD_65652 | JGI IMG/M metagenome (GOLD analysis project Ga0070679, IMG submission 65652) | Corn rhizosphere microbial communities from Kellogg Biological Station, Michigan, USA - KBS C6-3B metaG | ecosystem: Host-associated > Plants > Roots > Rhizosphere | place: USA: Michigan... | reverse complement strand
ACGCCGGTGCCGGGGCTGGCGCTCACCGGCATCCGCGCCTCCTTGCGCCCCGACGCCGACGGGCAGCGGCAGGACATCGACGTGCACGGCAGCTACGGCGGCGCGTCGACGGAGCTGTGGAACGCCGTCGGCTACATCACCAGCGACGTGCGGCAGGGCAAGCTGACCTTGCGCTGCGACCGCTTCAAGCTGTCGCAGCTCGACTCGGTGCTGCGCAACAAGGACGGCTCGCCCGAGATCCTGAACGCGTCCAAGGGCGAGATGGACGCGCACCTCGATCTCGGCTTTCGCGACGATCGGCTGGCGTTCATCGGCGGCGCGCACCTGGCGGGGCTGACCATCGCGCATCCGATGCTGGCGGCGGTGCCGGTGCCGCACCTCGGGTTCGACTCGCGCATCAAGGGCGTGGTCGATACCAAGGAGCACACGCTCAAGCTGTCGGACGCGTCGGTCGACTTCCGCAACCTGCACGCGATCATCTCGGCCGACGTGGCCAACCTCGGCAAGCGGCCGCGCTTCGCCGCGACGCTGCAGGTGGCGCCGCTGCCGTGTCAGGTGGCGCTGCAGGCGTTTCCCGTCGAGCTCGTGCCGTACCTGCAAGGGTTCAAGCTGGCGGGGACGTTCTCGACGGACCTGCACGTCGGGGTCGATCTCGAGGACCTCGACGCGCCGGTCGATCTCGGCGGGCACGTCGGCATCGAAGGGTGCAAGGTGCTGCAGGCGCCGGAGTGGGCGTCGGCCGATCGGCTGATGGGCACGTTCGAGCAGACGGTGGAGTACGAGCCGGGCAAATGGATGACCTTCGTGGTCGGGCCCGAATCGCCCGATTGGGTGCCGTTTACCGAGATCTCGCCGCACCTCATCAACTCGATCATGACCACCGAGGACTCGGGCTTCTTCAAGCACCACGGCTTCATCTCGTCTGAGTTCCGCTCGGCGCTGCAGCAGAACCTGCAGCGCGGCTATTTCCGGCTGGGCGCGTCGTCGATCACGATGCAGATGGTGAAGAACGTGCTCTTGTCGCGCGAGAAGACGCTGTCGCGCAAGCTGCAGGAGATGTTCCTGACCTGGTACCTCGAGCACAAGCTCACGAAGGAGCGGATCATGGAGATCTACTTCAACGTGATCGAGTTCGGGCCGGGCATCTACGGCATCGGGCGGGCGGCGCGGCATTACTTCGGCAAGTCGGCGAAGGACCTGGAGCCGCAGGAGGCGGCGTGGTTCTCGTCGATCCTGCCCAATCCCAAGCGGCGCTACGTGCAGTACTGCCATCAGAACGGCATGCTCGACGCCAAGTGGGACGCGTACATCAAGCGCATCATGCGGCGCATGCACGAGCGCGGCCGGCTCACCGACGAGGAATACGAGCGGGCGCTGGCGACGCCGCTGCGCTTCTCGCGCGCCGAGGCGATGCCCGAGCGCGAATGCATGGCCTTCGTCAAGCGCATCACCACGCCGCCGCAGCAGCTCGCGCAGCAGTCGGCCAAGTAGCCGGCGTCAGAGCAGGCCGGGGCCGCGCATCAGGGTTGCCTCGACAGGACGACGATGCCGCGCACCATGATGAACAGGAGCGCGCCGTACCACAGGACGAAGAAGGCGATCAGCGAGGGCGCCGCGCGCGTGACCATGCCGCCGGCGAAGGCGCCGATACAGCCGAGCGCCACCAGCGTCGTGCCGACGATGAGCGCGGTGCGCGAGCGGCGCAGCACCAGGAGCCCGAGGATGGTGAACACCGTCAACAGGACGATGTCGCGCGCGGCGTGCACGACGATGCTCGCGCCGGCGAGCTTCGCCACGATGCCGACGAGGCCGAGGCCGGCCATCAAGAAAAACGCCGCGGCCGCCTGGTTGACCGGATTGCGTCGCGCTTCCAAGGACACCATGACTCCCCCTTTGTGACTGGTCCGACCAGTCCGTGTAGGGAGTTATCGGCGAAGCTGCGACAAAGTTGCGTGCTGCGCGTAACTACGCCTGGCCGCGCAGCTTTTTGACGACGAGATCGACGACGGTGTCGTCGTTGGCGTGCAGGACGGGGCCGCCCGAGCCGTTCGGGCAGGCGTTGCAGAGCGTGCAGGGATCGGGGGCGCGCGGAATGCCGAGCTGCTTGGCGAGCGCTTGCAGCTTGTCGACCTCGACGGGCGGCAGCGGCGCCACTGGCCCGAGCACGCGCGCGGCGTGCGTGATCTTGGCGGCGTGCTCCATCGCCTCGAGCCGGTTGTAGGCCTCGTCGAGATCGCGGCCGAGCGTGATGGCGCCGTGGCGGTCCATGACGATGGCGTTGGTCTGGCGCATGTACGGCTTGAGCACGCGCGGCACCTCGTCCGTCGTCGGCGTCGAGTAGGGCGCGACCAGGATGGCGCCGAGGACGAGGCAGGTCTCGGACAGGATGCACTGGGCGAGGCTGACGCCGGCGAGCGCGAGCGCGACGGTGATGGGCGGATGCGCGTGCACGACGGCGCCGACGTCGGGGCGCTCGGCGTAGGCGAGCTCGTGCATGAGGAACTCCGACGACGGGCGCTTGGTGCCGCGCAACAGCTTGCCGTGGAGATCGACGATCACGAGGTCGTCCTCGTTGATGAAGCCCTTGTGAAAGCCGGTCGGCGTGACCAGGACGCGCTCGCCGTCGTCGAGCTTGGCCGAGACGTTGCCGTCGCCGGCGGCGATGTAGCCCTGCCGGTACATGCGGTGGCAGATCTCGACGAGCCGCTTTCTGAGCTCGGGCTCCCTCACGCGGGCCTTATAGCACGCGCCCACGAGCGGATCGTCGTGCTAGTTACTGTCGGGTGGACAATAAGCTCGTCATCGACGCGCTGGCGCCGCATCTCGGCGACGAGCGGCGCGACAAGATCGATCGCGTCGCCTCGTCGCGGCTCGGCGGGCTCGTGGTGGTGCTGGAGAATTTGTACGATCCACATAACGGCGCGGCGGCGCTGCGCAGCTGCGAGGCGATCGGGCTGCGCGAGGTGCGCATCGTGGGCGCGTCGTTCAGCTTCTCCGAGCGGGTGACGCAGGGCTGCGACAAGTGGCTCGACCTCGTGCGCGACGAGACCATCGAGCGCTGCGCGGCCGATTTGAAGGCGCGCGGCTTTCGGCTGTACGCGGCGGTGCCCGGCGCGGCGACGTCGCTCGAGGCGCTCGACGCGGTGACGCCGGCGGCCTTCCTCATCGGCAACGAGCGCGACGGGCTGACGGCGGCGGCGCGCGCGGCGTGCGACGTCGAGTTCGCCATTCCGATGCGTGGCTTCTCGCAGAGCGTGAACCTGTCGGTGGCGACGGCGCTGTGCGTCTACACGCACGCGGAAAGGCGGCGGCGCGCGCTCGGCCGCGCCGGCGATCTCGACGGCGACGCGCTCGACGCCGTGCGCGCCGACTACTACCGGCGCGACTTGCGCGGCGCCGATGCGATCATCGCGCGCGCGCTGGCGAATAGATCCAGCCGAAGCTGACGATCGCCAGCAGCATGGCGACGGCCGCGGCGATGACCAGCGGCGCGTGCGCGTCGGCGCCGGCGGCGTGGATGAACCACGACGACGTGGCGAGGACGGCGGCGAAGGCGACGGCGACCTTGACGTCGCGCGCGCGATCGGGCGGCGCGACCAGCGACGGGCCGTCGCGATCGGGCGGCGGCACGACGACGCGGCCGCCGAGATCGGCGGGGCGCCACTCGGGCGGCGCGATCCAGGCGTAGAGCTTGTCGCGCCAGCGACGGGTGCGGCGCGACATCGACGCGATCTCGACCCAGCGATGCAGGTTGGCCCACAGCGGGCTGAAGCTGCCGAGCGGCTTGACGAGGCCGTAGACCGGCTCGACGCCTTCGGGCTCGAAGGTGCCGAAGAGCTTGTCCCAGACGATGAAGACGCCGGCGTAGTTGCGGTCGACGTACTCGGGGTTGACGCCGTGATGCACGCGGTGGTGCGACGGCGTGTTGAGGATGTGCTCGAGCGGGCCGAGCCGGCCGACGAGGCGCGTGTGGATGAAGAATTGATAGAGCGTGTTGAGCGTGATGGTGACGACGAACATCGCGGGCGAAAAGCCGGCGAGCGCGAGCGGCAGGAAGAAGACCCACTCGGTGAGCTGCTGGCCGAACCAGCTCTGCCGCAGCGCCACCGAGAAGTTGTACTCCTCCGACGAGTGGTGCACGACGTGGCCGGCCCACAGGAAGTTCACGCGATGGCTGGCGCGGTGATAGGCGTAATAGAGGAAGTCGACGGCGAAGAAGAGGATCACCCACGCCGCGATCGAGCGCGAGGGCTGCGTGGCCAGGCGCGCGTGCGCGTACACGGTGGCGTAGACGCCGACGGTGATGGGGATGCAGAAGGCCTGGATGATCTGCTCGCCGATGCCGTTGCCCAGGTTGGCGATCGAGTCGGCGAAGCGGTAGAGGCGGCGGCCGCGGCGGCGCGCGATCCACAGCTCGAGCGCCATGAAGCCGAAGAAGACGGGGATGGCGAGGACGATCAGCGCCGATTCCATGGTGCACCTGTTGCGGGAGGTCGGGGCGGATTCTCGACTGACGAGTCGATAATTCCGCGCAAAACGAACGCCTGGGCCTGCGCGACCCAGTGGCGGATGTCGGGGCGGTCGTCGACGGTGTCGGCGAGCTCGCGCGCCAGGCGATCGTAGGCGCCGGCGATGAGCACGCTGACCACGTGCGTGTCGAAGTCCTTGCGGTAGACGCGGTGCTCCTTGGCCCACTCGACGCTGTCGACGATGACGTCGTAGGTGCGGCGCGCGAACGCGTCCATGAGGTCGCCGAAGTGCGCCGAGTAGCCGCCGCGCAGGATGAGGCGCACGAGCGCGCGGTTGGCCCACACGAACTCGAAGATGGCCTCGTCGCGCAGGCGCCACTGGTCGAAGAAGAGCTTGGGCGTCCAGGCCTGTTTCTCGTCGATGAGGAGCGGTTTGGCGACCAGCGTCGCGAGGCGCGCGAGCAGGCCTTCGACGATCTGCCGGAAGATGTCTTCCTTGTTCGTGAAGTATTGGTAGAAGGCGCCCTTGGAGCGGCCGGCGCGCAGGACGATGTCGTCGATGCGCGTGTGGTCGACGCCGTTGGCGATGAACGCGGCTTCGGCCGCCGCCAGAAGATCGATGCGCAAATTTGGATCGGCGATTCGCGCCATTATCGACTCGCTAGTCGTTAATTACTCAAGTTCGGGGCGCCCTGTCAAGTAGCGACCGGGGGATCGTCGCGCTAGACTCCGCCGTACAAGATCGTGGCTGAAAAACGTCCCAAGACCCGCAAGCTTCCTGCCGTCGGTGGGCGTCGCCGCTGGCTGCGCTGGGCGCTGTTCGTGACGCTGGCGGGCGCGGTGCTGGCCGGCGTCGCCGTCGTCGGCATGTTCCTGGTGCTGTCGGCGGATCCCGACCTGCCCAAGATCGACGCCGTCTCCGACTATCGGCCCAAGGTCGTGACCAAGGTGATGTCGGCGGACGGCGAGCTCATCGGCGAGATCTACGAGGAGCGGCGCACGGTGGTGCCGCGCGACAAGATCCCGCCGGTGATGATCCACGCCATCGTCGACGCCGAGGACGCGCAGTTCTACGAGCACGGCGGCATCAGCTACTGGGGCATCTTTCGCGCGCTCGTCGACGACCTGAAGCCGGGCGCGCGCGTGCGCGGCGCCTCGACGCTGACGCAGCAGCTGGTGCGCAACTTGATCTTGAAGAACTCGGCGCGCTCGGGGTGGGCGGGCATCAAGCGCAAGGTGCAGGAGGCGATCCTGGCGCGGCGGCTCGAGACGCGGCTGTCGAAGGACGAGATCCTCTACCTCTATTTGAACCAGGTCGATTTTCCGTATCAGCGCTACGGCGTCGAAGAGGCGGCGCGCTTCTACTTCGGCAAATCGATCAGCGACGTCGACGCGGGCGAGGCGGCGCTGATCGCGTCGTTGCCCAAGGGGCCGAGCGAGATCGATCCGTGGAAGCATCCGCAGCGCGCCAAGGATCGGCAGCTCTACGTGCTGTCGCAGATGGTGCGCTACGGGCATCTCACCGACGCGGAGGCGCGGCGGTTTGGCGCCATGCCGATCCGGCTGGTCAAGCAGTCGGCGCCGGCGGTGGGGACGGCGCCCGAGTTCGTCGACGAGGTCAAGAAGGTGCTCGTCGAGAAGTACGGGGCCAAGCGGCTGGCGACGCTCGGGACCACGGTGGTGACGACGTGCGACGCGCGCATTCAGAAGCTGGCGCGCGACGCCGTCGAGAAGGGGCTCGTCGATCTCGACGCGCGGCAGGGCTATCGCAAGCCGCTCGCGCACCTGAAGACGCCGCAGCAGATTCAGGCGCACGAGAAGAAGCTGGCGAAGGAGTTTCCGTCGGGGCCGTCGCGCGACAAGATCGTCGAGGGCGTGATCACCGAGCTCGTGGTCAAGCCGTCGACGCAGCTGGTGCAGAAGCAGACGCAGGGCCGCGCGCCGGCGCCGCGCCGGCCGGGCAAGGCGCAGGCGCCGCTGCCGACGGCGCCGGCGGCGACGCTGCCGGTGGATCACTCGCACGACGACGACGGCGCCAAGGTGTCGCTCGGCGCGACCGAGGGCTGGCTGCCGCTGCCGGCCGCGATCGATCGCTACAACCCGAAGGGGCTGACGGCGGACAAGCGATTTGCCGTCGGTGACGTCATTCGCGTGCGCGTCATCGATTACCCGAAGGACAAGCCGGCGCTCCTGGCGCTCGAGCTCGGGCCGCAGGCGGCGGTGGTCGTGATGGACCCGAACACGCGCGAGGTCAAAGCGATCGTCGGCGGCTACGGCTATCGGCCGGGCGGGTTCGATCGCGCGCTTTCGGCCAAGCGGCAGCCGGGGTCGTCGTTCAAGCCGTTCGTCTACACGGCGGCGTTCGCGACGGAAAAGTGGACGCCGGCGTCGGTGCTGATCGACGGGCCGCAGACCTACGTCTCGCCGGGGCTGGCGCCGTGGAAGCCGCAGAACGCCGAGAAGGAAGAGTTCCTCGGGCCGGTGCGGCTGCGCGTGGCGCTGGCCAAGTCGCTCAACACCGTGGCGTCGCAGCTGGTCGACACCACGCGCGGCGGGGTCGACCCGGCGGTGGTTGCGTCACTTGCACATGATCTCGGCATCGAGTCGACGCTGGAGGCGACGCCGTCGCTCGCGCTCGGCACGTCCGTGGTGTCGCCGTTCGAGATGACCAACGCGTACGCGACGTTCGCGGCGGGCGGCAAGCGGATGGCGCCGCAGCTGATCAAGAAGATCGGCAACGACGAGTATCCGCCGCCGTCGGCGCAGGCGGTGCAGGCGCTCAAGCCGGAGCTGGCGTACCTCATCACCGACGTCATGCGCTCGGTGATCGAGGAGGGCACGGCGGCGTCGGCGCGCGGCAAGCTCGGGCGGCCGGCGGCGGGCAAGACGGGAACGACGAACCTCGACAAGAAGCGGCCGGACGCGTGGTTCATGGGCTTCACGCCGAGCCTGGTCACGGGCGTGTGGGTCGGCTTCGACGACATGCACGACCTCGGGCGCGGCGAGCAGGGCGCGCGCGCGGCGCTGCCGATGTGGGTCGAGATCATGCAGGGCGCGCTCAAGGGCGTGCCGCCACAGCCGTTCACGCAGCCGCCGGGCGTGGTGGTGCAGAAGATCGATCCGAAGACGGGCCTGCTCGCGGCGCCGGGCGCGCCGTCGATGGACGAGGTGTTCCTCGAGGGGACGGCGCCGACCGAGGTGGCGCCGGCGGCGGGCGAGGCCAATCCCGACACGTTCATCACGGATCAAGCGCAGTAGCAGGCAAGCGCGGCGCAGTTAAAGCGCGAATCACTTGCGTTGATCTACTGCGGCGCGCGCCGCCGGCCGCCTTCGGGCGGGCTCATCGCTGCGCTGCTGCCAACGCTTTGCGCCACGCGGGAACTTTCGTCGCGCGCCGCTGTCAACGGGACATGGGCGCGGTGCTGGCTCGGTGGCCGTTTCTCGACGGCGGTGCGACGGCGGTGTTGGTGGCGACGATCTTCGACGGCGCGACCGTCGAGGAGGAGCTGCTGTGGCGCGGCGGGGGGCGCGTCGCGGCGCGGCCGGGCGGCGGCGTGGTCGAGGTGCGGCTCGGCGCGTGCGGCTTCGAGCTCGTGTTGCCGCGCGCGTGCGACGGCGAGGCGGAGGTGGGCGGGCGCAGCGTCGAGCTTGGCGAGCTGTCGTCGTGCGGCGTGACGGTGCTGCCGCTCGGGCCACGCGCGCGCGTGACCGTGCGCGCGGGGCTGGTCAGCGTGCGCGTGGTGGCGACGACGCCGCCGAAGCGGCTGCCGGCGGCGGCGCCGGTGTCGTGGCGGCGGTTCGCGACGGCGGCGGCGGCGGCGGCGATGGCGTCGTGCTTCGTCGTCGCGGTGCAGGCGACGGCGCCGCGGCGGGCGTCGCTGGCGCTGCCGGAGAGCGTGCGCGTGCGCGTGTCGCTGCTGACGCCGCCGCTGCGTGGCGGGCGCGCGCCGTCGCTGGAGGCGCAGGCGCGCGAGGCGCAGGCGCGCGTGGCGCAGGCGCGCGTAGCGCCGCGGCCGGTGCGGCCGCAGCCCGCGGTCGCGCAGAAGTCGTCGCCGCGGCGCGAGCGCGCGAGTGAGCTGGCGAGTCGCGAGATCAGCGAGCCCGAGATGGTGACGCGCGCGGCCTCAACGCCGGCAGCGACGGAGGACGATGCGCGGCGAGCCGCGGCGGTCCAGGCGCGCGCGGCTGGCATCGTCGGCATGCTCGCGCAGTCGCGCGCGGCGTTCCTCGGCGATGTACACGTCGCGGCGGCCGAGCTCGGCGACAGCGGCTCGTTTGGGCTGGGCGCGGGCGGTTCGTCCAGCGGCACGGGTACGCTGTCGGGCGACGACGCCGGCGACGCGTACGGCGAGGGCGGCCTCGGCCTCGCCGGCAGCGGCGCGGGCGGCGGCGGAAGCGGCGACGGCACCATCGGGCTCGGCGACATCGGCACCATCGGCTGTGGCTGCGGCGACGGCGCAGGCGTCGGCTACGGCGAGGGCCGAGGCGGCCTCGGCACCCGTCACGCGAGCGTGCCCGTCCTCGTCTTCGGCGCCGCCCAGGTGCGCGGCAGCTGCGACAAGGATCTCATCCGCCGCGTCGTCCGCGCGCACGTCAACGAGCTGCGTTACTGCTACGAGCGCGTCTTGCAGTCGCGCCCGGCGCTGAACGGCCGCGTCGCCTCGCGCTTCGTCATCGGCTTCGACGGCCGCGTCGCCGGCGCCGCCATCGCCTCGTCGGAGCTCACGCCCGCCGTCGACTCCTGCGTCGCGCAGGCGATCGCGCGCTGGCAATTCCCGCCGCTCTGCGTCGGCGAGGTGAGCTATCCCTTCCTCTTCGAGCCCGCCGACGGCGTCACTGCAAGCGCTCCTTGACGAAGTGGCTCTTGAGCTCGCCGCGCAATCGCTTCTGCCAATCGCGCGCGTCGTCGCCGTGGCGCCCCGACGGGAAGACGGTGGCGTAGCGATCGAGCTTGCCGCATCCGGCGGCGACGTCGCCCGCCGCCGCCGTCGCGCGCGCCGCGCCGAGGAGCGCCGAGAAGTAGGCGTCGTCGAGCATGTCGTCGTCGAGCACGCCGCTCTTGGCGTCGACCTCCTTGGCGCGCTCGAAGTCGGCCACCGCCTCGTCGTAGCGCTCGAGGAATGCCAGCGCCGAGGCGCGATCCCACCAGTGCTCGGAGTTGCCGCCCTCGCGCGCGAGCTCCTCCGTCGCCGCCTGCACCGCCGCCTCGAAGTCGCCGGCCTCGTTGAGCACCGCCGCGCGGGACCTTCCGTATTGATGACCCATTGATCCCTTTCAGGCCCTTCAGTCGCGAAAGTTGATGTACTGCAGATCGAGCGCGATCTCGTCGCTGTTGGCGCGCAACAGGCGGATGACCGCCTGCAGATCGTCGCGGTTCTTGCCGGTGACGCGCACCTGCTCGTCTTGAATCTGCCCCTGCACCTTGAGCTTCGAATCCTTGATCAGCTTGACGATCTCTTTGCCCTTCTCCGTCGAGATCCCCTGCTTGAGCTTGATGAGCTGCTTCATCGTCTTGCCGCCCGCCGCCTCCGGCTCCTGCGGGTCGAGCGACTTCAGCGACACGTTGCGCTTGACCATGCGCTCCATCAAGACCTTGTACGCCGCCGAGACGTGCTCCTTGTCCGACGAGCGCAGCACGATGCCTTCGGGCGTCTGCTCGATCTCGGTGTGCGTGCCGCGGAAGTCGTAGCGCGTCGACAGCTCCTTCTTCGTCTGGTTGACGGCGTTGTCGACCTCTTGCATGTCGAGCTTGGAGACGACGTCGAACGACGGCACGGCTACACCTCCTTGGCCGTCGCCGCGCGCAGCGTCTCGGCGATCTCGGCCGCGGCCTGGCGGGCGCGCGGCAGCTCGCCCGTCGGCAGCGACACCGCGCCGACGACGGGATGGCCGCCGCCGCCGTACTTCTCGCACAGCTCGGCGATGTTGACCGTGCGGCGCGACTGCATCCACGGGTTCGAGCCCACCGACACCTTGGCGCGCGTCGGCGTCAGCGACACGCCGACGACGTAGTGGCAGTCGGGAAACAAGAAGTACGGGATGAACTTGTTGGCCGCTTCGAGGCCGTCATCGGCGACGTCGAAGGTGACGACGCCGCGCTCGTAGTTGGCGCGCGCGCGCACGATGTCGATGCCGCGCTTGTGCGCCGCCAGGACCGGCGCCAGCGCGTCCTTGACGTACGGCTCGGCGGCGATGTCGGCGAGCGGGCGGCTCGTCAGCTCATTGATGAAGCGCAGCTTGAGCGCCGGATCGTGGTTGTTCTCGACCCAGGTCATGAGCTGCAGCGCCGGCTCGGCGAGCTCGACGGCGGCGCGCGGCGACTCGAACTGCGCGCCGTCGATGATGTCGGCCCAGCGCACCAGCTCCGCGTACTTCGACCAGTCCCAGCCGAACGCGCCGGCGCAGCGCTCGGCGAGGAACTTGGTGCAGCTGCGCGCTTTGGGATCGAAGAACTTGTGCGGGCTCGGGTGCGCGCGGAAGTTCTCCTCGTCGGCGGGCGTGGGGAAGGCCGAGACGTGATGATCGAACCACCAGTCGAGCCGCGGATCCGACGAGTAGCGGAAGTCGACCACCGCGTTGACGTCGCCGTCGAAGCTGCCCTCGGGATAGACGTTGCCGGTGCCGTGGTGCTTGCCGGCGAACTGAAAGCTCGCCTTGTCGTCGAGCTTCTCCGCGTAGAAGCGCGCGAACAGCGACGCGGAGGCGGCGCCGTCGAAGCAGTTGTCGTGGAACAGCACCTTCACGCGAGCCATCAGGCGTTCGTCGCACATCGGGTGCCGTCGCGCAAGCCGTTCTCGCGAGCTGGCGCAAGCGCGTGCTAACGTGGCGGCATGGCGCGCGGCTGGCTCATCGGCTTCCACCTCATCGGCGTGGTCTTGTGGATGGGCGGACTGATGGCGTTCTCGCGCATCCTCGGCTACCAGTCGAAGGAATTGCCGTCGGTGCGGCCGCGGCTGACGTTCATCGAGTCGCGGCTCAACATGCTCGTCGCTGCGCCGGGCGCGCTTCTGACCATCGTGTTCGGCGTCTGGCTGGCGGTGCAGCACGGCGCGGCCTGGTTTCGCGTGGCGTCGTGGCTGCACTACAAGCTGGCGCTGGTGTGCGTCGTCCTGGTCATCCACGTCGTCTTGACGGTGAAGATTCGGCAGATTCGGCGCGCGGCGCCGTCGGCGCCGATGAGCCGCGGGCTGTACGCGGCGCTGCACGGCACCGTGGGCTTGTTGTTGATCGCGATCGTGCTGCTCGCGACCAATCAGCCCATGTCGCAGCAATGAGACCGGTGGTCGCCGGGATCGGCATCTCGCATCCCGAGCGCGTCTTCTTTCCCGACGACGGCATCACCAAGCTCGAGCTGGCGCGCTACTACGACGCCGTCGGCGATTGGATCGTGCCGCACGTGCGACGGCGGCCGCTGACGCTGCTCCGCTGCGAGGGCACCATCGAGCACTGCATGTTCCTGCGCCACGCGCGCGCCTGGGGGCCGTCGGCGCTCGAGCGCGTCAAGATCAAGGAGAAGCACAAGGTCGGCGAGTACCTCGTCGCCAACGACGTCGCCGGCGTCGTCGGGCTGGCGCAGATGGACATCCTCGAGATCCACACCTGGAACTCGACGGCGGACGACGTCGAGCGGCCCGATCGCGTGGTCATCGATCTCGATCCCGGCGAGGGCGTCGCGTGGCGCGACGTCGTGGCCGCGGCCAAGCTGGTGCGGCGCGCGCTCGACGGCGTCGGGCTGCCGTCGTGGGTCAAGACGACCGGCGGCGCCGGGCTGCACGTCGTCGCGCCGCTGAAACCGGCCGCCGATTGGTCGCGCTGCCTGGCGTTTGCGCGCGCGTTCTGCGCGACGCTGGCGGAGAAGCAGCGCATCTTCACGACGCTCATGGGCAAAGAGCATCGCAAAGGGCGCATCTACCTCGACTACTTGCGCAACAACCGCACCAACACGTCGGTGTGCGCGTTCTCGACGCGGGCGCGGCCGGGCGCGCCGGTGTCGATGCCGGTGTCGTGGGCCGAGCTGGCGCGCGTCGAGCCGCGCCGCTTCACGCTGCGCACGGTGCCGAAGCTCCTGGCCCGCCGCCGCCGCGATCCGTGGGCCGACTATTTTCGGAGCGGGGCTATACTTCCCGCGTGATTCTCCACGTCGACCTCGACGCGTTCTACGCTTCCGTCGAGCAGCGCGACCGGCCCGAGCTGCGCGGCAAGCCCGTGCTCGTCGGCGGCTCGCGGCGGCGCGGCGTGGTGCTGGCGGCGTCGTACGAGGCGCGGCCGTTCGGCTGTCGCAGCGCCATGCCGATGGCCGAGGCGATTCGCTTGTGCCCGCAGGCGGAGATCGTTCCGCCGCGCATGGACGCGTACGTCGCCGTGTCGCACCGGTTCCGCGACATCCTCGACGCCTACACGCCGCTCGTCGAGCCCATCTCCATCGACGAGGCGTTCCTCGACGTCGCCGGCACCGAGCGGCTGCACGGGCCGGCGCCCGTCGTCGCGCGCGCCATCAAAGATCGCGTCAAGAAGGAGCTCGAGCTGACGGCGTCGGTGGGCGTGGCGGCGGTCAAGCTCGTTGCCAAGATCGCGAGCGACCTCGGCAAGCCCGACGGGCTCGTGGTCGTGCCGGGCGACGAGACGCGCGCGTTCTTGGCGCCGCTGCCGATCGAGCGGCTCTACGGCGTCGGGCCCAAGACGGCCAAGACGTTGCGCGCGCTCGGCATCGAGACGCTCGGGCAGGTGGCGCGCCATCCGCTGGCGGCGCTGGCGGCGCGGCTCGGCGCCACGCACGCGGCCGAGCTGCAGGCGCTGGCGCGCGGCGAGGACGCGCGGCACGTCGAGGCCGATCGCACGGCGGTGTCGATCGGCGCCGAGGAGACCTTCGAGGAGGACCTCGTCGACGGGCCGATCTTGCGCCGGCGCGTGACCGCGCAGGCCGAGCGCGTCGCCGAGCGCTTGCGGCGATCGGCGCAGCTGACCTCGTGCGTGGTGCTCAAGCTCAAGGACACGGAGTTTCACATCACGACGCGGCGGCGCACGCTGCCGGCGCCCACCAGCGACGGGCGCGTCATCGCCAAGGTCGCGCTCGAGCTCCTCGACGCCGCGAAGGTGCGCGCGCCCGGCGTGCGCCTGTCGGGCGTGGCGGCGACGACGATCTCGCCGGCGGACGCGCCGCGCCAGCTCACGCTCGACGAGCCCGAGCGCGCGCGCGGCGAGCGGCTCGGCGAGACGCTCGACAAGATCCGCGATCGCTTCGGCAAGAGCGCGGTGGCGCGCGCCGCGCTATTGTCCGACGACGACTGAGAGAGAACATGGCAGACGAAAAGAAGGACGAAGAGAAGAAGCCGGCCGAGGGCGACGAGACCAACCCCGACAAGGACACGTCGAAGTTCGGCCGCTTCATCATGAAGTACCACACCTTCCTGTCGAGCTTCGTGATCGGCGCGGCGGGGCTCGTGGCCACGTCGATCTGGCAGTACCGGCAGTCGGAGGTGGCGAAGAAGCAGGCCGAGTCGCAGCAGAAGGTGGCCGAGACGCAGGCCGACAATCAGTGGCGCATCGAGCGCGCCGAGATCCTGGCCAAGAATCTGTCGGTGCTGTCGGCGCAGGGGCCGGGCTCCGTCGAGCAGCGCTACGGCGTCTTGTTGTCGCTGGCGCGCGGCAACATCCTCGATCCCGAGCTCGCCGTGTCGTACGCGCTCGAGCTCGGCAAGGACAACCCCGACTACATGCAGTCGGTGCTGGCCAACACCGCGGGCAAGGATTACCACCGGCTGTCGCGCGCGTACGTCTTGTCGTGCGAGGAGAAGTACGGCATCGCGCGCAACGTGCCCGTCTGTTACAACGACAAGCTGGCGGCGCGGTCGGACGCGATCGCGCAGCTCATCAGCGACGAGACGCAGGCGGCGCAGGCGCAAGGGCAGCCGGGGCCGCTGGTGATGCTCAAGGACGAGCGCGACGTGCAGCAGAACGTGCAGCGCTTCGCCGGGCTCTTCGAGGACACGCTCAACGACTATTACGAGCGGCGGCTGTGGGACGAGATCACGCGCTTCCAGAATTACTCGACGGGCGCGCACGTCATCGGCGCGCTGGTGCTGGCGGCGGCGCGCACCGGCGAGTTCGTGACGACGGAGGAGGCGAAGAAGCTCGATCAGTTCCACGATCAGCAGGCGCAGTGGATGTCGAAGTATCTGATGGGCTCGACGTGCGACGCCGAGTGCAAGGGCAAGATCCTCGAGGTCATGGTCTCGCACTACGACGAGTCGCAGGGCGACTACGACAACGCGGTCAAGCAGCTGCTCGAGAGCCCGCACGCGCAGTCGGGCAACGCGATCTCGCGGCTGCACGCGCGGCTTCTGTGGTGTCAGGTCGATCCGACCGACTACGTGCCGCTGCGCGATCACGTGCTGGTGCCGGCGGTGGCGGAGCAGTTGGCCAAGCCGAAGCCGGATCCGGCGATCGTCGACGATCTGGTGGGGCTGTTGGCGCTGGTGCAGGAGCCGGTGGCGGCGAATCCGAGCAATCCGAGCAATCCGGCCACTCCGAACGAGAAGGACGCGATGGGGCCGTGGAAGAGCGTGATGGCGCAGATCGACAAGCCGGGGGCGCGCTATGGGCGCATCTTCCGCGATCGCAAGGCGACGGCGCAGCGCGAGCGGGCGGCGCCGCCGCCGGCGATGAAGAAGCTGAGCTTCTGCGGGATCAACGAGGCGGCGCCGGCGGCGACCGAATAGTCACCTCCGTTCCCGAGTTGCGGCGGGAACGGGCTGACGGGAACGGGTACCCGCGCGCGGACGCGCTGGAAGACGGGAACGGGAACGGGAACGGGAACGGGAACGGGAACGGGAATGGGAACGGGACGGCGGACGGATCAGAAGTCGGAGGAGGCGACCTTCACGTCGGCTTCTTTCCAGGCGGTGGCGAGCCTGGCGTCGACGGCGGCGGTGGGCTTCTTTTGCGCGCGCAGCGCTTCGCGCAGGCCGGTGAGCGACCAGCCGTTGTTCGGGTTCTGCTTCAGATCTTCCTCGAAGACCTTTTGCGCCTCGCCCGTCCTGTGCGCGCGCAACAGCCACGCGCCGAGCGTCTGGCGCGGCGGATAGTACCAATCGGGCGGCTCGGCGTAGGGGAACGTGTCGTGCGTGGCGACCGCCTTCTTCAGATGCGCGAGGCCCTCGGCGATCTTGCCGCGACGGCACGCGACCTCGCCGCGCACCAGATCGATCGCCACCGCCGCGTAGTCGGCGCCCGGCGTGAAGCCGGCCACCGCCGTCTTGGGCAGCGTCGCCACGATCTTCTGCATCGCCGCCACTTCGGCGTCGGCGTCGCCGAGCTTGCCGAGCGCGGCGAAGGCGCGCCCGCGCGCGTAGTGATGCAGGATCGACGGCATCGGCAGCTCCGCCGGCGGCGCCGCCTCGGCGAGCACCTCGTTCCACCGGCCGAAGCGGACCAGCGACAGCGCCGGCGCCGCGACGGCGAACGAGACCTCGGGCATCTGCTTCCACATCTCGGCCGGCACCAGCTTGACCATGTCGCGCGCCGCCTGCAGCGACTCGTCGCCGCGTCCCGCCATCAGCGCCGCGGCCCACAGGAACTGGAAGTTGTGCGCGACGTACATGGCGTAGTAGCCGGGATCGCCGATGGTGCCCGTGTACTTCTTGTCG
>Ga0070679_100002712_pt1 | contig 16119 bp, 15 predicted proteins | sample KBSC63BmetaG_FD_65652 | JGI IMG/M metagenome (GOLD analysis project Ga0070679, IMG submission 65652) | Corn rhizosphere microbial communities from Kellogg Biological Station, Michigan, USA - KBS C6-3B metaG | ecosystem: Host-associated > Plants > Roots > Rhizosphere | place: USA: Michigan... | reverse complement strand
ACACCCGCTCGTGACAGCGCTGTTGCAGCAACAGCGACGCCGACGACGAAGCACATGGCTTGTGTCATTGCCTTGCGCGTGCGCGCATCTATCCTGACCACGATGCCTTGTTCCGCAGCCATGTTGAACGATGCCCCGCATGGGCTTGGCGTTGGCAAACGAAGCGAATGCTTACATCTGCTAATCTTCGCGCCGCGAGCGCAAGCACACACGTCCGCGGATGTTTTGTGTAACGCTCGTGCACGCCACGTCAAAGTTTGCACAGCACCGCTTGCCTTTCCGCCCCGAGCTTGTGAGGATGAGGATTCACGATCATTCGCAGGAGGGACACATGGCCAAAACGAAGAACCCGATCCCCGCGGGCTATCACACCGTCACGCCCCACCTCACCATGATGAACGCCGGCAAAGCGATCGATTGGTACAAGCAGGCCCTCGGCGCCGTAGAGGTGTCGCGTTTTCTGGGACCGGACGGAAAGGTGATGCACGCGCAGATCACCATCGGTGATTCACCGATCATGCTCAACGATGACATGATGGGCGGCAACACGACCAAGGACCACAACGGCTCCCCTGTGTCGATCTGGCTGTACGTCACCGATTGCGACGCGCTGTACAATCGTGCGCTCAAGGCAGGGGCCAAAGTGGCACCGGGCGGCATGGGAGAAATGGCGGATCAATTCTGGGGAGATCGGTGCGGCGTGATCATCGATCCCGAGGGCTATTGGTGGACGATCGCGACGCACAAGGAAGATCTGTCGCCCGAAGAGATGAAGACGCGGTCCGAGGAGTTCATGCGCCAATTCGCAAGCGCGCACTAGCGCGGAATTCGTGCGCGGCGTGACGATTGCCGCGTGACGACGAAGGGCCACTGTCGAGGCTGACAGTGGCCCTTTCTTTTTCCGCCCGAATTGTGGGCATCTAGAACTCATAAAGCCGAACCCGTCGGTTGTTCGCCCTCGATCGACGAATTCGGCACGATGGACGCAGGCAAGGCCCGCCCGCGAGGCGGCGGCGCGATCGGCCGGTGTCGCGCAACAAGGTGATGCGGCGCCTAACGCCGCAGGGATGCGTCCGTGTGCCGTATGGGGTGTGGGCGATGGCGAAGCTGAAGCGGGATTACCGCGCGATTCTCGAGCGCAATCTGGGTTTCAATGGCAACACACGCTGGATGCGATACGCGAGGCAACATGGATTCAAGGAAGTAAAAGCGTGGAGAATACGACGCTGCCCCGACTGCGGAGGTCGTCCGCGGCCGCAGGCGTGGGGGCAGTTCGTCTACTACAGCACGCTCATTCGACTGCTCGAGTGCAGCCAGTGTGGTCTGGTGTGGGGGGACGCGCACCTCGACCCGGGCGTCGTCCGCAAGCACTTCGACGTGGTGTACAAGGACGACACGTACTTTCGCGTGTCGAGACGTCGCATCTTCCGGCATCTGGCGCGCATCATCGACGACGTAGCGCCGCCGGGTGCGCGCGTCCTCGACATCGGCGGCGCGCGAGGCGACCTCATGGCGCACGTCGTCGAACGGCGGCCCGATCTGTACGTCGTGGTCAACGACATCGCCGAGATCAGTACGACATCGGCCAGCGAGCGCTTCGGGTTTGCGACGCTCACCGGTGATGCGCGCGACCTCGCCGAGCACGAAGGGCGATACGACGTGATCGTGATGAGCGACGTGTTGTGCTATGAGCCCGACATCCGACTGCTCTGGTCTGCGTTAGACCGGTTGCTCGCGCCCGGCGGGAGCCTCGTCATTCGCGCGCAGAATAAATGGCTGCTGATCCGGCTCTGGCAGCGCTGGTATCGCGCGACGCGGTCGCGCGCGCGGCAGCGGTTGCAAGATCGGATTCCGCCGTTCAATCCGGAGCACATCTACATCATCAGAAGTCAGTATCTCACGCGGCGCCTCGAGGGGATGGGACTGCGGCAGGTGCGTGTGCTTCCGTCGCCGCAGCTGGCGACGCCGGGAACGAGGCTGCTCACGTCGGTGTTCTACGCCTTCGCCAACGCCGTACACCGGCTCACCGGCGGCACGCTGGCGCTAACGCCGAGCATCGTGGTGGTGGGCAGCAACCGTCGCGCAAGACCGAATGTCAACGCGCGTGTCCGCGCGCCGCGCGTCGTCCATCACGGATAAGCTGAAGACGGTCGAGCCGGATCTCGAGTCCCGCAGGGAGCAGTGCGAGCCGTATCGCGCTAGCTTTTGAGCACGATGACCCACGCCGATCACTCGTCGCACGAGCAGGCGGAACATACGCATGGCCACGACAAGCACACGGGCCATTCCGTCGCGATGTTTCGGCACAAATTCTGGATCTCCCTCCTCCTAACGCTCCCAGCGATCATCTGGGGCGAGATGATTCCTCACGCCGTGGGATTCACGCCCCCATCGTTTCCGGGTTCGCGTTGGATTCCGTTCGTGTTCGGCACGGCGGTGTTCATCTACGGCGGATGGGTCTTTCTCGTCGGTGCATGGCGCGAGCTTCACGATCGCCAGCCGGGGATGATGACGCTCATCTCACTCGCGATCTCGGTTGCGTTCGTGTTCAGCGTCGTCGTCACATTCGGCGCTCCGGGAATGCCGCTGTGGTGGGAACTGTCGTCCCTGGTGACGATCATGCTCCTTGGCCACTGGATGGAGATGCGTTCCATTTCGCAGGCACAGGGCGCACTCACGGAGCTCGCGAAGCTGCTGCCGAATACTGCGGCGCGCGTTACCGGCGATCGCATTGAAGACGTTCCGATTGGCGAGTTGCGCGAGGGCGATATCGTGCTCGTTCGCCCCGGCGCCGCGATCCCGGCGGACGGCACCGTGCGCGAGGGCCATAGCTCGGTGAACGAGTCGATGATCACGGGCGAATCGCGGCCTGTCTCGAAGGACGGTGGCGCGGCGGTGATCGCGGGGACGGTAAACGGCGACGGCTCGCTTCGCGTCGCAGTGACGCGCACGGGTGATCAGACCGCGCTGTCCAGCATCATGCGACTCGTCGATCAAGCGCAGACGTCGCGGTCGCACGCGCAGCTGCTCGCCGACCGCGCGGCCTTCTGGTTGACGATAGCCGCGCTGGTGGCAGCCGGAATTACTGCGGCCGCCTGGATGCTGGCCAAGGCACCGGGCGAATACACGGTCGAGCGTGTCGTAACCGTGTTAGTCATCGCCTGTCCGCATGCGCTTGGACTTGCAATACCGCTCGTCATTGCCCTGTCGACCACGATCGGCGCGCGCAATGGGTTGCTCGTTCGCGATCGCCGAGGACTCGAAGAAGCGCGGCGCCTAACCGCCGTGGTCTTCGACAAGACCGGAACGCTGACCCTTGGACAACATCGCGTCGTCGCGATGAAGACGGTGGGAGGATTGTCCGAGGATGATGCGCTCCAGCTTGCTGCTGCGGTCGAGCAAGACGCCGAGCATCCGGTGGCGCGGGCGATTGTCGCGAGCGCGACAGAGCGGAAGCTCACGATTCCTCGCGCGACTGATTTTGTGGCGATACCCGGCACGGGCGTCCAAGCCTCTGTCGACGGCCGAGCATTGTCCGACGGCGGCCCGAACATGCTCAAGCGTATGAATCTCGAGCTACCACCCGACCTTCACCGATTCGCCGAGGACGCCGCCTCACGCGGGCAGACGGTGATCTATCAGGTCGAGAATCAACGCGTGCAGGCGGCATTTGCGGTGGCCGACGCAATTCGTCCCGAATCCTTCGACGCGATCCGCCGCTTGCACGACGCGGGGCTCGAGGTGGCGATGGTGACCGGCGACAGCCGCGCCGTCGCCGAAGCCGTTGCTCGCGAGCTGAAGATCGACACCGTATTCGCGGAGGTACTTCCCGAGCAAAAAGTGGAGAAGATCAGAGAGCTCCAACAGCGTGGAGAGCGCGTGGCCATGATCGGTGACGGTGTGAACGATGCGCCCGCGCTCGTCGCCGCTGATGTAGGCGTGGCGATCGGCGCCGGCACCGACGTCGCCGTGGAAGCGGGAGACATTGTCCTCGTACGCAGCGACCCGCGCGACATTCCGCGAATTATCACGTTGAGCCGCGCGACCTATCGGAAGATGCTTCAGAATCTGTGGTGGGCCGCCGGCTACAACATCATCGCCATCCCGCTCGCGGCTGGAGCACTCGCGACGCGAGGCATCGTGCTCAGTCCGGCGATTGGCGCCGTCCTCATGTCGTTGAGTACCATCATTGTGGCGATCAACGCGCAGCTACTGCGGCGCGTCCAACTATAGTTAGGCGCTCGCTGAGTGCAGTGACGCAGCGTCACCGTGCAGTTATCCGGCGGTGCCGATGACGGTCATGGTGACTCCCTTGCGGGGCTCGACCGCTTCAGCACCCAGGAGCTTCAGGTTGAAGACTCCTCCCAGGAGCACCATCTCCTCGAGCGCAGCTTCGATCGCACCCAGCGTGAGCGCGTTTCCGTTCGCCTGTTGCAGGACGAATTGCGCGGCTCGTCGCATCAGCTCCTTGATGAACGCTGCGCTCGCTCCGGGGGTCTTGGCGACGACCGCTGCGACGACGTCCTCGCCGAGCTCCATGCCGCGCGCGTACAAACGCGCGAGCTTCGCGCGCCCGATCTCATCGGGGAGCGGAAACTCGATCGCCTGATCGATGCGACCCGGGCGCGACGCAAGCGCCGGCTCGAGTTGATCCGGACGGTTCGTCGTCAGGATGAAAATCACTTCGGCGTCTTCGCGGAGCCCGTCCATTTCGTTGAGCAGCTTGTTCAGCAACAGCTCCGCACCGGGGTTCTGCATGTGCGTCCGCTCGCGCGCGATCAGGTCGACGTCCTCGACGACGATGATGGACGGCTGGAGAAACCGGGCCAACTTGAAGTATTGCTCCAACATCACCACTTGCTCGGCGGTGATGAGCAGGGTGGTGTGGTTAGGCAGCGTGCTCGTAAGGTAGTGTATCGTGTGCGTCTTGCCGGTTCCCGGCGGCCCATAGAAGAGCAGACCTTTCTTGGTGGAGAGACCCATCTGCCCGATGCCGGCGCGCACGCGGATGAATCCGGCAAGGGTGCTGTCCAGCAGCGCAATGGTTTTCTCGGGGAGGATGACGTCCTCGCGCGCGACGGCTCGCAGGCGGTGAACCTTGACCGTCGCCGTGCGCCCGGTGAAATCGGCACCCGACTCGAGAGAGATCACCTTGCCGCGGTATGTGCGGCCGGCACTGACACGCTTGTCGAGTCGGCTGAAGAACGCCTCCGTTAGGCGCAACCCGGGTTCACCGCTGGGCACCGCGACTTCGACGTGAATGCCCGGCATGCCCATCGGTCCGCCTCGGCCCAACAGCACCGAATACGGCACGCCCTGCTCGTTCGAGAGCCACAGGGCCTGGCGCACGCACTTCGCCGGCAGCGCCTCGCCGATATCGATGTCATCGTATTGCAGCGGTCCAATGTCGATGGGAAATGGCGTCCGCTGCATCAATTGGGCGACGCCGAATGCATCGAGTCCCATCTGGTGCGGCGCGTGCAGGCCGTACCGGCGGGCCGGCGCTCCTTCGGCGAGGATGTCTTCCAAAGCGAATTGAACGTCGACGCGCGACGCCGACGGAAACGTTCGCCCCGTCGTGACGAGGGTGTGGGGCTCGTGTCCGTGAAAGTGCTGCTGCAAGAGCACGGACACCGTCGACTTGCCGAGCACTTTCTTGATGGTCCGGAACATCGCCTCCTCACGCGCGAAGGCGGGGTCGGGTTCCTCTGCGCACGCCCGCTATGTGTGTTCGTTAGGAACTGGCCATCGGAGCTTGGCGCGCGACCGTTCCGGCCGCAAGACCCCTTTCAGCGCGTAGCGCTCGCGATCTCTCGGTTCTTCGCCAGGGCAGGTCAGGTATCGACGCGCGGCGTGTCCCGCGAGCTGCAACGCGCATGACGCTCGCGACGCTCAGGGCCATACGGTTGCGTCAGGCTTTCAGCCGTCGGCGCTCTGCCCCGCGTCGCGCATCGCCGCCGCGGGATTCGCGCCCGCCGCCCGGCGGGCGGGCAGGTAGCTCGCGAGCACCGCGACCGCGGCGAACACGATCGGTACGGCGGCGAACGTGAGCGGGTCAACCGGCGAGATGCCATAGAGCCACCGATCGAGCGGACGCACCGCGATCATCGCGCACGCGACACCGGCTACCGTCCCGATGGCCGCGAGCCGGAGTGCCCGCCCAACGACGAGCCGAACCACGCCGCCCGCGGATGCGCCGAGCGCGATGCGCAGTCCCATTTCCTGCCGGCGCTCACTCACCACGTACGACATCACGCCGAAGATGCCCACGGCGCCGAGCGCCAGCGCGACTAACGCAAACACCGTGACGAGCGTCGCGGTCAAGCGCGCGCCGACGACTGACCCCGATACGACCTCGTCCATTGTTCTGACATCGGTCACCGGGACGCCGCGGTCGATGTCGTGCACGATGCGGCGAATGGCCGCGCCGGCGGCGGCCGGGTCGGTCGTGGTGCGCCCGACGAGCCAGAGCTCGGTGCCGACTTTGTCCATTCGCTGCGACCACGGCATGTAGATCGTGGTGGTGGACGTGTCGCGGAGGCTGTCCTGCTTCGTGTCCGGCACGATGCCGACGATCGTGATCCACGGGCTGTCGAATGGATAGCCGATGCGGCGGCCGATCGCGCCGCCGGACGGCCAGAACCGGTGCGCCACGCTTTGACTAACGATCGCGACCAGCGGCTGGCCGGCGCGATCGTCGTCGGTGAACGCCCTGCCCCGCAACACCGGAATGTGCATCGTCGCCATGTAATCGGGCGTGATACTCTGCACGTGAGCGGCAAACGGCAGCTCGTGCCTCACGTCCTCGTACTGGCCCTGGACGCGGATGGCCAGACCCCAAACCGGGCCGGCGAGCGACAAGCGGTCGACCAACGCCGCATTGCGGATGCCCGGCATCGCGCGGGCGCGGTCGAGGACATCGGCGTAGAAACTCGAGAGCCGCTCGGAGCCTGGCGGATACATGGCGGCCGGTGCCGAAATGCGCGCGGCGATCACGTGCGTCGGATCGAAGCCCGGCGCGATCGAGCGCAGCGCCGAGAAGCTCCGCACGAGGAGCAGCGATCCGACGACGAGCATCACGGCGAGCGCGATCTCCCCGCCCACGAGCCAGCCCGACACGCGCGTATGCGACAACGACGCCGTCGCTCGGCGGCCGAGCATGGAGCCCGACGCCCACCCAGCCGCGGAGGTCGCGCGAAAAGCCGGGACCACGCTGAACATGATGCCCGTGGCGATCGCCACGACGAGGGTGAACGCGAGCGCCGCGCCACTCACCGAGATCTCGTTGGCCCGCGGCAAACCTGTCCCTACCGCGCCCACCAGCGCGTGCACCGTTAGCAGAGCGAGGCCAACGCCGGCCATCGCACCGGTCGCCGAAAGCAGCAAACCTTCGGTGACCAACTGTCGCATCAAACGACCGCGGCCGCCGCCCAACGCTGCGCGCACCGCGAGCTCGCGTTCGCGCGCGGTGGCTCGGGCGAGGAGCAGGTTCGCGACGTTGACGCACGCGATGAGCAGTACGAGGAACGTGGCGCCGAACAGCATCCAGAGGAGCGAGGCGCTCGATCCGATGAGATCGGACTTGAGCGGAGTGACGCTGGCGTCGCGGCGATACGCCGGTCCCGGGTCCCAGATCGGGTTCGCGGTGCGCAGCGACGGCCATACGGTGCGGACCTCGCGACGCGACTGCTGGAGCGTCGCGTTAGGCGCCAGCCGGCCGACGAACTCCTTGCCGCCGACACCCCACATGAGGCCGATGTTCTTGGGATCGATCGCGTATGGCCTCCAGTACTGGACGTCGGTGCTCGGGTACCGGAACGACGGCGGCATGACGCCGACGATCGTGTACGGCAGGCCGTCGAGGGTGACCTTCCGCCCGACGACGCGCGCGCCGCCGAACTCGCGGCGCCACGTGCCGAAGCTGAGCACGAGGACGCGGTTGCTGCCCGGGACCACATCGTTAGGCGTGAAGCCGCGGCCGAGCATCGGTGCGGCGCCAAGCAGCGGCATGAGGTTCGGCGTCACCGCGACGCCCGTGAGGCGCAGGGCATCTCGGCCGTCGTCGATGGGATCGGTCGTCGGGTCCCATTCGGCGAGATCGGTAACGGTGCGCAGGCGTTCGCGCAGGGCGAGGTACTCGCCCGACGAGCCCTGGCCAAGCGTGACGAGGCGATCCGGATGCGCGTACGGCAACGGTTGGAGGACCACCGCGTTGAGCACCGAGAAGATGGCCGTGTTGGCGCCGATGCCGAGGGCGAGCGTGAGCGCCGCCGCAATGGCGAAGCCCGGCGTGCGGCGCAAGGCGCGCCAGCCGAAGCGAAGATCCTGCGTGAAATCGGCGATGTACTCCGCGCGCCGTTCGGTGGCGTGCTGCCGCTCGTCGTGCCTAACGAGAGCGGAGCGAACCGCGGCGACATCGCCGAAGCGCGCGATGGCGTCGCGGCGGGCCTCGTCGGGCGTTAGGCCGAGCGCGAGGTTGCGCTCGATGCGGGACTGGATGTGAAACGCGAGCTCGTCATCGACGTCGGCGGGGACGTTCGGGCGCAGGAAGCCCAGATAGCGCCGCCAGCGCAGCGTGCGATCGGCGCTCATGCGAGCGACGGCTCGGCCCGCAGCACGCGGGTGACGGCGTGGGAGTACTCGAGCCAGATCGACGCTTCGGTACGAAGGAGCGCTCGGCCGGTCCGCGTGATGGTGTAATAGCGCGCGCGGCGATTGTTCTCCGACTGTCCCCACTCGGACGTCACGAGGCCACGGTCCTGGAGGCGGCGGAGCGCTGGGTACAGCGAACCTTCCTCGATGCGGAGGACGTCGCCGGTGGTGTCTTCGATCCAGCGCGAGATGGCGTAGCCGTGCGCCGGCCCTAACAGGAGCGACTTGAGGATCAGGATGCGGAGTGTGCCCTGGAGGAGGTCACCCGGGTCGCGCGCCGTCGGCATGGCCATTCCCTTCCCTGTTCGAGACTATGGGAGGATGCGATCCGCTACGATCCTTGTCAAGGCTATGGAGGCGTTCGCAGTCCGCTCCTATGCTGACGCGCCGTCAGAGCCCGCCAGCGAGAGCGGCAATCCACAGCGAAGCAAGAGGGCGTTCTCGAATCGCGTCAGTCTGCAAATGCGGCTTCCAGCCAGCGTTAGGACCCGGAGCCCACTGGCGCGCCGGACGCCATCGCTCGGGTCTCGCACGTAGGCGCCGAACGCCAGTTGACCATTGGCGCGAGTCGGCACGAGCTCGTACGTGCGGCCGGGCCGGAACATGATCGTCGAGATGAACCGTGCGGCGTACTCGCGACCGTGATACTCGAACGCGACTGGCGGCATCGCTATCACGACGTCATCCGTCAACATCGCGGTGAGAGCCTCGACGTCACCGGTCTGAAACGCGCGCACGAGCTGCGATATCAGTTCTCGCTCGACGAGCGAGCCTGGCGCAGGCGCCGGTTCCCGCTCCGTCTGGTTTCGCCTAAGTGACGCCCGCGCGCGTTTGAGCGCGCTCGTCACCGACTCGATGGTCGTATCGAGCATCCCGGCGACTTCCGCGGCATGATAGCCGAGCACGTCCCGCAGGATCAGCACCGCGCGCTGTCGCGGCGGGAGGAGCTGGAGGGCGGTTACGAACGCGAGCGAAACAGCTTCCGTCAGCTCGTAGCGAGCCACGGGCCCTGGTGATGCGTCCGCGACTCCTTCAAGCAACGCGTCGGCGTACGGCTCCAGCCACACGACCTCGCCTAACTGGCTCGGCTCCGGTGGCTCGACGTTCCCGGGCCACGCCATGGCCGGTCGCCGGCGTCCCGCGCGCAAGGCGTTCAGACAGGTGTTGGTGGCCACGCGATACAGCCAGGTGCGCAGGGTCGAGCGCTCCTCGAAATTGGCCAGCCCACGCCACGCGGCGAGCAGCGTGTCCTGCAACACGTCCTCCGCATCCTGCAACGAGCCGAGGATCCGGTAGCAGTGCAATTGCAATTCTCGTCGGTAAGGCGCGGTGAGCTCGCCAAACGCATCGCCATCCCCTGCTCTGGCGCGCGCCAGTATGTCAGCCGTCATTTGCAGCGCCCCGCGTTAGTGTACTGGGCGCGCGTGCATCGAAGGGCTTTGTTAGACACCGCATGTCGCCTGAACTGGGCGGCAATCGACCGCCCAGTTTGGGGGCCGGCGACTGTCGAAACCAGTGAAGGCAGCGCAACCACACATACCGGAGCGGAGATCATGGCAAAAGTCATTTTTGGAAACCATTCGTCGGTCATCGTTCCGCTGACCGATCGGGACCGGATTCGCGGATTTTATTGCGATGTACTCGGCGGACAAGTCACGAAAGCCGAAGGCGATCGAGACTTCATTCGCTTGGACGGCAACTTCTACATTGCATTCTTGTACAGCGACGTCCCCGATGTGAGCGAGTTCTTACGAACGGCGAGATCGGTGTGGCTCGAGATCAAGTCCGACAACGTCGAGGAACTCAGGCGAAAGATCCTCGACTTTGGCGTTAGGAAGCTCGAGATGCCGGATCCTCATCTGTACTTCCAGGCTCCGGGCGGCCAGTGCCTCCGATTGGTTGGCATCGACGAGGACCTCACCTTCTATGAAGGCGCGGGAGCGGGCTCGAACGTCGCGAACATGAAAGACGCGGTCAAGAAACTGTGAGCACCGTGTTGCATCACTCGTCGACGATCAGTGTTCCAATCGCTCCCTTCTGACCGTGGCCGAACGAATGATTCACGAACACGTATTCGCCGGGCTCGTCCGCCTCCATTTCGAAGATCATGCCGCCGCCGGCCGCCACGCTGTACGTCTGGACGCCGTGAATGGCACTGCCCGGCGGCGCGCCGAGGTAGACGGTGTCGAACTGGCCACCCACAACGTGAAACGCGCATGGATGTGTTGGACCGGCGTTCACGACATGGAAGCGAACGACCTCGCCCCGCGGAACGTGTATAGGCGCGGCCTGGTACTGAGCCGGGCGGCCGTTGAACGCGAGCAAGTCCGGCAGCTCGCTCAGCATCTTGCTGTAGTCGAACGGCGAGACTCCGCGTTGTGGCGCGCCAAGGTAGAACTCGTTCTGTATCAACACCAGCTCGGTCGCCGGCCGGAGCGGCTTCACAGGGTCGACGACGATCGCGCCGAACATGCCGGATCCAAGGTGCATGAGCACCGGCGCCGTTCCGCAATGATAGAGAAACGCGCCGGCGTGCTTCGGTTTGAACGAGTAGCTCACCGACTGACCGGGAATCACCGAGCGAAACGCCGTCTTGGGATCGACTTGCGCCGCGTGAAAATCCATCGAGTGCGGAATCTGGCCAGCGTTAGTCAACGTGAATTCAACCGTGTCGCCTTGGCGGACGTGCACGATCGGTCCGGGCATGTTTCCGTCGAACGTCCACGCTGCGACGACCGTGTCATCGCGCACGCGGATCGGCACCTCCTTCGCCGTGAAATGCAGCCGCGTCACGCGCTCGTGCGACGCGGGGGGCAGCACCGGGTCGAACCGTTGAAATGCCACCGCCACTGCGGCGGCGCTGCCGGCCGATGACGCCGATGATGATGGCATTGCATGGTGCAGGCTCGTATCGGCGCGACTGTCGGGGTTTTGCGTTGGGCGCTGCGCAACCGGGGCCGTGCCGGTCGCGGTGTCGGCGGCGGTGGAACGCTTCGCGACCTCCGACGGTCCGCACGCGGCGACCGCCGCGGCCAGGACGGGCGCCTCGAGGAGGAAACGTCGCCGGCCAGTGTCGATCGGCCTGCGTCCGGTTGAAGCGCGCGCGTCAGCCATTGAGTCCTCCGTGAGTTGATTGCCCAACCGCTGAATACGTTCGTGAACGTACCGAAACATGCCTAACGATCCGGGGCGGCAGCGCGCGTCGCGCTCGTGCTCACCGTCTCGTTCGGCTCAGGATCCGGTCGCGGCGAACGTGGCGAGCCACGTCAGGACGCGCTGCCATCCGCGGGAGTGGCTGTCGCACGACGACCGGTCGGTGAAGCCTTCGTGGTGAATCGTTAGGCGGCAGCCGCCCGCGATCGACTCGATGCGAAACCGCACGGTTGTCGTCTCGCTCGGCTTGTGTTCGTATTGCCACGTCTGCACCAGCAACCACGGCGGGTCGACCTCGAGAACCGCACCGCCCACGGCGAATGCGCTGCCGTCCGCCGATACACCCTCGCTGCGCCACCACCCGCCGGGACGGACGTCGCCGGTCCATCGCGTGACGCGATAGGTGGACGGCGATCCCCACCAGCTCGCGATCTCCTCGGAACTGATCGCGCGAAATACGCGGTCGGCCGGCGCCGCGATCTCGACGGCGGCGAGGATCACGCCGTCAGTGAGATCGGCGACGGCGCGAGCCGGCTGAAACGCCGGCGCGGTCACCGATCCTCCAATCGTCGCTTGAGGTTGTCGAGGCTCGTGGCCCAAAAGGAGCGGTAGCCTTCCACCCACCCGGCCACGCGTTGCAGGGGCAGCGGGTCCAACTGATACAGCCGCACGCGCCCAACGCGAGTCTCGTGGACGAGTCTTGCGTCGCGCAGGACCTTGAGGTGCTTCGAGATGGCCGGCCGGCTTTGCTCGAACTCGGCCGCCAGTGCGTTCACGTGCGCGCGACCCGCTCTCAGACGGTCGAGAATAGCGCGCCTGGTCGGATCGGCGACCGCGCGAAAGACGTCGGCGCTTGCTGTAGCTCGTCCCATGCCCGTAACCTATCGATCACATGTAGTGGGCGCAACGCGCCGGCGCGCTCTTGACCCACCGGTTCAGGGCAGTATAATACGTAACCGATTGGTTACCTGTCACGGCGCCTCGCTGACATCGGCAGAGTCGCGCACCACTCCACCCCTGCCCCAACGACCATGAGCCCAAGATCGATCTACCGAATCGTGACCGTGCTGCTCCTGCTCTTCGCGTTAGGCCACACGCTCGGCTTCAATAAAGTGGACCCAAGCTGGGGCGTGAACGCCTCCATCATGGCGCTGCGCGAGATTCGGTTCACGGCGCAGGGCACGCCCGACCGGACGTACTGGGGCTTCTACCTGGGATTCGGGTACTTCTGTTCGGTACTGATGCTCTTCGCCGCCTGCGTCGCATGGCAGCTCAGCCGGCTGTCCGGCGAGACGCTCCGACGGATGCAATTCATCTCGTGGGCGTTCGCGATCTTGTTTGTCGTGGTCACGGTCATCACGTGGCGATTCTTTTTTACGGCGCCGGTCGTGTTCACGGTCGTCATCACGATCGGGTTGATCGCTGGAGCGTGGCGGGCTCGAACGGCCTGAGATGATCGGCCAGCTACGGACGCTTCGCCTTCACCGCATTGAGGACGGCACAGAGCGCGGTGGCCTGAACCACGGCATCCGCTTCGGTGCGGCCCGTGCGCGTGCCGTAGTAGACGCGATGAATGAATCGGCTGCGTCGATGCTGAATGTTGACGGCGCGGTTCGTCGCGTCGAGGCGTACACGCCACGGACCGCGGCCTGGGTCCGTGCAGTTGAGCCGGCGAAGGTCAGGCGGATTCATAGGTCGCGCGTTGGGGTGAGCGAGTGTCGATTGGCATAGCGATGCGCTGTCGCAGCATCGTTCGCGCGTGCAATTTGAATCGCTGGACAGCCAAAGGCCAGTTCTCAGCGCCGAAATGGAGCTGGCGACTATGGTCTCTGAAAACCGTTCGGCTGCTGACGTGTGGTCGCCGGACCATGCGCTCGCGCTCGTTGTAGCGCGGGCCGCGATTTAGGGTGGGTCGCCCATGGACGTGCTGATTGTCGGCGCGGGGCCTACGGGTCTGGCGCTCGCGACGCAGCTCCAGCGCTTCGGAACCTCATTCCGAATCATCGACCGCTTGTTGGACCGCAAGAGCGAGTCGCGCGCGCTCGCGGTGCAGGCGCGCACGCTCGAGATCCTGGATACGGTCGGTCTCGCCGATCCGCTCGTCTCGCTCGGCCGCACGGGTACGCGTGTGGTGGTTCACCTGGGCGAGCGGATCATCGCCCAAGCGCAACTGGGCGACAGCGGGGCGAGCGACACGCGGTATCCGTTCGTGCTTTTCGTGTCTCAGATGGAAACGGAGCGCCTGCTCGATGAGCACCTCTCACGCGCCGGGATCAGCGTGGAGCGGGGTGTCGAGCTCGCCGGCTTGACGCCTAACGCGACGTCGGTTGACTGCCTGCTCCGGCATCACGATGGCCGCACGGAGCGGGTTCGCCCTGCGTACGTCGTGGGCTGCGACGGTGCGCACAGCTCCGTGAGGCGCATGGCGGATTTTTCCTTCGCCGGCGGTACCTACCCGCAAGACTTCATGCTCGGCGACGTCGAAGCCGACGGGCCGCTCACCGCCGGCGCCGTGAACGCGTTCGCCGGCGCCGGCGGCGTGGCACTGTTCTTTCCGTTAGGCGCGCCCAGGTCGTGGCGGGTGATTGCGATGCGCACCAGCCGTCGACGCCGGCAGCCTCACGATGAGCACGCGGACGACGAAGCACCGGCCTCGGCGCTCACGCTGGAGGAATTGCAGGAAGTCGTTGCTGCGCCCGCCCAAGGGACCATCACCGTGCGGGACCCGGCATGGCTCACGCATTTTCGGCTGCATCATCGACAGACCGCGCAGTACCGTCGGGGCGGGGTGTTCGTGGCCGGTGACGCGGCGCACATCCATAGCCCGGTTGGCGGTCAGGGGATGAACACCGGTATTCAGGACGCATGGAACATCGGGTGGAAGTTGGCGCTCGTGGCGCGCCGCGCCGCTCACGAGAAACTGCTCGAGACGTACGAGGCCGAGCGATGGCCCGTTGGGCGGTTTCTGCTTCGCTATACGGACCGAATTTTCTCGGCGTTCACGCGGGTGATGTCCGGCGGTCGGGTGGCCACGTGGGCGCGTGAGGTGATAGCGCCACGCCTCGTGCCGCGCGTGGCCGGCAACGGCTGGTTGGGGCCGGCGGTGTTCCGATTCGTGTCGGAGCTCGGCATACGATATCGGGGGAGTCCTGCCGTGCGGGAAGGCGCGCCGCGCCTAACGCGCGGGCCGCGGGCTGGCGACCGGCTGCCGGACGGACGCCTAACGATTGGCGGGAGTGAGGTATTTCTTCAGAGGGAGGTCGCCGGTGCGTGTTTCACGCTGCTGCTGTGCACGCGAGGCGAGCCCGATCCGGGAGCCGTTGGTAAAGCGCGTGAACTCACTGCGCGATACAACGGGTTGGTCGCGTTGCGCGTGGTGTCGGCGGGCGAGCGCGAGGATGTGCTTGCGGACCACGAAGGCGCCGTTCTCCATGCGCTCGGGGTCAAAAGCACTGCGCAGTACCTCATTCGGCCGGATGGATACGTCGCGTTCAGGTGTCGCGGTTGGGACATGCGCGAATTGACAGCATTTCTCGGAGAGTGGCTCGAGCCGTCGAGACAGCGTCGGGCGTGATCAGGTGCGACAACAACTTCGGGAGAGAATCCACCACCGTTACGGCACGCCCCGTCGCGGCCACCGGCGCAGCGCCGCGTTAGGCGCGCGACACCGTCGCTCAATCCCTAGCTGTGGTAAGCCTACACCCAGCCTTCCGTGTCGCTGCCTAACGGTTCGACGTGCACGTAGCCATGCTCGGGCGCCGTGGCGACGAGCGTCAGGGTGTCGCCGGCCAGGACATGCCGAATGGTGCCGGACGTCGTTGTGGGCGCCAGCCGGAGATTCGCGTCGCGTTGACGACGAGCTCCTGCGTGATCGCCCGATTCGCACTCGAGGCGATGAGGCAGAGCGTGAAAAGGGTCGTACGCGCGACGCCCAATTGGCAGATCGACATGAGTGGACCGAGACAACGGAGACCGTCGTTGCACTCGCGTTAGGCAGCGAACGCGAAGAAGTCGCCAACATCAGCGATGAGGTCCGTGTCCCTCGGATTCGGGGAAGATCGTAATCTACGGCACGCCCGAGCTCGAGACCCCTGTGTGAGTGCCTCCGCTCCGGGCGATGCTCCGAAGCGTCCAACAGGTGCAACCTCACGCAGCCCGAGTCGCGAGCCGCGCCGGCTGGCGGATCACGAGCACGGCCGCCACCGTGAAGATGATCGCGCCCGGGTACCACATCAGAGCTCCGGCGAGCCGCTGATCGGCAAGCGCTGATACCGGTGTCGCGCCGGGCACGTGCAGGTACGCAGTGTACAACAC
>Ga0070679_100002710_pt1 | contig 16123 bp, 13 predicted proteins | sample KBSC63BmetaG_FD_65652 | JGI IMG/M metagenome (GOLD analysis project Ga0070679, IMG submission 65652) | Corn rhizosphere microbial communities from Kellogg Biological Station, Michigan, USA - KBS C6-3B metaG | ecosystem: Host-associated > Plants > Roots > Rhizosphere | place: USA: Michigan... | reverse complement strand
CCGGCCGCGACTTCGTCCTGGCCACCTCGACTCACTCCCGGCGGGCGGGAAGGGGATAGAAGCCCACCAGCCATCAGCCCACACCATAAACCCCGCGAGTTAGCGACGACACGCTACTAGGTGACCGTCCCGGCGCGGGAGTCGAGCACGATCGTCGCGACCAGACCTGCGAGAAGGACGGCGGTCACGGGTATCGGTGCGGCCGTGAACGGTGTAAGCAGCAGGAGGAGCGCGGTGACCAGGTACGCCACGTTGACCATGCGCCTTCGATAAGGACGGGCGTGCAGTGCCCAGACGGCGAGCAGATAGACGGCGACCGGCATGGCCGTGGCGTACCCGACCGCACGGCGTCCGAGGTGCGCCGCCCCGGTCTGCCAGTCGAGGTTGACGGCGAGACCCGCACCCACCGCGGCCGCCGCCGCGAAGATCAGGTACTGGCCGTATCCCCAAAGCAGCGCGACTCGGGGCGAGGTCAACAGGTGATGCACCGGTCGGTCAAAATACAGCCACCACATGGCAAATATGATCACCACGCTGGAACCGGCGATCGACAGCAACGTACCGGGCTTCTGCCCCTCGTCGAACGCCCGTTGCACGGCCAGGCTGGCGGCGAGCACCGATTCGCCCAGCACGATGATGGTGAACAGCCCGAATCGCTCGGTGATGTGCCGCGGGTGCCAGGTGATCGGCTTGGGACGCCTGGCCCAGAACGGCAGCAGGAGCTCGGCCACCGCAATCACCAGGAAACCGGGCAGCAGCCACCGATCGGGCAGCGCCAGCCGGGCGATCCACGCCACCTGCATCACGATGACTCCCACCGCGTAGCGGAGGGCGGTGGATCGCCCCGGCGGGTCGCTGTGAGCGGCGCGTAGCCACTGCCCCACCATGGCCAGCCTCATGATCACGTACCCGTAGGTGATGACCGAGAAGTCGCCGCGGTCAAAGGCGCGAGGCACGCCGGCGGCGAGCACCAGCGCTCCGGCGATCTGGACCAGCGTGGTAAGACGATAGACGCCGTCCTGAGGGTCATATGCGGAGGCGAACGTGGTGAAGTTCATCCACGCCCACCAGATCGCGAAGAACACCACCGGATAGATCCCGATCCCCTGAAAGACGTCTGTTATGTCCAAGTTGTGATGCAGGCGGTCCGCTGCCTGCCGTACCGCAACCACGAAACACAGGTCGAAGAGGAGCTCCAGCGGGGTGACCGGGTGCGGCTCGTCGGGGCGGCGAGCCACCATCGGCCGATACCAGGGCGTGAAGCGTTCTGGCTCGGTACGCGTATCAGACATGGCAGCACCCCGCACGGCTCGCCGTTAGACGACCTCCTCAGACGATCATCTCGACCCGGGCGGACACCACGGCGGCGCTTACGACAAGTTCCCCGCGCACGTCCGCAAATGGCGGCGCACCCGCACGATCTTGGGATGACGGCGTCGACCGGACACATCCACTGGCGCGGGCCGGGTAGGGCTGCTCGGAGCTAGGCACAGACCAGACGGGAACCGGCGACGACGATGACGAGCGGTGCGGCCAGACTGTTGCGCAAGCCCGGACAGCCGCAGCAGGCGACATTCCGGGAGATGTTCGGTCCGCGCCGTGCAGGTGCGGTTCGGCCTGCTCGGCCAGGGTCAGGAACTGCCGGGCGTGCGTCGTCCTGGCCTGGTCGATCTGACCGGCGTCGGCCAGCCGTTCCAGTCCGTATTCGCGGGATCGTTTCCAGCCCAGTAGCGGAGTTCGGGTCCTGGCAGCGGCTGAAGGAGCGAGCTGTCCACAGTGCGGCGATAGCGTCCAGCGTGTCGGCGTGGGTCACCCCGCACAGGGACGCGGCAGCGTGCGCGCAGTGTCCGTCCACATAGGACAGATTGGCTGATCATGGCAGGGCGCCCGGCCCTGACCCCCACCTACGCCATCAGCACCTGACCGTCGTTGAGGTCAACCGTCCGGACTGGGCCGCACGCCGGCGCCACGGCAAGACCGACACCGTTGATGCCCTCGCTGCCGCGCACGCGGTGCTGTGGGGGGCCAGCACCACCGCCAAACCGCCGACGGGCCGGTAGGCAACGAATGACCGTCCCATCGTCCCTCCACAATGGACGTTGGTTAGCCGCGGGTCTTGCCGGAGGCTCTGTTGCATTGGCCGTTGGTAAGATCGGGGGCACCCTTGGTTGGTGAAGCTGTCAACGGGTCCTCGCCCCTCGCTGCCACAAAGGTCGGCGTTCGCCGGGTTCCGGTTCCCGGCTGAGGTGATCGTCGTCGCGATCCGCTGGTACCTGCGCTACGGCCTGTCCTACCATGACGTAGAGGAGCTGCTGGTCGAACGCGGGGTCGAGGTCGACCACGTCACGGTGTTCCAGTGGGTGCAACGGTTCACGCCGCTGCTGGCGGACGCCGCCAAATTCCGTCGCCACTCGCCGGGCGACCGGTGGTTCGTCGACGACACCTACGTCAACGGGGTGTGGCGCTACGTCTACCGTGCGGTCGATCAGCACGGACAGGTCGTTGACGTGCTGGTCTCGGCTCGCCGTGACGCCACCGCGGCCCGACGGTTCTTCTCCCGGGCGCCGGCCACGTTGAAGGTCAGACCCAGCGAGGTGGTCACCGATGCTACCCCGGTCTACCCGGCAGTGCTCGAGCAGCTGATCCCTTCGGCGTGGCACCACGTCGAGCAGTACGCCAACAACCGGATTGAAGCCGATCACAGCCAACTCAAGCACCGGCTGCGACCGATGCGCGGCCTACGCACCGACCGAACAGCACAGGTCATCATGGCCGGTCACGCCGTCATGCAGAACCTTCGCCGTGGACACTACGAACTGGGCCCGGACTTACCGCCCGCGGCGCGGGTCGCCATGGCGTTCACCGAACTCGCCCAGGCGATCTGGCCCACGCCCAGGCGCGGACTCGGCGTGCCCGCCGACCGCATAACGCAACACCGCCGACACGTCTCCCAACTCTGTTGGCGACTCTAAGATCCACAGCGAGACGCGTGTTGCCACCATCGCTGGAATCCGCCGGAAGCGTTGACACCCGCGCCGAGGTCGAACTGCGGGACATGACGCCGGTAACCGGCGCTCAACCGGACCCGCCTCCCCGCTCGCCGCGAGACGCAGAGCCGGCGGGCAGGTGCCGGTATCGCCACCGCCGACACACCGACCGACCGCCCTGGTTCTGCCCGTGCATCGCCAACGCGGTACCTGGTCGGTTTGGTCGGCGCGGATGAGGGTAGGCGGGCGGGGTTGGCGTCGGTCCGCTCGGCCACGTGATGCCGGGTATGCGGTGGTAGGGGTCGCCCCGCCAGAGCGGCGCACCGGTGGTGTGACCCACGATCGGGATGGTGGGGACGTGGTAGACACCGAGGACAGCATCGGGCTCGGTACCAGACGACGCGCCGGGCCCGAACTGCCAGGCAACGCCCGAAGGTGTGCTCACGCGCCTGTCGGCAACGGCCGAGATGGCGCTCCCCCACCGTGTCTCACTCGTGCTGCTGGCGGTGGCACGGGGCCTCGTCGCGGCATTTGGTCAAACGCGGAAGTACGCCGGAGATCTTCGTTACCGTGCGGGCCAGCGAGATCAAGAAAGGACCGGCGATGAGTGCTACCGGATTCTCCTCCTTCGACGGGACCATTGAGAAGACCAACCGCATCCTGCACGAGATAGAGCAGGCCTATGGGTGGCCCAAGGACCGCCGAATGCAGTCCTACGCCGCCCTGCGCACGATCCTGCACGCGTTACGGGACCGGCTGACCGTGGAGGTCACCGCGCAGTTGGCGGCCCAGATGCCGCTGCTGGTCCGCGGCATCTATTACGACGGCTGGAACCCCAGTGCCGTACCGGTGAAGATGGACCGGGAGGAGTTTCTCGCCCGGATACGCCAGGAGTTCCGCTACTCGATCGAGGGCGACGTGCCACGACTGGTCGACACCGTGCTGCAGGCGCTGCGCAACCACATCACGCAGAGCGAGTGGGACGGCATGAAGTCCACCCTCCCGAAGGACCTCGCCAGGGCCCTGCCGTAGGGGCACGCGGAGTATCAAGTGAGCCTGACTTTGAGGTAGGGATCCAAGATGACTGAGTTCCTGCAGGTGTCCACTGCGACGGACACTCGTGAATCCGCGCAGAACATGGCGCGGTCCGTGGTCGAGGCACGTCTGGCCGCGGGAGCGCAAATCGTCGGACCGGTCGCCACCGTGGTGCTACAGGAGGGTGAGCCAGTCGCCGGTGAGGAGTGGCGACTTCTGCTCGACACTCAGACCGACCGGTACAAGGATCTTGAAGCGCATCTTCTGAGACTTCACACGTGGCACACCCCGCAAATCGTTGCCGTGCCGATCGCGGCGGGTTCAGATGCGTACCTGCGCTGGGTACGGAGCAGCACCATGGCGGTTTCGCAGGCGAGACCGTAGACACACTCACCGACCCCGCGCAGGCACGTTGGGTCCATCTGAGACTGGCCGTACGGGAGGCGTTCGCCCGCCGGGTAGGTGTAGGCCCCGGCGGGGCCACTGGCCCGCGACGCGGAGGCGGTCTCCCGGGTATGCCCTCACCTCGCCCTGCGGTGCCGGCCACAGCGACCGGGATCGCCCGGTCCGAAGGTTTCGATACCGTGTTCGCGGCACATCCGCGGCTGCTCGCCACGCCGACGGACGCCACCGGACTGTTGGTGGACGGCGGCTGCGCCGACGTACGGGAGGGGCTGCGCCGCGCGGAAAGTCGGGTCTGCCCAGTACCACGGTTTCGGCGGCGACGCGGTCGACGAAGTCGTTGAACGACAACAGCTGCGCGTCCTCCTCGCCTTGATCAATAGCGAGCGCAGCTGGTCCGGTACCCGGTCGGCCAGGTCGGCAGCCTCGCCCCGTTCAGGCGGGCGGCCAGGGTTCGCAAGGTGGCTTCGGTCAGTCCACCGCCTGGTCCTCGGGAACGTGCGCCCGTTCGGCGACCATGTTGATGAACCTCAGCTGCGCCATCTGGTAACCCTCCGGACCGGACACCCGGGGGGCCACCGGTTTGAACCGGACGCCGTCAGACGGGGCGGCTCGTTTGGCCCCGACGGTCCCGGGTAGGTGCGCCGGGATCAGAGGCCGTGCGGTGGCGAGGGAGGCGCGATGCCCGATCGCTTGTTCGCCGACCGGCGGGATGCCGATCGGATCCGGATCGCGTCCACCGGCAGGGGCCGGCCCGAGGCCGGCCCGCTGATCGCCGACGCGGTACCGGTCCGGCACGGGGTACCGGCCGACGACGCGTTGTTCGATCTGGTCGGCGACGCCCACGTGGTGCTGATCGGGGAGGCGTCACACGGTACCCGCGAGTTCTACGCCGCGCGGGCGGCGATGACCCGGCGGCTGATCGAGGAGAAGGGGTTCTGCGCGGTCGCGGTCGAGGCCGACTGGCCCGATGCGTACCGGGTGAACCGGTTCGTGCGCGGGCACGGCCACGACGCGGGTGCGGAACAGGCGCTGCGCGGATTCGAACGGTTCCCGATGTGGATGTGGCGCAACAGCGAGGTCGCGGAGTTCGTGCGCTGGCTGCGGGACCACAACGACCAGGTCGGTACCCGGGACGGCCAGGCCGGCTTCTACGGCCTAGACCTCTACAGCCTGTACCGCTCCATCGACGAGGTGATCGGCTACCTGCAGAATGTCGACCCGGCGGCCGCCGCCCGCGCCCGCGAGCGCTACGCCTGCTTCGACCACTACAGCGGCGAGGACGGCCAGGAGTACGGCTTCGCGGCGGCCTTCGGCGCGGGTCCGGACTGCGAGCGGGAGGTCCTCGAGCAACTGGTCGACCTGCAGCGGCACGGGCTGGACTACGCGCACCGCGACGGGTTCGTCGCCGAGGACGAGCTGTTCTACGCGCAGCAGAACGCGCGCGCGGTGCAGGACGCGGAGGCGTACTACCGGTCCATGTTCGACCCCGGCCCCTCGTCGTGGAACCTGCGTGACCGCCACATGATCGACACTCTGCAGGCCCTGCGTGAACACCTCGGCCGGGGCCGGCCGCAGCCGCCGCGGATCGTGGTATGGGCCCACAACTCGCACGTCGGCGACGCCCGCACCACTGAACTGTCGCAGCGCGGCGAGGTCAACGTCGGTCAACTGGTACGCGAGCGCTACCCCGGCGACTGCCGGCTGATCGGCTTCACCACCTACAGCGGTACCGTCACGGCCGCCGACGACTGGGGCGGGCAGGCCCGGCGCAAGCGGGTCCTACCGGGGCTGCCCGACAGCGTCGAGGACCTGCTGCACCGCAGCGCAGAGCCACAGCTGATGCTCACCTTCGACCGCGCGCCGCACGCCAGCCAGGCGCTGGCCAGCCCGCGGCTGGAGCGGGCGATCGGAGTCGTCTACCGCCCCAGCACCGAGCGGCACAGCCACTACTTCCACGCCCGCGTCAGCGACCAGTTCGACGCGCTGATCCATATCGACGACACCCGGGCGGTACAGCCGCTGGACCGAGCCGAGCACTGGGCCGGCACCGAGCCCGCCGAGACGTACCCGGCGGGCGTCTGATTCGACGAGAAGTTCGGTCTTCTAGCGGCCGACAGTTCTGCCACGACGTCGCGAAGCGTCGCCCGCAATGGCTCCGTTGCATTGACCGCGAGCAAGATCCAGGCAGGCTCGAGCGGTGAGGCTCTCGAGTCGTCCGGGTCCGGCGTTGCCCCCAAGATCGGCGTTCATCGGATTCCGCTTCCCGTGCCGAGGTGATCACAGTCGCGGTCCGGTGGTACCTGCGATCCGGCCTGTCGTACCGCGACATGGAGGAGCTACTCCTCGAGCGCGGTGTCGAGGTAGACCACGTCACGGTGTTTCGGTGGGTTCAGCGGTTCACGCCGTTGCTGGCCGACGCCGCCCGATTCTGCCGTCACGCACCAGGCGACAGGTGGTTCGTCGATGAGACATACGTGAAGGTCAACGGCGTCTGGCGGTACGTCTACCGGGCCATCGACCAGTACGGGCAGGTCATCGACGTGCTGGTCTCGATCCGACGGGACACCGCCGCGGCCCGCCGGTTCTTCCGCCGCGCATTGGCCACCTGAAAGTGACGCCCAGCGAGGTGATCACCGACGCCACCGCGGTCTATCCAGCCGTGCTCGACGAGCTCGTGCCGTCAGCCTGGCACCATGTGGAGCGCTACGCCGACAATCGGATCGAGGCCGACCACAGCCAGCTCAAGCACCGGCTCAGACCGATGCGCGGGCTGTGCACGGACCGGACCGCAAAGGTAACCGTCGAGGGCCACGCGTTCATACAGAACCTCCGACGCGGACACTACGAACTCGGACGCGATGCCCCACTGGCCGGCGCATTGCCGCGGCGTTCACCGAACTCGCCCACGCCATCTGATCCAGGCCGGACCACGGCCTCGTCGAGTTCCCCAATCGGCTAACGCAACGGCGCCCCAGGGCGCGCAGGTTGCCGTTGAGCAGGAACCCAGCGGCGTCGGATGCGGTCCCGTGGATGGTGCTGGAGAACTGGAACGGGGTGGCGGCCTCACTGCGGAATCCCGCTGCGGCCAGGATGTCGCGTCCTGCTCGGGGCCGGTCAAGGTGAGCACGCCGGGTGCCTGCGTGGCCAGGCTCAGGGTGATCCCTGCGCCCAGCAGCGCGTCGAGGACGGGAGTGTCGTTCGTCTCGCGGTGGCCGACGAACGCCAGGCGGCCTCCCGGTTGCAGGGCACCGCGGATGTTGACGAACGCGGCGACGGGATCGGCGAAGGACATCACGCCGGCCCGGCTGATCGCCACGGTGAACGTCCCGCTCGGGATTCGGTGCAGCTGGGCGTCACCGAGCACGAGGGTCGCGTTGGGCAGGTTCTCCTCGGCCGTGCGGCGCCGTGCCAGATCGAGCATGGGTGCGGAGAGGTCGATGCCGGTCGCGTGGCCACGGACGGCTCGCCGGGCGGCCAGACGGGTGGTCTGGCCGGTGCCGCAACCGATGTCGAGGACTTGGTCGTCGTCGGCGATGGCCGCCGCGGCGAACAGGTGCTCGGTGAAGCCGTCGGCCATCGTGTCGTACTGTGCGGCGTTGCAAACCCAGTTGGCGCCGTCCTCGCCGTTCCACTGTTGGGTCTGGTCGGCGTTCGGGCTGACGGATGTCACCGGGACGCCTCCTGGGCGAGCTTGTCGGCGAAGTGCCGGCGGCAGCCGGGGCTGCAGAAGCCGTAGATCGTGCCCTCGTGTTCGAGCGTATCGACCATGTCGGTGGAGACCATGCCGCATACCGGGTCGATGAGTGCGTTGGGAGCATCGGGTGTCGGGGTGTCGGTCTTTGCCTCGCTGATCATGTCCAGCAGTGCGGATTCGCCGATGACCCGGCCGAATAGGCCGTATCCGCCTTCCGGCACGCCGATAACGTGCACCTCGACGTGTGGGTTCTGGTAGAGGCGTTCGGGATCGGTGTCGGCCTGTGAGAGCGCCCGGGTGATGCTGGCGATCAGGAACGGGCTCATGGCCTTGCGCCAGGGGCCGGGCACGTGGACCCGCGCCACGTAGCGCGGTGGCTCGGTGGGATCGAGCCGGCGGCTGTCGACGATCCAGGTGCCGATCTCGTGGACGACCACGTGGTTGATCGAGTCGAGGAAGTCCATCACTCCGGCGTTGGCGGTGGCTATCTCGCTCGCGTCCACGACGTCCCGGATCGCATCGACATGGGTCAGCAACTGCTTCATGGTCAACTGCTCGGCGAGCCGCCGGAGTTGTTCGGTGCTCAACGTTTCGCGCGGGACGAACAGCTCGAGAAACATCATCGTCAGGTCCTCCGTGATCGGCGGGTCGACGCGATTGGGCGCGTCGAACGGGCTAGCCACAGACACTGGCGCGGCGTTCTCTCAGGCGACTTTCAGATCACTGTTGGCGCCGTTCGACGCGGCGGGGACGCCATGTGATCGGCGATCACGGCGACGGCGTCTGCGCGGCCGAGCCGCCGGCCCCGGTGGTAGACGGCCTGGTAGGCAGCCTGGCCGAGGGTGGTACGCAGTTCGTCGCTCAGCCTGCCAACGTCCGGGTTGACCTCGGCGGGAGCACCACGCAGCGCGTGGGCGGCACCGAGTACGACGGCGGCCTGTTTGGCGTCGCCGCGCCGCAGCACCAGTTCCGCCACGCCCACCGCCACCTGCGCCACCATCGGCATGTCCGGCATCGACGAGGCCAGCGTGAACGCCCGCCGCAGCGCGGGCTCGGCGGTGCGCAGATCGCTGCGGGCCAGCGCCAATTGTCCCTGTCCCAACCGCAGCAGAGCGTCGTTGAAGCCGCCGTCACCCAAATGCTCGGCGGCGCGGTCGATCTGGGTCGCAGCCTCGGCCAGGTCACCGCGATGTCGCGCCAGGTCGGCCAGGAACAGTCTGGCCAGCGCCTCGACCATGCTTGGCACGCTCTCGTTGAGGATCGCCAGCAACTCGGCGTGGGCTGCCTCCGGGCGGCCCATGTGGGCGTACGTTATGGCGAGCCAAGTGCGCTGGAAATGGTCGCTGCTGCCGAGTTCGCGGATCAAGATGATCGCCTCGTCCAGGGCCGAGGCGGCCGTGTCGAGGTCGTCGACCATGCCCTCGGCCAGCGCGAGATACGTCAGCGCGGTGGCCAGCCCCCACCGCTCCCCGGTCGGCCGGAACGCGGCTACTGCGGCCGCCAGGTCGCCCCGCATCGTCGTCGTGTCGCCGCCGGCTCCGGCCAGCATGGAGCGCACCACGGCCCGCATGCCGCGGTGCCAGGGATCGGAGTCCGACCGCCGCTGATCGAGTGCGGCAAGACCGGCCGGTATGTCATTGGTGGTCAGCGCCAGCAGCGCCGCCGCCAGTTGCTGGGCATCATGCCCGCGCGGCTCGGCGGCCGTGTTGATTTCCGGGACCACCGCGTCCGTGTCCGGTGTTTGCCCGGCGAGCACCGCGTGGAACAGGTACTGGGCCGCGACCTGCGAACCCGCTGTCGACGGGACCTGCCCGGTCACAGTCAACGCGGTGTGCAGCCGGTCCGCGGCCTGGGCGTGGCCGCCCTCGATCGTCCAGAACAGGGCAAGCGCCGCACCCAGCCGCCGCGCCGCGGCAGCGTCACCGGCATCGGCCGCGAACCGCAGCGCGGCGAGCAGGTTGTCCCGATCCGCGGCCAGCACACCGAGCCAGGGCAGTTGTGCGGCGCCGTGCAGATGCGGCGCCGCCCGCTCGGCCAGGTCGAGAAAGAACGCGGTGTGCGCGGCGCGGACCGCATCGGTCAATCCGTCCTCGGCCAGCCGCTGCAAGCCGTACTCCCGGATGGTCGCCAGCATCCGGTAGCGCTCGCCGACCATATGCAGCAGGGACTTGTCGACCAGCGTGTCCAGGGTCTCCCAGGCGACGCCGACCCGGTCGGCTGCCTCCGCGGTAAACGAGGCCGGGAATACCGCCAGCCGGGCCGCCTGCCGGCGTTCGCCCGCGGCGAGCAGGTCCCAGCTCCAGGCCACCACGGCGCGTAGGGTCCGATGCCGCTCCTGTGCCGACCGCGCCCCATTGACCAACACCCGGAAACGGTCGTCGAGACGGACGGCGAGCTGCCCCAGCGTCATGGCCCGCAACCGGGCCGCGGCCAACTCGATCGCCAGCGGCAGCCCGTCCAACCGCCGGCACACCTCGGCCACTTCGACCGCCGTGTCCTCGGTAAGCATGAAGTCAGGGCACCCTGCGACGGCGCGGTCGGCGAACAGCCGAACCGCCGGGCTCTCGTCCAGTGGCTGACCAGGCTCCGGCAGCGGCAACGGCGGCACCGGGCACAGCCGTTCACCGGCAACGCCGAGGGGCTCGCGGCTGGTGGCCAGGACCCGCAAGCGCGGGCACCGGGCGAGCAGGTCATCGACCAGGCGCGCGGCGGCCTCCGCCACGTGTTCGCAGTTGTCCAGCACGATCAGTGTCTCGGTGCGCGCGAGCGCTTCGACCAAATGGCGCAGCGGGTCCCGCGCCCTGGACGAGGCGTCCGGCACACCGACCGCGCGCGGCCCCAACGCGGCCAGCACCGCCTGCGCCACACCGTCCGCAGCGGCCACCGATTCCAGCTCGACCAACCACGCGCCGCCATCAACGCGGTCGGCGGTCTCGGCAGCGAACCTGGTCGCCAGCCGCGTTTTGCCGACACCTCCCGGACCGACCAGGGTCACCAGGCGCCCTTCCCGCAGCCGCGCGCGAATCCGAACCAACTCGTCGGCGCGCCCGACGAAACTCGTCATCGGCGCGCGCAGGTTCCCCCTCGGCCGGCCCTGCTGTTGCCGATCGCCGCGTAGCACGGCAACGTGTGTCCGCCGCAACTCCGGCCCGGGATCGGAACCCAACTCCTCGGCCAAGCGACGCCGGATGCCCTCGTAGGCGGCCAGCGCCTCCGCAGGCCGACCATCGGCGTCCAGCGCCCTCATCAGCAGCACGCACAGCCGCTCCCGCAACGAGTACCTGGCGGTCAACTCAGTCAACTCCGCCACGACCGAGAACGCCGGCTCGACCACGAGATCAGCCTCCAACCGATCCTCCAGCGCTGTCAGCCACAGCTCCCGCAGCCGAACCCCGACGACGACCGCGTACTGCGCCTGCGCCACGTCGGCCAGCGGCTCACCCCGCCACAGGACCAGCGCCTCGCGCAGCCGACGCCGCGCACCCGCAGCATCACCGGCCCGCAGCGCCAGCCGCCCCTCGCCGACCAGCCGCTCGAACCGGCTGGCGTCCACCGCGTCCGGCGGCAGGTCGAGCTGATACCAGCCGTTCCCCGATCGCACCACCCGCCCGTCGGGAAGCGCCTGCCGCAACCGCCACACCAGCGACTGCAACGAAGCCAACGGGTTAGCCGGCGCCTGCTCCGGCCACAACGCATCCACCAACGAATCCGCGGCGACAGGACGGCCAACGTCCACCGCGAGCCGGACCAGCAACGCCCGCAGCCGCACACCACCGATCTCCACCACGCCGTGGTCGGTGGCCACCTCCAACGGCCCCAGCACAGACACCCGCATACCACCACCCTGCCACGGGCGATGACACAGCCCAGCAGCGATCACGTCAGCGACACACGCGTGCAGCGAACGAGATCTCCCGCACGGTTCCCGGGCGCACCCCAACCACGACTTAAGGGACTCTCCGAGTCGCTGCCGGGGATCGGCTGATCGATGCTGCACCGGCCGACCTCGACAGCCCAGTTACCAGCAACCACCGCTGGCTTGCGCCACCAAGATCCACAGATTCCGCAGAGTAAATCTGACGGCGCCGTTGCGTTGTCGCGTCAGCCAGCAGGGTGAACCACGGTCCGGTCTTCGGTCAGATCGCTCGGGCGAGTTCGGTGAACGCCGCGGCGACTCGCCATGCGGGCGTGGACAACCGCGGGGTCTCGGTGAAAGAACTGGCCATCAAGACCGCTCGCGCGATGTCGACCATCAACGCGGCGCGAACCGGGTGGCACAATCCGCACCCCGTCCTGGTCCGGGAAATCGCTGACGCCTTCGACATACCGGAGGCGGACCTGGCCGCGATGGCCGGCATAGACGATGCAACGGCGGGCGTTCCGCACAACACCAGCACATAGCGTGACGGGTAGCGGCTGGAGGCGTCCGCTGCCTCGGACACGAAGCGGCTGTCAACGGCGTCCGAATTTTGACCCCTGCGCGACGGCTGAATTCTGACCCCCCTTGCGGTCATCGGTCGTCGTTGGTGGCCGCGGGGACGCGGCCGAGGTCGCGGTCTTTGAGTCGGTAGCTGTCTCCCTTGAGTGAGATGACTTCGGCGTGGTGGACGAGGCGGTCGATCATGGCGGCGGCGACGATGTCGTCGCCGAAGACCTCGCCCCAGCGGCCGAAGGGTTTGTTGCTGGTGACGATGAGGCTGGCGCGTTCGTAGCGGGCGGAGACCAGTTGGAAGAACAGGTTCGCGGCTTCGGGTTCGAATGGGATGTAGCCGACCTCGTCGACGACCAGCAGCGGGGTGCGGCCGAGTTTGGTGATCTCGTCTTGCAGCCGGCCGGTGTGGTGCGCGGCGGCCAGTCGGGCGACCCATTCCGCGGCGGTGGCGAACGCGACGCGGTGTCCGGCTTGGCAGGTGCGGATGCCCAGGCCGGTGGCCAGGTGCGTCTTGCCGGTGCCGGGAGGGCCGAGGAACACCACGTTCTCTTTCGCAGCAACGAAATCCAGTGTTCCGAGGTGGGCGACGACGTCGCGTTTGAGGGAGCGTTGGTGGTCGAAGTCGAACTCTTCCAACGACTTGCGGGCGGGGAACCGGGCGGCGCGGATGCGGCCCTCACCGCCGTGGGACTCGCGGGCGGCGACCTCGCGTTGCAGGCAGGCGGCGAGGAATTCCTCGTGGGTCCAGGACTCGGCGCGGGCCCGGTCGGCCAGCCGGGCGACCGCCTCGCGGAGAGTGGGGGCCTTCAACGCCCGGGTCAGGTAGGCGATCTCGGCGGTGGTGTCCCGGCCGTTGGCGGCGCCGGCGGCGCGGCTGGTGGTCTTGGTCGGCATCAGGCCACCTCCGCGGTGCCCAGGATGCGGTCGTAGTCGGCCAGGTCCCGGTAGGCCACCTCGGCCGCCACGGTGCCGCGTGGGCGGTCCTGGTAGGCCTGGCGCATCGCGGTGGCCGTCTTAGCATGCTGCGGATCGGTCAGGGTCTGGTGTCGCGCCCAGCACCGTTCGTGCTGCCCCACACAGACGCCGCCGCGGGTGATCCGCACGGTGTGCAGGTCGGCGGCGACCTCGACGTGGTGCCCGATCGCACCGGGGTGGACCGAGTAGTCGCAGGAGTCCAGCCGCACGTAGTGGTCGCGGCCCAGTCGCACCGTGCGCCGCCACCCGATCGTGGCCGCCTCCAGCGGCGGCAGGGCCATCATCGCCGCCCGGTCCGCGGCGACCCGGTCGGCCGGCGCCGCCCCGTCCAACGCCCGACGCGGCCGGGTGTTGACCCGGCCGATCCACTCGCTCAGCTGCGCGTCGAAGTCGGCCACCGACGCGAACCGGCGACCGGGTAGGAACGAGGTTTCCAGGAACCCGTTGGCCCGCTCCACGATGCCCTTGGACTCCGGATCCCGCGGCCGCAGCACCACGATCCGGGTGCCCAGCAGCCCCCGAAGCGCGGTGAACCCCTGCGTCAGCCTCGGCTGGGCGCCACCGTAGCGGCCGACTCCGGACTCGTTGTCCCACACCAAAGACCGCGGCACCGCCCCCAACTGCCGCACCACCGCCCACTGACCCAGCGCCAAATCCGGCGTGTTCCGTGTCGGGATCGTGATGGCGCACAGCCAGCGTGAGTAGCCAGCGACCATCACCAGTACCGGCGGTGAACCGGCCTGCCCGAACCCCAACGGGATACCCACCGGCGGGAACCACAGATCGCACTGCGCCCGCTCACCAGCCCGGTACGTCGTGCGGGACACCGGATCCGCTGGGGCATACACCGGCCGCAGTTCCCGCACCCGGTCCTTCAGGACCGTCAGCGACCGGGTCCAGCCGATCCGCTCCGCGATCACCGTCGCCGGCATCTCCGGGAACTCCTTTAACAGCGCCCGAATCTCCGACTCCACACTGTCCACAATGGAGCCCTTCGCGGCGCGCTGATACCGCGGCGGCTGTACCGAGCGCACCGCGCTACGTACCGTGTTACGCGACAACCCCAGCCTCCGAGCGATCGCCTTGATCGGCATCCCCTCAGCCAGGTACAACCGGCGGATCTCCGCCCAGTCCTCCACGCTGATCACCCCTCCATGTCTCGTACAAGATCCTCAGAGGGGGATGCTCCTATGGAGTGTCAAGGGTCGCGACGAGGTGTCGGTGGATCTCTCGGGCCACGTATCGTTTGAGGCAGCGGATGATCTCGCGGGAGCTCAGGCCTTGAGATCGTCGGCGTTGGGCGTAGTCCCGTGTGGCTTCGTCGTGGCGGAGTCTACTTAGGACGATGGTGTAGAGAGCGTTGTTGGCTCCTCGGTCGCCGCCGCGGTTGAGTCGGTGTCGGTCGGTGCGGCCAGAGCTCGCCGGCAGCGGAGCCACGCCACATAACTGCGCGAAGGCGCCCTCGGATCGCAAACGGTCTGGGTTGTCCCCAGCAGTGACGAGCAACTGGCCGGCGACCTCGACGCCGACTCCGGGCAGTTCGAGCAGTTGAGGGGCGGCTGACCCGACCAGACCGGCCAGCGCCTTGTCCGCTTCGCTGATCTCGACGCTGAGCGCTTCGTGTCGGCGCGCGAGCGTGCGCAGCGCGGTCTTCGTTGCCACGGATGGGTCGGTGAGGTCCGATCCGGGACGGAATCGAGCACAGGTATGGATCAGCCTCGAGAGGCTCAGCTCGCGCAGCTGGTCCCGCAATTGCTCCGGAGCCGTGATCATGAGCGCCTTGATCTGGTTGACCGTCTGCGTACGCGCCTTGACGGCGCTGCGGCGAACAACACGCAGAGCGCGGATCGACTCGACAACACCGGTGCGGGCCTTCGGCGTGGCGGTCGCCCGGCCTGACAGTGCGGCCAATGCCGCAGCGTAAGCGTCGGTCGGATCGGACTTTCCCCGGTACCGGCGTAGCTTGCGGTCGGGCCGATCCACCTCGACCACCTTCAGGCCGTGCGACAGCAGCACGCGGGTGAGTGCAGCACCGAAGGTACCGGTCCCTTCTACACCGACGCATTGCACCTCGCCGAACGACTTCGCCCAGGTCATCAGATGGCGGTAGCCCGACGCTGTCGCCGGGAACTCGTGATCGCCCAGGTGCCGACCGACTTGGTCGACGACTGCGGCGTGGTGAGTGGCGCCGTGCGTATCCACGCCGGCGGTGACTGGCTGCTTCTGCGGTGTCATGCTTTTACCTGCCGCTCCGAGGAATCCAACCGGGAGTTGGCACGCACCGGCCGGGCGGGCGGACAAGACAGTGATGGGCGTCTCTGGCACAGGCTCCTATAAGGTCACGAACGTCCGTCCGGCGCGTGCAGCGACGCCGCCGGAACGGTCGACAGATCCCCAACTAAGGACAGCCAAGGCGTCGGTCAGTTTTCGGGTCAGACCGCCCAGCGGCGCCGCCCCTACATCCTCACTGTCAGTTTTGGTCGGTTTGGAGAGGTAAGCATGGCTCCTCCATCCAGCGCAAGGGATACCAGGCCGAAGACGTGACGGTTGAGTTCGGCGACCGTGATGTGCAGGTCGCGGGCGATGGCCGCGGGG
>Ga0070679_100002709_pt1 | contig 16130 bp, 14 predicted proteins | sample KBSC63BmetaG_FD_65652 | JGI IMG/M metagenome (GOLD analysis project Ga0070679, IMG submission 65652) | Corn rhizosphere microbial communities from Kellogg Biological Station, Michigan, USA - KBS C6-3B metaG | ecosystem: Host-associated > Plants > Roots > Rhizosphere | place: USA: Michigan... | reverse complement strand
ACATACAAGTCGGGTCGGCGTAGGCAGATCGTCGATCAGGGGTACCGCTTGATCCTCAGCGTCGGCGACCAGTGGAGCGACCTCAACGGCGAGCCCAAAGCAGAAGTCAGCGTAAAGCTCCCAAATCCGTTCTACTTCCTGCCGTAGGGATCCGCCAATCAAGGCTTAACTTCAGAAGCGTGGCGAACCCTGGCTCCTTTGGCGGCCTTTGCGTTCAAGATTTTTGCTTTCTCCTCATGGGGCTTGGGTGCCCGCTGCGAGAGGTTGCTACACCTGCGGGTGGGCAGTTGTGCCTGTGGCAGGAGTGCCTTAACGCAAAGTTCGCGAGAAAATGCGCCAAGTTTCGCCACGGATTCTGAGGTCAGGCCGTGTTTGTAACCGCGTCCATTACCACTCCTGCGCATCCAATCCCCTGAATGACTTACCTCAAGCGCGCGGAAAAGGACGGCCGAAAGTTTCTCAACCCCGTCCCGACAACTATGTTTGGCCTCGGCATGGCGCTCAAAGTGCTTCTGCGCATGTGGTCGAACAAGGCAGAAACCGAGCCGCGGACGCCTGTCGGCCCATTTACTACCAACCCCTCCCTCTACGCGACGCCCCCGGCCAGCGGGCTGCGTGTCACGTGGTTCGGACACTCCGGGATACTGCTGGAAATCGACGGCATGCGCATCCTGATCGACCCAATCTGGGAACAGCGCGCCAGCCCGATGGATTGGGCGGGACCAAAGCGTTTCTGGGCGCCGACCATGCGGCTCGAAGATATGCCTCGGCTCGACGCGGTGCTGATTTCGCATGACCATTACGACCATCTGGGCGCGCGCACCGTCCGCAAACTGGCGCGGCTGCCGGTGACTGCTGGTGCGAAGTGGATCACCTCGCTCGGCGTCGCTCGCAGGCTGCGTGGGATGGGAGTACCTGAGAAACAGATCACCGAGCTCGACTGGACACAGTCGGTCGAAGTGCCCGGAGCGGAGCTGGGCCAGTCACTGAAAATTACGTCCTTCCCGGCGCGGCATTTCTCGGGGCGGGGGGTGTTTGATCGCTTCACCACGCTCTGGGGATCTTTCGTGCTCGAAGGCCCGCGGCATCGCGTTTACTTCGGTGCGGACAGCGGCTGGTGGGAAGGGTACTCCGAAATCGGCGCACTGTACGACCGTTTCGACCTGACCCTGCTGGAGATCGGGGCGTTCGATCCGCTCTGGGCGAGTATCCATCTCGGCCCCGAGAACGCCGTCCGCGCTTTCAACGATATGGGCGCGTCCGCCAGGACTGGTTTACTGATGCCGATCCACTGGGGACTCTTCAATCTTGCCTTGCATGCCTGGCGGCAACCCATAGAACAGATGGAGCTTATCGCACGCGATAGCACGGTTCCGCTGTGGTCTCCGCAGCCCGGTCTGCCCACCGAAGTCACCGGGCCGTTGTTCGATGACTGGTGGCGAGCGTAATTTTACGGAACAGGATCGCTTCCTTCAATAAACAAGCCGCCCGACGGCGGCTCAGGTTGGTGACAAACCCCTGCTGCAGTGGCCGAAATCCCTCAGCGGCTAAAGCCGCAGTCTCATAATTGGGCTTTTACGTACGGCCTAAAGGCCGTACCCTTCAAGCATTCGACTTTGTCAGCAGTCCGAGCCGCCCGACGGCGGCTTGTCTTGTTAAAGATGTAGCAGGACGCTTTAAGCCAACCGGCGCTTTATCGCACCGGCGAGGCCGAGCATTCCTGTGCCGAGTAAAGCGAAGCTGGAGGGTTCAGGGACGGCGGGTGCTGAAGTGATATTTAAAGTCAGATCTCCGTTGAAAAGCGCGGTGTTGGCTGGCGATAGATCGAATGTCCCCAGGATAAACGTTGGCTGGGTGACGGATCCTGTAAATAGCTGCTCCCCTGTTCGATCGATGACCAATCCCGTCCCCCCATCGTTACCTTGACCCGGATTCTGGATCGAAAGGGCGCCGCCATTTCCTTCAATGTAAAAGGTAATGGCTTGATTGTGGATTGTTCCATTTATGTTTACCGATATCGGGCTGAGGTAAAAGCCGCCGTTGTCGCTGCCAGCGACGCCAGGAGAAGCGGGCAGTGTAAATGTCATTGTGACCCCGTCGCCCGTGATGGTGAACAGGTCATCCGCGTGTGCGGCAAACCCGAAGGAAAGAAAACATAAAACAATGGCGCAAACTTTGATCCGCATCGTTCCTCTAAATGCCCTTGCAATTTTAGTGACTAGTACCAGAGTCTAAGCAAGTTTTCGCCCAGCGAATACGGCTTTCCATCAGCGGGTGGGTTTTGGGTATTACTTTTGTTCTGTGCGATTTTATGCCGTCGCCGACGACCGTCTTTGCTGGGCGGTCATGGCTTCTCTCGACAATGACGAAGGCCTTGCGGGTGTTCCCAGGTAACGGGCTCGTATTGTTGGCGCCGCAAAACCTCGGTCCTGGCATTCGACCTTTTTGCTTCCCGACCGAAATTCCTCTTGTAACCCTGTGGAAAACGGGGTACAACGGTGTGACACCGTGAATGCCCGGTAGAAATCCCTAAGTCTCGAGGAGCGGAATCGTAATGGCTGGTGCAGCGCAGGTCGTCATGGTTACGAGGGAAGTGATGGACATTCGCCAGGCGGCGGATTACCTCGGCATCAGTGCCGATACGCTCTATCGTTATGCCTCTGAAGGATTTGTGCCCGCGTTCAAGCTGGGCAACCGCTGGCGTTTTCGCAAAAGCCTGCTCGACGGTTGGATGGATGAGAAAAGTGGCGTGGGTGCCGCTCCGGCTGTTCAGGTCGAGAAGAAAAAGCCGGTTGTGCGGGCACGGTAAGTACGAGGGGTCAGGGGCCAGGGCTCAAGGTCCATACGACGGTCGGGGTGTCGGGCTGAAGCCTAAAAACCGTGGCGAAACTTGGCGCTTCTCTCCGCGACCTTTGCGTTAAAGTACTCCTACCCCAGGCACAACCGCCCACCCCTCGGCCGCAGCATCGTGCCCATCAGACAGCAAAGTCCGTGACAAGAAGGCAAAAGCCTAACGCCAAGGAAGCCAAGTTTCGCCACGCTTCTGAAGTCAACCCCAGGAAGTTGTTCTTCCTCGCGAATGGGCAAATGGGGCTTGATCGACGACACGACCGTCTGCGGGCCTGACCTACGCTCTTTGCAGCGTAATCTCGGTAATCTCCGGCGGACAGTCAAAACGAAACGGCATGCCCACCGTGCCGATCCCTCGGTTTACATACAGCTGCATCTGGTCAAAACGGAACAGACCACTGACGTACTTTTGCCCCATCGGCGGCAGCACCAGCGGGCCGACCCACGGCAGACGCACCTGGCCACCGTGGGAGTGGCCCGAGAGCATGAGGTCGACCAGAGGAAAACGCGGGTGGCGGCGGACCATGTCGGCGTAGTCCGGCTCGTGCGCCAGAAGGATGACCGGAGCGCCGGGATGGGCTGGAATCGCCCCTGAAAGATACGGGACACTGGTACCCGGGTCGTCGACTCCGCAGAGCCAGATGCGGTCGCTGCCACGCTCGATCGCTGTAAAACGGTTGACCAGCATGGGAATCTTCGCCACCGCCATGGCCTGTTGGACCATGCGGGAATCGACCTGCACATCGTGGTTGCCGAGGATCGCAAACCGCTGTGGGCATTGAATCGCGGAAAGCTCTTCGGCACAGACCGGCATCGCCCGGTAGGCAACGCTGATATTGCGTGGGCCGCGACTGATGAAGTCCCCGGTCAAGGCGACCAGATCGGGCGCCAGTCTGTTGACCTCGGCGACGACGCGCCGCAGAAACCACGGTTCGGTCCATTCCACGAGGTGGATGTCGCTGAGCTGGACGATGCGAAAGCCCTGGAAACTGTCGGGCAGGTCGCGGATCAGGATGGTTCGCCGAACGATCTCGAGTTCGTGGCGGGCGTGGGTCGCGGCATAAATGCCCAATCCTCCGGCCGCCAGCATCGCCGACCCCAGAAAGGTGCGCCGCGTAAGGATCTTTGGGGCGCTGCGAGGTGCGGGATTTGGCTCATCGAACACTTACTTCCCATGATACGGGGAAAGCCCCTCGAAGCTGTTGCTGTCCTTGGCTCACGAGTGTCGTATGAAGTCGTCCTTGCCTGTCCTCTTCGAAACAGACGGAGACGTGGGGGTTATTTTGGGGGTTATTGGGGGTTCTAATGCACCGGTCATGGTGACCGGTGTAGAAGGCTCATTTGACCGGTGTACAGCGGTCATGGTGACGGGTGTACACCGGTCATCATGACGCCTGTGACCACGGGCAAGGTAGAATCAAGTGCGTGAACGAAGCTTTGAGGAGAAGGAAAGCGCGCGCCGCCGCAACCGCCGCTGGAGTCGATGGCCTGCTGCTGACCCACGGAGCGGACGTCCGCTATCTCACTGGATTTACAGGCTCTAATGGCGCTCTCGCAATGGCTGGAGGCCGCGCGGCGCTGTTCACAGATGGCCGCTACACGACGCAGGCCCGCGCCGAGGCTGCCGGTCTCCGCGTCATCATTTCACCGAAACCTGCCGCGATTGCCGCTGCCGAATGGCTGGCCGAGCACGGCGTCAAGCGCTGCGGCTTCGACGCCACCCAGACGACCGTCGCGGGGCTGGAGCGAATCAGAAAAGCTCTTCCCGGAAAGTTGCGCCGCAGCTTTTTTGCACCGACCGACGGCCTGGTCGCCCGTCTGCGCGAGATCAAGGACGCCGATGAAATTGCCCGCATTCGCCGCGCGGCGAAGGTGGGCTGTTCGTTGTTTGACGTCGCGCTGGAGCATATTGCGGCTGGTGTTTCCGAGGTGGAAGTCGCCGCGCAGCTTGAGCTTGCGGCCCGGCGGGCGGGCGCCGATGGCATGAGTTTCGAAACAATTGTCGCCAGCGGCAAGCGTTCCGCGCTGCCGCATGGCCGGGCGACAACTGCGAAATTGCCGCGCAGAGGCTTTTGTACGCTCGACTTTGGTGTGCTGCTTGGCGGGTACTGCTCCGACATGACTCGAACCGTGCACCTCGGCAAGGCCACAACTGCCGAGTGGGACGTGTATCATCTGGTGCTTGATGCGCAAGTTGCGGCGGTCGAAGCAGTAAGGCCCGGCGTAACCTGCGGTGAAGTCGACGAAGCCGCCCGCAGCGTGCTGCGGAAAGCACTGTTCGGGAAGAAGACGCTGGATAAGTTCTTTAGTCACAGCACCGGCCACGGCGTCGGTTTGGAGATACACGAAGGCCCACGCCTCGCATCGAAACAGGTGCAGGTACTGGAGCCGGGAATGGTGGTTACGATTGAACCCGGGGTCTACATTCCGGGAGAGTTCGGCGTCCGGATCGAGGACATGGTGCTGGTCACCGCCAACGGCGGAGAGGTATTGACAGCAGCCAGTCCCAAGGTCTGGATGGAGTTGTAAGAGCAGGGAATCGAAGTACATAGGAGCAAGACGAGATGGATGGGAAAGAATTGAACGAGCTTCGCGAACTTGTGGAGTTTTTGAAGGCGAATGAGATCGCCGAGTTCGACATGGAGCGCAGCGACCTGAAGGTGCGCATCAAGTTTGCAGGCGAAGCCCCTGCCGCCGGCAATGTGGACATGTCGCAGCTTGCGCGGTTACTTGCCAGTCAAGGTGGAGGCTCAACAGGTGGCGCTCCGGCCGCCGCTCCCGCAGTGGCCGCGGCGCCGCCTGTCGCCGCCGCTCCTCCGGCGGACCCCGATGCCGGGCTGCACGTGGTGAAGTCTCCCATTGTCGGCACGTTCTACGACGCGCCCTCGCCGGGCTCAGAGCCGTTCGTCAAGGTTGGCGACCACGTCGAAGTGGGCACTGTCCTGTGCATCGTTGAGGCCATGAAGCTGATGAACGAAGTCGAGAGCGACGCCGCCGGAGAAGTGGTGCGCGTGATGCCGGCCGTCGGCCAGCCGGTCGAGTACGGCCAGCCGCTGTTCGCCATCAAACCGCGATAGGCAGGTTGCAATCAAAAAGCAGGTCTCTCCGCTGCGGCGGCAAAAGCGCCGCCTTCGGTCGAGATGACAAATTTTGATGTGAACCAGGAAAGCAAAAGGCACGGAATGATTCGTAAGGTATTGATTGCCAATCGCGGAGAAATTGCGCTGCGCGTGATTAGCGCATGCAAGGAGATGGGCATCCGCACGGTGGCCGTATATTCGGAGGCCGACCGCAACAGTCTCCACGTGCGGTTTGCGGATGAGGCGATCTGCATTGGGCCGCCGAAGTCCGCGGACAGTTATTTGAATGTCCCGGCAGTGATCTCGGCCGCCGAGATCGCCGGCGCTGATGCGATCCATCCCGGCTACGGTCTGTTGAGCGAGAACGCCAACTTCGCCGAAGTGTGCCGCGCGTCGAACATCAAGTTCATCGGACCGCCGCCGGAAGTGACGCGCATGATGGGCGAGAAGTCCACCGCACGCCAGACGATGAAGAAGGCAAAAGTGCCGATCCTGCCCGGGTCCGATGGCGTCATGGCGTCCGAAGGCGAAGCGCTGGAGTGGGCGCAGACGGTTGGCTTTCCGGTCATCCTGAAGGCGGTCGCCGGGGGCGGCGGTCGCGGCATGCGCATCGTCCGCACGAAGGAAGAACTGCCGGGAATGTTCCAGGCCGCTTCGACCGAGGCCCTCAACGCCTTCTCCAACGGCGACCTCTACATGGAGAAGTTCATTGAGCGTCCCCGCCACATCGAGTTCCAGGTGCTGGCCGACGAGCACGGTAACGTCATGTCGCTGGGCGAACGCGAGTGCTCTATTCAGCGCCGCCACCAGAAGCTCATCGAAGAAGCCCCCAGCCTCCAGATCACGCCGAAACAGCGCGAGGAGATGGGCAAGGTCATCAAGAAGTCGCTGAAGGACATCGGCTACTGGAACGCCGGCACCATCGAGTTCCTGATGGACGAGGACGGCCAGATCTACTTCATCGAAATGAACACGCGCATCCAGGTCGAGCACTGCGTCACCGAGATGGTAACCGGCGTTGACCTTGTGAAAGCGCAGTTGCGCATTGCCTCCGGCGAGAAGCTCGACGCCATCGTGCCCGAGGTGCCAAAGATCATCGGCCACGCCATCGAGTGCCGCATCAACGCCGAGCATCCTGAAAAATTCACGCCCAGCCCGGGAAGGATTACGGCGTTCAACCTGCCCGGCGGCAATGGGGTCCGTGTGGATACAGCGCAGTACCAGGATGGCGTCGTGCCGCAGTACTACGACTCGCTGATCGCCAAACTCATCTGCCACGGCAAGGACCGCGAAGAGGCGATGGATAAGACCCAGCGTGCGTTGTCACAGTTTGTGGTCGAGGGAATTCATACGACGATTCCGCTGCACCAGAAGATTTTCGCGGATGAGGAATTCCGGTCGGGAGCGTTCGATACGAAGTTCATGGAACGGTTTCTGGAACGGCAGAAAGAGTTCAAGAAGCCAAGCTGAGGATTCGTGCAGTAGCCAGGGAAAGCAAAGGAAAATGCAAGAAGCGCAACGGACGCAAAGGGAACGCCACGGGTCCCGTGGCGAAAACATTGCGTCCGTTGCGCTCTTGGCGTTTCTTTTGCCTTAAACCCGCTTCTGTAGCCAGTACTGCGAAATGCCGCGCGGATGGTCTTTGAGTTCTCCGAAGACCGTAAACCCGAGCTTCTGGTAAAACCCCAGTGCCTGGAAAGCAAACGTATCGAGCCAGATGCCGGTAAGGCCGCGTTCGCGGGCAACGTCCTCGGCCTGCCGCATCAACTGGGTGCCTACGCCGGAGCCGCGGAGATGCTCCGGCACAAACAACAGCTCAATGAAAAGCCATTCGTAACCAGACCGTCCCCAGAGGCCGCCGATGGTTGCGCCTGCCTCATCTTTCAGCAAGAGTCCCAGCATGCGGAAGTCGGGGTCTGGCGCGTTCTTGAGGTTGAACGCGCAAAGTGCGTTCAGGATGGCTTCCCGCTCCTGCGGAATGTCCTCTTCGATGACGGTCACTGTGGGTGGCATGAAGTAAGGATAGCCTGAGGGAGGGAGTCGGAATGAGGATTCAGGAAGCCGCGCCCACCCGGCGCATCCACGTCCACACCACAAGGTAATAGGCCACTGGTAGCATATAGCTCAGCAGAGCCATGAAGGGCAACATGGTTTCCCAGACGACCGCCATGTGCAAGAGCTGCTGATGACCGCCGAGGCATGTGAAGCCAACCCAGCAGACGGTCGTAAAAGCGAATAGCGCGGTTCCTGCCAGCAAGACGAACAGGAAAAAGCCGAATCGTGAAATCTGTGCCCATCTCTGACGGATCTTCTGTACCTGAATGTCGGTCGGCTGCCTGTAAAGTTGCATTCGAGGTCTCCTGAAAACTCGGTTGAATCTCCCCCCACTGTACGCCATCGTCGACACTCGAGAGCCTTGGAATGCCGGGTGCATCGGATACGGAGTTCGTGGCTCAAGGCTTGAAGAAGGCTACGAGTGTTTTCCTGATCGCTGATACCGCTGCAATACGTCGTCGAGAGAAAGAACGCCTTCCAGGGCCCCGAGCATCGCTCGATTGGAAACTGGCAGGACCGGCCAGCGGCGGAAGTGCGGCAAGGCGTTTGACAGAGGTTGATCGGGAAAGATCAGCGGCGTCCGTTCTGTGCCGATGCGGTCCTGCAAAAGGGTGTTCGCTCCCGGGGCATCGGGCCCGGGGACTTCCGAGGCGATCTGCGCAAGCTCGCTCTGCGTTGCAGCGTACCAGGTCGACCCGCTGCATTGAATCAAAACAGCGGGAGCGGCCGACCCTGCCTCGCTTTGCTCCAAGGCCTTTTTCGTATTCCAGATGGTGTCTGCGCCTTGCAGGATGGGAACGGTGACAGGATGCAAAGCATCCTCGAAGCGAAGGTCGATCTCCTCCCGTTGTTCTTCCATTGACGGAAGATAGAGACCGTCCTGCTGCGTGAAGAGTTCGAAGATCGGCGTCGGCTGCAGGCTGCGCGCGATGAGATAGGAAATGGTGTTGGCCAGAATGACGGGAAGAATGATCGAGTAGTTGCCACTCACCTCCAGCACCATGAAGACTGAGGTAAGCGGCACACGCAGAAACGCGGCGAACAACACGCCCATGCCGACCAGCGCATACGATCCGATGGAACCCGAAAGGGTCGGGAACAGAAAATGCTCCGCCGAGCCAACCGAAGCTCCCAGCATCGCGCCTATAAAGAGCGTAGGTGCGAACATGCCGCCAGGGGTGCCGCTGGAGAACGAAAGTGTCGTCGCAATGATCTTGAAGAGCGCGAGCAGAAGAAGCATCTTGAAGGCGAACTGGCCGTGCATCGCGAGATCGATGGGGCCATAGCCTGCGCCCATCACCTGCGGCAGGCCGAAGTATCCGATGCCCCCGACCAGCATGCCGGCCAGCGCGGGTTGCAGCATTTGAAACCACGCAGGCTGGTTGCGCAACGCGGGCCGAAGGTATCCAAGGGCACGAGCGAAGAGCAGCGACGCAAGTCCGCCGACGATGCCCAGCACGGCGTAGGCCAGCAATTCGCGCGGGTCGCGAAGATCGACCGAGGGGATGCGGAACATCGGCTGCGCTCCCCAGAACTGCCGAGCGATCACGACCGCCGAAACGGCGGCAAGAACGACAGAGCCGAGCACGCCGGCCGTCCACTGCCCGATGACTTCTTCAATAACGAAAAGGATGGCGGACACCGGCGCATTGAAAGCCGCCGCAAGGCCCGCTGCCGCGCCGACAGGGGCGAACAGGCGAAGGCGTTCGCGCGACAGGCCGAAGCGGCGGCTGACGTAGGACGCTACGCCTGCGCCGATCTGCAGCGATGGGTCCTCGGGGCCTAAGGAGTGTCCGCTGCCAATGCCCAGGGCCGCCAGCAGAAACTTTCCCACCGTCGTGCGGGCGGAGATATAGCCGTTATGGATGTAGAGAGCGGCCTTGGTCTGGTTGACTCCGCTGCCTCGGACGTTTGGAAAGACGTAGCGCGTGAGCACGGCGATGACCAGGCCCGCGACGGTCGGTGCGATGATGAGCCGGAGTTGGCGTGGCTCCGTCGCCGAACCCTGCAACAACACCGACAGCCACTCGATGGCCATGCGAAACGAAACGACAAGCAGGCCCGAGAGAACGCCGATGAAGATGGACAGCAGCAGGAACAGCCGCTGCTCTCGGCCCGGTTCCCGGGCTGCATCGGCGGCAAGCGCTACGGGGTCAACAACGGTTTGTTCTACTTCGTATTCCATTCATGCTCCGTTGCTGGACTGCTACTGGCTTGCATTTTGCGATCTTGCAAGAATCATCAGGAGTGCGTCATCGCCTGTAGGCGGGCCACACACTTTCGCTGTCAGGAGTTCGGTGTCCATCACCAGGTTAGACAGGCTGTCCTGCAGCGTGGGCACTTCCTCCATCGTCGAACGCGTATCGCTGTCGGCAACTTCCCATCGTTCATTCAGGTTCTGCAGGACGGCCAATTGCTGGGCTGCGGGGCCGGAGTGCGCGAGGCACGCGGTCAGTCGCGCTTTCGCGATGGTCTTCGCCAGCAGCAGGTGCTCGATGCGTTCGCGCGGCGGCAACTCGCGAGACAGCGAAAGCTTCATGAGTTGCTGCGCCTGCTGGGACATTACCGCAAGCTGTTCGCGGGTGCTTTCGTCGCCGACCCCTTCTTTCAGGGCGTTATCCAGATATCCGAATGCATCATCGAAGTTGCCGACCTGGAACGAGAGGCGTCCGGCTTTTTCGAGTGCGACCTGATCGTGCGGGTCGTCGACGATGGCCTTTTTATAAGAGTTAAGAGCGTCAGGAACATCGCCGATGGCGGCAAACTTATCGCCGAGCATCAAGTTGATATTCACATTGTTGGCGGCATTTCCTGAAGCGATCAGAAGTTCGGCGCGCGCGGCGGCCATCTGGTGCAGAGACGCCAGGTAGTCTGCAAGCTCCAGGCGAATGCTGCGGCGGCGGGTCGGTCCGTCGCCGCGCCAGTCGCCGAAGATCGACGCATGATAGTAGTTCACCGCGCGTTGCGTATCTTTCTTGCCTCGCGCCAGCCGTGCCAGCTCCAGATTGATGAAGCCGTCGCCGGGTTGCGATTCCCACAGATTGAGGAAGTAGTTGGTCGCCTGATCGGCCTGTCCGGAGTCGCTGAGCGCCTGTGCCAGAAGGAGCTCGTAGCCCCGGTTCTCCGGCGCGTACGACAAGGCTTTTCTTAGCGAATCGGCGCCTTGCCTGGACTGCCCATGCTGCATCTCCTCCTTGCCGCGGTCGGACCAGTACTCCGCGAGACCCTGCCGATGGCGCTGGAAGGAACGAAACAACGACAATGTGACCCCGTACAACGCCAGAGAGACGAGCGTAAGGATGACGAAGGCTACGCCATCCCGGACGAGTAGCTTCCGCTTCACAGTGGGTTGAGTGGAGGCCCGTAGTCCGGCTTGTGTCGTCATACGATTCAAGAGGGGTACCCATTCAATGTACTTGCTTGCGAGGCAATCTCCAACGTTCTGTTGGATGTATGACATTGGAATGACACGTAAATGTCGGGCGCCTCATGGATGACGCGGTATCTTCCACAGGAGCGGAAGGTTCGATTGCCTTGGGACGAGAGGAGCAAAGGGAAAAATTGAGGGGCCATTTTCGCCTGATCTTCGCTATGATAGGGAGCGATGCGAGAGTACGGTCAATCCGCTGCGGGGCTGAGGCGTGAACTGAGTGCGCGCAACCTGGTGCGGGCCGAGACGGTGGCGCATGAGGCGACGTACGGGACCGTGCCGAGTGTGGTGTACGCGGAGGACGGGGCCGGCGGGCATGGGAATTTTCTGACCGCTTCGTATAAGCGCATCTGCACCGATCCGCAGTGGCGGCTGCGGCTGGAGAAGAGTTATACCGCCAACGCGCGAGTTCCCAGGGCCCCGGATAGACGGCGCAAGGAACTGGACTGCTGTGCCAGCTCGGATGCGCTGCTGATGAACATCTTTTGCTATCCGCGCGTGATGGTGAGGCCGGAGCTTTGCGCGCTGCTGGGCATCGAGGCGGGGTTGCGGCCGGAGTTTGGCGTGCGGGCCATGTTGCCGATGCGGCGCGGCGAAATAGACCGCACCGAACTGGACATGAAGCTCGGCGGGCTGCTGTTTGAGGCCAAACTGACGGAGACCGGGTTTCAGACGGCGTCAATGGAGCGGCTGATGCGGTACGAGGGTGTCGCCGAGATATTCGACGTGGACGAGCTGCCGCGCGCCGGCGGTCGAGTGGTGGGGTATCAGTTGCTGCGGGGAGTTCTGGCCGCGCAGGCAAGCGGGGAAAGGTTCGTGTTGCTGTGCGATGGCCGCCGCGCGGACTTGCAGGAGATGTGGTTTCGGGTGATGCGGGCGGTGGTGAGTTTCGATCTGCGCAGCCGGATGGCGGTGTTGAGCTGGCAGGAGGTGGCGGCGGTCCTGCCACCGGTGTTGCGGGGGTTTCTGGCGGCGAAGTACGGGATTGTGGCTGTGGGTTAACAAGAATCGGCGAGCCACGGAGACTCGCCGATTCTGCCGAGTGGAAATATTTACTGGCCAGACTGTTTGAGCGCGATGTCGCCGATAATGGGGAGTTTGAACCACTTGCCCTGGCTGGCCTGGATGATGCAAACGAGCCAGGCAATGAAGAGCAGAAGGCGAATGCACATGTGAATAAGACCCAGTATCGTGAACATTCCCACCATGTGGAACGGGATCAGAAGAACGACGAAGAGGATTGCGACCGCAAACCAGACGACGTTGAGCGCGATGCTCTGAATGGCGTGGAAGCGGACAAAAGGAATCTGCTTATACGGGTCAATGAGCAGAAAGATGAGGGCCGGGATGAAGGTGATATAAGAGATCGCGGCTACCGAGGTCGGCGACATGGGGGTGGCTTGCGGTGGCGGGACGGGCGGGTATCCTCCCTGCGGCGGTGGAACATAGCCGGAGGGCGGAGGAGGGTAACTGCCTGGAGGTGGCGGGGGATAGCCCTGGTTTGGCGGCGGGTACGCTTGTTGGGGTGGCGGATAGCCCTGGCTCGGCGGTGGATAGGCAGCCGGATCTGTGGGGGTGTTGGGAACTTGTTGCCAGTCGTTCGGGTTCGATGGATCCGACATTGGAGTCTCCTATGGAACGTGAAGATGGCGCTGCGGTGAGGATTTACGGACGCGCTCAGTGTAACTCTACGATGCAGATCTAAAACTGGATGTTGGAAAAATGTCGGGACACGAGGGCCGAGCGTGGTTCGGCGTGACGATAGAATTTGCGGATGAGGCTGGCTGGGGCGCAGGTGTTGCAGGTCGTGGTGGCGGCTGGGATGTTGTATGCGAACTATCTTGCGATTCCTGCAAGCAACACGAAGTTGACACATTTTGACACGCTGATCGTGCTGGGACAGCCTCCCAAGCCCGATGGAACGCTGGCGCCGGAGCTGCGGGAGCGGGTGCTGGAAGGTGTCCGCGAATATAAGGCCGGGGTTGCCGCGCATGTGATTATGACGGGCGGGCCGACGCATAACAACCTTGTCGAAGCCCATGCGATGAAGGTGTTTGCAGAGGCCCAGGGCGTGCCGGCGGAGGCGATTGTCGAGGAAGGCCAGGCGCTGGATACGATCCAGAACATTTACTTCAGCGAGAAGCTGATGGAGGAGCGCGGGTGGAAGTCGGCGGAGGTGGTGAGTTCGCCGTCGCATCTGCCACGGACGGCGCTGATCCTGCAGCACTACGACTTTGCGTGGCGCACGCATGCGTCGCGGTGGCCGGTGGAGTTTTCCGCGGCGGATGTGGCGACACATTTTCGCGGGGAAGCGAAAGGGTGCTGGACGCTGACGCATACCGGGTTCAAGAAGAATAAGTGGCTGCCGGGGAGCTGAAAAGAGTGGAATCTTCATAGCGTTCTCTAAAGCCCGAAGCGAGGCAGGAAAAGCTTTGATCAACAGCGGGGCGGGCTAAACTGGGGATGGAAGTTCCACCCGTTCGTTCGTGGGAGTCGACGTGGCTGCTTCGATCTCGTCAAACCCGCATCAAAGCCAACAGAGCAGACAGCAAGAGATTCGACTGGAGTCAACGCAATGGAGTTCCACATCAATCGCTCAATACGCGAGCGACTCGACCTCGACGATGTTCTTTTCAGTTATACGGGGAATGTGGTATTCGCCAATGTGGCTGCGAGCCGGCGGCTGGCGTCGCAATTAAATGAACTACATACCGCCGATGGCCGGCCTGCGGAGGTGGTCAATGCCGGGGCGCTGTTCGCGATGGGGCTGATCGACGAATTGAGCCATGCGATGGTTGCGCGCTATCGCAAAGAGATCGATCCGGCGGTGCTGACGCAGGCGCTGGAATGGTTTGCCGCGAAGGTCGGGCCGCAGGGGGTCGACGGCCTGCTGCTGGCGTTTACCGAACAGTTTCCGAACGCTGCGATATTTCGCGGAGACGTAACGGCGGCGAAGTGGCTGGCGGGGAATACCGAAGGTCTGCCCAACCGCGAGGCGGCGCTGGAAGAGTTGATGCTGCTCTGGGTGTCGAACCTGAATCCTGCGCTTAAGGATTTCAAGGAGCTGTTCGCCGACGACAAACTGAAGCAGCAGAAGGCGTATGAGAAGGTGACGGCGAGCCTGCCGGAGTACTTTCAGGAGCGTCCCCCGGCGTCGGCGGGCAAGACCCTGTTTGAAGTGCTGCGTGAGCCGGCGCTGGCTTCGCCGGACTCGATTACCGGGCAGCTCGATTACATCCGCGAACATTGGGTGGAGTATCTGGGTGAGGACCTGAAGCAGGTGCTGCTGGCAATCGATGTGGTCCGCGAAGAGGACCTGGCTATCTGGATGCGGTTTCATCCGGCGCCCCCGGGAAGGTTTGAAGAGCAGCCAGGGTGGGAAGCGCATGGGTTTGTGGGCGATGAGTATGTCGGCTTTGACGACGACTACGTTGTCGGGCCGGATGGCGTGCGCAGGCCGCGTCTCTATTCGTCCGAGTATCAGGCGCCGTTGAACGAGTACGAGCGGTTCAGCGCGGACTATGCGTGGATGCCGACCGTCGTGATGATGGCCAAGAGCACCTATGTGTGGCTGGAGCAGCTTTCGCAGAAGTATCTGCGTCACATTCATCGCCTCGACCAGATTCCCGACGAAGAGCTGGAACTGCTGTCGAAGCGCGGCATGACGGCGCTGTGGCTGATCGGCCTCTGGGAGCGTAGTGTGGCCTCACAGACGATCAAGCGGCTGCGAGGCAACCCCGATGCGGTGGCGTCGGCGTACTCGCTGAAGGAGTATGAAATTGCCGCCGACCTTGGTGGCAATGCGGCGTACGAGGCGCTGCGCGACCGCGCGGCGCAGCATGGGATCCGGCTGGCCAGCGATATGGTGCCGAACCACATGGGCATCGATTCCAACTGGGTCATCGAGCATCCGGAGTGGTTTATTTCGCGCGGCGAAAGCCCGTTTCCGTCGTACAGCTTCAATGGCCCCGACCTGGCGAACGACAGCCGCGTCGAGATCAAGCTGGAGGACCACTACTACGACCAGACCGATGCGGCCGTAGCGTTCCAGGTGCGCAATCATCGCGATGGCACCACGCGATATATCTATCACGGTAACGACGGCACAACGTTTGCGTGGAACGACACGGCGCAACTCGACTACTCGAAGGCCGACGTGCGCGAGCACGTGACGCAGGTGATCCTGCATGTGGCGCGCTTGTTTCCGATCATTCGTTTCGACGCGGCGATGGTGCTCGCGAAACGGCACGTGCAGCGGCTGTGGTTTCCGCTGCCGGGTGTGGGCGGTTCGATTCCTTCGCGCGCGGAAAATGCGATGTCGCAGGAAGAGTTCGACGCGCTGATGCCGAACGAGTTCTGGCGCGAGGTGGTGGACCGCGTCGCGGTCGAGGTGCCGGGTACGCTGCTGCTGGCGGAGGCGTTCTGGCTGCTGGAAAGCTACTTCGTGCGCACGCTGGGAATGCATCGCGTCTATAACAGCGCGTTTATGAACATGCTGCGCGACGAGGAAAATGCGAAGTACCGGTCGTACCTGAAGAAGACGGTGGAGTTCGATCCGGACATCTTGAAGCGGTACGTGAACTTCATGAGCAATCCGGATGAGCGGACGGCGGCTGATCAGTTCGGCGGCGGCGACAAGTACTTCGGCACATGCACGCTGCTCGCGACCCTGCCGGGGCTGCCGATGTTTGCGCACGGGCAGATCGAGGGTTTCA
>Ga0070679_100002708_pt1 | contig 16130 bp, 16 predicted proteins | sample KBSC63BmetaG_FD_65652 | JGI IMG/M metagenome (GOLD analysis project Ga0070679, IMG submission 65652) | Corn rhizosphere microbial communities from Kellogg Biological Station, Michigan, USA - KBS C6-3B metaG | ecosystem: Host-associated > Plants > Roots > Rhizosphere | place: USA: Michigan... | reverse complement strand
CATCCGTTCCACGTCCACGGCGCGGGCCGCTTCGTCGTGCTCGCCCACGATGGCGTTCCAGAGGAGAACTACGTGTGGAAGGACACGGTGCTGCTGCGCACGGGCGAGACGGTGGACATTCTGCTCGACGTCACGAACCCGGGACGCTGGATGGCGCACTGCCACATCGCGGAGCACCACGAGAGCGGGATGATGTTCAGCTTCGACGTTCTGCCGGCAGATCCCGACGGGAGCTGACCGAGAGCCGCGACTCGAGGGTCCCGAGCACACCCCGGCACGGGTTGGAATCACGCGCTCCGCTGTAGAACTACGGACTACGATCATCGTGTTGTCAAACAGGAGGTAGTCGCATGTCCAGCCGTATTCCCCGGCTCCTGCTCGTCGCCACCGCCCTCACCGCGCTCACCGCGCTCGTGGGCGGGCTGGCCGGGGCGTCGGCGGCCACCGGGAAGAATCCGAAGATCGCCAAAGAGGTACCGGCGGCGATCCGTGACAAGGGGACACTGACGGTTGCCTCGGATGCGACCTACGCGCCGATGGAGTTCGTCGGCAAGAACGCCAAGACGGTGGTCGGGGTCGACGCCGACTTGGCGAAAGCGCTCGGGCAGGTGCTCGGCCTGAAGCTGAACGTCGTGAACGCGACTTTCGCCACTATCATCCCCGGTCTCCAGTCGGGCAAGTACGACCTCGGCATGTCTTCGTTCACCGCCACCAGGAAGCGCCAGAAGGTCGTCGATTTCGTCACGTACTTCTCCGCGGGGACGTCCTTTTACGTGAAGGCCTCGGGCGGCCCCGCAATCCACGGGCTCGCGGACCTCTGCGGCCGCACCGTCGCCGTCGAGAACGGGACGACCCAGCTGGACGACGCGACCGCGCAGAACGCGAAGTGCAAGAAAGGCGGCAAGTCGTCCGTGAAGATCTCCGCATTCCCCGACCAGAACGCCGCGAACCTCGCGCTCGCGAGCGGCCGCGCAGACGTCGGGATGGCGGACTCCCCGGTCGCGGCGTATATCGTCGAACAGTCTCACGGACAGTTCAAGCTCTCGGGAAAGTCGTACGGCACAGCGCCCTACGGAATCGCGCTTCCGAAGGGCAACGGGATGACGAAGCCCGTGCTGCACGCTGTTCAGGCGCTGATGAAGAACGGCACGTACACGGCGATCCTGAAGAAGTGGGGCGTGCAGGGCGGCGCGATCTCGAACCCCAAGATCAACGGCGCCATCAGCTGACATGACGTCGGACGGGGGCGCCCAGGCGGTCCCCTCCGACCAGATCCGGGCGATACCGGTCCGCCATCCAGGCCGCTGGGTGGCCGGCCTCGTCGTCCTGTACCTCGCCGTCGCGGTCGTCGGCTCCGTCGTGCAGAACGAGCGCTTCCAGTGGTCGGTGATCGGCGACTACTTCGCCTCACCGCAGATCCTCGACGGCCTGGTGGTCACGCTCGAGCTGACCGTGACCTCGATGGCGATCGGGATCGTGCTCGGCGTCCTGCTCGCGGTCATGCGTCTTTCGCTCAACCCGCTCGTATCAAGCGCGAGCTGGCTCTACATCTGGTTCTTCCGCGGCACGCCGGTGCTGGTGCAGATCCTCTTCTGGTTCAACGTGGCCGCGCTCTATCCGAGCTTCTCGATCGGGATCCCGTTCGGGCCGCAGTTCGCGGAGGTCGACCTGACCACGCTGATCACACCGTTCGTCGCGGGCATGCTCGCGCTCGGGCTGAACGAGGGCGCTTACATGGCGGAGATCGTGCGCGCCGGGATCATCTCCGTGGACGAGGGGCAGACCGAAGCTGCCCAGAGCCTCGGGATGGGCCGCCTGCTGACCATGCGCCGCATCGTCCTCCCGCAGGCGATGCGGGTGATCATCCCGCCCACCGGCAACGAGACGATCTCGATGCTGAAGACGACCTCGCTGGTGAGCGCGATCGCGGTCACGGACCTGCTCTACACGACCCAGATCATCTACGCGCGCACCTACCAGACGATCCCCCTCTTGATCGTGGCGAGCATCTGGTATCTGATCGTGACGACCGTCCTCTCGATCGGGCAGTACTACCTCGAGCGCCATTTCGGACGCGGGGTCTCGCGGCAGCGGCGCGAGACGCTGCTCCAGCGGTGGCTGCGTAATGTCCGCTCGCTTCGGAGCCCGAGCGAGGGGTGACGCCGATGGTGAGGGCCGAGTCGGTGCACAAGCGCTTCGGGCGGCTCGAGGTGCTGAAGGGCGTCTCTCTCCAAGTCGATCCCGGGCAGGTGATGTGCATCCTCGGCCCCTCCGGCTCCGGAAAGACGACCTTCATCCGCTGCATCAACCACCTGGAGAAGATCGACGCCGGCCGGCTCTGGGTCGACGGCGAGCTGGTGGGCTACCGGCAGGCCGGAGACAAGCTCTATGAGCTGCCCGAGCGCGAGGTGACGCGCAAACGGGCGGAGATCGGCATGGTCTTCCAGCGCTTCAACCTCTTCGGTCACCTGACGGCCCTCGAGAACGTCGTCGAGGCGCCGATCCGCGTGAAGAAGCTACGGCGAGACGAGGCCGTGCACAGTGGCAAAGAGCTGCTCGACTGGGTCGGGCTCTCGGACAAGCTCGGTGCGTATCCGTCGACGCTGTCCGGCGGGCAGCAGCAGCGCGTCGCCATCGCGCGGGCGCTCGCGATGGGGCCGAAGCTGATGCTCTTCGACGAGCCGACGTCGGCGCTCGACCCGGAACTCGTCGGCGACGTGCTCGACGCGATGCGCCAGCTCGCAGCCGAGGGGATGACGATGGTCGTCGTCACGCACGAGATCGGCTTCGCGCGCGAGGTGGGCGACATCGCAGTGTTCATGGACGACGGCGTCGTCGTCGAAAGCGGCGATCCTCGCGAGGTGCTCGTGAGCCCGCGGCACGAGCGGACGCGATCGTTTCTCTCGAAGGTGCTCTGAGCCCGGATCCGTCGATCTACCCGACGAGGCGCTCATCCGGGCTGGCCAGGCCGCTCCCCCGCCGGTGTCTCCGCGAAGGTTCAGGTCACGCGGGGTTGGCCGACCCCGACCGACGGGCTTCGCCGCCGATGCCGACCCGCCGGCTCGCGGCTAGCCTCCCGCGAATGGCCGGGCTCGAGGAGCTGTTCGAGCGCAATCGCGCGTGGGCGAGCGCGATGGTCGCGCGCGACCCCGCGTTCTTCTCGGAGCTCGCGAGGCGTCAGACGCCGGCCTACCTGTGGATCGGCTGCTCCGACAGCCGCGTTCCCGCGAACCAGATCCTCGACCTCCGTCCGGGCGAGGTGTTCGTCCATCGGAACGTGGCGAACGTGGTCGTCCACACCGATCTCAACTGCCTCTCCGTCCTCCAGTACGCCGTCGACGTGCTTCGAGTCCGTCACGTGATCGTCTGCGGTCACTACGGCTGCGGCGGCGTCGCAGCCGCGCTCGCCGGGGGTCGACACGGGTTGGTGGACAACTGGCTCCGGCACGTGGCGGACGTCGCAGAGACGCATGACGCGGAGCTTGCGGCGCTCGGCGACGAGGAGCGGCTCGCGCGTCTGTGCGAGCTGAACGTCGTCGAGCAGGTGGCGAACGTCTGCGGGACGACGATCGTCGGCGACGCATGGGCTCGCGGTGACGACCTCACCGTGCACGGCCTCGTCTACGACCTCGAGGACGGGCTCCTCCGCGACCTGGCCGTCAGTCGATCGAGAGGAGTCGCCGATGAGCGCTGAGCGAGTCGTCGTGGTCCGCCCCGGGGAAGGGCACCGTGTCGGAAACGTCGAGTTCCTCGCCCGAAGCGCCGACACCCCGCGGTTCAACCTCGCGATCATCACGATCCAGCCGCACAGGCATGGCCCGCCCGCGCACGTGCACACGGCGGAGGACGACGGCTTCCTCATGGTCGAGGGCGAGCTCGTCTTCACGGCGGACGGCGAGGAGGTCGTCGCTGGCCCCGGGACGTTCGTGCTCGCGCCACCGGGGGTCGAGCACACCTTCGAGAACCGCGGCGACGCGATTGCGCGGTTCATCAACGTCCACGCACCCGCGGGCTTCGACATCCGGCTCGAAGAGGACTGAGCCCGCGGCGCAAAGGGGCAGACTCGCCCCATGGCCGACCTCGACAACCCCGCCGTCGCCGAGCGCCTCGATGCGTTCGCCGGGCTGCTCGACCTCGCCGGCGCATCCGGGTACAGCGCGCGGGCGTATCGGCGGGCCGCCGAGACGATCCGTGCGACGCCCGCGCCGATCCTCGACCTCGCGAGGCAAGGTCGGGCGCAGGAGCTCCGCGGGATCGGGCCGGGGATCGCCGCGCGCCTCGAGGAGCTCGCGCGGACGGGGACGATCGCCGAGCTCGACGAGCTACGGGAGGAGGTGCGTCCGGAGCTCGTCGGGTTCGGCAGGATGCTCGGGCTCACCCCGAAGCGCACCGTCGAGATCGCGAAGGCGCTCGGGATCGCGACGGTCGAGGAGTTCCGCCAGGCCGCGCGCGAAGGACGGCTGCGGACCGCACCCGGCGTCGGGCCGGCCACCGAGGCGAAGATCCTGGATCGGCTGAGCGCACGGTTGGATCGCCCCGCACGTGGACTCACGCTCAACCGCTCACGGCCGCTTGTCGAGGGGATCGCCGCGGCGCTCGGCGGAGAGGTGGCGGGCGACCCGAGGCGCTGGGCCGACACGTCGTTCGACCTGGCAATTGTCGTGCCTACACGCGATCCGGAACCCGTCGTCTCCGCCTTCGAAGGCTTGCCGCAGATCGTCTCCCTTGTCGAGCGCAAGGACCGCGGTGCGACCGGTGTGACCGTCGAGGGGGTTCCCGTCGTGCTGTCCCTGCCGCCGCCCGAGCGGTTCGGCACGGAGCTCCTCCGGCAAACGGGGTCGCGCGCCTACGTCGACGCGCTCGGAGCGCTCCCCGAGGCAGCCGACGAGCAGGGCGTCTACGGGGCGCTCGGCGTGCCCTGGTGCCCACCCGAGCTTCGCGAAGGACCGTTTCGCGGCACGCCGCCCACCCTCCTCGAGGTGGACGACGTCCGCGGCGACCTCCACAGCCACACGACGTGGTCCGACGGCCGAGCGTCCGTCTACGAGATGGCTCTCGCCGCTCGCGACCGCGGTTACGAGTACCTCGCGATCTGCGACCACACGGAGAACGTCCGGGTCGTTCCCGGGTTGAATGCGGACGCAGTGCGCCGCCAGGGCGAGGAGATCGCGGCCGCGAACGACGAGCTCGCGCCGTTCCGCGTCCTGCGCGGGATCGAGGTCGACATCCGCCGCGACGGCAGCCTCGACCTTCCCGACGAGGTCCTCTCGGAGCTCGACTGGGTCCAGCTCAGCCTCCACGCTGGTCAGCGCGACGAGCGGAAGGCGCTGACGGCAAAGGTGCTGGAGGCGATGCGCCATCCCGCCGTGAGGTGCCTGAGCCACCCGAAGGGCCGGATCATCAACCACCGTCCGCCGAACGCGCTCGATCTCGAGGAGGTCCTCGCCGTCGCGCTCGAGACCGGCGTCGCGCTCGAGGTCAACGGCCTCCCCGACCGCCTCGATCTCTCGGGCGAGAACGCGCGGCTCGCGGTCGAGGCCGACGTCCCGCTCGTCGTCTCGACGGATGCGCACTCGGTGCGCGGCCTCGGCAACATGGCGCTGGCCGTGGCGACCGCGAGACGCGGCTGGGCAACCGCGGCGAACGTCCTCAACACCCGGCCGCTCGCCGAGGTGCTCGCGCATCGCCGCTGAGACTCTGCGTCGGCCGGGCGCTCGGCGGCGTCTTACGGCCGGAACCGACGCACGTCGGTGCCGCGCCAGCTCGGCACCCACGCTTCGCCGCGGATCTCCGTCACGACGAACGGCCCCGCGCCTGTCATCACGCTTCCGACCCGCGAGCTGCTCGAGCCCGTGCCGGACCACGTCCGGCTCGCCGAGCGCCCCGCTCAGCTGCTCGTCGATCCGACGGAGTGCGGGCCAGCCACGACGCCACTCGGCGTCGCCCGCCTGGGTCAGGGCGACGAGCACCGAGCGCCCGTCGACCGGATTCGGCACGCGCGCGGCATGCCCCCGGCCTTCGAGTCGCCTGACGGCATCCGATGCGGTCGTGAGGGGCATCCCGAGCTCACCTGCCACCTCGGTCAGCCGCGCGGGGCCTCGCGCGCCGACGAGGCTGAGCAGCGCGTAGTCGGACGCGGCGACGCCGTCGGCCGCGAGCTCGCGCTCGACGAGCTGACCCATCCGCTGGTGAGCGGCGACCACGAGGAGCAGGAGCGAGAGCCGGCGCTCGGGCGGGGCGTCCGTTCCTGTCGCCTCCACGGCCGCACCCTCGCACCCACTGCGAGGGGTTGCGGAGAGCGTCGCCGTCGTAGAGGATCGAGGCTGGACAAACGGCAATGGGAACCGTCTCCGACATCCTCGGCGCGAAGGGGCACGAGGTCCTCCGGATCGACGGAGCGGCCACGGTCCTGGACGCGGTGAAGGCGATGGTCGGAGGCAACGTCGGCGCGCTGATCGTGACCGAGGGCGGCGAGATCGCCGGGATCGTCACCGAGCGGGACTACCTCCGCCGTGTGACCGTCGAGGGTCGCGACGAGCGGACCACCCCCGTCCGCGAGATCATGAGCGCGCCGTTCGTCTACGTGGGGCCGGACGCGACCATCGACGAGTGCATGGCGATCATGACCGAGCGTCGGTTCCGCCACCTGCCCGTGCTGACCGCGGAGCGCGCGCTCGTCGGGATCGTCTCGATCGGCGACGTCGTGAAGTATCAGTCGCAGGAGCAGGGAGTCCAGATCAAGTTCCTCACCGAGTACATCTCGGGCTAGCTCCGGTGCGAAACGGGTAGCGTGTCGGCCATGGGGAGACACGTCGCCGTCCTCGTGCTGATCCTCGGAGCTCTCGGCCTCGTCGGCGCCGGGTGTGGCGGTGGCGGCGACTCCTCCTCCCCGGCGACCACCGCCGACACGACCACCGCCGAGACGACCACTGGCGCGACCACCGGCGGCGGTGAGACGACGACGGGAGGCTCCGCGACCGGGGACGCCGCGAACGGCAAGGCCGTGTTCGCGAGCGCGGGCTGCGGTGGGTGCCATACATACTCGAAGGCCGGGTCGAGCGGCTCCATCGGCCCCAATCTCGACGACCTCGCACCCTCGTTCGACGCGGTCGTTACCCAGGTGACGAACGGCGGCGGCCCGATGCCTTCCTTCAAGGGACAGCTCTCCGAGCAGGAGATTCGGGACGTTGCGGCGTTCGTCTCGGGCTCGTCCTCCTAGATGGTTGATCGGAAATCGGCGTGACGTCCGGGGGCGTCTGGGGGCGCCATCCGGTTCGCGCTGATTTCCGATCAACCATCTAGCGCTCTAACGACGGAACCGAGGCACGGCGGTGGCAGCGGCCACGATGCCTATGCTGCTTGGTTCTGTCCGAGACGACCCCCATTCCCGAGACGCTGCCTGCGGCACGCCTCGAGCTGCTCTGGCAGGACGACGCGACCGCCTTCGCGGTGCTGCGCGACACGGCCGGCGACCTCTCGTCGCCACCGCTCGCGACCGGCATCGCCTCCGTCGCCGACATCGCCCGGGCAGGGCACGGCGTCGCCTGCCGCAGGCTCTCCCTGACAGAGCTCCTCGACCTCGACACCGGCGAGCTCGATCTGGGCGACACGACGCAGGCCGTGCTCGCGGTCGTCGACCGCGCGCGCCGATCGGTCGTCGAGGGCCTGGTCCACCCCCACCTCGAGCCGAGCGACGGACGTTGGCACGCGCTCTGGGGGGCAACGCTCGACGAGGTGGTGGCAGACGAGCTCGACGGCATCGCAGCCGCGGCGCCGGCGGTGTGCGCGGATCCCTTCGACGGCGACGCCGACGGCTTCGTCCACGACCTCTACGCGTGCGCGGTCGACGAGCTCGCACGACGGGCGATCCGCGGGCGGGATCTCCGTCCACCCGCCGGCGTCCGCGAGCCGGGCGCCGCCGAGCGCCTGCTCGCCGGCCTCCTGTCCGACGAGCCCGCGCTCCCGTCGCACAGCGGCTACGCAGCGCTCGAGCGGAGGCTCAGCGCGTGGGTCGACGGCGGACTGGCCCATCGCTCGCGCGCGCCCTGGAACGTCGGTTTGCGCCTGTCGGAAGGCGAGAGAGGACGGGTCGGCGTCGCGCTCTGGCTCGAGGCCGCGGACGACCCGACGCTCGCGCTCCCGGCCACCCTCCTGCGCGACGGCGACGAGGGGGTCTTCGAGTTTCTCCGCCAGGGCGACCCTCGCGGCGCCGTGGCTCGCCGCGTCGCGTCGATCCGACCCGTTCTCGACGAGGCCGGGCTGCCGCGGCTCGATGCCGACGACCCCGAAGCCGTGCTCGACGACGACCAGGTCCGCTCGCTCCTGCGTGACGCGATGCCCAGGCTCGAGGAGCTCGGCGTACCCGTCCTGCTTCCGCGCGAATGGGTCTCGAGCCCGAGCCGTGTGCGGGTGAACCTCGTCGCGACGGCCCCAGGCCGCTCGAGCGGGTTGCTCTCACACGACGCCCTTGCCCGTTTCGACTGGAAGATCGCGATCGGAGACGTCGAGCTGACCGAGGAGGAGCTCACCGAGCTCGCTGCAGCGAAAGAGCCGCTCGTGCGGCTGCGTGGCCGTTGGCACGCGCTCCGTGCAGGCGAGGTCGAGCGAGCGCTCCACTTCCTCGACACCCGCGCGCGCGACGCCTCCGTGATCGACCTTGCCCGCGCGTTGTCGGGCGTCGAGACCGACGAGGCGGGGCTCGAGCTCGGCCGGGTCACGCTCGACGACGCGCTCGCCGAGCTCGTCGACGGCGACCGGCGCCGCTTCGAGCCGCGGCCGACTCCGACAGGCATGCGCCACGAGCTCTTTCCGTTCCAGGAGCGTGGCCACGGGTGGCTTCGGCTGCTGGGCGACCTCGGCGCGGGTGGGATCCTCGCTGACGAGATGGGGCTTGGGAAGACCGTGCAAGCGATCGCGACGCTCGTCTCCGAGCGCGAAGACGGCGTCGCAACGGGCCCGGCGCTCGTGGTCGCACCGATGAGCGTCACGCGCCAGTGGGCGCGCGAGCTCGAGCGGTTCGCGCCCGGCCTGGACGTCCACGTCCACCACGGCCCCGACCGGCTCGCCGGCGCCGCTTTGCTCGCGCGAGCGGAGGCGAGCGACGTCGTGATCAGCTCGTACGACGTCGTGGCGCGCGATCTCGAGACCGTCGAGCGGGTCGCCTGGGACCGGCTGATCCTCGACGAGGCGCAGGACGCGAAGAACCCCGCGACGAAGCGGCACCGCGCGCTTCGGCGGATCCCGCGGCGGCGGGCGCTCGCGATGACCGGGACGCCGATCGAGAACTCGCTCGGCGAGCTCTGGGCGATCATGGACCTCGTCAACCCGGGGCTGCTCGGCTCGCGCCAGGCCTTCGAGCGGACGTTCGCGCGGCCGATCGAGGCGGCCCGCGACGCCCGCGCGCTCGAGCGGTTGCGAAGCCTCGTCGGCCCGTTCCTCCTCCGTCGCGCCAAGGATGCGCCGGAGGTGGAGCTGGAGCTGCCGCCGATCACGATCGCAAAGCAGTCCTGCCTCCTCACCGTCGAGCAGGCGAGCCTCTACCGTGCGACGGTCGATCGCTGGATGCCCCGGATCGAGGAGCACGAGCGGCGCTTCGACCGGCGGGGCGCGGTGCTCGCGATGCTCGGGCAGCTCAAGCAGGTGTGCAACCACCCCGAGCTCGTCCTTCCGTCGGGGCGGCCGCTCGAAGGTCGGTCGGGAAAGCTCGAACGGCTCGTCGAGCTGCTCCGGGCGGTCCCCGAGAACGACCGCTCGCTCGTCTTCACCCAGTACCCCGGGTTCGGCCGTCTCGCACCCCACCTCTCGGAGCGGCTCGGCGTCGAGGTCGGCTTCTTCCACGGAGGGCTGACGGCACGTGCGCGGGACGACCTCGTCGGCCGGTTCGAGACGGGGAACGGCCCCGCGCTCCTCGTGGTCTCGCTCCGCGCGGGCGGTCGCGGGCTGAACCTGCCCGCCGCGAACCACGTCTTCCACTTCGACCGCTGGTGGAACCCTGCGGTCGAGCAGCAGGCCACCGACCGCGTGCACCGTCTCGGACAGCGCAAGCACGTCTACGTGACGAGCCTCGTGTGCACCGCGACGGTCGAGGAGCGAATCGACCAGCTCCTCGACGCGAAGCGGGAGCTTGCCGACCAGGTGATCGCGGGACGCGCCGACGACTGGCTGTCGGAGCTCGATCTCGACACGTTGCGCGCGGCGGTCGCGCTCACGCCCGAGGCGATCGAGGAGGCAGCATGACGACGCGCCTGCTCGAGGACGGCGAGGCGCTCCGTGTGCTCGGGCTGGACGAGCGGATCGGCGCAGGGCCGTGGGCGCGGTGGCTCGCAAGCGCCGCGGTGCCCGACGAGAGCACGCATCGCGCCGAGCGCGGGCGCCGGCTCGCGCGGGCGGGCGCGGTCGGCGACGTCCGCGTCTCGGAGGGCTCGATCACGGCGCGCGTCATCGGCTCGACGGGAAACGAGTACGACGTGTCGCTCGTCGCCGAGCCGGTCTCGGCCGCGGCGTGGGAAGCAGCCGCCCGCGCGATCCGCGGGCGGTCCTCGCTCGAGGCGTCGGCCGGCGGCGAGACGCAGTCGGTGCAGCTCGGGCACCTGCTCGAGACGCGCTTCCAGGCGCGCCTCGCTCCGTCGGCTCGCGAGCTTCGACGGTCGTGCACGTGCCCCGACGACGAGCCGCTCGGCGCGTGCAAGCACGTCGCGGCGCTGGCGTTCGCGGTCGCCGACGCGATCGACCGCGACCCCTCCCTCTTCCTGCTCTGGCGCGGCTGCCGGGCGGTCGACCCGACACCGACGGACCCGTGGCAGGCGGCGACGCTTCCCGAGCCACGGCCCCTCCGCGCGCTCCCGAACGGGGCGGTGCTGAGACGGCTCGGCCGCAGCGGGATCCGGGTCGGCGGCGTCGATCTCGCGGACGCGCTCGGTCGGGCCTACGACGCGTTCGCCGCGACACGCCCGGGAGGGGCATGATCTCTGCGTGGAGCAGCGGCTCAGCCTGGTGACGCTCGGCGTCCGCGACCTCCCTCGGTCGCGTGGCTTCTACGAGGCGCTGGGCTGGCACACGCGCGCGGCGCCCGACGACGACGTCGTGTTCTTCCAAACGGGATGCATGATCGTCGCGCTCTGGGGCCGAGCAGAGCTTGCGGAGGACAGCGCCGCCGAGGACGCAGGCGGCTGGGGCGGGATCACGCTCGCGCACAACGTCTCGTCGCCGGGCGAGGTCGACGCGGTGATCGAGGAGGCCCGTGCCGCCGGCGCGACGATCGGCCGCGAGCCTGCGACGACCTTCTGGGGCGGCTACTCCGGAGTCTTCCTCGACCCCGACGGCCACCCGTGGGAGATCGCGCACAACCCTCACTGGACCATCGGAGCGGACGGCTCGACCACGCTTGGTCCGATCTAGACGATTAGCCGAGGACGTTGATCGCCCGCGCGCCGACGACGAGGATCGTGACCAGCGAGATCGATGCCTCGAGCCCCATCACGAGCTTCGCCTGGTGCGTGAGCGGCATCGCGTCGGTCGGGCTGAACGCGACGGAGTTCGTCAGCGACAGGTAGAGGTAGTCGACGAGCGCGGGCGCCCAGCCTGGCCGGGCGAGCTCCCGGTTCTCGTCCTGCGGGAACTGGAAGTCGGGATGGGCGCGCGACTCGGCCAGGGCGCGGTCGATCGGCCCGCCGCTGTCCAGCTCCCAGAAGACGAGCCCGTACGTGATCACGTTCGTCACGAGCACGACGACCGCGGACACGAGCAGCTGGGGCCCGCTCGGCGTCCAGTTCGTCAGCGAGGCGACGACGCAGAGGGTCGCCGCGCCCGTGCCGAGGGAGAGCAGGACGAGCAGCGCGATCGCGATCTCGCGCTGCAGACGCTCGAGGCCCACGCGCGAGGGGCCGACGAGGAGTGTCAGAACGAGGAGCGCGGACGGCGCCGCGAGCAGCAGCCAGAGCCACCAGTCGTCACGCCCGAAGAGCTGCCACTCGGCGCGTCGGCTGACGAGCGCGAGCAGCACGTTCGCGACCAGGATCGCGAGCGCGAACGGTGCCGCCTCGTGGCGGACCTCGCGTCGGACGCGTGGAAGGTGGTCGTCCCCCACGGCCGAGTGTTCGGCGTTGGGCCCCCGATACCTATGGCCGGCGCGCCGCGCACGCGCCCGCATACGATCGTCCGATGGAGCAGCGCGCCCTGGGCAGGAGCGGTGTCGCCGTCTCGCGCGTCGTGCTCGGCTGCGGGAACTTCGGCGGGATCGGCTCGAAGCCGTCGCTCTTCGGACAGGGAACGAGCCGCGACGAGGCGTTCAGGCTGCTCGACGCCGCTTGGGAGATGGGAATCACGACGCTCGACACGGCCGACGCGTACGGCGGGGGCCGGAGCGAGTCGTTCATCGGCGACTGGCTCCGCACGAAGGGCAAGGACGTCCGTGACCGCGTCGTGATCGTCACGAAGACCTTCAACCCGATGGACGAGGGCGCCGACCGCGGTCTCTCGAGGCGCCGGATCCGCCGGCAGGTCGGCACGAGCCTCGAGCGCCTGGGTGTCGAGCGGCTCCCTCTCTACATGGCGCACGACTGGGACCCGGACGTCTCGCAGGAGGAAACGCTCGGGGCGTTCGACGAGCTCGTCCGGGAGGGCGTCGTCGGCGCGGTGGGCGCGTCGAACTTCACGGCGGAGCAGGTTGCCGAGGCGCTCGAGCTCTCGGCGCTCGAAGGGCTGACCCGCTACGAATGGGTGCAGAACGCCTTCTCGCTCCTCGAGCAGGGCGACAGCCGGACGATGTTCTCGCTCTGCCACGAGCACGACCTCGGATACGCCCCGTTCGGCCCCCTGGCCGGCGGGTGGCTGACAGGCAAGTACCGGCGCGGCGAGGAGCCGCCCTCCGGGTCGCGGATGACGCTCCGCCCCGAAGGCGGAGAGGGATACCGCAACGACGCGACATTCGACGCGCTCGAGGCGCTCGAACGCGAGGCCGAGGCTCGGGGCGTCTCGATGGCGGCACTCGCGCTCGCCTGGCTTCTTCACGTCCCGGAGCTGACCGCGGTCGTCGTCGGACCGAACGACGTGGCACAGCTCGCACCCGTCCGGGACGCGCTCGCCATCCGCCTCGACGCCGACGAGCAGGCGCGGATCGGAGGGCTGTTCGCATGAGCCTGCTGGTCCTCTCGGAGGCGGACGTCCGCTCACTCCTCGACATGGAGTCGTGCATCCCGGCGATGGAGGACGTCCTTGCCGCCCTCGCGCGTGACGAGCTGACGATGCCGCTTCGCTTCGTCGTCCGGCCGCCCGCAGAGCAGCTGCTCGGCCTGATGCCCGCACACCGCGGCGGGGCGGCCCCGCTGTTCTCGCTGAAGGAGGTCGTGATCGCCCCGGGCAACAGCGTGCGTGGCCTCGATCCGCACCAGGGCGCGGTGCTTCTCCACGACGGCGTGACCGGCGTCCTCGAGGCCGTTGCCAACGCCTCCGCGATCACCGAGATCCGCACCGCGGCCGTCTCGGCCGTTGCGACGAAGCTCCTCGCGCGGCGCGGCGCACGTCGCGTCGCGATCCTCGGCGCCGGCGTCCAGGCTCGCTCTCATGCGATCGCGATGCGCGCCGTCGTCGAGGACGCCGAGCTGCGGATCTGGAGCCGGACCCCCGCCCACGCCGAGGCGCTCGCGCTCGAGTCGCATGCCGTCGTGTGCGATTCGGTCGAGGAGGCGCTCGACGGCGCGGAGGTCGTCTGCACCTGCACGTCGTCCCGCGAGCCCATCGTGCGGCGCGCCTGGATCGCGCCCGGCACGCACGTGAACGCAGTCGGCTCGTCGATCCCGACCGCCCGGGAGCTCGACGCCGACCTGATCGCCGCGGCGGCGCTCTTCGTCGACCGCCGGGAGTCGACGGTCAACGAGTCGGGCGACTACCTGGGCGCCGTCGAGGAGGCCGGCATCGGGCCCGAGCACATCCGAGCCGAGCTGGGCGAGCTGCTGATCGGCGCGGGCGCCGGCCGCCGGGACGACGACGAGGTCACGATCTTCAAGTCGCTCGGGCTCGCCGTCGAGGATCTCGCCGCGGCCGCGCTCTGCGTCGAGCGGGCGCGCGAGCGCGGTGTCGGCGCGGAGGTCGAGTTCTGAGCCGGGCGGGGACGGCGGCGATCACGCTCGAGGCGGTCGAGCGCGCGCGGGCGATCACGACCGACGTCGTCCGCGAAAGCCCGCTCGTGCGGCTCGACGTCGACGCGCCCTGCGAGCTCTGGCTCAAGCTCGAGTCCCTGCAGCCGATCGGGTCGTTCAAGCTGCGCGGCGCGACGAGCGCGATCCGACAGGCCGGTCGCGACGAGTGGCGCACGGGCGTCTGGACGACCAGCGCGGGGAACATGGCACAGGGCGTCTGCTGGGTCGCGCGGGAGCTCGGCGTCCCGGCGACCGTCGTCGCCCCCGACCACGCACCGCGGGCCAAGCTCGACGCGATCGCCCGGCTCGGCGGCGAGGTGATCGCGGTCTCGTTCGACACGTGGTGGGAGACGATGGAGCGCGGCTCGTATCCGGGGCTCGACGGGCTGTTCGTCCACCCCGTGCTCGACGAGCGTGTGATGGCCGGCAACGGCGTGATCGGCCTCGAGCTCGCCGAGCAGCTCGACGGGATCGACGCCGTCCTCGTCCCCTGGGGCGGCGGCGGGCTCACCTGCGGCATCGCGAGCGCGCTCGCGGCCGTCGCGCCCGCGACGCGGGTGATCGCCTGCGAGCCCGCGACCGGAGCTCCGCTGACGGCGTCGCTCGCAACAGGCGAGGCGACCCAGGTCGAGTACACGGCGTCGTTCGTCGACGGCGCCGGGTCGAAGGCGCTGTTGCCGGCCATGTGGGAACGGGCGCGCACGCTGGTCGACAGCGCGGTCGCGCTCCCGCTCGCCGACGTTGCCGAGGCCGTTCGCATCCTCGCGACACGTGGGCACGTCGTGGCCGAGGGCGCAGGCGCGCTCTCGCTGGCGGCCGCGCTGGCCGGCCACGCGGGCGAGGGGCGTGTGGTGTGCATCGTCTCGGGCGGGAACATCGACCCGGACCGACTTGCCGCGATCCTCGCCGGCGAAGTGCCGCAGCTCTAGTCGCGGCGCGTGTCGCGCGGGCGGGTCTCGACGTCGGCGTCCCAGCGGTCGTACGGCGTCGAGAGCGGCAACGCGAACCACACGAGGCCGAACGCGGCGCCCGCCGCGATGGCGACCACGATCGCCCAGTCCGTCGACACGACCGTGTCGATCACGAGGAACGTCGTCGCCGTCATCGCGATCGCGAGGCACACCATGCCGCCGACCGCGCCGAAGTGGGAGAAGTGCAGCATCCGCTCCTTGCTTCGCTCGCGCCAGCGAAGGCGGTGGTACGCGGTCGGCAGCATCAGCGCCAGGACGGCGAGCATCGTCGCGAGGAACGCGACGACGTAGGCGTCGCGCTGGATGCTCGTCGTGCGCTCCCAGCGGGCGCTGAACGGGACGATCAGGAGGAAGCCGAAGAGAACGCTCGCGCCAGACAGCGCGACGCGAGCCTCGTTGAGCAGCTCGATGAGCTCCTGGTCCTCCTTCTCCCGGAGCGTGGCCTCGTCCACGACAAGACCGTACTCACGCGCTCAGCAACCGCGGCGGACGGTCTCCGAGACGCCGAGCTTGATCCACTCGAGCGGCACGGCGATCGCGTTCCGCCACCACGGCTCGTCGACGCCGTGCTCCGTGATCTTCGCGTTGACGCAGCGCTCGAAGATCGTGCTGGCCCGGAAGAGGTTGTACCGCGAGGTGACGAGGATCAGCGAGTCCCAGTTCCGCTGGTCGACGAGCTCGCTCACCGCCTGCGCTTCGCCCTCGGTGGAGGCCGGGCCGGCGTGGATGCAGACGACGCCCTTCGGGGGCTTGCGGCACAGCGCCGCCCGCTGCTGGTCGTGGCCGCTCTGGTCGGCCGAGACGACGAGCGTCGGCGCGAGGCCGCCGTTGAAGAGCGCCTCCGCTGCGGGGAGGCGGTTGGGAGAGCCGGCGAGCACGACGATCGCGTCGGCGCTCGGCGGAAGCGGGTCGTCGTCCCGCTCGAGGAACGCCGGGACGCCGATGAGGTACGCCAGGCCGAGCGCGACCGCGACGATGATCACCAACCGGCGCACGCGGGGAAGACTGACACCCGCGTCGGTCG
>Ga0070679_100002706_pt1 | contig 16137 bp, 11 predicted proteins | sample KBSC63BmetaG_FD_65652 | JGI IMG/M metagenome (GOLD analysis project Ga0070679, IMG submission 65652) | Corn rhizosphere microbial communities from Kellogg Biological Station, Michigan, USA - KBS C6-3B metaG | ecosystem: Host-associated > Plants > Roots > Rhizosphere | place: USA: Michigan... | reverse complement strand
TTCGTCGACGGCGTCGCGGCGGTCGCGGGCCGCTCCTGACGACCCGCTTCGGCGCAGACGCCACACCGTCGATCGTCGCCCGCCACGCGGTGGCGCGCTGCGCGCGCTTCGCCGTGACATTCGCCCGACCGCGCGTTCCGGCGCCGCGCCGTTCCGGCCGATACTTCGCGACTGTCGCCGCGGCCGAACGCGCGGCGCTTGCTTCGTCGACACGCTGCCATGAGTTCGAGCGACCCTTCCGTCCACGCCGCACTCGCTTCCGCGCAGGATCGGATCCGAGCGACCGCCGACGGCGCGGTGGTCGAGGTCGCCAACAACCTGCTCGTGCTCATGAAGTCGGCGGCGACGTATCGCGAGCGCGGCCAGCTCGCCTTCGCGCAGATCCACATCCTCGAGAATCGAGAGCTGCTGATCTCGTCGTTCGCGAGCGAGCTGCGCGACCGGGTCGCTGCCGACGTGGCGACCCAGGGGGGCAGCCGCTCGCAGGCGCAGACGACCGACTGGCAGTCGATCAGCCTGGTCGACGAGGGCCAGATCGAAGAGAAGATCTCGTTCGAGCGGATCGGCCAGCTCATCGCGCACCGCGGTGAAGCCGAGCTGCGCGAGCTCGACGCGTACATGAGCAGCATGTTGCGCCACGGCTGGGCCGACCCGGCCAGGAACCCGCTGCGCGGCTCGGTGCTCGGCTCGGCGCTGCACAAGGCGATCGAGAGGATCACCGAGGAGGCCGACACGCAGAAGATCTTCGGCCGCGAGCTCGGCCAGGCGGTGGCCAACGCGATGCCCGCGTGCTACCTGGCGATCGTCGCCGACCTGCAGAAGCGCGGCGTCAAGAAGACCGACCTCGCGATGCGACCGGCCGACGAATTCTCGGCGCGCCCGGTGTCGCGGGCAGTGCCCGGGTTCGAAGAAGCACGCAAGGCGTGGGAGGAGTCGTGGATCGGGCGCACCCCCAACGAGCAGCCGCCCTTGCGCAGCTGGGAAGCGTCGATCCTCGGCCGCTTCGCAGACGTCGAGCCGTTGCCGAGCGATGCCGACGTCGAGACGTCCGCGGCCTTGCTCGACCGACTGATCCGGGGCGGCCTGCCGGGATCGTCGATGCCGCTCGGCGGCAGCCGCACCCCGCCGTCGGCCGCGGCCGACGTCGAGCTGATGAATCTGCTGCGGCGCCTGAACGGCGGCGGCAGCTACATGGGCGAGTTCGACGCTCTGCCGCGCGACACGGGCTACGGCTCGTACACGGGCGAAGCGCCGAGCGAGTTCTCGACCACGGTGCCTGGCGTTCCGCTCGGCGTCGCCTACGAGCAGCCGCCTTCGAACGGCCTCACCGGGCTGATGGCGGCGAACCTGATCCGTGCCCATCGCGCCGAGCTGATGCAGGCGACGCGCGGCAAGCTCGATCATCTCGTCATCGAGGTGGTCAGCAGCCTCTTCGACCAGATCCTCTCCGACGCCCGGGTCCCGCCCGAGATGGCGCGCCAGCTCGCGCGCCTGCAGCTGCCGGTGCTGCGGGCGGCGCTCACCGACCAGAGCTTCTTCTCGTCGCGACGGCATCCGGTGCGCCGCTTCATCAACCGTGTCGCGTCGCTCGCGTGCGCGTTCGACAGCTACGCCAGCGGCCCCGCCAAGGAGCTGCTCGAGCGGACGAAGAAGCTCGTCGACGAGATCGTCGACGGCGATTTCGACCAGCTCGATCTCTACGACGCCAAGCTGCTCGAGCTCGAGCGCTTCGTCGCCGACCAGACGCACGCCGAGATCCGTGCCAGCGCAGCGGCGGCGACGCTGCGCAGCAAGGAGCTCGAGTGGCGCGTCCAGCAGCGCTTCAGCGAGCAGCTGCGCACGGCACTCGAGCCGCTGGCGCTGCCGACCTTCCTGCGCGACTTCCTGACCGGCGCTCTGGCGCAGGCGATCGTGATGGCGACCCGCCGCGACGGTGCCGACGCGCACTACGCGCTGCGCCTGCGCAAGTGCGGCGCCGAGCTGGTGGCGAGCGTGCAGCCGAAGCGATCGATGGCCGAGCGCAAGGAGTTCGTCGCCAGGTTGCCTGCGCTGATGGCCGAGCTCACGCAGGCGATGAAGTACGTCGACTGGCCGCCGGCGGCGCAGGACGAGTTCTTCGGCCAGCTCGTGACGCAGCACGCCGGGTCGCTGAAGGGCGCCCCGCGCAGCGACCTCGACCACAACATGATGCTGCGCAACCTCGACGCGGCGTTCCGCACCGCGGTGCCGAGCGCCGACGAGGCGGCGGCTGCCGAGCCGAGCGCGGCGCCGCAGCCGCAAGCATCCACTTCAGCTGTCGTCGAGCAGCACTTCACGCTGGAAGAAGAGCTTGCGATCGGCCTGGTGTCGGAACACGAGGTTGACTGGTCGCGCGCGGTCGCACCGGTGGCGGCGCCGGCATCGAGCGCGGCGACGTCGCCGACGGCGGCAACCGCGCATGCCTTCGCGAGCGAGGCCACCGAATCGCCGGCGAACGGAGCGAGCGCTCCGTTGCCGACGATCGATCTCGACGTCGGCTCGTCGCTTCCGCCGGCGGCCGACCCGATCGAGCTGCCCGAGTCGCCCGAGCTCGCCTCCGGTCCGCAATTGCGCGACCACCTGCAGCTCGGCTTTTCCTACCAGCTCAACCTCAAGAACGAGTGGCAGAAGGTGCGGCTGACCTACATGAGCCCGGCACGCAGCCTGTTCCTCTTCTCGCACGGTGCGAAGGGTCGCGAGACCGTCTCGATGACCGCGCGCACGCTCGGCCGCCTGTGCGCCGCCGGCCGCATGCGCGCGTTCGAGAGCGCCTTCCTGATCGACCGCGCCACCGAGCGCGCACGCCGCCAGCTGCAGGCGCTGAAGGCGCCGTCCGCACGCAGCTTGCACTGAGCCGCGTGCGTGCCGCGCGCGCTCGGCCGCGAGTCGCGCTACCCCGGGGCGAGCGCGCAGTCCGCAGGCGACAATCGCGCCATGGACCGCACGTCGTGGCACCTCTCGGTCGCGCCGATGATGGATTGGACGGACCGCCACTGCCGCTTCTTCCATCGCCTGCTGACCCGGCGCGCCCGCCTCTACACCGAGATGGTCACGACCGGCGCGCTGCTGCACGGCGATGTGCCGCGCCACCTGGACTTCGATCCGTTCGAGCAACCCGTCGCCTTGCAGCTCGGCGGCAGCGAGCCGCACGATCTCGCCACGTGCGCGCGGCTCGGCGAGCGCTGGGGCTACGCGGAGATCAACCTCAACTGCGGCTGCCCGAGCGAGCGCGTGCAACGCGGCGCGTTTGGCGCCTGCCTCATGGCCGAGCCGATGCTCGTCGCCGACTGCGTTCGCGCGATGCGCGACGCGGTCGCGATCCCGGTCACGGTCAAGCACCGGATCGGCATCGACCGCCACGAGAGCTATGCGTTCGTTCGCGACTTCGTGGGCATCGTCGCCGAGGGGGGCTGCGACGTGTTCGTCGTGCACGCGCGCAACGCCTGGCTGCAAGGGCTGAGCCCGAAGGAAAATCGCGAAGTCCCACCGCTCCGGCACGAGTTCGTCGCCGCCTTGCGGAGCGACTTCCCCGGGCAGACCTTCGTGCTGAACGGCGGCGTCGCCGACAACGACGCGATCGAGCGCCATCTCGAGGGCTCGGAAGGCGTCATGGTGGGCCGCTTCGCGTACCACCAGCCCTGGCATCTCGCCGAGTGGGATGCGCGCTTCTTCGCCGCCCCGGCCGCAGCGACGACGCGCGACGAGGTCGAGGCGGCGATGGTCGAGTACATGGAGCGCCTCGTCGAGCGCGGCGAGCCGTGGTCGCACGCATCGCGCCACATGCTCGGACTGCGCAACGGCGAGCCGGGAGCGCGCCGCTGGCGCCAGGCGTGGAGCGATCCGGCCATGAAGGGGCAAGCGCCGCGCGAGGTGTCGCGAATTGCGCGTCGGGCGCTCGCCGGCGCGCTCAATCCCGGCGCCGCGCCGGCCACGTCGCCAGCACGACCCCGACCAGCGCCAGCGCGAACGCCGCGGCTTGCGAGCTCGTGAACTCCTCGCCATAGAAGGCGATGCCGACGGCCGCGGCGGTCACCGGCAGGAAGACGGTGAAGATCCCGGCCGAGGCGGCAGGCACGTGCTTGAGGCCGGTCATCCAGAGCCAGACGGTGACGACGCTCGCCGACAGCGAATAGACGACGAGCAGCACCCACGACGACTGCGGAATGAACGAGGGAGCGAAATCGCGCAGCTGCCAGAGCGCGAACGGAGCGACCAGCGCGAGCCCCCAGAGATTGATGATCGCGCTGATCCGCTTCGGCCCGACCGACACCGAAAGCTTCTTGCCGATGACGACGTAGAGCGCCTCGCACGTGACGGCGGCGAGCAGCAGCGCGCTGCCCACCAGCGAGCCGCTGGCGAGCTCGCCGTCGCCGTCGCGCGCGAGCGCCACCAGCGCGATGCCGGCCATTGCGCACGCGATCGCGGCGCTGACGCGCAGCCCCACGCGCTCGCCGAGCAGCAGCCAGGAGAGGAGGGCCACCACCGCGGGCAGCGCGGCCATGATCACGCCGGCCGCGAGCGCCGAGCTCTGGCGGATGCCGTACAGCATGCAGATCGAGAACAGGAAGTTGCCGAAGAAGGACTCCAGGAACAGCAGCCGGTGGCTGCGGCGGTCGAGCGGCGCTTCCGACGCCGGGCGGCGCAGCCAGCCCGCCATCGGCACGGCGCCGATCGCGAATCGCATGCCGGCCAGCAGGAACACCGGGAACACGATCACGAGCGCCTTGGAGAAGCCGACGTACGCGCCGACGATGGCCATCGAGGCCGCGAGCGCGAGATAGGCGAGGGCGGTACGCGCCGGCGAAGTGTCACTCACGACCGCGGGCGAACCGCGATCGCCGCATCGAGCGCGCGCCGCCGCTCGTTGCGCGCGATCAGGAAGCTCGCGATGACCACGCCGACGGCGACGAACGAGATGATGATCGTCGCCACCGCGTTGACGCTCGGATTGAGCCCCAGTCGAGCGCGCGAGAAGATCACGAGCGGCATCGTCGTCGCGCCGGGTCCGGAGAGGAAGGCAGAGAGAACGACATCGTCGAGCGAGAGCGTGAACGTGAGCAGGAATGCGGACGCGAGCGCCTGGCCGATGATCGGCAGCGTCACCAGCCAGAACACCTGCCAGGGCCGCGCACCGAGGTCGAGCGCGGCTTCCTCGAGCTGCGGATTGAGCGTCTGCAGGCGGGCGCGCACGACGACGGTCGCGTACGCCATGCCGAGCAGGAGGTGGCCGAGCCAGATCGTCACCAGGCCGCGCTCGGGAAAGCCGACGCCGAACGCCGCCTCGGTGGCACGCTGCAGCGCGACGAGCATCAGCAGCAGCGACAGGCCGACGATGACCTCGGGCATGACGAGCGGCGCGGCGACCATGCCGGAAAATAGCGTGCTGCCGAAGAAGCGCCGGTAGCGAACCAGCGCGAACGCCGCCAACGTGCCGAGGACGACCGATGCGCAGGCGGTCACGAACGCGACCTTGAGCGACAGGGCGACGCCGGCCAGCAGCTCGCGGTCGGAGGCGAGCGCCGCGTACCAGCGCAGCGAGAAGCCGCGCCAGACGTTGACGACCGGCGAGTCGTTGAACGAATAGACGACGAGCGCGACGATCGGCACATACAGGAACGCGTAGCCGAGCGCCAGCCAGGCGCGCGCGAAGTTGCGGTGGGCAGCGGCTGCGCGCATCGCTCGTCACGCCGGCTGGCGCGTCGCCTCGGCCTGGTAGCGATTGAAGATCGCGAGCGGAACGATCACGAGCAGGATCATCGTCACGGCGACGGCGCACGCCATCGGCCAGTCGTTGTTGCTGAAGAACTCGTCCCAGAGCGTGCGTCCGATCATCTGCGTCTGCGGGCCGCCCAGCAGCTCCGGGATGACGTATTCGCCGACGCACGGGATGAAGACGAGCATCGCGCCGGCGACGATTCCGGCTCGCGAAAGCGGCACCGTCACGCGCCAGAACGCCGTCCAGGCGCTCGCGCCGAGATCCGCGGCCGCTTCGAGCAGCCGCAGGTCCATCTTGGCGAGATTCGTGTAGAGCGGCAGGATCATGAACGGCAGGTAGGTATAGGTCATGCCGAGGACGAGAGAGAACGGCGTGTTCATCAGCTGCCCCGGCGCCGGGATCAGGCCGAGCGCGGCGAGCACGCGGTCGAGCCCGAGCCGCTCGATCGCCTCGGCGGCCAGGCCATGCTCGGTGAGCAGTGCCTTCCATGCGTACACGCGCAACAGGAACGAGGTCCAGAACGGGAGCATGACGAGCATCAGCAGCGCCGGCTGGAGCGATCTGCGGGCGCGCGCCATGAAGTATGCGAACGGGTAGCCGATCGCCAGGCAAAGGACGGTCGTCACAGCGGCGTAGACGAGGCTCGACGCGTACGTGCGCAGGTACAGATCGTCCTTGGCGATCAGCAGGTAGTTGTCGAGCTTCGCCGTGATCGCGAGCGCGCCGTTCTGCCAGGAGACGATGTCCTTGATCGTCGTCGTCTCCATCTCGGACACGCTGATCCGGGCGATCACCAGGAACGGCACCAGGAAGAAGACGAGCAGCCACGCGTACGGGATCGCAATGACCGCGAAGCGGCCGCTGCGGACGCGCGCCTTCATTGCGTCAACACCACTTGCGAGCGGTCCGACCAGCTCGCCCACGCGCGGTCGCCGTGCGCGAGCGGCGCGCCGGCGTCGCGCTCGACGTTGCTCTGGCTGATCTTCAGGATGCGGCCGCTTTGCATCTCCAGGTGGTAGACGGTGAAGCTGCCGAAGTAGGCGAGGTCACGCACCGTGCCGTGTGCGCGGTTGACGCCGACCGGCGGGGTCGCCTTCGAGGTCAGCGCGTCGCGGCGGACGCGCATCTTCTCCGGCCTGAGCGCGACGGTCACCGGCCTGCCGAGCGTGCCGCCGACGGCCTCGCCGACGCGGTGGCGCACGTCGCCGCAATCGACCACGACGTGGTCCGCTTCCTCGGCGATCACGGTGCCTTCCATCAGATTGACGTTGCCGATGAAGTCGGCGACGAAGCGGCTCGCCGGCGCTTCGTAGATCTGCGCCGGGCTGCCGACCTGCAGGAAGCGGCCCTCGCTCATGACCGCGATGCGTGAAGCCAGCGTCATCGCCTCTTCCTGGTCGTGGGTGACGAGCACGCACGTGACGCCGACGTCGTGGATGATGTTCGCGAGCTCGATCTGCGTTTCCTCGCGCAGCTTCCGGTCCAGAGCGCCGAGCGGCTCGTCGAGGAGCAGCAGTTGCGGCTTCTTGGCCAGGCTGCGCGCGAGGGCGACGCGCTGCTGCTGGCCGCCCGAGAGCTGGTGCGGCTTTCGTTTCGCGTACGGCGCGAGCTGCACCAGCTTCAGCATCGCCTCGACGCGCGCCTGGACGTCGCCTGCCGGCAGGCGGTCGCGACGCAGGCCGAAGGCGATGTTGTCGAACACCGAGAGGTGCGGAAAGAGCGCGTAGCTCTGGAACATCATGTTCATCGGCCGCACGTGCGGCGGCTGCTCGGCGAGGTCGCGGCCGCCGAGCCGGATCGTTCCCGAGGTCGGTGTCTCGAAGCCGGCCAGCATGCGCAGCAGCGTCGTCTTGCCGCACCCGGACGAGCCGAGCAGCGCGAACACCTCGCCCTTGGCGATGTCGACCGAGACGTTGTCGACGGCGCGGTGGCCGTCGAAGTCCTTGACGATGTTGGAAATGCTGAGAAAAGCGTCGTCCGCCATGCGCGCGCCCGTGGCAAACCCGCGATTTTCTAGCAGGGACCCCGCAGGGGTCCGCCCCTCCCTCTCGGAGGGAGGGGTTGGGGAGGAACGATCCTGTGCGATGCAATCGCGATGTTCGGAAGACGGCTATACCGTCTTGAGAACATCCGCGATCGTGCTGATCGCCTGGTCGATGTGCGATTCCTCGACGATCAACGGCGGCGACAGGGCGATGATGTCGCCAGTCGTTCGGACCAGCACGCCGCGCTCGAAGCATTCGCGCATCACGTCGAACGCGCGCTTGCCGGCGCTGCCCGGAATCGACTGCAGCTCGATCGCGCCGACCAGGCCGATGTTGCGGATGTCGATCACGTGCGGCGACTCGCGCAGCGAATGCACCGCGTGCTCGAACACCGGCGCCATCTTCGCGCCGCGCGTCAGCAGGCCCTCGTCGGCGTACGTCTCGAGGGTGCCGAGCGAAGCGGCGCAGGCGAGCGGATGGGCCGAGTACGTGTAGCCGTGCGGAAACTCGATCATGAACTCGGGGCCGGTCATGAACACGTCGTGGATCGCCGAGCGCGCGAACACCGCGCCCATCGGCACGGCGCCGTTGGTGATCCCCTTGGCGACCGTCATCAGGTCGGGCGTGACGTTGAAGTGCGTCGCCGCGAACGGCGAGCCGAGGCGGCCGAACCCGGTGATCACCTCGTCGAAGATGAGCAGGATGCCGTGCTTGTCGCAGATCGCGCGCAGCCGCTCGAGGTAGCCCTTGGGCGGGATCAGCACGCCGGTCGATCCCGCGACAGGCTCGACGATCACGGCAGCGATCGTCGAAGCGTCGTGCAGCGCGACGATGCGCTCGAGATCGTCGGCCAGCTCGGCGCCGTGCTCGGGGATGCCGTGCGTGAACGCGTTCTTGCTGAGGTCGTGCGTGTGGCGGAGGTGATCCACACCGCCCACCATCGTGCCGAAGCTCTTGCGGTTGCCGGCGATCCCGCCGACCGAGATGCCGCCGAAGTTGACGCCGTGGTAGCCGCGCTCGCGGCCGATCAGGCGCGTGCGCTGGCCTTCGCCGCGTGCGCGGTGGTACGCGATCGCCATCTTGAGCGCGGTGTCGACCGCCTCCGAGCCCGAGTTGGTGAAGAACACCTTGTCGAGCCCGCTCGGCGCGAGTGCGACCAGCTTTTCCGCGAGCTCGAATGCCTTCGGGTGCGCCATGTTGAACGGCGGCGCGAAGTCCATCTCGGCGGCCTGCGCGGCGATGGCAGCGACGATCTTCGGCCGCGCATGGCCGGCGTTGACGCACCACAAGCCGGCGACCGCGTCGAGGACCTGACGACCATCCGGCGTCCAGTAGTGCATGTCCTTCGCCTTGGCGAGCATGCGCGGCGCGCTCTTGAACTGGCGGCTGGCCGTGAACGGCATCCAGAACGCGTCGAGCTTGGTCGGCAAGGGGCCGCTCGAGGGGGCCGACTTCGGCGCCGCTGCGGGGTTGGGGTCTTTGTGCATGTCCGGGTCCTCCGCTCGCTGGCCGGAGTGGTCAGCCGAGAACCTCCGAGTCTAGAAGAACTGCGCGAGAAACCGGCCTTTCGCATCAGAAGACGCGATGCCCGCAATGTGAAAAGCATCGATGCTGCATTGCCGCACGACGTCCCATCTGAAGCAAATCGCTTTCGCTATGCGAGACACCGGCGCAAGTGCTTGTTTCGGCTAGCGAAAACTCCGGCCGGCGGAACAGGTCTCCGGCCGCGTGCTCATTTCGTCATGCGGTACTCTGGATGGAACGTTTTCATCCACCTTGTCCCCGGAGGACCCATGCAAGCACCCCAACGAGAAGAGCAGATCCGCACCATCGAGCTGGACTGGAGCCAGAACCCGCGCTGGAAAGGCGTCCGGCGCACCTATTCCGCCGCTGACGTGGTCCGGCTGTCGGGCTCCGTTCGTATCGAGCACACGCTCGCCCGGCGCGGGGCCGAGAAGCTATGGAACCTGGTCAACACGGAGCCCTTCGTGCAGACGCTCGGCGCGCTGACCGGCAACCAGGCGATGCAGCAGGTCAAGGCGGGGCTGAAGGCGATCTATCTCTCGGGCTGGCAGGTCGCGGGCGACGCCAACGTCGCCGGCGAGATGTATCCCGACCAGTCTCTCTACCCGGCCAACTCGGTGCCGATGGTCGTCAAGCGCATCAACAACACGTTCGCGCGCGCCGACCAGATCCAGTGGTCGGAAGGAAAGGACGACATCGACTACTTCGCGCCGATCGTCGCCGACGCGGAAGCCGGCTTCGGCGGCGTGCTCAACGCGTTCGAGCTGATGAAGTCGATGATCGAGGCCGGCGCCGCCGGGGTGCACTTCGAAGACCAGCTCGCATCGGTCAAGAAGTGCGGCCACATGGGAGGCAAGGTGCTGGTGCCCACCCGGGAGGCGACCGCCAAGCTGACGGCGGCCCGGCTCGCCGCCGACGTGATGGGCGTGCCGACGCTCGTCATTGCGCGCACCGACGCCGAGGCCGCCGATCTCGTCACCAGCGACGTCGACGAGAACGACAAGCCGTTCCTGACCGGTGAGCGCACGGTCGAGGGGTTCTTCCGCACGCGCGCGGGTCTCGAGCAGGCGGTCGCGCGCGGGCTCGCGTACTCGGAGGTGGCGGACATGGTCTGGTGCGAGACCGGCAAGCCCGACCTCGCCTACGCCAAGGCGTTCGCCGAGGCGATCCACAGGAAGTTCCCGGGCAAGCTGCTGGCGTACAACTGCTCGCCGAGCTTCAACTGGAAGAAGAACCTCGACGACGCGACGATCGCCAAGTTCCAGCGCGAGCTCGGCGCGATGGGCTACAAGTTCCAGTTCATCACGCTCGCGGGCTTCCACAGCCTCAACTACTCGATGTTCCACCTCGCGCATGGCTACGCGCGCAACAGCATGAGCGCCTTCGTCGAGCTCCAGGAAGCCGAGTTCGCCGCCGCAGAGAAGGGGTTCACCGCGGTCAAGCACCAGCGCGAGGTCGGCACCGGCTATTTCGACGCCGTGACGACGACAATCGAGCGCGACGCCTCGACCGCCGCCCTCAAGGGCTCGACCGAGGACGAGCAGTTCTTCGATCGCAGGCACGCCTGATGCGGCCGGCCCGCAGGGGCCGGGCCTCCCACTTGCTTCGCCCGCCGACGCGGGCGATTTTTTTGTCCCCAGCCGACCGGAGGAAGATGAACGGTCTCTCCCGACTCCTGATCCGACCGCTCGCCGCCCTCGCGCTCGCGCTGGTCGTCCCCGCCGCCTGGGCGTTCGGCTTCGACGATGTCGCCGCGCGTGCCAGCAGCCTCGCCGCGCGGCCGTACAAGCCGGCGGTCGTGAACCTGCCGACGGAGCTGCGGGAGCTCGACTACGACGCCTACCGCGACATCCGCTATCGACCGGAAAAGGCCCTCTGGCGGGCCGAAAAGCTGCCGTTCGAGCTGATGTTCTTTCACCAGGGGCGGGCCGTCAGCGAGCCGGTGAAGATCAACGTCATCGAGCCCTCGGGCGAGCGCGCCGTCGACTTCGACCCATCCCTCTTCGACTACGGCAAGAACAAGTTCGATCCCAAGATCCTGCGCGGCCTCGGCTTCAACGGCTTTCGCGTCCATTACGCGATCAACAAGCCCGGCTACAAGGACGAGGTGCTCGTGTTCCAGGGCGCGAGCTACTTTCGCGCGGTCGGCAAGGGCCAGTCCTACGGGTTGTCGGCGCGCGGCCTCGCCGTGGACACCGCCTCGCCGGAGGGCGAGGAGTTCCCGCGCTTCGTCGAGTTCTGGATCGAGCGTCCGCGCCCGCGCGCGACGTCGCTGACGATCTACGCGCTCCTCGACTCGCGTCGCGTCGCCGGGGCGTACCGCTTCGTCGTCACTCCGGGCAGCGAGACGACGATGCAGGTCTCGACGAGACTGTTCCTGCGCGAGAAGATCGCCAAGATCGGCCTCGCGCCCCTGACCAGCATGTACACCTTCGGCGAGAACCAGCCGGGCAAGGACGACTACCGCCCCGAGGTGCACGACTCGGACGGGCTGTCGGTGCAGCTCGGCGACGGCGAGTGGATCTGGCGGCCGCTGGTGAACCCGCGGCGGCTCCTGATCACCTCGTTCGCCACCACCGGCCCGCGCGGCTTCGGCCTCATGCAGCGCGACCGCGCAACCTCCAGCTACGAGGATCCGGAAGCGCAGTACGAGCGCCGGCCGAGCGCGTGGATCGAGCCGCTCGGCCGCTGGGGCGCCGGCCGGGTGGAGCTGGTGCAGATCCCGACCCCCGACGAGACCAACGACAACATCGTCACGTACTGGGTGCCGCAGGCCTCGCCCTCGCCGGGCAAGGCCTTTGACTTCGCCTACCGCATCCACTGGCAGGGCGCGGGCACAATACCGGGCGACAAGGGCTGGGTCGTGCAGACCCGTCGAGGTCGCGGCTTTGCCAGGAAGCCCGACGGCGACATCCAGTATGTCGTCGATTTCGACGGCCCTGCGTTGCGTTCCCTGGCGCCCTCTGCCGATGTCGAGCCGGTGATCTGGGCCGACGCCAACGCCGAAGTGCACGAGCGCAACCTGTTCAGGAATCCGGTCACCGGCGCCTGGAGGATGACGGTGCGATTCAAGCGCAACGACGCCGCCAAGCCGGTCGAATTGCGCGCCTACCTCAAACAACAACAAGCGATCCTCACCGAGACATGGAGCTACATCGTTCCCCCCGAAGCCGAGAAGCAATGAGCACGGCGATGCCGCACCCGCCGCTCGCCCGGCGCTCGATGCTGGCCGAGCCCTGGGCCGGCTCGCCGCTCACGCGGCCCTTGCGCAGGCTTCTCGGTCGGGCGCCGCGCCCGCCGGAGCGAAACCCCGACGACGTGCGGCCGCTGATGCCGCGCCGTGTGCTCCTGCTCGTTCTGGTCGTCTTCTGCGCCTTCCTCGGCACGCAGGCGATGGCCGACGTGCTGCCGCATCTGGGAGCGACCCTGGCCGAGCGCGCGCTCCTCGTGCTGTTCGGAGTCCTCTTCGCCTGGATCTCGGCGGGCTTCTGGACCGCCGTGATGGGTGCAGGCGTGCTCGTGTTCGGGCGCGAGCGGAGCCCGCTGATGCGCCGGCTGGCGGCGCAACCGGTGCGCCCGCTCGATCCGACCGTGCGCACGGCGATCATCATGCCGATCTGCAACGAGCACGTGCCGACGGTCTTCGGCGGCCTGTCGGCGACGATCGACTCGCTCGTCTCGACCGGCGAGTCGGAGCACTTCGACGTCTACGTGCTGAGCGACACCAGCGATCCCGACATCCGCGCCGCCGAGCACGCCGCCTGGAGCGAGCTCGCCTCGCGCATGGTCGCCGAGGCCGAGGGCGACGAGTCGGCCCTGCGCGTGCACTATCGCTGGCGACAGCGGCGCACCAAGCGCAAGGCCGGCAACGTGGCCGACTTCTGCCGCCGCTGGGGCGGCGCCTACCGCTACTTCATCGTCCTCGACGCCGACAGCGTGATGACCGGCGAGTGCATCACGACGCTGGTGCGGATGATGGAAGCCGAGCCGGACGCCGGAATCATCCAGACCGCGCCGCGCGCGGTCGGCCACGACACCCTGCACGGTCGCATCCAGCAGTTCGCGTCGCGCGCCTACGGGCCGCTCTTCACCGCCGGCATGCGCTTCTGGCAGCTCGGCGAATCGCACTACTGGGGCCACAACGCGATCCTGCGGATGGCGCCGTTCCTCGCCCATTGCGGCCTGGCGCGGGTGCCGGGCAGCGGGCCGCTCGGCGGCGAGGTGATGTCGCACGACTTCGTCGAGGCGGCACTGATGCGGCGCGCCGGCTGGAAGGTCTGGGTCGCCGACGAGCTCGACGGCAGCTACGAGCAGGTGCCGCCGAACCTGCTCGCGGAGCTGCAGCGCGATCGTCGCTGGTGCCAGGGCAACCTGCAGAACTCGCGCCTGATGTTCGAGCCCGGCCTGCACACGGTGCACCGAACGGCCTTTCTCACCGGAGTGCTCGCCTACGCATCGTCGCCCCTCTGGCTCGCGTTCCTGATGCTCTCGACGCTGCTCTTCGCGCAGACCGCGGGCAGCGATCCGACCTACTTCCTCGAGCCATACCAGCTGTTCCCGGTCTGGCCGACGGCGAACGTGCCGCTCATGCTCACGCTGTTCGGCCTCACCGGCGTGTTGCTGCTCGCGCCGAAGGCGATGGCGGTGATCGCGATCGTCGGTCGCGGCGAGGCAGCGCGCTTCGGCGGCGTCGGCCGGCTGCTCGTGAGCGCGTTCCTGGAGTTCCTGCACTCGCTCCTGCTCGCGCCGGTGCGGATGCTGTTCCACACCCAGTTCGTCGTCGCGGCGCTCACCGGCTGGCGCCTCGACTGGAAGTCGCCGCCGCGTGACAACGCTGCCACCTCCTGGCGCGAAGCGGCGTCGCGCCACGGCGTGCACACGCTGCTCGCGATCGTCTGGGCGGTCGCGATCGTCGTCACGAGCGCGACCTTTCCGTGGTGGCTGTCGCCGATCGTCGGCGGACTGCTCGCCGCGATCCCGCTTTCGGTGCTGACGAGCAGGGTGCGGATCGGCCGCAGCCTGCGCCGGCACGGCCTGCTGCTGATCCCGGAGGAATGCAACGAGCCGCGCGTGCTGCGCGAGGCGCGTCTCGCGGCCGCCGGCGTCGTCGCTGCGGGCGCAGTGTCGGTGCAGGCGGCGGTCGTCGATCCGGCGGTGCATGCGCGCGTGCTGGCGGCATTGCCGCCCCGTGCCGCCGCGTCACTCGACAAGGCGGGCGCCGAGGCGCGCCTGCTCGACCGCGCGCTCCGCGAGGGACCTGGCGCGCTCGCACCCGCCGAACGGCTTCGGCTGTTGTCGAGCCGCTCGGCGCTCGCGTATCTGCATCGCCAGGTGCTCGCGCGACAGGCGCATCGGGACTGGATCGAGGGCGTTCGCCTGCAGCAACCGGCGTGGCGCGAGACGCTGCCGCCTGACGTCGCCGACCGGGTCGAAACCGCAGCCGACGGGCGCCTGGCGACCCAGCCGCTCTGAGGCGCGGCGCGCCGGGTTTCGGGTAAGGTCGTGCGCGAGTGCGGCGCTCTCGCGACGCCGACGCGACCCATGGCCGACGACATCGCCACCCTCCGCCGCATCCTGCGCACGAGCCGGACGATTGCCGTCGTCGGTCTCTCCGCGGACTGGTTCCGCCCGAGCTACTTCGCCGCGAAGTACATGCAGGAGCACGGCTACCGCATCGTTCCGGTCAATCCGCGCTACCCGGAGATCCTCGGCGAGCGTTGCCACGCGTCGCTGGCGACGATCGAGGTGCCCGTCGACATCGTCGACGTGTTCCGGCGCACCGAGGACGTCCTGCCGATCGCCGAGCAGGCCGTGGCGATCGGCGCCAGGTGCCTGTGGCAGCAGATCGGCGTCAGGAACGAAGAGGCGGCGGCGCTGGCGGCCGCCGCGGGGCTCGACGTCGTCATGGACCGCTGCGTGAAGATCGAGCACGCACGTTTGTTCGGCGGCTTGCGCTGGGCCGGAGTCAACACCGGCGTGATCTCCTCCCGGCGACCCGTCTGACATGGCCGACCGTCGCTTCCAGCCCGAAACGCTCGCCATCCATGCCGGCCAGATCCCGGACGCCGAGACCGGCGCGCGCGCGCTGCCGATCTACCAGACGACGAGCTTCGTGTTCGACAGCGCCGATCACGCGGCGAGCCTGTTCAACCTGCAGACGTTCGGCAACGTCTATTCGCGGCTCTCGAACCCGACCGTCGCCGTGCTCGAGGAGCGAGTCGCCGCGCTCGAGGGCGGCCGCGCCGCGCTCGCGTCGGCGAGCGGCATGGCGGCCGAGGCGATGGCGCTGCTCACGTTGCTCGAGCACGGCGATCACGTCGTCGCGGCGGGAGCGCTGTACGGCGGCAGCGTCAGCATGCTGGCCGTCAACCTCGCGCGGCTCGGCATCGAGACGACGTTCGTCGACGGGTCGTCGGCCGACGCCTTCGCGGCGGCGATGCGGCCGCGAACACGCGCCGTGTTCGCCGAGAGCCTCGGCAATCCGAGCCTCGCCGTGCTCGACATCGCGGCCGTGGCCGACGTCGCGCACGCCCACGGCGTTCCGCTGATCGTCGACAACACCGTCCCTTCGCCGTATCTGTGCAATCCGATCGCCTTCGGTGCCGACATCGTCGTCCACTCGGCGACCAAGTACCTGGGCGGCCACGGCACGACGCTCGCCGGAGTGATGGTCGAGAGCGGCCGCTTCCCCTGGGACAACGGCAACTTCCCCGGCATGACCGAGCCGTCGAAGGGCTATCACGGCGTGCGCTTCTACGAGACGTTCGGCGACTTCGGCTTCACCATGCGCGCGCGCATGGAAACGCTGCGCGTGGTCGGGGCGACGCTCGCGCCGATGAGCGCGTGGCAGGTGCTCCAGGGCATCGAGACGCTGCCGCTCAGGATGGAACGCCA
>Ga0070679_100002703_pt1 | contig 16148 bp, 16 predicted proteins | sample KBSC63BmetaG_FD_65652 | JGI IMG/M metagenome (GOLD analysis project Ga0070679, IMG submission 65652) | Corn rhizosphere microbial communities from Kellogg Biological Station, Michigan, USA - KBS C6-3B metaG | ecosystem: Host-associated > Plants > Roots > Rhizosphere | place: USA: Michigan... | reverse complement strand
GTGGGAGCTGTTCGGCGACGGCGAGCGCTCGCGCGAGCTCGGGCCGCTCGCGAACCCGCTTGCACTGTTCGTCGCCTGGGAGGGGTTGACGTTCCTCTGGACGAAGGACGTGCGGCAGGGCGCGATCGAGCTGCTGTTCTTCGTGCTGCCGTTCGGGTTGCTCGCCGTCGTCCTCGCCCGCCTGCACTGGTCACGCGCCTGGGCGCTGGCGCTCTACGTGCAACTCGCGGTGATGGCGCTCGTGTTCGCGGTGATCGGGATCGTCCAGTACGAGACGCGCAACATCTTCTGGAACCCGAAGGTCAAGGTCGACAACGCCTACGCACCGAGCGGTTGGTTCTACCGCGTCAACTCGGTGTTCTACGACCCGTCGATCTACGGGCGCTTCCTCGTGATCGCGATCGTCGCGAGCCTGGTCATCGTGCTGCTCCGCCGTGGTGATCCTCTCTGGCGGATCGCGGTCGTCCTGACGATCGGGATCACGTGGGCCGGGCTGCTCCCGTCGTTCTCGCAGTCGAGCTTCGTCGCACTGATGGCCGCGAGCGTCGTCGGAGGAGTGGTCGCGTGGCGCCGGGCCGGCCTGCTGCTCGTCGCGGCCGGCGTCGTCGTGGTGATCGTCGCGATCGTCGTCTCGCCTGCCGTCCGGCACCGTGCCTCACTGTCCCACGTGACGAGTGGTCGCTCGACGCTCGTTTCGAAGGGCGTCAAGGTCGCGATCCACCACCCGGTGATCGGTGTCGGTGTCGGCGGCTTCAGGCGCGCATACAGCGACCTGGCGCACCTTCGCGGCAAGGAACCAAAGGCGGCGGCATCCCACACGACGCCGGTGACGGTGGCCGCGGAGCTGGGTCTCCCCGGCCTGCTGCTGTTCGCGTGGCTCGTCGCCGTGGCGTTGTTCACGGCGTTCAGGCGGATCCTCCCGACGTTCGACGGTGCTGCCCGTCTCGCGTTCGGTTTAGCCTTGGTCGCGATTCTCGTGCACTGCCTCTTCTACAACGCACTCTTCGAGGACCCGGCGTTCTGGGCGCTGCTCGCGCTCGTCGTCGTCGCGCCGCGTCGTCTCGTGGAGGAGCCGGCGTGATCGAGGGGATCCGGCGGGCGCTCGTGCTCGCCCCACACACCGACGACGGTGAGTTCGGGTGCGGCGCCACGATGGCGCGCCTCGTCGACCAAGGCGCTGACGTCCGCTACGTCGCGTTCTCGATTGCGACGCGTTCGCTGCCGGAGGGGTTTGCGCCCGACACGCTTGCGCGTGAAGTGCGCGAGGCGACCGCCGAGCTCGGGATCCCCGAGAAGAACTTGACGGTGCACGACTTCGACGTGCGCACGTTCCCGGACCATCGCCAGGAGATCCTCGAGCTGCTGATCGAGATCTGGAACGACTGGAAGCCTGACTGTGTGTTCCAGCCGTCGCTGCACGACGTGCACCAGGATCACCAGACGATCGCGAGCGAGGGGCTGCGCGCGTTCAAGCGCACGACGATCCTCGGGTACGAGATCCCGTGGAACAACTTCGACTTCAGCTACCAGGCGTACATCGCGCTCGAGCGCGGCCACGTCGAGCGCAAGGTCGCAGCGCTCGAGAAGTACGCCTCACAGCAGCACCGCCGCTACGCGAACGCCGAGTACGTCTGGAACGTCGCGCGCACGCACGGCATCAACGTGAATCGCGAGTACGCCGAGGTGTTCCAGGTGTACCGCGTCGTCGCCTAGTTATCGCGATTCGGCGGAGCGGTGTGAGCGTTCGCGATTGAGTCACCCACTCCGCGTTCGCGAGAGTTGCATGGATGCGTCTCGCCGCGTTCCTCCGCGACTGCAAGCCGGACCTTCCGCGCGCCGTCTGGATCATCCAGCTCGGGAACGTCGTCAACTTCTTCGGCTTCGGGCTCGTCCTGCCGTTCGAGCTGATCTATCTCCACGACCGGCGCGGCTTCGCGCTGCCGACCTCCGGTTTGATCGTCTCGACGATCATGGCCGTGAACGTCGTGTGCGCCGCACCGGCCGGCGCGCTCGCCGACCGCATCGGCGGCAAGCGCCTGCTCTTCTTCGGCGCAGCGATCTCCGGCCTGGGCTACGGGTCGCTCGCGTTCGTGACGCATCCGTGGCAGGCGTTCCTCGGGTCGGCGGTCGCCGGCGTTGGCGCCGGGTGCACCCAGCCGGCCGCAGGTGCGCTCGTCACCGCGCTCTGCACGCGGGAGCAGCGCATCGCTGCCTTCACCGTCGCCCGCATCGCGATCAATCTCGGGATCGGCGCGGGTGGGATCGTCGCCGGGCTGATCGTCGCGTCCGGTTCGATCCGCTCGTTCCAGGTGATCTATCTCGTGAACGCCGCGACGTTCTTCGGCTACCTGTGCTTCCTCGCGTTCGTCCCGGATGCACGTCCTGCGCACAAGGCGGAGACGGAACATAGTCCACGCGGCTACCGCTTCGTGCTCGGGCACCGGGCGTTCCTCGGTGTGCTCGCAGCGAACTTCGTGTTCGTCGTCGTGGGCTACACGCTCTTCGGTTACACGATGCCGATCTACGCGCGCCACCACGCGCACGTCAGCTCGGAGGCGATCGGTGCCGTGTTCGCGGCGAACACGATCTTCATCATCCTGTTCGTCATCCCGATCGCCCGCCTGTCGCGTGCGAAGAGCCGCGCGACGCTGCTCGGGCTGATGTGCACCGCGTGGGGTCTCGCCTGCCTGATCGCGATCGGAGCCGGAGCGATCGGCGGTCCGCACAGTGCCGTCGTCATCCTCGCGTTCTCCGGGATCGTGTTCGCGGTCGGCGAATGCCTGCACGCAGTGGTCTTGCAACCGCTGATCGCCGAGCTCGCGCCGCCGGCGCTCGTCGGCAGGTACATGGCCCTGTTCGGGATCACGTTCTCGGTCGGGCTGGCGGCAGGACCATCGGCGTCCGCATCGGCGCTCGCCGTCTCGCCCGAGCTCCCGTGGATCGCCGGCGCCGCGGCGATGGTCGCGCTCCTCCCGGTGCTCTCGCCGGTCGTCCGCCGCGCGCAGGTTCCACGTGAGCCGCGCGTCCTCGCGTCCGAGCCCGTTTAATGCCTCGGCGTGGCGCGCGTTCCGCCGTTCGCTGACCGGGAGGAGGCCGGGCGCAGGCTGGCCGCAGAGCTGCCCGAGCTCGACCGGCCGATCGTTCTCGGGCTGCCGCGTGGCGGCGTCCCGGTCGCCGCCGCGGTGGCGCGCACGATCGGTGCGCCGCTCGACGTGTTCGTCGTTCGCAAGCTCGGTGTGCCCGTGCAGCCGGAGCTCGCGATGGGGGCGGTTGCGAGCGGCGGTGTCCGCGTCGTCAACGAGGACGTCGTTCGCGCGGCCGACGTCGCGGCGGACGTGCTCGACGAGGTGACGGCGCGCGAGCGGGCGGTCGTCGAGTCCCGCGAGCGGCTCTACCGCGGCGGGCGGCCGCCGCCGACCCTCGCCGGCCGGGACGTCATCCTCGTCGACGACGGGCTGGCGACCGGGGCGACGATGCGGGCGGCCGTTGCGGCCGTTCGAGCGCACGAGCCGCGACGCGTGGTGGTCGCGGTGCCGGTTGCCCCGGCCGGGACCGTCGCCGCCCTCGCGCAGGACGGCGTCGAGGTCGCGTGCCTGCTCGTGCCGCGCGAATTCGTGGCGGTGGGTTCGTGGTATCGCGATTTTGGGCAGATAGAGGACGAGGAGGTGATTCGGCTCATCTCATGACCACGATCGTCGACAAGCTCGTTGCCGAGGAACACCACCTGGAGGAGATCGCCAAGGATGGCTACGCGCCGGCGACGCTCCCGATCGTCCTCGGCGTCATCGTGGCGGCGCTGGCCCTGATCGTCGGGCTCGCGATGGGCGTCGCCTTGGCCTTCTACTACTTCAGTTAGTCATGCGCGCCGGCAGATCCCGCGCGTGCAGGACGACGAGCGTCTTCGTCGGCCGCGTGAGCGCGACGTAGAGCTCGCGCAGCGGGATCAGCGCCGGTTCGACCACGACGACGTGGTCGAACTCCAGACCCTTCGCCTCACGCGGTGTCAGGACCGGCACGAGCTCGGCCGAGGGCACGTTCTCGGCGAGCTGCTCCGGGACGATCACCGCGGGAAGGCCGTCCGGAGCCGCCGCCGCGACGCGGAACGCCTCGACGATCAGGTGTGCCTCGTCGACGCGCCGCACCACCGGCGGCGCGGCACCCGTCCGGTAGGCGATCGGCGGCGCTACGTCGGGCGCGATGTCCTCGAGCAGCGGCAGTGCGATCTCCATGATCTCGCGCGGGACGCGATACGCATGCCGGAGCTCCTCGACGTTCGCTTCGTCGCCGCGGGGCAGGTACGGCAGCACCTCACCCCACGTCGAGTAGCGAACGGGACCGGTTGCCTGCGCGACGTCGCCGAGTGCGGTGAATGCGCCGTCGCGCGCGCGGCGGGCGACCATCCGCAGCTGCATCGGCGTCAAATCCTGCGCCTCGTCGACGATCACGTGCCCGAACGCATGCGGCGCCTCGGCGAGCGCGGTGCGCGCTTCGTCGAGCAGCGCGATGTCGCCGTCCGACCAGCCGGTGCCGCGGCGCTGGAGCAGGCGCTGCTCTCGGTCGTCGAGGATCCCGTCCGCGGCCTCGTCGAGCAGGGCGCGCGAGGTGAGTAGACGCTGCACGAGCCGGTCGGGCGCGACACTCGGCCACGCGGCCTTCAGCACGCGATCGAGATAGCCCTTCGCCCGCAGCGCGCGTTCGACGTCCTCGAAGCTGCGCACCGCGCCGGCTCCGTGGATCCGCCCGTACTCCTCGTAGAAGCGCCGGAGCAGGCTCATCCGGAAGCGTTCACGCGCGGCCGCGCCGGTGCCGAGCTCCTCGCGCGCACGTTCGACGAGCTCGCCGACCTCGCGTTCCTTCACCCAGACGAATGAGCCCTCGAGCCGCAGCACGAGCTCCTCGGGCTGCGCGACGAGCTGCAGCTCGACCGCCCGGCGCACGACCTCCGCGAGCCGCGTGTCCGCTTTCAGCTCTGCGACGTCGGGCGGGTCGCGGTGTTCCGGGACGATGCCGTCGACGAGCTCCGACACGGCGCGTTGCTCGACCATGTCCTCACCCAGCGCGGGCAGCACGTGCGAGACGTACTCCATGAAGGTCCGGTTCGGGCCGACGACGAGCACGCCGCGGCGCTGCAGCCGCTCGCCGAGCGTGTAGACGAGCCACGACGCGCGGTGCAGCCCGACGGCGGTCTTGCCTGTGCCGGGGCCGCCCTGGATGACGAGCACGCCGCCCGGGTCGTGCGTGATGAGGCGGTACTGGTCGGCCTGGATCGTCGCGACGATGTCGCGCATGTGCAGGTCGCGGTCACGTTCGAGCTCCTCGAGCAGGAAGTCGTCGACCGCGGCTCCGTCGACGACCGTCCCGTCGAGCGTCTCGTCTGCGATGTCGATGAGGCGCTTGCCTTCGGAGCGGAACCGCCGCCGCAGCGTAAGCCCGTGCGGGTCGTGTGGGGTCGCGGTGTAGAACGGGCGCGCCGCGGGCGCCTGCCAGTTGACGACGAGCTGCCGCTGGGATTCGTCGTGGACGAAGCGCCGGCCGATGTACAGAGGCTTGACGATCGTCTCGAAGTCGAGCCGTCCGAAGCAGAGGCCGCGCTCGGCGTCCTCGAACGTGCGCAGGCGCCTCGCGGCCCACGCGTCCATGGCGGCCTGCGCGATCTCGCCGTCGACGTGGTCTGCCGCGCCCGCGACGGCCGCGCGCATGCGTTCCAGGTTGTCGTACGCGTGGTCGACGTAGGCCTGCTCCGCCTCGAGCTCGGGATGGCTCATGCGACCACCGTAACGGGACCTCGTGCGCCGGCTCGGCCGTATTTCGGGCTGTGAACCGCCGCGAGTTCCTCGCTGCTGCCGCCGTGGCGCCGTTCGCGCTGCGAGGCGGTGTCGTGTCAGGCCCGGTCGCGGTCGTGACCTGCGACGCCGAGTCCCGCCTCGCAGTCGTGGACCTGCGGACGCTTCGCATTTCCGGCTCGATCGCGACACTCGCCGATCCGCGCTCGGTTGAGCGGGTGGGCGGTGTTGCGCTCGTGTGCCACACCGCGGAAGGGGCGTTGTCGATCGTCGACCGCTCGCGCGTCCGTCACGTCGTGCGCGGCTTCGTCGAGCCGCGGTACACCGCCGCACATCCGGACGGTGTCCATGCGTTCGTGACCGACTCGGGCCGGAGCAGCGTGGTAGTCGTCGACACCCGTCACGGTGTCGTCGTCGACTCCGTGCGGCTGCCCGGCTGGGCGCGGCACGTGACGATCTCCCGCGACGGCTCACGTGTTTGGGCAGGGCTCGGGTCCGCCTCCGAGCACGTCGCGGTGCTGTCGACAGCGCCGCTCCGGCACATCCGCAACCTCACACCGGGGTTCCTCGCGCACGACGTCGCGCTCGCGCCGGACGGCCGGCTGTGGATCACCTCGGGCAGCGCCGGCGTGCTGGCCGTGGGCGACCGGAGGCACGCCGCCGATCGCGCACCGCAACATGTGACGTTCGGCCACGGGCGCGCGTTCGTGACGAGCGGAGACTCGGGGACATTGCACGTACAGGCCCACGACGGTCGTGTGCTTTCGCACACAGCGATCCCAGAAGGGTCGTACAACGTGCAGTTCGCCGCCAACCGCGTGATCACGCCTTCGTTGCAGCACGGGACGCTCGCCGTGCTCGACGCGTTCGGACGTCCGCTCGCGAGGCTGCACGTCGCGGGCTCGTGCCACGACGCCTGCGTCCTTTGAGGATTTACGAAAGCCTTACTGCCTCGTCGGTGGATCTTCGTTCCGCCTGGGGAACATGGGCGCCAATGAAGCGGGTCGTTCTCCTCATCCTCGCTGTCGCTGCGTTCGCGCCTTCGACGGCCGGCGCCGCGGTTCCGTGTCGCGACCGGATCTACAACGACTGGTACGGCGACGGCAAGATCGCGACGACCTACCCGATCGCGTGCTACCGGGATGCGCTCAAGCACATCCGGAGCGATGCGCTCATCTACTCGAGCCTGTCCGACGACATCCGCTCGGCGATGCAGGGTGCGCTCGCACGTCAGAACGGTCAGACCAAGGTGCCGGCGCAGGTCGGCACCGGCGGCGCAGCGCCGCGCCACGCGTCGAGCTCGAAGTCGAACCGCGCCCCGCACGATCCGGCGCCGGGTCAGGAGCAGGTCAGCAGCACCCTGCCGTCCACGGTTGCCGTCGGCGCGACGAGCGGCAGCGGCGGCGGTGTCCCCGTGCCGCTGATCGTGCTCGGTGGGCTCGCGCTCTTGCTCACTGCCGTCGGCGGTGTCGGCGTGATCGCGAAGCGGCGCCGGTCCTAACCGGGCACGAGCCGCCGCAGGCGCGCGCGCTCTGCCGGCAGGTAGAAGCCGACCAGCGCGAGCGCCAGCGGGTACGCGCAGACGAGCAGCAGCGAAGGAACAGCCGACAGGTGCGCCCAACGCGCTGCGACGGTCAAGGCAGCCGCCACGCCGACGGCGGTCGCGACCCGCCGCCATTGATAGGCGACCGGGTAGACGCTCTGCGCGTACAGCGTCATCCCGAAGAAGAGGACGACGTACGCCGCGAGCGTCGAGATCGCTGCGCCGACCATTCCCCAGCGCGGGATCAGCCAGAAATTGAGCCCGACGTTCGCGGCCGCACCGACACCGGTCACGACCCAGTTCAGCTGCGTCTTGCGCGCCCTGCCGCTGCCGATCGCGAGCACGGTGTAGCCGGCGTAGACCGCGCCCGCGAACGCGAGCAGCGCGACGCCCTTCTCGGCGCGCTGATAGTGCGGTGCGGTGAGCAGACGCGTCCACCAGGGCGCGAGCGCACCGAGCGCAAGGGCGACCCACGACGAGAACGCGAGCAGGTACGTCAGGACGAACGCGTAGGTCCGTTTCGCCTCGCGGTCGTCCTCGATCGAGTAGGCGAACGCGGGCCAGGCCGTGCGGAACGCGATCATCACGAAGGTGATCACGGACGCGATCTTCACCGCGGCTGAGTAGACGCCGACCTCCGCCTTGTTCGTGTACCAGACGAGGAACTCGCGATCGACGAAGTTGATCGCCCACAGGGCGAGTGCAGACGGGACGAGAGGCATCCCGAAGCGCTGCATGCCGCGGAACAGCGTCTGGTCGAACTCGAGCCCGAGTTGCTCGGTGCGGTACGCGACGAGCGCGATGTAGACGACGAGTGTCCCGGTGAAGTTGCCGACGACCAGCCCGATGGCGCCCCAGTGGAAGACGGCGACGAACACCACCATCGCCGCGACCGTGACGACGACGTTGGTGATGCTCGCGATCGCGAACGCCGTCGAGCGTTCCTCGGCGCGGAACAGGTTCGTCAGCTGCTGGTAGTTCGTCTGCGCCCAGAGGCCTACGGCGCCGGCGCGCACGAGCCATGGGTCGTCGCCGAGTCCGATCCAATGGGCGATCGGCCCGGCGAACACGACGCCGAGCACGAGCCCGACGGTCGCCATCGCCATCGTGAACCAGAACGACGTGCGGACGACGGTGAGCTTCTCGGGCGGCTCCTTCGCGTCGAAGTAGAAGCGGAAGAACGCCGACGCGATCCCCATCTGGAGGACGATCGCGAGCACTGCCGTTGCGGCCGTGACGATCTCGACGCGGCCGTACGCGTCGGGCGGCAGGTAGTGCGTGTACAGCGGGAGCAGGATCGTGGCGAGGATCCGCGAGACGAGCCCGCCGAGGCCGTAGATCGCTGAGTGGCGCCCGAGGCGCCGCAACTGGAAGGCGAGGCTCATCCGCGGCTCAGAGGGAACGGTAGAGGTCGACCAGGCGGTCGGCGACCCGGTCGATGTCGTGCACCTGCTCCACGTAGGCGCGGCTTGCCGCGCCGATCTCGCGCCGCAGTGCAGGCTGGTCAACGAGCGGGCGGAGCGCAGCGACGAGCGTCTCCTTCGTCGCGGGCACGATCGGGATCCGGATGCCGTAGCCCTTGGCGCTTCGTTCCACGACGTCGGGCTTCAGGTACGTGACGACCGGCTTGCCGAGTGCCATCGACTCGAGCGCGAAGACGCCGTGCCAGCCGGCGTTGAGCTGGTCGACGACGATGTCGGCGCGGCGGTAGCGGTCGCGCGCCTCTTCGTGCGGCACGCCCTCGACGATGTCCAGCTCGACGTTTAGCTGCTCGCACGCCTCGATCACGTAGCGCGTCCCCTTCCTCTCGCGGTTCGACGGCGCGTGGACGACGAGTGGTCGAGGGGTGTCGGACGGCGGCACGGGCGTGAACGGCCGGAGGTCGAGCCCGGGTGGGATGACGTGCGCCTCGGGCACCCAGCGCGTCGCGTCGTAGCTGCCGACGATCTCGGCGTCGGCGCGCTTCCCGAACGCGAGCTGCTCCGGCGTCTTCCCGCGGATGTCGGAGCCGAGGTAGTGGAAGACGCTCTTCTTGCCCAGTGCCCGCAGCAGCGGGAACTGGATCGACTTCGGGATGAGCGTCAGACCGAAGTAGAAGTGGAAGAGGTCGGTCGTCGGCGCGAGCCGAGCGAACGCCGCGAACTGCTGGCTGAGCTTGATCGGCAGCGGCCCGCGCCGCTCGAGCGACCAGTCCGCTTCGTGGTGCAGCTTCCCGCGCTCGAAGACGACGAGCCGAGCATCGACCCCTTTCCGCCGCAGAGCCTGAACGTTCTCCCATGGGATCCCCGCGATGTTGACCGGGCAGTGCGTGACCCGAAGCGACCGCTGTGGATCGTTCGTCACTGTGCTCCCGCCCTGGTCTGACCACGACACGTGCCCCGGCGCCACATGGCCTCACGAGCCGTCTGTGGAACGGCTGTTGCACTCCGAACACCCTTCCCAGGGAACGGGGTTCCCGCCGTTCTCCCTGCTCGTACGGGGGCGAGTTGCACGTCCGTCACGGTCTCGTCACGCCCTGGCGGCAAATCGCTGCCGGGGTAGCCAGAAAGCTGTGGATTGTTCGTCACGCTTCTGTCACGTCGTTTGGCGACGAGACCGGCTCTTGGAGTCATCCCCCGTCGAACTCGAGCTGGTCGAAGTAGCGGAGCGCGGTTCGGCCCGGGCGGATGCGCGACCTGTAGCTCCGCAGTTCGTCGTCCGAGATCTCGCCGAGCGCGCGCTTCACGCCCAGATACGGGAGGTTGAAGTCCTCCTGGTAGACGATCGTCGAGATCCGCGGGTTGATCTCGATCACGTGCTCGCCGACGAGCTGGATGTTGAAGAAGTGCTCGATGCCGAGCTCGGCGACGATCAGGTTGCCGGTGCGCATCAGCTCCTCGTCGTCGAGCGTGACGAAGAACATCGCCAGTCCGGCGCGCATCGCTTCACGCGTCTTCGGATGGCCGAGCACGATCTCGCGGCCGTTCCCGATCCCGTCGATCGTCCGCTCGCCGCCGACAGCGAGCTCCATCACGAGCAGGTCAGGTCCCCCCTCGTCCGGCAGGAGCTCCGCCGCCTCCTCGAGCCGCATCGCGACCGAGCCCGGCCGCTCGTTCAGCAGCTGGTGGGCACGGTCGACCGTCGGGTCGAGGATCCGGAAGCCGCGTGAGCCCGACGAGAACACGGGCTTGAAGCACACGGGGCGCTCCGGGTACCCGAGCTCCTCCGCCGCAGCCGCCACCTCGCGCGCGCCGTTCACGCGCCGGAATTCGGGCGCCGTCACGCCGATGCGATGGAGAAAGGCGTACGTCTCCGCCTTGTCGTTCGACCGCTCGATCGCGTCCGGCGACGACACGAGCACCGGCATCGGAAACCGGTCGACGTGCGCGGCCAGCCCATCGAGGTCGAACGACGACTGCGGCAGGATCGCGTCGACGCCCTCGCGCTCGGCGACCGCGAGCATCGCGTCCGGGAACGCCGGATCCGAGCCCGCGGGGACAATGTGGAACGCGTCGCAGAGATGACGGCCGACCGAGCGCTCGCTCATGTCGGTGCCGACGAGCCGCACGTCGCGCTCGCCGTTGCGGCGCAGCGCGTTCAAGAGCGCCGCAGTTCCCGGCGCACCCGACGCGGTGACCATCACGGTGATCGGCTTCACGAGAGGTCGATTCTGTCGTGCCGCAGGTGATCGAGCCGCGCGGCACGGTCGGCGTCGAGCATCGACTCCATCGACTCGCGCATCGTCGCACCCTCGAACGCCCAGATCTCCGGATGCGTGAGCAGCTGCAGCCACTCGAACGCGCCACGCGCGAGGTCCTCGTGCGGGCAGCCGTGCCGCCAGTGCTGGTTCGAGTCGGAGCGGTAGTGGTCGGGATCGAAGAACGGCGTCTCCATCACGTTCACGGCTCCGTTGATCGGCTCGCGCATGTACCCCGGATCCGGGTTGTGCCACGCGACCACGGGATCGAAGCGCGAGTCCAGATCGACGTGAGGCCACACCGCGTGGTGCGCGACCCGGTGCCCCAACGACCGCAGCCGCGAGATGGCGTGCTCACCCTCCGGCGACGCGAGGTTGTAGAAGACCGACCGCGTCATCAGGAACCACGTCGACCATGCGCCCTCCTCCGCCTCGAGCTCCGCGACCGCGAGCGCGCCGTCCAGCGACAGGTCGACGTCGTGGCGCAGGATCAGGTCGCCGGACGACGGCGGCGCGTCGAAGCCGGCCCAGCGATAGCCACCCTCGCGCGACGCCCGCAGAAGCTCCCGGTAATGCGCGAGCGAGAAGTCGCAGTTCATCGCCGGGCCAGTATCCAGTGAAACGACACCGGGCCTTCTGGTTCGGAGATCGTGACAACGTCGTCGTCGACAACCTCGAACCCAGCAAGGAGCTCGCGATTGCGCGCAGGGTCGTGACCCGAGAAGTACATCGGGACGCCGAGCCACTCGCCCTCCCACTCTTCGACGTCGTTCGCCCCGAGCGTTGCGAGGAACAGGCCGTCGGGCCGGAGCCACGTCTGCACGTGGTCGAACACCTGCGGTAGCAGCTCGCGCGGGACGTGGTTCAGCACGTAGAGCGCGCAGACGGCGTCGAGCGAGTCGGGAGCGAAGTCGACCGTCGTCAGGTCGGCCTGCACGAACGTCGCGCCGGGAACGCGTGCTCGGGCCCGCCGCAGCTGCTCGGCCGACAGGTCGACGCCCGTCAGCTGGAAACGCGCCGCGAGCTCGCGGCTCTCCCTCGTCCCGTTCCCGCAGCCGAGCTCGACCACCTGCGCACCCGCCTGCAGGCGGTCCGTGAGCCGGGTCAGCCAGTCCCAGCGCGGATCGTCGGAGATCTGCGCCGACCACGTCTCCCACGTGTCGGCCATTGCGTCGTAGCCGGCGGCGACGAGCGCCGTCCGCCGGTCCGTCATTCGACCTCCACGTCGAGGAGCGTGCACGCCGCCTCTGCCCGCTCGAGCGCTTCCAGGTTCGTGTCGCCGGTGGCGATCACGTAGCCGCGGCGATCGCCGTCGAGCCGGACCGGGCGGATCGTCTCGCCGAGCTGCAGATAGACGTCCGCCTGGACGACACCCGGGAACGCGAGCAGCTTGTCGAGCGGCCCGATGCGCCGAACGACGCCCGTCGGCAGCGGTCCCGGCGACGCCGTGAAGAAGCGAATCGCGAGCGGCTGTGCGAACTGCGGATGCACGAGCTCGTCGGGGAGCTCCTCGCCGAGCGCTATGCGCAGCTGGACGTCGACAAGGTCGACGCCGACGGCCCAGCGCACGAGGTCGGCCATCTGCCCGCCGGGAATCCGCGCTGCGCACTCGACGACGATCACGCGCCCGTCCGGCGCCGCGATCAACTGCGGGAACGCGATCCCCGTCCGCAGACCGAGCGCGTGCACCGTGTGCACCGCAACTCGCTCCGACACCGAAAGCTGCTCCGGGGGGATCGTCGGCGGGTAGACGTGGATCCAGCCGACGCCGAACCCGATCCCGGGCGGCCGCATCCGGTCCGAGAGCGTGAGCAGGATGCCTTCGCCGTCGCGGGCGATCACGATCCCGTTCATCTCGGTTCCGTGGACGTACTCCTCGAGGATCGCCTCGCCCGTCGGCGAGGCAACGAGCGCCTCGTGCAGGTGGCGGTCGACGTCGTCGAGCGACTCGACGCGGAACACGCCGCGCTGCCCGCCGCTGTCGGCCGGCTTCAGCACCGCGGGGAACCCGACCTCGTCGCCCGCGCGCCGCGTCTCCGACAGCGTGCGCACCGCGGCGAAGCGCGGCTGTGGAACGCCCGCCTCGGCCAGGCGCCGCCGCATCGCGACCTTGTGCGTCATCAGATGCGCGGTCTCCGTGCCGATGCCCGGCAGTCCGCGGGCTTCCGCAACCGCTGCGACCACCGGCACGGCGCGGTCGGCCGAGACCGTCAGCACACCGTCGATCTTCAGGCGTGCCGTCGCCTTGAGCACCGCCTCGACGTCGGAGAAGTCGACCACCTTCGCGATGTCGGCTTCCGCCAGCCCGGGCGCCTCGGGGTTCCGGTCGACGGCCGCAACACGGAGACCCAGCTCTTTCGCCCGGAGAATCGCGCGGCGCTGGTGCCGGCCTGCACCGACGAAGAGAACGGTCCGCACGGACGTCCGATCCTACTTCGGCGCGAGCGCCGACCGGAGGAGCTGGAGCGTCCCGTCGACGTCGATCGGCGAGCTGAAGCGGGCTGCCTGCTGCACGGCGATGCCGTCGAACACGATCCCGAGGAACCGGCCGAGCGTGTCGAGGGGCACGTCGCTGCGGATCTCGCCTGCCTCCTGCAGCCGACGGTAGTGCGCCTCGAGCGCCGCCTGCCCTTCCGGGTTGAGCGTGCGCCACCGGTCGCGGAGCTCGGGATCGATGCGCAGCATCCGCGAGGCGTCGAGGTACACGCCGATCCACTCCGGGTCGTCCTCGACGATGTGCCGGACGACGCCCTCCCACCCACGCTCGAGCCAGAGCCCGATCAGCCTGCCCTGGTCCTCCTGTGCGAGCGCGACGAACAGGTCGAGCTTGGAGGGGAAGTAGCTGAAGATCGCGCCTCGGGAGAGGCCGATCTCGCGCTCGAGCACTTCCACCGTCGCGCCCGCGTACCCGTGCTCGCCGAAGGCGCGCCGTGCCCCGGCCGCGATCTGGCGGCGGCGTTCCTCCCGGTGGGCGTCGGTGACCTTCGGCATGGTCTCACTTTACAAAAACGTACGGACGTACTATATTCCTCGCCATGAGGAACCTGACCCTGCCGGCGCTGCTCACCGCCGAGGCCGTCTCGAGCACCGGCAGCGCGATGACGTTCGTCGCTCTGCCGTGGTTCGTGCTCGTCACCACCGGCTCGCCGACGCGGATGAGCATCGTGCTCGCCGCCGAGATCCTCCCCATGGCGCTGCTCGGCATCCCGAGCGGCTCCGTCGTCGCGCGCCTCGGCGCCCGCACCTCGATGCTCGTCTCGGACCTCTTGCGCGCGCCGCTCGTGGCACTCGTTCCGCTCCTCCACTGGACGGGCCACCTCACCTTCTCGCTGCTCGTCCTGATCGTGTTCCTCCTCGGCATCTTCATGGCGCCGTACGCGGCCTCGCAGCGCTCGATCATTCCCGAGGTCCTCGGCGACGACGAGAAAGCGGTCGCGAAGGCGTCGGGCATGTTCGGCGGCGCACAGCACCTGCCGATCGTGATCGGCCCGTCGATCGCGGGTGCCTTGATCGCCTGGATCGGCACCTCGCCGCTGCTCGTCGTCGACGGCGCCACGTTCCTGTTCGCGTTCGTCGTCGTGCTGACGCTCGTGCGCGGCGGCAAGCCGGTCGTCGACGACGAGGACAGTCGCGGCGTGATGGCCGGCGTGCGCTACATCTGGCGCGACCCGCTGCTTCGCAGCTTCAGCTTGATCACGATCGTGCTCGACGGCGCGGCCAATGGGATCACCGTTGCGGTGCCGCTGCTCGCCTACACGCGCTACGACCGCAACCCTCACATCGCGGGCTGGATCTTCACGGCGTTCGGGATCGGCGCGATCACCGGCTCGGTGCTCGTGATGAAGCTGCTCGACCGGTTTCCGCCGTTGAAGCTGGCGGCCTTCGGGATCTGCGCGGCGACGTTGCCGCTCTGGATCGTCGTCGCACCGGTTCCGTGGCCGGTCGTCGGTGTCGCCGTCGTCCTGTGCGGTCTCTTCGTGCCGATGGTGAACGCGCCGATCATGGGGATCATCACGACGCGGCCGCCCGCCGCCCTGCGCGCGAAGGTGATGACTGCGGTGATGGCTGCGAGCGGATCGTGCGGCCCGCTCGGCCGGATCATCATCGGCCCGCTGTTCCGGTACCACGGGAACGCCGCGGTCTGGACGGAGATCGCCGGCGGGATGAGCGTCGGTGCGATTGCGTTCGTCGTCGTGGCGTGGCGTGCGTCACCCGGTGACGCGCCGGACCTCGTCCCGGTGCCGCCGGTCGCGTAGCGCAAGGCGGAGGCGCCCGCCGACGGTTGCGGTGCGGAGCTCGGCGCAGAGCACCGCCGAGGCGCCGGGCCCGCGCGTCCCGTACCGGGTGCCGGGAGAGAGCTCGGCGACGGACCGCCAGCCGTCGTCTCCCAGCTCGTACAGCTCGTCCTCGAACACGACGAAGCCGGCGTCGGCGAAGCGGGCGACCCACTCCGACGGCTCGTACACGGTCTGCTCGGGCCGCAGCTCCCGCTCACCCGACGGCACGGTCACGAGGACCCGCGTGGCGACGCGGCGCAGCTCGCGCAGCGCAGCCCCCAGCGAATCGTCGTCCTCCGCGTCGAGGCCGTACTGGGTGTTGTCTCGCCCGACGTGCTCGAGTGTCGAGATCACGATCGCCACGTCGAACGCGGCGTCTGCGAACGGCAGCTTGCGCAGGTCGGCTTGCACCGACGTCACGCCAGGCACCTCGCGGGCGACGAGGTCGACGCCGGTCACGTCGCCGAGCTCGCCGAGCCCCTCGAGGTACGCGGGCTCGGCGAACGCGTAGCCGACGTCGAGCACCCGCTCGCCGGGGCGAATCCGCGCGAGGCACCACGGGATCTCGACCGGCCGCTCGTCCGTGCCGGGCGGCGCCTCGAGATTCCGCGGCCGCTCTCCGGCACGCCGCTGCGCCGCCGCCCAGGCGACTGCGTCCTCGAGCCGCTTCAGGTGCTCGAACTCCGCCGAGGTCGCGAGCTCATGCAGGAGGGACGCATACGACATCCCGTCTGCGAGCCGGCCCTCGGTCGCCGCGCGCTCGTCCGGCTCGATCGGTCGGCGGAGGACGAAGCGCCAGAGCTCGTCGAGATCCCGCACGGCGCCAGGCTAACCTTCTCCGGATGCTCGAGGGGAAGCGGATCTTCATC
>Ga0070679_100002701_pt1 | contig 16149 bp, 17 predicted proteins | sample KBSC63BmetaG_FD_65652 | JGI IMG/M metagenome (GOLD analysis project Ga0070679, IMG submission 65652) | Corn rhizosphere microbial communities from Kellogg Biological Station, Michigan, USA - KBS C6-3B metaG | ecosystem: Host-associated > Plants > Roots > Rhizosphere | place: USA: Michigan... | reverse complement strand
TTCCTCGTCCGCTCCGGCGTGCTGCAGTCGATCCATGCCTTCGGCGAAAGTACCGTCGGGCCCTACATCCTCGGCCTGATCGGGGTGGTGCTGATCGGCTCGACCGCGCTGATCATCTCGCGGCTCGACGAGCTGCGCTCGGAGAAGCGGATCGATTCGCTGGTCTCGCGCGAGTCCGTCTTCCTCGTCAACAACCTGCTCCTCGTCGCCCTCACCGCGGCGATCTTCTGGGGCACGTTCTTCCCCCTGATCTCCGAATTCTTCACCGGCACCAAGTCCTCACTGGCGGCGCCGTGGTTCGACCGCTACACGACCCCGCTGGCGATCGGGCTCGTCCTCTTCACCGGCATCGGCCCGCTGCTGGCCTGGCGCCGGGTCAGCTGGGCGACGGCGAAACGGATCTTCCTCGTGCCCACCTTGGCGGCGGCGATTGCCGCCGTCGCGCTGGCGCTCTTCAGCGACGCCGGCTCGAAGCCCTGGGCGCTGGCGCTCTTCACCTTCGCGGCCTTCGCCCTGGTCGGCCTCGTCCAGGAGTTCTGGCGCGGGGCCGCGGCGCGGCGCTCGCTCAAGGGCGGCTCGATGGCCTCGGCGCTGGTCGGCGTCGTCACTCGCAACCGCCGTCGCTACGGCGGCTACATCGTCCACATCGGCATCGCCGTGCTGCTGATTGGCATCGCCGCCTCCTCCAGCTTCCAGACCAAGCGTGACGTCAACCTGCGGCCGGGGCAGAGCGCCGTCGTCGACGGACGCAAGATCACCTACGTGAGGCCGACGGCGAAGGTGGACAAACTCGCCTTCAGCGCCGGCGCGGTGCTGCGGGTCAAAAAGGGCGGCGAATCATTCACGGTGCGCCCGACTCGTCACTACTACCGACCGACCGGGGTTCCCGGGGGAGGGATCAGCAGCTATTTCGACGGCGAAGCCGACAGCGATATCGGGCTGTGGGCGGGGCTCTTCACCGATTTCTGGACGGCGAACAACCCCAACATCACCGGCGTCCAGCGCCACGCTCGCGCCGCCGATGAGGGGTTCAAAAAGTGCGTCAGCGGTGGTCCCAATGTGCCGTCGCAGTGCCGGGCGATCGGCGCATTGATGCAGGCCGCACTCGCCAATCCCCAACTGCGCCCGCAGGCCCTTGCTCGGATCGAACAGCTGCAGCTGGAGACGGCCAAGCAGATCGCCGCCGGCTACCTGAACGAAGACGCGCCCGTGACCTTCCGCGTGATCGTCAACCCGCTGGTCACTTGGATGTGGATCGGCGGCCTGATTGCCCTGGCGGGGGCGATCATCGGGCTCTGGCCGACCGGTCGCGGCCGCCGCTCACCCGTCGCCGACACCGAGCTGGAGGCGCTGAAGGAGGCCAAGTACCGCGAGATCCGCGACGCGGAACTCGACCACGCCGCGGGCAAGCTCTCCGATGAGGACTTCGCCCTACTTGATGCCGAGCTGCGCAAAGAGGCGATCGAGATCCTCGATTCGGCCAATGGCAATGGTGCCGCCGCCAACGGGCAGCACGAAGAGGTGGCCGAGCGGCCGGCCGAGCCGGTCTAGATCTTCAGCAGTACGAGGGTGTTGACGACGAAGAGGATGGCGAAGAAGATCGTCGCCCGGTCGAGGTTGCGCTCGACCATCGAGCCGCCGCCGAAGGAGCTGCCGCCACCGCCGATGCCGAAGGCGCCGGAGAGCCCGGTGTCTTTGCCGGAGTGCAGCAGAATCAGAAAGATCAGCACTCCGCTGATGATCACCTGCAGGAATCCCAGAAGCGTGTACACGATGGCGAATGGTAGCGAGCCACACGATCGAAGGGCTCTGCGTACAGCAGACGCCTCTCTGTTGTGTTGATTTACAAAATTCGCTATCTTGTAACCGAGAGGATCGTTCGCTGTGAATTTGACAAGGAGGATGGGATGGAGGCAGGGGCGCACAGTCACGATCACGGGTCGGAGATAGAGCTGAACCCGGCAACTTGGCGCGATGCCAAGCGCTACGCCTGGTTGCTTGCCCTCGGCGTTCCCTTCGCGCCGTTTTTCGGCTGGGCCATGGTCGCGGTCACGGGCCTCGGGGTTCTCTGGCTCATCGGCCCGGTGCTCACTTTCCTCCTCTTCCCGTTCCTCGAGCTGGCGATCGGATCGGACCCCACCAACCCCCCCGACAGCATCCTCAGGTGGCTCGAAAAGGATCGCTATTACCGCTGGTGCACCTACCTCTTCATCCCCTGCCAGTTCCTCGGACTCTTCTTCGCCTGCTGGCTCTGGTCGAACGGTGGCCTGTCGGTCCTGGAAGGCATCGGCCTGGCCCTGACCGTGGGCGCGATAGGTGGCATCGGAATCAACACCGCCCACGAGCTCGGGCACAAGCGCGACAAAGTCGAGCGCTGGCTCAGCCGGGTGGCGCTGGCGCAGACCGGATACGGGCACTTCTTCATCGAGCACAACCGCGGCCACCACGTCCGGGTCGCAACCCCCGAGGATCCGGCCAGCGCACGGTTGGGGGAGAGCTTTTGGGCCTTCCTGCCCCGTACCGTCATAGGCAGCCTGCGCTCGGCATGGGGGATCGAGGCTGCCCGCCTCGACCGCCTCGGCAAGTCCCGCTGGAGCCTTCGCAACGACGTCCTCAGCGCCTGGGCGATGACGGTGGTGCTGTTCGCCACGCTGGCGGTCGTCTTCGGACCGGTCGTCCTGCCCTATCTGCTGCTCCAGGCAGTGGTCGGTTTCACCTTGCTGGAGGTGGTCAACTACCTCGAGCACTACGGGTTGTTGCGCCAGAAACGTGAGGACGGTCGCTACGAGCGCTGCCGGGGCGAGCACAGCTGGAACAACAACAGCGTCGCTTCCAACGTCCTGCTCTATCACCTGCAGCGCCACAGCGATCACCATGCTCACCCGACCCGTCGCTACCAGTCGCTGCGGCATATCGATGAGGCGCCTCAGCTGCCGACCGGCTACTCGGGGATGATCCTCCTCGCCTGGGTCCCGCCGGTGTGGAGGCGGGTCATGGATCCGCGGGTGATCGAGCATTACGGCGGCGATGTCACGCGGGCCAACATCCAACCGCGGGCGCGCAAACGCATCCTCGCCCGTTATGGCGATGGAGTTGCGGCGTGAGTCGCTGGCGCTGCCCGGGTTGCGGCTACGTCTACGACGAGGCGCAAGGCCACCCACGCGAGGGTTTTCCCGCCGGCACCCCCTGGAGCGAGGTCCCCGACGGCTGGGCCTGCCCCGATTGCGGGGTGCGCGACAAGGTCGACTTCGAGCCCGACGACGGTGGCGAGTGACCGCGGTTGCTGGCACGATCCCGCCGGTGGCCACCCGCACGCCCTATCCCGAGGCTGCCCGACAGCTGCTGCGCGAGACGCTCTTCGGTGCCGCCCGCGACCAGCTGGAGAACAGAGCGTGGTCTGAGATCACGATGTCGAATATCGCCGAGTTCGCCGGCGTCAGTCGCCAAACCCTCTATAAGGAGTTCGGCAGCCGCGCCGAGTTTGCGCAAGCATTCGTCATCCATGAGGGCGAGCGCTTCCTCGACGGCGTCGATGCCGCGGTGCGCGAGCATCTCGATGACCCCCGCGACGCGGTCGGTGCGGCGCTGGAACAGTTCCTCCGCTCCGCCGGTGAAGACCCGCTCGTCCGCATCCTGCTCAGCGACGACGGCACCGGCGGCATGCTGCCCTTCGTCACCACCCAGGGCATGCCGGTCGTGCAGTGGGCTACAGCGCGCCTGACGACGACAATTGAAGAGGGCTGGCCACAGGCGCCCGCCGCCAAAGTGAAACTGCTCGCCGAGTCCCTCGTCCGCCTCGCGATCAGTTACGTCACCGTTCCCAGCGACGACCCTGAGACGACCGCCACCAACGCCGGCGAGCTGCTCGGGCCGTTCATTGACGAGGCGCTGGGCTCGGTCAGGGGCTAGCCGAGCGAGAGACGGAAGACGAGCCGCTCGAAGCCGGTCTCATCGGTGCTGTCGCGCTCCGGTCGGCGCTGGTAGCCGAGCGATTCGTAGAGGCGGTGACCGGCTTGCTGGTAGGCGCGGCTCCAGAGGGAGATGGCGGCCCAACCCTCGCTGCGGGCCAAATCTGTGCAGCGGTTGGCCAGGGCGCGGCCGATGCCCTGGCGGCGCGCCGCGGAGCTGACGACGAGGCGGGCCAGTTCGGCCTCGCCCTCCAGCGCGACGGCGCGGCTGGGCTCGCCGGGGGCGAGCAGGGCGACGACGCCGGCCACGGCACCGTCATGCTCGGCAACGAGGAGGTGCGCTGCGGCTGCCTTCGTCTGCTCGAAGTCAGATCGAGCGTAGGGGGTGTCGCGGCCGCCCTCGCCTTCCTCGAAGTAGGCCTCGGTCCAAAGCGCGGCGATCGTCTCCGCGTCTATGTCGGTGGCGGGGCGGATCACGGCTCGGCGCAGACCAGCCACAGGCCGATGTCGAGCTCGGGCGGGGTCCGCGAGGAGGGCTCGACCGCGATTACCTCGCGGTTGCGGGGCTCATAGGGGCCAGTGCCGGCTCCTAGGTTGACGCCGCTGCGGGCGTCTCCGAGTGCCGCCCAGATCCTCGCCTCGTAGGCTGCGCAGTTCATCGGGCGGCTCGCTCGCGCAGCATCGAGACCAGCAGCTCGACAAAGTCGCCGTAGAGGTCATCGCGCACGGCCTCGGGGCTGACCAGGGCTTCGATCGCGAGGCCGATGCCGAGGGCGCGCAGGATGAGCGCCAGGTCGGCAGGGGGGAGGGCGGTGTCGACCCCTTCCTCCTCTTCGTAGTGGGCGATGAAGGCGGCGATCGTCTCGCGCAGCGCGGCTGAGCGGCTGCCGAAGCGCCTGGCCAACTCGGGCTCGCGGCGGCTGGCTGCAAGAAACTCGAGGTGAAGGAGGAAGGACTCGCGGTCGGCGGCGAAGCGTCTCATCCACTGGTCGGCGAGGGCGCGGGCGCGGGTCTCGAGCGCCGCGTCGTCGTCGATCCCCGCCTGCGTCGCCGCCAGCTCCTGTGCCCGCTCCGCCATGTACTCCTCGAAGACGGCGAGGAAGAGGTCCGACTTGCCGGCGAAGTTGGAGTAGACGGCGCCGTGCGAGTAACCGGCCCGCTCGGCGATCTGCTCGACCGAGGCGGCCTCGTAGCCGTGCTGGGCGAAGACGGTGGCGGCGGCGACGATCAGCTTTGCCCGGGTGCGCGCCTGCTTCTCGACCCGTGTCTCGCGTTTGGGCGTCTCCGTCATTCAGATTGTAAATATAACTTGAATTGTGGTACCAATCTCGTATGGCGACTCAGACACGGTCCGCGGCCGAGCCCATTGAGCTTCTTGGCCGCTGGCTCAAGGAAGCCGAGGAGGCGGGCGCTCCGGCGCCGCGGGCGATGACCCTGGCGACGGCTGCTGCCGACGGCAGGCCTTCCGCTCGCCTTGTCTCGCTCAAGCGGCTCAGTGGCGAGGCGCTGGTCTTCACAACGGCCCTGTGGACGCGCAAGGCCGAGGAGCTGCGCGACAATCCCTACGCGGCAGCGACCCTTTACTGGCCGGCGCTCGGTCGCCAAGTCAGGATCGAGGGCCGGGCTGAGATCGCCGAGCGGGAGCTGGCGGAGGAGCTCTTCGCCGGTCGGCCGCGCGGCCACCAGTTGCAGGCGCACGTCTCCCGTCAGGGGGAGGAGATCGAGAACCTGGATCAGCTGCGCGGCAGGCTTGAAGAGCTGCGGGCGGAGTTGGGGGACGATCCGGTGCCGTGCCCTGATGACTGGGGCGCCGTGCGGCTCAGGCCGGACCGCATCGAGTTCTGGCAGGAAGACGAGGACCGCCTGCATCACCGAACCCTCTTCGAAGCCGTCGCTGATAGCTGGCGAGAAGTGCTGCTCGCTCCGTAGCGTGGCGGCTTCCGATGGGCTTTATGTGGGCTATAGCCGTATAAGGCACACCGGAACGGGGTTCAAGCTTCCAGTGCCAGCGTCACCGGGCCGTCGTTGACCAGGGCCACGCTCATGCGGGCGCCGAAGACACCCCTGGCGGCGCCGAGGCGATCGCAGAAGCGGTCGTAGAGCGGCTCGGCCTCGGCTCCGGGAGCCGCCTCGATGTAGCTGGGTCGGTTGCCCTTGCGGGTGTCGCCATAGAGGGTGAACTGGCTGACGCAGAGGATCTCGCGCTCGCCCAGGGGCTCGTTCATTCGCCCCTCGGCGTCGTCGAAGATCCGCAGCGCCCGCACCTTGTCGGCGAGCTGGTCCGCCTGCTCGGCCGTGTCGCGGCGCCGCACCCCGAGCAGGATCAGCATCCCCGGCCCGATCTGGGCGATGCGCTCGCTCTCGACGTCGACCGCGGCCTGGCTGACGCGCTGGACCAGTGCCCTCACCTGCGCCTCCTTATGAAAATGAGTCTCATTTCTGATTTACTCGTCTCGTGCTCGAGCCCTTTCAGCTGCCTTTCGTCCAGCGCGGGCTGTTCGAGATTCTGATTCTCGCGGTGCCCGCCGGGCTGCTCGGCACCTGGATTGTCCTGCGCGGCCTCGCCTTCTTCTCTCATGCGGTCGGCACCGCCGCCTTTCCAGGCCTGGTCCTCGCCGACGGGTTGGGCTTCGGTGCCCCGCTTGGCGCCTTTGGCGCCGCCGTCGTCTTCAGCGCGGGCAGCGCCCTGCTTGGCCGTCGCGAGGAGGAGGCGACCGACAGTGCCGTGGCGATCGTCCTTGTCGGCTGCCTGGCCGCCGGCACGATCCTCGCCAGCGACGTCTTCGGCTCAGGCGCCAACATCGAGACGCTGCTCTTCGGCAGCCTGCTGCTGATCGACAGCAGCGACCTGGTCCTGGCCGGCGTGGCGGCGGGGCTGACCCTGATCGTCTCGCTGCTGCTCGGCCATCGCTGGCTCGCCCTCGGCTTCGACCCGGCCGCGGCGGCGCCGGGGGCGGGGGGCTGGCTCGACCTGGCGCTCTTCGGCCTGATCGCCCTGGCGATCACCGCGGCGCTCTCGGTCGTCGGCGCCCTGCTGGTGACCGCGCTCTTCGTCGTGCCCGCGCTGACTGCGCGGCTCTTCGCCGAGCGGATGCTGAGCTGGCAGCTGGCCAGCGTCGCCCTGGTCGTCCTCGAGGGCACGGTCGGCCTCTGGCTCTCGGTCAAGACCGACGCGCCGCCGGGGGCGACGATCGCCGTTGTCGCCGGGGCCATCTTTGCGATCGCGGCGGGAGCACGAGCACTCGCGCGCGCCCGCCGGGGCGCGCCCGCTCTGGCCGTCGCGGGCCTCTTCGCTGGTGCTCTGCTGGTCGCTGGTTGCGGCGCCCCTGGCTCGGGCGGTGGGCAGATGAAGGTCGTCGCTACCACGACCCAGATCGGCGACTTCGTCCGCGAGGTCGGCGGCAACTCGATCGCGGTCGACCAGATCCTGCAGCCCAACACCGACCCGCACGAGTACGAGCCCCGGCCGAGCGACGTTTCCGGCGCGGTGGAAGCAAAGCTCGTCTTCGCCAACGGCGACGAGCTCGACTCCTGGGTCGGCCAGATCGTCTCCGACAGCGGCAGTGACGCCGAAATCGTCGATCTCGGCGCGATCGTGCCCGAGCGTCGGCAGGGCGAGTCGAGCGGAGCGGAGGCCTCGCGCTATGACCCGCACTGGTGGCACGATCCGCGCAACGCCGAGGCAGCCGTGGTCGCGATTGAGCGCCACCTCGCCGCAGCCGATCCGAGCCACCGCCGCGAGTTTCAGCGCAACGCCCGCGCCTACCTGGCGAAGCTGCGCGCGCTCGATGCCGGCATCGAGCGCTGTATGGACGAGGTGCCCGCCGCCCGCCGCAAGTTGGTCACCGACCACGACGCCTTCGGCTACTTCGCCGACCGCTACGGGATCGAAGTCCTCGGCGCCGTGATCCCGTCGCAGACCACGCAGGCGCAACCTTCGGCCAAGGACCTCAGCGCGCTCGCCAAGCTGATCGAGCGCGAGCACGTCGAGGCGATTTTCCCGGAGAGCTCGCTCAGCCCGAAGGTCGCGGAAGCGATTGCCAGCCAGACCGGCGCCTCGTCCAACTACACCCTCTACGGCGACACACTCGGGCCGGAGGGCTCCAGCGGCGCCACCTACCTGACGATGGAGGCGGCGAACGCCAACGCGATGGTGCGCGGCTTTACCGGTGGGAGGCGGGGATGCCGGCCGCTGCGCTGATCGCGGCCGAGGGTCTCGCCGCCGGCTATGACGGCGCGCCGGCGATCTCGGGCGTCGACTTCTCCCTGCCCGCGGGGCAGACGCTGGCCCTGCTCGGTCCCAACGGCGGGGGCAAGACGACGCTGCTGCGGGCGCTGCTCGGCGAGCTACCGCCGCTGGCGGGGGCACTTCGCGTCGCCGCGACCTGCGGCACCGTGCCCCAGACCGAGCGTTCGCGGCTCGATTACCCGGTCTCCGCGCTTGACGTGGCGACGATGGGGACGCTGCCGCGTCTGCCCTGGTGGCGGCGCCCGGGCCGACGCGAGCGCGAAGCCGCGGCGCAGGCGCTCGACCGGGTTGGCTTGCGAGCGTTGGCCGAGCAGACCTTCGGCCGCCTCTCTGGCGGCCAGCGCCAGCGGGTTCTGATCGCCCGGGCGCTGGTTCAGGACGCCGGCGTGCTGCTGCTCGACGAGCCCTTCTCGGGCCTCGACCGGCCCAGCGCCGAGAGCCTGGAAAGGCTGATCGAGGAGCTGGCGGGAGAGGGGCGCGCCATCGTTGTCGCGACCCACGACCTCGGGCAGGCGCGGGCATGCGACCTCGTCCTCTGCATCAACAAGCGCCAAGTCGCCTGCGGGCCGCCGGGCCAGGTGCTCGATGACCTCGGCGTGCTGGAAGCGACCTACGGCGGCGCCATCGTCGAGATTCCCGGCGGCGGTGGCCGCGCAATCCTGCCCCCCCACCATCACCATCACTGACCGTGCTCGAGCCACTGCAAGAACCGTTCATGCAGCGCGCCCTCGCCGAGGTCGTGCTGCTCGGCGTCGCCGGCGGGGCGCTCGGCTGCTGGGTCGTCTTCTATGGCCTCTCCTACGCGGCCGAGTCGCTCTCGCACTCGCTCTTTCCGGGCCTGGTCCTGGCCGCGATCGCCGGCGCCCCGCTGCTGCTCGGCGCCGTCCCGGCGATCATTCTCGCCGCCGCCGCGATCGCGCTCGCCGCGCGGGTCGCCGGGATCAGTCGTGATGCCGCGGTTGCCGTCGTAGTCACCACGATGTTCGGCCTTGGCGCGCTGCTGGCGCTGGCGCCCGCCTCACCGCCGGGGATCGAGTCGCTGCTTTTCGGGGATGTCTTCGGAGTTAGCGACGGCGACCTGATCACCGCGACGATCCTGGTTGTCCTGGTCGGCGTCGCCCTGCGCCTGCTGCACGGCCGCCTGCTTATCGCCGGCTTCGATCGCGGCACCGCTCGCTCGCTCGGCGTCTCGCCGGCGCTGGTGGACGCCGCACTGCTCTTGCTGCTCGGCGCCGGCATCGTCGTCGCGGCGCAGGGCCTCGGCAACCTGCTCGTCGTCGCTGTTTTCGTCGGCCCAGCAGCCGCGGCGCGGCGGCTCAGCGACCGGATGCTGTCGATGATGCTGCTCGCCGCCGGCCTCGCCGCGCTCGCCGGCGTTGCCGGGCTCTACCTCTCCTATTACGCGGGCACCGCCGGCGGCGCCTCAGTCGCGCTGGCGATCGTCGCTGTCTACCTACTCTCGCTGCCGGCCGGTCGCCTGCGGGCGATTCGCCGTCCCGCGCCGCTCCCCGCCGGGGCTACGATCGGCCGATGAGAACCAAGACCGACAAGGCCTGGGCCGAGCACGCTCTCACGGCCCTGCAGGAGGCCGGCTACAAGCGTGGCGGCGCCCGCACCGCCGTGGTTGAAGCCCTGGCCGAGCACAGCTGCGCGGTCACCGCGCTCGACCTCGATGAGGAGCTGCGCCGCCGCAGGCCCGCGGTGGGCCGGGCGAGCGTCTACCGGGCGCTCGAGCAACTCGAGCAGCTCGGCCTCGTGCAACGGCTCGAGGTCAGCCGCGGCACCGCCGGCTATGAGCGGGTGGAGCCCGATGGCGAGCACCATCACCACGCGATCTGCCGTCGCTGCGGTCGCATGATCCCCTTCGAGGATTCCTCGCTGGAGCGGGTCATCGCCAAGCTCTCGGCGGAGATCAGCTTCGAGGTCACCGACCACGACGTGGTCCTGCGCGGCCTCTGCGAGCGCTGCGCGAACTGATTAAGGAGAGAATGCTTGCCGGGTGAGCGATCCGGTCCAGATCTTCCTGCTCTCGCTGCTGGCGATGTTCAACCCGACCCTGCTCGCGGCGGTCACCCTGATGCTGCTGTTGCCCAGCCCCAAGCGCCTGATGCTGGGCTATCTCCTCGGCGCCTATACCGCCAGCATCAGCGTCGGATTGGTGATCGTCTTCGCCCTGAACGACTCGGACTTCGCCGGCACCAGCAAGCGCACGCTCAGCCCGCTCGAGGACATCGTCGTCGGCCTGCTCCTGCTGTTGGTCGCCGCGGTCCTCGCCACCGATCGTGACCAGCCGCTGCGCGAGCGGCGGGCGCGCCGCAGGGAGAGGAAGCTGGCGAGCCATGGCGGCGAGGAGAAGGAAGCGCTGCCGCTGCGCCTGCTCGGTCGCGGCTCGCCCCGCGTCGCCTTCGTCGTCGGACTGCTGCTTAGCTTCCCCGGCGTCTCATACCTGACCGGCCTCACCCACATCCACAGACTTGATCTGCCGGCCGCGCCCACGGCGCTGATCGTGATCGCCTTCTGCCTCGTCCAGCAGTTGCTGCTGGAGGTGCCGCTCGCCGGCTACGTCTTCGCCCCCGCGCGTACCGAAGAGGCGGTCAAGGGCTTTCGCGCCTGGCTTGCCCGCAACGGACGCCAGGCCGGAATAGGGGTCGCCGCGGCGCTCGGCGTCCTCGTCCTCGGCCGTGGAATAGCCGGGCTGGTGAGCTGAGATGAGAAAGTGGGGGGTCCTCGTCGTCCTCGGCGCCGCGCAGTTCCTGATGGTGCTTGACCAGGCGGTGATGAATGTGGCGATCTCCCAGTTGGTCGAGGACTTCGACACCACGGTCACCACGATCCAGGCAGTGATCGCCTTCTACGCGCTGGTGATGGCGGGGTTGATGCTGACCGGCGGCAAGCTCGGTGATATCTGGGGCCGGCGCCGCGCCTTCACGATCGGCCTCGTCATCTACGGCGCCGGCTCGGCGCTGACCGCGGCCTCCTGGAACGTGCCCTCGCTGATGCTCGGTTGGTCGGTCCTCGAGGGGATCGGCGCGGCGCTGGTGATCCCCGCCCTGATTGCCCTCGTCGCCGGCAACTACCGGGGCACCGAGCGGGCGATCGCCTACGGCGTGCTCGGCGGCGTCGCCGGCGCCGGCATCGCGGTCGGGCCGATCCTCGGCGGCTGGGCGACGACGGAGTTGAGCTGGCGGGTCGTCTTCGTCGGCGAGGTGGTCGTCGCGATCGGGATCCTTGCCGGCACGCGGCTGATCCGCGAACCCGAGCGGGAGGGCCCCCCGCCGCTGCTCGACTGGGTCGGCGGTCTGCTCTCCGCCGCGGGCCTCGCCCTCGTCGTCTTCGGCGTCCTGCAGGCGAGCAACTGGGGCTGGCTGGCACCGCGCAGCTCGCCGATCGAGCCCTTCGGCTTCTCACTGACCCCGTTTGTGGTCGGCGCCGGGGCACTGCTGCTGGCCTGGTTCGTCGCCTGGGAGCGCCACCGCGAACGGCTTGGCCAGGATCCGCTGGTGCACCTGCCGCTGCTGCGGATCGCCTCGCTGCGCGGCGGCGTCGCCATGTTCCTCGCCCAGAACCTGATCCTGATGGGGGTCTTCTTCACCATTCCGCTCTTCCTGCAGGTGGTCCAGGGCCTCGACGCGCTGGAAACCGGCGTGCGCATGCTGCCCGCCTCGGCCGGGCTCTTCTTCGCCGCGATCGCCGGCTCGGCGCTGGCCAAGCGCTTCGCACCGCGGCCGCTGGTGCGAGTCGGGCTGGCGACCGTCTTCGTCGCGATCGGGCTGCTGCTCACCACGATCAAGCCCGAGCTCGACAACGCCCCCTTTCTGATCGCGATGGGCGTGCTCGGCATCGGCATGGGGCTGATCGTCTCCCAGCTTGGCAACGTCGTTCAGTCCGCGGTTGGCGACGACGATCGCAGCGAGGCCGGCGGCCTGCAGAGCACCGCACAGCAGCTCGGCTCCTCACTGGGGACGGCGCTGCTCGGTGCGATCGTGATCACCGGCCTGATCGCCGCCTTCACCGCCAACGTCGCCGGCGATGCGCGCATCTCGGCCGACGTCAGCAAGCAGCTCGAGGTGAGGCTGAGTGCGGGCGGCAGCTTCGTCGCGGCCGAGGAGGTGCGCGCGGGCGCCGAAGCGGCCGGGCTCGATGGGCCAACCACAAGCGCCCTGATCGAGAATTACGAAGACGCGCAACTGAGGGCGCTGAAGACAGCCTTCCTCTTCGCCGCCTTCCTCACCCTGGCCTCCTTCTGGACCACTCGTCGCCTGCCCGAGCAGCGTTTCGACGAGATGCAGGCCGGGCCCGATCCGCCCCGGCCCGATCCCGAGCCGGCTACGGTCTGACCATGCTCGACCCCAAGCAGGGGCATCGCACCCCCGAGGAGCGCGCCGCTGCCGGCAAGGCCGCCCGCGGCGAGGCGCCGCGTTCGAGCCACGGCGAGTGGGCCCCCGTGGACGATCGTGCGGACCCGGTCGAGCTGTTGGAGGGCCAGGCCACCTCGCGGGTCGGCCAGCTGGTGCCGCTGCGCTACGCGCGCATGCTGGCCTCTCCCTTCACCTTCTACCGCGGCGCGGCGGCGGTGATGGCGGCCGACCTCGCCGCGACCCCGCGCAGCGGCTTCGACGTGCAGCTCTGCGGCGACGCCCACCTCTCCAACTTCGGCGCTTACGCCTCGCCCGACCGCGAGCTCGTCTTCGACGTCAACGACTTCGACGAGACCCTGCCGGGACCGTGGGAGTGGGACGTGATGCGGCTCGCCGCGAGCCTCTCCGTCGCCGGGCGCGAGCGCGGCTTCAAGCGCCGTAAGCGGCTGGCGATCGTTGCCGCGATGTCGGCCGAGTACCGGGCGGCGATGCGGCGGCTGGCGGGGCTCGGCAACCTCGAGGTCTGGTACACGAAGATGGACGTGGAGGCGATCGCCAGGGGGTGGGAATCCGCCGCCGGCGAGAGGGAAGCGGTCACCTTCCGCCGCAACCTCGCGAAGACCCGCGCCAAGGACCGGATGCGGGCGCTCTCGAAGCTGACCCGCGAAGTCGACGGCGAGTTGCGCCTCGTCAGCGAACCGCCGCTGATCGTCCCCCTCGACGAGCTCGTCGAGGGGGACGAGGGCGTCGAAGAGGCCGTGTTGAAGATCATCGCCGACTACCGCGACACGCTTCCCGCGGACCGCCGCGCCCTGCTCGACGGCTACCGCTTCGTCGATGCGGCGCTGAAGGTGGTCGGCGTCGGCAGCGTCGGCACCCGCGCCTTCGTCGTGCTGATGTTGGGGCGCGACAGCGGCGACCCGCTCTTCCTCCAGGCCAAGGAAGCGCAGCGCTCCGTGCTGGAGCCCTACGCCGAGAAGTGCGCCTTCGAGAACCAGGGCGAGCGTGTTGTGCAGGGGCAGCGCCTGACCCAGGCGGCCAGCGACATCCTGCTCGGCTGGGTCAAGGCGACCGGCATCGACGGCAAGCAGCGCGACTTCTACGTGCGCCAGCTCTGGGATCAGAAGGGCTCGGCAAAGGTCGAGACCATGACCCCCCATGCCCTCACCGCCTACGCCGAGATCTGCGGCGCCACCCTGGCCCACGCCCACGCCCGCGGCGGCGACCGCATCGCGATCGCCGCTTATCTCGGAAAGGGCGACACCTTCGACAGGGCGCTGGCGGCGTTCGCCGAGAGCTACGCGGACCAGAACGAGCGCGACTACGAGGCGCTGAAGGCGGCGGCCGCGGCGGGCCGGATCGAGGTCGCCGAGCTGCCGGCCAGGTAGGGTCTCCCATCGTGGCTGGAGACGAATCTTCGCCAGCCCTGATCGCCTACGACGGCTCTGATTTCGCCAAGGGGGCGATCGCGGAAGCCGCGGGTCAGCTGGCGCCCGGGCGAGCAAAGCGCCCAAGAGATCGCCGAGCAGGGTGCGGCGCGGGAGGCTGGCTTCGACGCTGAGCCGCTGGTGGCCATCGGCGGCAGGCCTGGAATCTGATCGTCGAAGCCGCCGACCAACAGGGGGCGAACCTGATCGTGATCGGTTCGCGTGGCCGCTCGGGTATCGCCCACATCCTCCTCGGCAGCGTTGTCGCCGCCGTCGCCCAGCACAGCAAGCGCTCGGTGCTGATCGTTCATCCTGGCGGCTGAGTAGGTCTAAAACGCGAAAACCCCGGCTTGCGGGATTTCCGAGTGCGGCTGAATGGAGTCGAACCCATCACGTCGCGTTAGGGACACAAGGCCCTCAACCCGGGGAATTTGAGTGTTTTGAAAGGTCCGCGGGATTTCGAGTGATGACCAGCTCCGGCATCAAGCCCGGGAGCCCACAGTTCCCAGCACACCGCGCCACGTCGGGTGGGCGGGCTGCCAGTCGAGCTCGCGTTTCGCCTTCGCGTTCGAGGCGCCGCGGATCTCGCACATCATCGAGACGCCGACCTCACCCGCCGCGAGGCGGCCGAGCCATCTCGGCACGTGACGCGGCGGCTTGGCGCCGACCTGTGCGGCGAGGGCGGGGATCCACTCGGCGCTCCGCGTCGGCTCGTCGTCGACGATGTTGTAGACGCCGGGCTCCCCCCGCTCGACTGCGATGGTGGTCGCCGCTGCCGCGTCGTCGATGTGGACGAACGACCAGACGCCGCCGCCGTTACCGACCACCGGCAGGCGGCGCTTGCGCGCGAGCTCGCCGAAGATCGACTCGCTCGTGCCTGGCCCGTAGAAGGCGCCGTAGCGGAGGGCAAGTCCCTCCAGCGGGGCGTCGCGCGCGGCCCGCTCGAGGTGTTCGATCGCACGCAGCGACTCGCGCTGTTCGGTCGGAGGATCAGGATCGAGCGGGTCGTCCTCGCTCTTCACCGGGCCGCCCGTGCGTGCGTACGGCCAGGCGCAGTAGCTCTGGACGACGAAGCGGCGGGTGCCGACCCGCGTCGCCGCCGCGAGCAGGTTGTCGGTGCCCTCGCTGCGGAGACGGTTGGTCATCGCGAACGAGCTGTCGAAGTGACGCATGTCGGACTGGCCCTTGAGCTCGGCAAGCGCGGTCATCTCGTGGACAATCACCTCGGGCCTCACCTCTTCGACTGCGGCAAGTACGCTCGCCTGGTCGAGCCCGTCCATCACCACGCCACTCGCACCCAGGTGCCCGATCTCATCCGCTTTCTGCGGTGAGCGCGTTGTCGCGAAGACCTCGTGTCCGGCAGACAGCAACTCCGGGAGGAGGCGGGCGCCGAGCGCGCCGGCCCCTCCGGCGACGAAGACTCTCATCGTTTCTCCTCCTTCTCGCCGCGGTTAGGCGCCAGCTCTGGCGTCCCGCAGTGCTGGTTAGAGCGAGCGTGCCGCGAGAGGACGGTGGGGCCGAACATCAGATCATGCACACCACGTTCGCCATTTACGTCTCCACTACCCGCCGTTCCCAGCCACAACCTGGCCCGGTGAGGGAGCGCGCGGGCCTTGAGGACGTTTCGACCTCCGTACCGACACCCCCAGTTGTCGCCAGATCGAGCGTCCGCTGCGGGACGCCAAGTGTCGATGAAAGTAGCTAGCCGTCCTAGCCGAAGAGCGCGCCCGCCCGGCCGTCCCAGTTGTGTTCGAGGGCCCAGCGCGCACCGACGGTCCAGGCCTGCACGCGGTTGGCGACCGGGATCGGCTCCGGACCATCGGGCCCGACCGCGAACAGCTCGGGGGCCTCTCCGATCGCTTCGATCGCGTCCAGGACTCCACGGCGGAGCCGCCGCGCCGTCTGCGGCCGGGCTGCCGCTCGCAAGCCACCCCACCCAAGCCATGAGTCAAATGGCCAGATCGCGCCACGATGGTAGGCATCGGGCGCGTACTGGGGGTGCTTCGAGGAGAGCGTGCGCGCCCCCCACGGGGTGAGCACGTCGGGGAGGCTAAGGCGTGCAGCAACCTGGTCGCGGGCGCCGTGGGGCAGCGCGTCTGCCCAGAGAAGCCAGCCGAGTTGGGAGCCCGCTCCCATCACTCTCTCGCCGTCGCTCGCCAGCGCCATGGTCTCGGGGTCGAAAGCCCCCCCGATTGTCGTGGCAAGTC
>Ga0070679_100002699_pt1 | contig 16159 bp, 18 predicted proteins | sample KBSC63BmetaG_FD_65652 | JGI IMG/M metagenome (GOLD analysis project Ga0070679, IMG submission 65652) | Corn rhizosphere microbial communities from Kellogg Biological Station, Michigan, USA - KBS C6-3B metaG | ecosystem: Host-associated > Plants > Roots > Rhizosphere | place: USA: Michigan... | reverse complement strand
CCTTCCTCGGCGGCGCGGCCTGCGCGGCGCTGGCCGCCCTGCTGTGCGCCTGCTGGCTGCGCCTCTCCCCGGCCCGGGCCGGCTCGGCTGCCACCGTCTCGGCGGAGCCGGAGCTCACCGCCGTCCCCTGACAGCAAGCTGAAAGGGATGTGAGAGCGCCGCCTGCTTCAATGGTCGACCTTGGACCAGCGATCACAGGAGCACATATATGCGCAGTAGCGTTCAGCGGAGCGCAGGGCGGGATGCGCACGGCCGCCTTTCCGGCGGGAATCGCGCCAGGCGCCGGACGGCCATGACCACGCAAACCACGACCGTACTCGACAAAATCGTGACCAAGTCCGGTGGCCTGTATGACGGCGTGACCGGAAAGGCATTCACCCCCAGAGGGGTCGATTACGTTCGGCTGGCCAAAGCCGCTGACGGTTCCACTTACCATTCCACGTTCGAACCCGGGCAGTACTCTTCGGCGACCACCCAGGCGGTGCTCAACAACATAAAAACATCGAGCGGCTACAACACCGTCGGGGTCTTCATCGCCCCAGGCGAGTTCACCACCCCATCGCATGGCATCTCCACCGGGGTGTCCAGCATGACCCCCATCAACGCGGCACCTGGGCCGAGCCCTCCCCCGGGGGGCCCGGCCTCATGTTGATATTGCCCGCTACATGACCAGGGCGGCGACCAGGGTAGCCAGCACCAGCCCGGCTACGACCGGGATGAAGCAGCGCCGGGCGAGGTCGATCACCGGCACCCGGGCGAATCCGGCGACCGCGATCAGCGAACTCCACGCGACGAGGGTGCCGCCGCCGGACCAGATGTTACCCATCTGGCCGACCGCGGCGAGCGTCGCCGGGCTGACGCTCGAGATGTGGCCGAGGGCGCCCGACAGCGACCCGGTCAGGGGCAGGCCGGAGAAGCCGGAGCCTTCCAGGCCGGCGACCATGCCGATGACCAGCACGGCGAACGCGGTTACCAGGCTGTTGCTGGGGATGTGCTGCTGCGCGTGCAGCACCAGGTCGTACAGGAACGCGGGTCCCGCCGGGCTGCCGTCCTTGTTGGCCGCGATCCCCAAGATCTGGCCGGAGTAGTCGCCGTTGCCGATGAAGAAGAAGCCCGCGATCGGGAGGACCACGCCCATGGCCTTGAAGGCGAAGACGAGGCCGTCGACGACGTGGTCGGCCGACCGCTCCAGGAACGTCTTCCGGCTCTCCGCCAGGGCTGCCAGGAAGATCGTCAGCGCGGCGATCCCGCCGACGAGGGCGGCCGCGTCGCCGCCCTTGAGGCCGGAGGAGGTCCCGCCGACGCTGATGCTGTAGATCAGGTAGCCGATCAGCGCCAGGTAGGCGAGCGGCACCGCGATCGCGAACAGCGTCGAGACCCAGCCTCGGCTGTCATTATGCGGCTCCAGGGTCACGGCCGCGGCCGCGGGACGCCCGGTCAGGCTCGGGCGACCGTCGGCCAGCGTCTGGTCGCCCGCGAGCGCCTCGGGGGCGGCAGTGCCCGCACCGCCGCCGACGTCGGCTCCGAGCGTCGCTCCCGCCGTGGCCAGCGGCGCGAACGCTTCCCGCAGGGCAGGCCCGTGACCGTGCGTCGGCGCGTCGGCCACCTCGGTGTCCGCCTCCACCAGCGCCTTGATGTCGCCTGCTTCCCATTCGTCCAGCCAGCGCTGCGCGGGCTTGCGCATCCGGCGTACCTCAAGCACGTATCCGATGACCAGAGCGGTGACGCCGACGATCACCGACAGCAGCAGCGCGCGGTTGGCGACCGAGTCGGCGCTCACGCCCGCCGCCGCCGCCGACAGGCCGGGCGCGACGCGGATCACGAAGTCGCTGGATAGCGCCATCCCCTGGCCGGCCACCGCGATGGTGAACGCGACTGCCATCGGGCGCAGTCCCGCCCGGATCGCCACCGGGATGAGCACCGCGCCGATGAGGGGCACGGCGGGCGTTGGCCAGAAGAACAGCGAGATCACGTAGGTGACGGCGGCGAGCGTCCAGAAGGCGAGGTGGCCGTTGCGCATCACCGGCCGGAACGGGGCGATCATCTTGCGGTCCGCGCCGAGGGCCTGCAGGGCGCCGAGCATGCCGGTAACCAGTGCGATGATAAGGAAGATGTTGAACAGCTGCTGGGCCGAGACCAGGCTCGCGTTGAATACCGCGGCCAGCCCGCCGGCCAGGCTCCTGGTGAACACCACTGCGGTAAGGAATGTAAATGAGACGGCGGGTACGATGATGTTCTTGCGGGTGAGCATCGTCGCCAGGATGGTGACGACTCCGACAAGGTAAACCCAGTGGGCCGCGGTCAAGCTATGCACAAAGCCCCTCCATTTGCTAGGCGTTGCTGACAGGTTGCTCGCCCTACCGAGCTGCTGCTATGTCCAGACAGCCCAACAACTGACGTACTCTCTGTGCACAATGTCCGAGATAGGCGGTTATCCGCGCGCGCGACAATGCACCCAGGCCACCCGCTCAGCCGGGGGACTGCGGGAGGCATCGTGCCGGGTCGAACCGGGCATCTTACGCTTTTGTCGGTTACCGTACTGGGGACGATGTGTAACAATATCGTTAATGTTCCGCTTCGCTCCATTGCAACCGACTTGCGGATTCCGCTCCCGGCGGCGGTGCTGTGCGTTAGCGCGTTCGTTCTCGCGCTTGCCATTGGCATGCCGGTCAGCGGCTGGCTAGGCGACCGGTTCGGCCAGAAGAAGGCGCTCACGGGGGCGCTGGTGCTGATGACGGCCGCCCAGGCGCTCGCCGTCGTCGCGCCTAACCTCACCACGCTGGTCGCGCTGCGGGCGCTGCAGGGGCTGGCCTGCTCGGCGATCCCGCCGATGGTGATGAGTCTGCTGCGGACGCTCTACCCCGAGCGCCGGCTCGCGGTCATGGGCACGTGGGCGGCCGCCAATGGCATCGGCCAGGCGATCGGTCCGCCAGCCGGCGGGCTGATCAGCGACGCCTGGGGCTGGCGCATGATCTTCGCGCTGCTGGCCGCGGCCTGCGTGGTCGTCCTCGCGCTGATGTGGCTCTTCGTGCCGTCGGCTCCGCACCGTAGCGGCCCACTCGACCTACGTGGCGCAGCCCTCCTCACCGGCGGGGCCGGCCTCGTGCTGGTGGCGGTGACCACCCTGGGTCAGCGCGCCGGGTCCCCCGCCAGCTGGATCGCGGAGGCGGTCGCCGGCGTGCTGCTGTTCCTGGGGTACGTCGCGGTGTCGCGCGGGCAAGGCGCCGCGATGATCCCGCTCTCGGTGCTCGTCGAGTCGCGCTTCGCGCGCAGCACGGCCGCGGCCTTCGGTCAGATGTTCTGCCTCGGCACGCTGCTGGTAGCGCTCCCGCTCTTCCTCACCGGTCCCCTGCATATGTCCAGCGGCCTGGCGGGCATCTTGTTCTTCGCCCTGCCCGCGGTGATGGCGGTCGCGGCGCCGGTCGTCAGCCGGCTGAGCCTGGCCATCGGCCCGCGGCGGGTGCTGCGGGCCGGCCTGGCCGTGCTCGTCGCCGGGAACGTGGTCATCTGCCTGGTCCTCGGCCAGGGGGCGACACCGGCCGTGGCGGTGATGCTGACCGCGATGATGCTCGTGCTCGGGTTCGGAATGGCGATGGTGCAGACGCCGGCGGCGGCGGGGGCGACCAGTTCCCCGGCCGGGTCGAACGGCGCCGCCATCGGCCTGTTCAACATGATGCGATTCTCCGGGACGGCGACGGCAGCGGCGTGGGTCGCGCTCGTCTATCCGGCCGGCTCGCTGACGCTGCTCTTCGGTGGCTGCGTCGCCCTCGCTGCGCTTGCGCTCGCCGCCAGCTACCTAGGACCCGACCCGACGCCGACGTGACCGTGCGGTCAGCCGGCCCGCAGGTCGCGGTTCACGCGCCGGGCGGTCTCGTCGAGGTCGCTGAGCCGCAGCGCCAGCGCCACCGTGAACCGGGTGTCGGGATCACGGATGTCGTGCTGCAGGAGCCGGGTGATCCGCTCTACCTTGTAGAGCATCGTGTTGCGGTGCACGCTCAGCCGGCGGGCCGCCTCGTTGAGGTTGCCGCCCGCATCGACATAGACCCGCGCCACCTCGACCAGGCCGCCGTCGCGGTCGTTGCGGAGCGGGTCGAGGATCTCGGCCGAGAACTCGCGGCCGCCTTGCTGCTGGGCCAGCTCGAGCAGGACCGAGTCGACCCGCAGGTCGGCGAACCCGCAGACCTCGCTGACGTGCAGCCGCTGGCGCAGGTCGAGCGCCACTCGCGCCTCGCGGTAGCTCTCGATGATGGCGGCGGCACCGGTCACCGGGCGGCCGAAGGCGACCAGCACGGACCGCTGCGTGCGCTGCGCCAGCCTGCGGTCCAGCGCGGTGGCGTACTCGCGCAGCTCCGTCATCGCCGGGTCTGGCTGCCCGCGCCGGGCCGTGGAGACCGGCCGGATGACGGCGATGACGTCGCCCACGACGGCGGTGAGGGTATGCCCGCGCGGGCTTTCCAGCAGCCGGGCCGCCTCACGTGCCATCTCGGCCAGCTTCGTCGGGGAGTCTTCCCGGGCGATCAGGCCGCCACTGTGGGCCACGACGACGCCGTAGCGCCCGGCCACGTCGAAGTGGTGGTGGGAGGCCCGGGCTACCAGGTCGGCGTGGTTGGCGAAGAGCGAGTGCAGCAGTCCGTGGACGAAGTTTCCGCGGGCGCGCTCCTCGGCCCGCTCCAGGCCGCGCAGGTGCAGCAGCTCTGTCCCGACGATGGCGACGGCCTGCCCGACCGCGGCCCGGTGCTCGGCGAGGTCGTGCTCGGTAGCCGCCTCAGCGTCGTCGAGGAGTATCACCCAGCCGTCGCTCTGCTCCACCAGCTTGATGGCGCCGGCCACGCAGACGAGGCGATGGCCCTTGACCTGGAGCGGCAGCACAGCGACGTCGTGCGGATCGTCGAGCCGGGCGGCGAGCGCGGCCAGGCGCTGCTCGGCCGTCCGCAGCCCGGTGGTGACCGAATGCGGGTCGAGGCCGTCCGGGCCCGGGTCGAAGGCAAGCAGGTGCAGGTCGTTGCCCAAGATCGCCACGCCGCAGTCGCTGAGCCGGGCCAGCCGGTTGCACAGGGCGGTGATGCCCGCGCCCCGGTGCATGAGCTGGGCGAGGGCGCTGTGCACCCGCTGGCCGTACTGGAGCACGTGGGCCTGGTGGGTCAGGCTGAGGGTCGCGACGAGCTCCACGATGGCACGACGCTGCACCGACGCCGGTACCTGGACCACGACCAGTCCGTCGACGCCCGGCAAGGGCACGGTGCCCGGCCGCCAGCCTCCGTCGCCGCGCACGAGCACCGCCGCGCAGCCGCTCTTCGCGAGCTGGCGCCACTGCTGGGGGCCGACCTCGCCGACGTCGGCGAGGACTACCACGCCAGCCAGGTCGCCCCCGCCGTCGCACTCAACGTCGGCGAGCGCGTGGCACCAGCGCACCGGCTGGCTGGGGAGATCCTCACCGCGCACGATGCGCGCACCGTGCAGCAGCCGCTCCTCCAGCAGCCGCCCTAGCGTGAGCTCGAAGCCGCGGCTAGCCGGGCCTGCCAGCACAGACGCCTCATTCATGTGTGCACCTTAGCCGAACGTTGATCAACTTACTAGGCAATCTGACCGTACTGTCGGACCGCCGTGACCGGGGAGGCTGGACCTATGCACCAGGTCTTCAGAATCACGCTCGACGACGCCCTGCCCGTGCTCGCCGCCGCCCGGGCCAAGGCGGAAGAGATCGGAGTGAAGCAGACACTCTGCGTCGTCGATGACGGTGGCCATGTGGTGGCGCTGCACCGGCTGCCGGGCGCGCGGCTCACCGGCGTGGACATCGCGATCGCCAAGGCGTTCACGGCTGCGGGCCACGAGCGGGCCACTCACCTGTTCAACGAGCCCCCGAACGGGCCGGCCCTGCCGGGCAACGAGGCGTTCGGCATCAGCCACATGCTGCCCGGCAAGTTCGCCATCTTCGTGGGCGGCTTCCCGCTGGTATACGAGGGCGCGATCGTGGGCGGCCTGGGGGTCTCCGGCGGCAACGGCGAGCAGGACAAGGCCGTTGGCGCCGCGGGACTGCAAGGATTCGCCGACCACCTGGCCGCGAGCCCGCCCCAGTAGGCCGCTCTGGACCAGGCCTGCGACAGCGGCGGGCCGGAGCTTGCGCCGGTCACGGAAGCTCTGGCCCGCCGGCCGGAGTTCGCCCGTCGCGCACCGCACAGGTCAGCTCCAGCTCTACGCACGCGCCACCGGGCAGGGACGCGACGCCGACGGCGGAGCGGACCGCCGCGCCGCGCTCGCCGAGCAGCTCGCGCAGCCGCGCGGAGGCACCGTCGGCGACCGCGGTGTGCTCGGTGAACCCGGGCGCGGCGCTCACGTAGACGGTCAGCCGAAGCACCCGGTCCAGGCACTGGCCGGACGCAAGCGCCGCGAGGGCGGCCGACAGCGCGTTGCCGACGGCGATCGCGGCCGCCTCCCGGGCTTCCTCGACGGTCAGGTCCGCGCCCACGCGGCCTCGGTGGTGCAGTACTCCGTCAATCCGCGGGGTCATCCCGGCGCAGAACAGGAGCCCGGCATGGGTGACCGCTGGCCTGTAGTCGCCCCGGGGAACCGGCGGTGACGGCAGCTGCCGTAGCAGCGGGTCCTCGGCGTCGTCACAGGGCAAGGGCCACTCCGTCCATGCGCGGGTCGGCCGCGGCGCGCAGCACGCCGCGGTCCGGGTCCGCGGTCACCGCGAGCGCGGATCCTCCCGGGCCGCCGCGTTGCGCGGGAATCCGTTCCACGCGGTGCCCCCAGCTTTCCAGCCGGTCGAGGGCGGCCGGGTCGATGCCCTCCTCGCAGCGCAGGGTCGCCCGGGAGCCGAGCGTGTTCGCGTCCGAGCCGGGGAACACGGTGACCCGGGGCAGCGAGACCGCGCGCTGCGGGTCATCCGCGTGGTCGAGGAGATGGCTGATCACCTGCATGTTCCACTGGACCTGGCCGTCTCCGCCCGGACAGTTGCCGACGGCGACGAGGTCGCGGCCTTGCGACAGCAGCCACGCGTTGAGGGTGCTCAGCGGCGGCCGCCGCGGCCGGACCTCATTGGGGTGCCCGTCGATCAGGTAAGCGCCGCGGCCGAGGCGGTTGTTCAGGACGACGCCCGTCCCGGGCACCGTGACCCGGGCGCCGAAGGTGAACGCCAGCGAGTGGATGAAGCTGATCGCGACGCCGTCGGCATCGACGCACACGGTCGTGGTGGTATCTCCGGGGGCGCCCCACCCCGCCGCGGCGGGCTGCTCCCTGCGCCCGGCGTGGTCTTTCAGATCACGCCGGACCCGGCGCACGGCCGCGTCGCCGAGCGCGGTGCGCCAGTTGTCGTTGTCGGCGCCGCAGTACGCCAGCCGGTGCTGGAAGGAGGCGCGGGCGGCACCCGCGAACCAGTGGATCGCCTCGGCTCCGAGCTGGTCCAGCGCGCCGAGCTGGCCGTCGAGCACCCGCGCCTGGTGCAGGACCATCCAGCCCGGGGACGGCTGGGGTGTCTCGTGCAGCAGCAGCCCGCCGTAGGTGGTGGTGATCGCGGGCTCCTCCGGCACGTCGGCCGTCAGGGCCCACTCCTCGCCGCTAAAAGGCGCGCCCTGCTGGACGAGCCAGTCCAGCGCCCGGTCGGCGAACCACCCGGTGTGGAAGCCGGCCGGGTCGTCCGCGAGCCGCCGCAGCGTCCGGGCCAGGTCAGGCTGACGGATCAGGTCGCCGGTCCGAGGCAGCCGGCCGCCGGGCAGGTAGACCGATGCGGTGCCGGGATCGGCGGCGAGCGCGTCCGCGTGCTCGGTGACGTCGGCCAGGGTCTTCGCCGTGCAGGGCACGCCCGCCTCGGCGGCCCGGGTTGCGGGCCGCCACAGTTCAGAAAGGGAGCGGGTGGCCCGCTCCCCTAGTCGCCGCAGGACGCCTGGCGCTCCAGGCACCGAGACCGACAGCACCCCGCCGAGCGGCAGCTCGGCGAGACCGTGATCCCGGTAGAACCCGGGCGTCCCGCCGTCGGGGCCCAGGCCGCTGCCGGCCAGCGTCCACACCCGCCCGTCGGGTTCGCGGACCAGCGCGAAGGCATCCCCGCCGAGCCCGCACTGTCCCGGCAGGACCAGCCAGGACAGCGCGGCCATGGCTACGGTCGCGTCGAAGGCGTTGCCTCCCTCGGCCAGGATTCGCGCCCCCAGCTGGGACACCGCGGGATGGCTAGAGGTGACCGCGCCGTCCGTGCCGAGCGCGGCGGTCCGGTGAGCCCCGAGGGGGCAAGGTGCGGCCACGGGCTAGTCTCCGCGCAGCCGCCGCCGGCGCGGCCCGCCGGCGATCACGTCGGCCTCGCTGATCCCGACGTACACCCCTCCGTCCTCCTCGCGGACCGGGTAGACCGCGATGGGCTGGGTGGCCGGCGGGTACAGCGGGTCACCCGTCTCGAGGTCGAATACGCTACCGTGGCAGGAGCACCGGATGCCGTCGTCGATGATCTTGCCGCTGCTCAGCAGGCAGTCCAGGTGGGTGCAGTAGTTGCTGGTCGCGTAGACGGTGCCGTTCAGCCGGGCCAGCGCGCACTCGAGGTCGCCGACGAAGAACCGGCGGATGTAGCCGTCGGGAATCTGCCCGGAACGGGCGACCCGGTGGAAGACCACCTCCCGCGACGGGGCGTCGCCGGCCGCGAGGTCGCCGGGCGCGGTGGCTCCGGCGGCCCGTGTGGCCTCGGTGCCTTCGGAGGCGGGGCTCATGACGTCTCCTCGGCGCTGAAGTACACGGTCTTCTCCCGGGTGTAGAACTGCATCGCGGAATCGCCGCCCTGCTCCTTGAAGGTTTGCGTGCTCGACTTCTTCAGGCCGCCGAACGGCGCGTTCATCGCCATCCCGGTCGTTGGCTGGTTCACCTTCACCAGCCCGGCCTCGGCATCGCGGCTGAACCGCAGCGCGATGCCGACATCGCCAGTCGCTATTGCGGCGGACAGTCCGTACGCGGTGCCGTTCACTACCTCGACCGCCTCGTCGTAGGAGGACACGGTGAGGACCGCGAGGATCGGCGCGAACACCTCCTCCTGGGCGAGCCGGTGCCCGGGGCGCACGCCGGTGAAGATCGCCGGCCGGGCGAAGTAGCCGCCGGCCGGATCGCCGCCCGGCGGCGGCGTCTCAAGGACACCGCCCTCGGCGGCCGCCGCGTCCAGGTAGGCGTGGAACTTGTCCTGCTGGGCCGCGCTGGCCAGCGGCCCCATGGTGACGCCGTCGTCCAGCCCGTTGCCGACGACGATGGCCCGGGTGCGCTTGCTCAGGCGGTCAAGCAGGTCGCCGGCGATGCGCTCGTGCGCGACCACCCGCGACGTGCCCGTGCAGGCCTGCCCGGCCAGCCCGAAGGCGCCCCTGACCACGATGTCGGCCGCAAGGTCGAGGTCGGCGTCGTCCCAGACGAGGACGGCGTTCTTGCCGCCCGTTTCCAGCTGGCAGCGCGCCCACGGCGACACGCTGGCGTGAATCGCCTCGCCGACCGCGGTCGAGCCGGTGAAGGTCACCGCGCCGACGCGCGGGTCCGAGACGAGCGCCTTGCCGACCTCGGCGTGGCCGTGCACCATCGCGAGCGCCGAGCCGGGCACGCCCGCCTCGAGCAGCGCCTCTACCAGCCGCTGGCCCAGCAGCGGGGTCAGCTCGCTGGGCTTGAACACGACACCGTTGCCGGCGGCGAGTGCCGGGCCGAGCTTGCGGGAGGGGATGTTCAGCGGGAAGTTCCACGGGGTGATCGCCGCCACGACCCCGACCGGCTCCCGCTGTGTCACCACCAGGGCGCCGGCGTCGGGGTAGCTTTGCCCGGTCAGGCGCAGCGCCTCGCCGGCGTACATCCGCACGTTCGCGGGCGTGCGCCGGGTCTCGGCCCGCGCCTCGGCCAGCGTCTTGCCCTCTTCGCGGACCAGCTCGGCGGCCATCTGGTCGGCCCGCGAGGCGAGGATGTCCGCGGCCCGGTACAGGACGGCCGCGCGCGCCTCGGGCGGCAGGCGCGACCATGCGTGCCGCCCGACCGCGACATGCTCGACCGCCTGGGCGACGTCGCTGGCGTCGGAGTCCGGCGCCTCGATGACGATTTCGCTGGTGGCGGCCGGGTTCTCCCGCGCGTAGGTGCGGCCTGACGCGGCGCCGGTCCACTCGCCGCCGATGAAGTTCGCGACGCGACGCGCCGTGGTGCTCATGCCAGCTCCTCTATCGCCGCGAACAGGTCCGCTCCCGGGTCGGCGAGGATGTCGTCGGCCAGCGTCACCTTCATCGAGATGAGCTCGCGGGCGACCGCGATGTCATCCCCGCCGTCTAGGGCGAAGGCGGCGGTCATCCGGTCCCCGCCGGCGGAGCCGCCGATGAAGAAGGCGGTCCAGGCATCGCCGTCGAGGCTGCCCCTGACGACCATCCGGTCGCCGGCCGCAGCGTGCCCGATGTGCTGCAGGTTGTGCCCGAACTGGTCGGACCAGAACCAGTGCGGCTCGTCGTAGGTCACGGCCTCGCCGAGGATGTTGCGGGCGGCGACCGCGGCCTGCCGGGACGCGTTGTCGAAGTGCTCGACCCGGATCCGGCCTCCCGCCCCGGGGGACGGCTGGCTCGCGACGTCGCCCGCCGCGAACACCCGGTCCTGGCTGGTCCGGCAGCGATCGTCGACGAGGACGCCCCCGTCGACCTCGATGCCCGAGTCGGCCGCCAGTTCGGTATTGGGAACCGCGCCGACCCCGGCGACAACCGCGTCGGCCTCGACCTCGCCCCGGGAGGTGACGACCAGCAGGCGCCCGCCATCGCGTCGTACCCCCTGGACCGCCGTGTCCACCCGAAGGTCCACCCCGGCGGCCCACTGCAGCCGGGCGCAGGCCGCGCCGAGGCGGGGGCCGACGGCCCGGGCCAGGGGTACCGGCCCGGCCTCGAGCACCGTGACCGCAGAGCCGCGGGCCAGTGCGGCGCAGGCCACCTCTCCGCCGATGAAGCCGCCGCCGATGATCACCACCCGCCCGCCCGGCGCCAGCCGCGGGCGCAGCCGGTCGGCGTCGGTGCGACTGCGCAGGTAGTAGACGCCGTCATCGTCGGCGCGGTCAGCGCCAAGTCCGGGCCGCCGCCGCGCCCGCGCACCAGTGGCGAGCAGCACGGCGTCCGCGCGGACCGACGATCCGTCGTCGAGGACGACGCACCCGTCGGCGGAGCTTACCTTCAGCGCGCGGACGCCGGTCCGCACCTCAACCGCATTGTCCGCGCACCACGCCTGCGGCAGGAGCTCAAGGGCGGAGGAGTCCCCGGCGGTGAGGTACTCCTTCGACAGCGGCGGCCGCTGGTAAGGACGATGAGGCTCGTCGGCGACCACCACGACGGCGCCGTCGTAGCCGCGGCGGCGCAGGGTCCGCGCCGCGACGGCGCTCGCCTGGCCGCCGCCGACCAGGACCACGGCTCGCGGCCCGGTCACCGCATCGCCCCGGCCCGGCTGAGCGAGACCGATATGGTGCCGTCCTCGTCCACCCGCACCGGGTAGACCGGCTGGCACTGGCCCTGCCCTTCGGCCTCACCGGTCGCGGGGTCGAACTTCCACTGATGCCCGGGGCAGACCACCTTCCCGAAGAGGACGGCCCCCTTGCTCAGCTGCCGCTGCTCGTGCACGCAGGTGTCGGCGAGCGCGTAGACGACGCCCTTGATCGAGAACAGAGCGATCGTGGTGTCGCCGACCGTCACCGCGGTCCTCTTGCGCAACTCCAAGTCGCGCAGCTTCGCGACCTCGTGCCACTGGGTCACCTGATCTCCTTGCCAGGATCGGTCAATGAGCGGAACAACGGCAGCCGGGCCGACAGGTCAGGCCGAGCCGATCAGCTCGTCGACCAGAACCTCGCCGGGCTGTTCGCCACGGTCCAGGTCGGGGGCGACATAGGTGTCGTAAAGCGCCCGGGTGTAGCTGAAGCGCATCTCGGCCCCCCAGCGGACGTACTGGAGGCTGCGCTGCTGCAGCTCGGGCGTGTCGGCGCACTCGAGCACGATCTGGTAGCCGCGCTCGCCGTGCACCTCATCGGAGGTGATGTGAAGGTCGAAGAACTCGATCTCGTCCTCGGTGAAGCCGTAGGTCTCCCGCAGGGGCACGATCTGCTTCTTGTAGATCGCCGGCACCTGCGACTCCAGGCCCACCACCAGCGCGGCCGTGGCGACCGCGAAGTGCTCCCGCATCGAGATGGCGTAGCACCACGCCTGCAGGCCCCGGGTCACCGCGTTGGCGTTGTTGGGGTCCTCGATCCGCTCGCGGGTGGTGCCGCACGCCTCGCCGAAGCGGATGAGCAGGTCGGTGTGCCGGATGTCGGCCAGTTCCTCCTCATACATGTTCTGCAGGAGGAAGTCCTTGGCGTCGGTGAACCGGTCCGGGGTGCTGCTGTAGACGTAGCCGAGGTAGTCGGCGAACGGGCCGACGTAGTGGTAGTGATTCTCGGCCCACCGGGCGAAATGGTGGCGCTGGAGCTTTCCGTCTGCCCAGGCCTGAGAGAACGACGCGTTGGCCGCTTCCCGGCCCTTGATCGCGTCCTTGAGAGCGGCGCGGAACTCGTCTTTCGAGAGCAGCTCGGTCATTCGCGTTACACCTTTCCTGAGGCTCTACTGGTCGACGGTAGGTTTCCGCACCTCCGGAACATACAGGCAATCTGCACAGCTTATGGTTAATTCTTTCGTGCATGATGACTACCACGCACTGAGCCGCCCGCTGGCAGGATCGATCGTGTGACGACAGCGCAGGACAGCTCTCTCGCACCGCCGGGCGTCGCCGCCGGGGGCGCCACCCTGGTCACGCGGGCTCGACCGCTCGCGCCCGCGCTGCAACTCGAGCTCCTGCTGGCCGTGCTGGTCACCGTCACGCTGCGCCAGCGCAGGCACGCCGCGTCATGAACGGTGGTGTGCCTCTCGCGGTATGGCTGGCGACGATCAGCGGCTTCCTCGCGATCGTAGCGCTCGACCTGCTGGTAGTGGCACGCATGCGCGTTCGGGTCCGGCCGCGGAGCGCGGTCGCCTGGTTGGCCGGGTACATCGCCCTGGCCTGCCTGTTCGGCGTCGGCTTGACCGTCTGGGGGCCACCGCACACCGGCGGCGAGTTCTTCGCCGGTTACGTGACCGAATACAGCCTCAGCGTCGACAACCTGTTCGTCTTCCTGGTCCTTATCACCCGGATGCGGGTGCCGGAGGCCGCGCAGGACCGGGTGATCTTCATCGGGATCGTGGCCTCCATGGTGCTGCGGGCGGTGCTGATTGTCGCGGGCACGGCCGCGATCTCGGCCGCGTCGTGGACCTTCTACCTGCTCGGCGGGTTCCTGCTCTACACCGCGGTGGCACTGGCCCTGGAGAAGAACGACGGGGGCGAGCAGGTCCACGAGCAGCGGGCGGTTGTGCTGCTGCGCCGGGTGCTGCCGCTGACCGAGGATTACGCCGGCACCCGGCTCACGGTGCGGCACTCGGGGAGCCTGAGGTTCACCCCGCTGGTGCTCGCGATCGCCGCGATCGCCGTGGCCAACGTAGTGTTCGCGCTCGACTCCATCCCCGCGATCTTCGGCTTGACCACGAACACCTTCGTCGTCTTGGCCGCCAACGCGTTCGCTCTGCTCGGACTGCGCCAGCTGTACTTCGTCGTCGAGACGCTGCTGGGCCGCCTGCGCTACCTCAAGCCGGGACTGGTGCTCATCCTCGGCTTCATCGGCGTGAAGCTGCTGACGGAGGCAATGCGGGCCACGCACCTAAGCCACCTGGGCCGCTTGCCAGTCCCCCAGGTATCGACCCAGGCCTCGCTCCTGGTGATCGTCGGCGTGCTGATCTCGGTCACCGTCGCCAGCGCGGTCGCAGATCGCATCGGGGCGAAGGCGCGGGCGGCCAGCCGCGGAGCGAGCGAGGACTCGCCCCGCGGCGACCGGGACATGATCGCGTAGCTCAAGCCGCAACTGGCTGCCGGGTGCCCGCGGTGCGACACCGATCATGTGTGCGGCGGCAGTGTCGGAAGCGCGCTGATCGCCGCAGGGCAGGCGCGGCAGCGATCCGAGTCGGCGGGTGCCCGCGCGGCTGAGGCGGGCAGGCGGGCATGGCTCAGCCCGGGGCCAGCCCGAACCACGTCGTGGTGAACCCGCCGCCCCGCCGGTAGCCCCATCGTGCGGCGAGTGCGTCCACGATCCGCATCCCCGGGCTGCCTCCGCGTCGCCGTCCGCGGATGCGGCCGAACACTAGCCAGCGCTGGCCGCCAGGTCCTGGTAGGCAGGGATGAGCTCGTGCCACCGCGCGCCGGCGTCGCAGCGCTCCCGCCCGGCGAGGTGGGCGGCGAGATCTTCGACATGCTCGCCCGTCTGGCCCGGTTGCGTGGTCTGCAACGGCAGGTGCCGCGGGGGCTCGCACGCCTCCGCGCGCCCCGTGCCTTCCCGTCCGCTGGTGAAAGAGCGGGCGCGGAATTCACCGCCGGGCCGCAGGCCGCCCTCGACCTCGACCTCGGCCTCGCCCGGCCAGCGGGCCCGGCGGCGGGGATCGGTCACCGCGGACCACAGGCCGCCGGTACCGGTCTCTGAAGCGGTCCCCCGCGCGCACGACGCCGTTGCCGTCGGCTGATCGCGGGCTGCCCGGGATGCGGGTGCCCGCACGTGCACTGCTGGTCATCGGGTGCTCCTTCGCCCGCGTTTCCCCGGGCCGCCCCGGTGTGCAGGGCATCTGGCCGCTGCTCCGGCAAGGCCCGGTACCGGCCCGGCCATTCATCGACCTCGGCGAGCGGCTCGGGTTGCAGGCTGTAGACCCGCCGCTGCGCCTGCTGGCGGACCCCGACGAGCCCCGCCTTCCGCAGCACCCGCAGGTGCCGCGACACCCCCGGCCGGGCGATGCGCGCGCTTCGCCGCAGGTCACAACCCCAATCGCGGCCGCCGCACTAGGCCTGGTGGGCGGGGTGGTGGCGCTGGTAGTGGCGGGCGACGCGGGCCCGGTTGCCGCAGCCTGGCGAGCACCACTCCCGGCGCGGGTGATCCTTGGCGAAGAAGAGCAGGCAGTTCGGCGCCAGGCAGGGGCGCAGCCGGTCCCGCCCGGGGCCGGCGAACAGTTCGACGGCCTGGTGGGCGATCAGTTCCGCGGCAAGGCCGGCTGAGCTGTGTGCCTGGTAGGCGCGCGATGGGTGCCCGTCGGCGGGCCAGACGAGCTCGGGCCACGCCTTCGCGAGCGCGTTGAGCCTGGCGATCGCCTCCGGCCGGGTCAGGTCCGGCGCGGTGGCCGGCGGGCGTGGATCCCCGGTCGCTTTTGCGGCCAGCAGGCGCAGCGCGTCGCGCAGTTCGCGCAGCGTCCCGGCGGCCTGGCGCACCGCGCTCTCGTCCAGCTGGCCGGTCCCGGCCTCGGCACCGATCCGGCCTGCGACTGCGCGCAACCAGGCGGCAGCCCCGCTCTCATCCTCCAGTGCGTCGTGGATCCCGTCGCGGTCAACCCGGACGGTGTTCATCAGCTCTACCGGGAGCGGCTCTCCCAGCAGGGTCGCGCTGGTAGCGGCGGCTTCCTCGCTCCTCATGCCTGCCATGATACCTCATCCTAATGGATGAATGCTCGGTAACCATTTGACATGTGTACCCGGGCAAGGCATAGTCCTAATGAAAGTGATGCCATGCATCCATTAGCTACTAGGAAGGCACAGACGATGACGATGATCAAGGAGCACCCTGCACGCGCGGCAGCCGACGGCCCGGCTCGTCCGGTCACCTCGCAGGCAAGGCTGGCCTCGCGGCCCGTCATCCCGCTGATGGGTCCCGCTGACCCTGACACGGTCACTCCGCTGCTAGGCGCCGCCGATCCCGGCACCATCGCTCCTCTGCTGGGCCCGGCCGACCCCGGCACCACCACTCCGCTACTGGGCCCGGCCGGCCCTGACACGGTCACTCCGCTGCTGGGCGCCGCCGATCCCGGCATCGCCGCTCCGCTGATGGCCCGCGGATCGCGCGTGGCGTGACGTGTTCCGCTGGAACGCGGCGTCTCATTACTCGACCTAAGAAGGGAGATGGCAATGACGAACACCATCGATGAGCACTACGACGTGATCGTGATCGGGACCAGCCAGGGAGGGCGTTTTCTCCCGGTTGAGCTGGCGAAGGCGGGCCAGAAGGTGGCGCTCGTAGAGCGCGGCCCGCTCGGCGGCGTCTGCGTCAACACGGGCTGCACCCCGACCAAGACGATGGTCGCCAGCGCGCGGCTGGCCTACCAGGCCC
>Ga0070679_100002692_pt1 | contig 16177 bp, 14 predicted proteins | sample KBSC63BmetaG_FD_65652 | JGI IMG/M metagenome (GOLD analysis project Ga0070679, IMG submission 65652) | Corn rhizosphere microbial communities from Kellogg Biological Station, Michigan, USA - KBS C6-3B metaG | ecosystem: Host-associated > Plants > Roots > Rhizosphere | place: USA: Michigan... | reverse complement strand
CAGAGTCTTGTAGAGGGCGCCGCGCGTTGTGTCCAGTCGCTCGGCGAGAACGTCGATCGGTACGCCGTTGAGGGCGAGTGCGACGAGAACGCGCCGCTGGTGCGGCGTCAGGACCTCGCCGATCGCGTCCTGGACGGTCGAGAGCAGTTCGCTCTGTTCGACCTCCTTGTCGGGTTCGAGGCGGGCGTCGGCGAAGAGACCCCAGCTTTCCGGCTCGAGCGGGATTTCGCGTCCTTGCCAGGCCCGTCGACGCAGCTTGACGGCGGCCTCGAGGAGGGCGAACTTGTACGCCCAGGTGGTGAAGCGGCTGAGGCCGCGGAAGTGGTCGAGCTGTGCGAGAACGCTGATCAGGGCGTCGTCGGCCGCTTCCTGTGCGATGTCGCCGAGCTCATTGCCGCGCAGATGCGGAAGGGTCGGCTCGCGTCGCGAGACCTCGAAGCGGGCGGCTTTGACGAGAACCAGGTGGAGCCGTGCGATCGCCTCGTCGCGTTCCGTCCCCGTGGCGCGCAGGCAGCGAAGCCATTCGCGGGACTCGGGATCGAGGAGGCTCGCAGGTGGCGGTGCCTCGGCGACCGCTGCCGGCCGATCGATGGGCGCCATACGCTCGAGGATAGTCGCGTTGGCGGTGCTCACGCCGGAGCGCCTCGTTGCTCGATCGGGGCCAGGATACGGACGGCGAGCTGCGGAGGGCACCCGCGCTCGGTCAGCTCGATCAGCGCGTGGAGGTCGAAGCGCCCGTCACTCGCAATGCGTGAGGCGAGGCGGAGCGGGAAGCCGCTGTGTACGAGTTGGTCGCGACGCCAACCGATGACGTCGTGTCCGCATTGCTTCTGTGCAGTTCCGGTGTCCATACCTAGTGAGTGTCGAGCGGCAGCAATGTCTTACGTGTGGTTTCCCTGACTGCGATTCTGCGCTGGGCTGATCGCGATGTTGCCCGAGGGTCTGGGAAGGCGTCCGCCCCGAGGTGTCGGTGACGCCCCGGGGCGGTGTAGGAGTGACGTTCCGGTTAGGGAAAGCGGCTCGGGAACTGCGCGACGAGTCCACTGGACAGCATGTCCGACATCTGGAGGATCTCCGCATGCACCTTGTCGTAGGCGGCGATATCGGCGGTCCACCTGCCCTGGAGCCGAGCGACCGCCTCTTCGGTCGTGAGGTCGAGATGGTCTTTCATCATCTTGGTGGTCATCGGAAGCGGCCAGCTCGCCGGGTTGGCCTTGGTCAGGAAGCGCGCGATCTGGTTCCCGTTTGCGTACCAGACATCGAGCGCCTTGGTCAGCTTCGCCTTGTCACCCGACTTCGCATGGGTGAGGACGGGCACGGCCTCGAGGATGTGCGTCCGGAGCAGCTTGGTCAGTGCATTCCCCGCTGCAGCTCCGTAGTACGGCTTGATTGCGTTTCCGATGTCGACCTGGTTGCGCAGCAGCCGCTGCTCGGCCGCGGTCAGATCCGGGAGGCCGGCGGCGAAGTCGACGATCACCATCCGCGTCCAGGTGATGTGGTCTTCCCAGAGCTTGCGCATCTGCGTGCGCAGAGCGAACTCCTTCTGGGACATGACACCGGCGCCGTGGGCTGCGTGGGCGGTGGCCTGGGTGCTGTGTGTTCCGTGCGCCTCGGCGTCGTGTCCGCCGGAGACGGCGAGCGCGACGAGGGCACTGAACGTCCCGATCAGCAGCGCGAGCCCGAGTCGGGCTGGACGGTAGCTGGTTACCTTGCTCATGCCTGTGCTCCCTTCATATGGACGAGCCTGGAGGCAGCGGCCGGACGGCCCTGCCCGATCAGATGCAGAGCGACGATCAGGCCGAGCGCTTCGATCGCCTTCGTCGCCAGGGCGACACCGTCGATCGACTCGGGCTCCGGATGGAGCACGGGAAGCCCGGTCGTGATCGCGAGCGCATAGCTGGCGATGAGTCCGGCGAGCACCGTGCACGCCGCAGCGAGCGCAACGCGGCTCACCGGCCTGCGACTCAGTCCGGCCACGACGATCGCCAGGAGGACAGTCGCCGCCAGAAAGCCCATCCCGGCTCCGACGCCCTCGCCGAAATGGTCACCGACGAGCGCGGCGTGGATCCCCGCGCTGATCGCGCAGACAAGAATCACCACATCGAATTCGAGTTCCAACCGATTGCCGAGGGACATCTCTGCTCCTTGATCGCTTGTATCCCTCTTAGTGCGCAGGGCGCTCTCGCTCTTACTTCCGACACGGAAAGATCGCCGCCGTCAAGAACGTCCGATCACGGAGAGACGGCAGCCGAGGCTCGGCTTCGGCGCTACGCCAGACCCGGTACCTGGGACTAGTGGAACTGATGCACGACGGCGTGGCCTCGGCCACGCGCGATCAACCAACGGTTCAGCGGCCACGCGAACATGAAGGCGATCGCCAGCCCGACTCCCAGGCTCCACCAGAACTTGGCGTCGGTCAGCCCTGCTGCCATCGCACCGGGAACGATCAGGATGAAGGCGTTGTCCACGATCTCCATGACCGTGATCGAGGCTGTGTCGGACAAGAAGGCCAACCGCAGGGCACGCCTGAGCGGCACTCCGGCCTTCAGGACTGGGCCAAGCGTGAGGGCGTAGCCGAATATGAACGCCAGAACGATCGCGATCGCGATCGACGGCACGGTGCTCCAGCCCGCCGCAGTTGCGATCACCAGCCCGAGCACCTCGCCGATCGCGCAGCCGGTCAGGCAGTGAGCAGTCGCAGAGAAGGCCGATCGTGTGAGCGACCCGTGCGCTGCGTGATCCGTCGGTAGTCCCCCTGTCCTCCCCACCAGCCTATCCGCGTGGCTGAGCTCGCGGGTCGCCGGCGCTGTCTGTCACGCGCCGCTTGCCGTACTGCCCCGTCCTACTGCACCCGGTCGATTGCAGGCTCGGGCTGCTCGCCGAGGTATTCCACCCATGCGCGCTTGACGCAGGGGTAGTGCTTGGATGCCTCGACGAGATCCATGAAGCCGGCAATCGTCGATTCGAAGCGTCTTCCGAGCTCTTCGTTCGCGATCCGTCCGTCTTCGTCGAAGGCGAGGTGGGCCTGGGCGAGCGAGAACATGTCGGGGTAGACGCGCGCGCCGAGATGCTCGAACGGGATGCGCAGCGTCCACAGGCCGCGGTTGCCGCCGACCATCGACGGCGATGCCGACAGGAGGAGCGCGTGTCGCTCGTGGAATGGCTGGGGGTGGAAGCGCGAGACCCAGTCGACCGCATTCTTGAGCACTCCGGGAAGCGAGGCGTTGTATTCAGGCGAGGAGATCACGAAGGCGTCCGTCGCTTCGATTCGCCGGCGCAGCTCCTCGGCTCCGGCCGGGAAGCCGGTATCGCTCTGCGCGTCGGCGTTGTACGAAGGGCACTCGAAGTCGGCCATCGTTCCGTGGTCGACCGTTCCCCCGTTGCTCTCGATCGTCGCAACGGCCAGCGCGGCTAGCTGCGTGTTGAAAGAGCCCGCGCGCAGGGAGGCCGAGAAGACGAGAAAGGAAATGGGCTCACGTGCGTCGGCGACGGTCACTGTGACCTCCTCCAGGCTTGACCGGTCGCCAGCCTACTCCCGATGAGAGCCGGCCGAGAGCCTGGGCCCACCGGAGAAGATCGAGCCTGACCTCCGGATCAGCCTGCAGTCTGTGGCGCGCCTGCTACGACGAGGACCGAGCACTGCCCGCGATGTGCGACCCGCTCGCTGACGCTCCCCAGCGTTCGGATGCCGTGCAGTCCGCGTGAGCCGACGACGATGAGGTCGGCGTGACGCGAACGCTCCACGAGCAGCGCCGCCGGTTGTGCCTTCTCCCATGCGTCGACCCGCTCGATCCAGTCGCCCTCCCGAGAGACGGGACGGCCGTCTGTGGCCGAGACGGTTTCGACCACCGAGTTGAGGCGGGTCGCAAGTTCGTCTGCCGCCTCGAGCGCGGCAAGCGAAGGCGCTGACCCGTCGAGGCCCACGACGACCGCTCGCGGCACCCACGGGCGATCCCGCCCGTGCCTCGCCACGAGCACCGAAGACTTGCCGTCGCGGAGAAGCTGAGTCCCCACGTCGCCGAGCAGGATCCCGAGGAAGCGACTGCTGTGCTGGCCGCCGACCGCGAGCAGTGTGGCGTCGGATTCGTCGCGCGCATCGCGTAGGACGCGGACCGGGTCGCCGGTGACGACCTCCGCGCTCGTGCCGGGTCTCCCGCCGAAGATTGTCTCTGCCTTGTCTCGCGTGGTTGTCGCCTCACGGGTGAGCGCCTCCGTCCAGTGAGCCGCGTCGAAGCCGGTCCGCGCGGCGGCACTCGTGTCCAGCGCTGTAATTGCGCGGACGGTCGAACCGGCGGGGGCCAGGACGAGCGCTTGGCGAAGCACCTCGAAAGCCAGGTCTGTGCCGTCCACTCCCACGACGACGCGTTCGAAGACGGCGCCCATGGTCCGTACAGTATTCGCGCAGGGGGAGGCGAGTTTGGCGCCGAAATGGGTCGTGTGTGTGCGGGCGTGCGCTCGTTCCGCTTCGCGCGAGGATTTGCGGGCGGCGAACGAGGTAAAAAGGCAACCGTGGTCGAACGCAATACAGGGTGGCCTCCGGTCGAGGACCTGGCGGCGGAGGCTGAGCGAGCACGGACGCCGTGGACGGCGCTCCGTGCCTTGGCCAGCGTCTCGCTGGCGGTCGTCGTAATCGTGGCAATGGTCATCGCGGTCATCGTGGTCGTACTGGCCTTGTACGCTTAGAAGGGACAAGCAATGCCGTCCGAGGAACAGACTCGCCTCCTTGTCGTCACCGGTGCAGCCGCCTCGGACGAAGTCGAGTTGCCAGGGCTGGTTCAAGCACTCATCCAGTCAGCGTCCGAGATCCTGGTGATCGCCCCGGTGCTGCCAGATCGCCTTCGGTGGCTCGCGTCCGACACCGATCGCGTGAGGAAAGAGGCGGACGAGCGTCTGGAAACGGTGATGGCCCAGGTCGAGACCTTGGCTCCGAATGCTGCCGCCAGGGGCTCCGTAGGAGACGAGACGCCTCTGAGCGCCTTCGCCGACGCTGTTCGACGATTCCGGCCCGACCACATCCTGATCGCCCTGCGCTCCTCCGATCACAGCGCCTGGCAGGAGCGTCACCTCGTCGATCGAGTTCGCGAGTCGTTTCACATTCCGCTGACGATCTTCGAGATCGACCGTAGCGGCCACGTGCCCGCACCCGGTGCGGCGGTGGATTCGTAGGCAAGCGGGTCAGACCCACCGACAGCCCCTCGCAGCCGCGGCGAGCGCCGGGTATCCGTCGGTACCCGGGCCGTTGGCTGGAATGCATCCTCTACAGCGAGCTCGCGTGTTCGTGAAAGGTTCTCGGCTTGAGCTCGGTCGTCCTGCTCCCAGCGAGCTTTGCCGTCCTTCTCGCAGGGGCGCTGCTCTTCACGAACGCGATCGAGTGGTTCGGCAGCAAGCTCAAGCTCGGGCAAGGCGCCGTCGGGAGCTTGCTCGCGGCTGTCGCGACGGCCTTGCCTGAGTCGTTGATTCCGGTGATCGCCATCATCGAGGGCCACGAGGGTGCCGACGACGTCGCGATCGGCGCGATCCTTGGCGCTCCGCTGCTTTTGGCAACGATCGCGATGGCGCTCGTCGGAGTAGGGGCGCTCATCTATCGCGAGCGGCGCCCGCAGGGGCTCGAAACCGCCGTCGACTTCCGGACTCTCAAGCGGGATCTCGGCTTCTTCATGGCGTGCTTGACGGTCGCGCTGCTCCTTGGTCTCGGAGCCCCTAAGGCGCTGCAGATCTCTGGCGCCGTCGTCCTCGTCGGCGCCTACGCGGCCTATGCGGCCTGGACGCTTCGGCACAGCGGTACGGTCGAGTCGGAGGAGCAGCTGAAGCCGTTGGTCATGGACACGACCCGCGGCGATCCGCCGGCCATGCCCACTGTCATCCTGCAGCTCCTGGTCGCACTTGGAGCGATCGTCGGCGGCGCTGAGATCTTCGTCGACCAAGTGCTCCACGTCGCAGACAGCCTGGAGGTGGACCCGCTGCTGCTCTCGCTCGTCCTCGCCCCGTTCGCGACGGAGCTTCCGGAGAAGGCAAACAGTTTCTTCTGGGTCCGCGACGGCAAGGACTCGCTCGCGCTCGGAAACATCACCGGCGCGATGGTGTTCCAGTCGACGCTGCCGATTGCGATCGGCCTAGCGTTCACGAGCTGGGAGCTGGACCGCTACTCGATCGTGGCCGGCTGTCTTGCACTCGCCGGCGGGCTGCTCGCGATCCTGACGCTGCAGGTGCGCCGCCGGTTCACGGGAAGCGCGATCGTTCTCTGGGCGCTGCTCTACCTGGCCTTCGTCGCGTTCGTCGTGACGACGGCGTAGCACGGTTGTCGACGGTCGCTCGCGGGAAGAACGGACTGAACGCCAATACTGCATTTCGTCCAGGAGGTTTGAGATGACACGGTTGCAAGGCCGGGTCGCGCTGATCACGGGTGCTGCGAGCGGGATCGGGCGTGCGACGGCGGACAGGCTTGCAGACGAGGGCGCGACGGTCGTCGTGACGGACGTGCAGGACGCGGCCGGCGAGGCGGCGGCCGCGGAGCTCCGCGACGCTGGTGGCGAGTCGCTCTTCCTGCATCTCGACGTCACCGACGAGGCTGGGTGGGGTACCGCTGTCGAAGGCGTGCTTGCCGAGCTCGGCCGGCTCGACATCCTCGTCAACAACGCCGGGATGGGAGACCTCGCGACGATCGAAGAGACGAGTCTCGCGGACTGGGAGCGGACCGTCGCGATCGACCAGACCGGCGTCTTTCTCGGCATGAAGACGTGTGCCGACGCGCTGAAGGCGTCCGGTCACGGGTCGGTGATCAACATCAGCTCGATCTTCGGCACTTCGGGCGGCTTCGGAACCTCGCCCGCCTACCACGCCGCAAAGGGGGCGGTGCGGACCCTGACCAAGAATGTCGCAGTTCACTGGGCGACCGAGGGCGTACGTGTCAACTCGATCCACCCAGGCTTCATCCGCACGCCGATCCTCGACCAGGCGGAAGGAACGGAGGTCTGGGAGGCAATGACGGCGATGACGCCGATGGGGCGCCTGGGTGAGCCTCAGGAGATCGCCGCCGCCGTCGCCTACCTCGCGAGCGACGACGCGTCGTTCGTGACCGGGCTGGAGCTGTACGTCGACGGCGGTTACATCGCCCGCTGATCGCCAAACGCACATGAAAGGTGGCACGGCGACCGGCGGACTGCATCCATGAGAGCGCGGGCTCCATTGGTGTCTTTCGGTATGCCGGCTCTTGGAACCAGCCACGGCGCCTGAAGAATGCGAAAAGCGCGAGGAGGGCGACGACCTCGCTGCCGACACCCAGGACGACGAACATAGGCGCGCTGTGAACCCGCGAGACCATCCAGACGAAGTTCTGACCGAAGAACCAGGTGATCAACGTCAGCGGCTGCAAAGCGCAGGTAGCGTCACCGGATCGCCACCGCGACCGAATTCGCGGCCGCTGGGCTGACTGAGGCGGAGGCCGCCAGGCGTTTGGAGCTGCGTGGGCCGCTCCCGCGCCAGCGATCGAGCCGCTCCTACGCCAGCATCGTCCGCGCGAACACGCTGAACGTCCCCAACGGGATCCTCTTCTTGTTCGGCGTGTTGACGATCACATTCGGTTCGTGGAAAGACGCGCTCTTCGTCGGGATCCTGGTTTCGAACATCGCGATCGGCTCGTTCCAGGAGATTCGGTCCAAGCGGGCGCTCGACCGGCTCGCCTCGCTGGTTGCGCCGGAGGCGCTGGTGGTGCGCGAGGGCGTCGAGCGTCAGCTGCCCGTCGACCAGGTGGTAGTCGGCGATCTCGTGCGTCTGAGAGCAGGCGATCAGGTGATCGCCGACGGGACGGTCGTGACGGCGGACGGGCTCGCACTGGACGAGGCGAACCTGACGGGCGAGTCGGAGCCCGCGGTGCGCGAGCCGGGCGAGCCGGTGTGGTCGGGCTCGTTCGCGGTCGAGGGCGCGGCGCTGTTCGAAGCGACGGCGGTCGGCCCGGAGAGTCGCGCGGCCCGACTGGCGACGACAGCGCGGGCGTTCCGCCACCCGCGCTCTCCCCTCGAGCGGGCGAACGACCGTCTACTGCTCTGGTTGCTCGCGCTCTCGCTCCCGCTCACGGTCGGGCTTACGGTCTCGGTCCTCATCCGTGTCGAGAGCTCCGGCGCGCGGGTGGAGGCCCTGACCGCGGGGATCGTGAACCTCGTTCCCGAGGGCCTGATTCTCCTGATCAGTCTCACGGCGGCGGTCTCGGCCTTCAAGATCGCCCAGCGGGGGGTGCTCGCCCAGCAGCTCAATGCGGTCGAGTCGCTCGCATCGGTGGACGTGGTCTGCACCGACAAGACCGGCACTTTGACCGAACCGACGCTGCGGGTCGTCGGCTTGGTGCCCGCCGGCGGTGTGGACGAAGAGACCCTTGCTGTCGCGCTGGCAGAGTACGCCGCCGGCTCGCAGTCTCGCAACGCGACGCTGCAGGCGATCGCGGACGCCGGGCTGGCGGTGGTCGAGGAGCGGCGCGTGGTCGGGCAGGTGCCGTTCTCCTCCCGGCGGCGCTGGAGCGCGCTCGACCTGGGCGACATCCGCCTCGTGCTGGGGGCGCCCGAGCGATTCGCAATCGCCGACTCCGCGCTCGTCGAGCAGGCGCGGACGGAGGCAGGCGGAGGGCGGCGCGTTCTCGCGCTCGGGCGCTCGGAGGCGCCGCTACCGCGCCGTGGCCTGAAGCCGTCGTTTCCGGACGATGTGCGGGCGCTCGGTCTCGTCGTGCTCGCGGAGCGGCTGCGGCCGAATGCCGCGGGGACGGTTGCCTTCTTCGCTGCGGAGGACGTCGAGCTGAAGGTTCTCTCGGGCGACGCGCCGGCCACGGTGGGCGCGATCGCTCGCGATGCCGGCGTGCCCGGGGCGGCGCCCGCGCTCGACGGCGAGACGCTTCCGTCCGATTGGGCGGAGCTGCGTGAGGCCGTGCTGGCTGCGCCTGCCGTCGGTCGGATCTCCCCGGAGGGCAAGCGTGCGGTCGTGGAAGCGCTGACGGCCGCCGGTCGCTACGTGGCGATGGTCGGCGACGGGGTCAACGATGTGCCCGCGCTCAAGCAGGCGCGGCTGGCGATCGTGCAGGGGTCGGGGGCGCAGATGGCGCGTTCCGTGGCCGATCTCGTGCTGGTGCGCGATGACTTCGCGGTGGTGCCGGGGATGGTGGCCGAGGGGCGTCAGATCCTGCGCAACATCCAGCGCGTGGCGCAGCTGTTCGTGACCAAGTCGGTATTCGCTGCCGTGCTGGTGCTGGCGGTGGCGATTCCGACCGCCACCTTTCCGCTCCTGCCTCGCCAGTTCACGCTCGCTTCAACCGTCACGATCGGCATTCCCGCGTTCGTGCTCGCTCTGGCGCCCAGCTCGGGCCCGTGGCGGCCCGAGAGATTCCTGCAGTCGGTCGCGCGCTTTGCGATCCCGGCCGGAGTGGCGATCGGGATCGGGATCGCCGCCGGCTACCTGCTCGCGCGCTACGGTTTCGACCTCGGCCTGAGTCGTTCCCGCACGGTCGCCACGGGGATAGTGGTCGCCTGCGGGCTTGCCGTGGTGATGCGGCTCGAGAGCGAAACCGGGCAGCGACGGCTCGCTGTCGGCGGCCTGTGCGCCGCGATGGCCGTACTTTTCCTGCTCGCGCTCTTCGTCCCGTTTCTGCGCGACTTCTACGAGCTCTCGACGCCCACCGGCGAGGCCATCGTTGCCTGGGCGGTCGGAGTCGCGCTTGGCGTCGGCGGGATGCTCGGCGCTCTGCGCCTGCTGCGCCTTTGACCCCCGTGATCGCTACGCCGAGGCTCGTCTTTGTGATCGGCTCTTGGCCGATGAACCCGCAGATCGACAGCTCTCGGATCTCCAAACCTGAGAGCCGCCGACGCTAGAGTGGACAAGGCACGATCACGCGCAAATGGCGTGGTTGAGCCAAAAGGCCCCCGTAGCTCAGTGGATAGAGCAGCGGTTTCCTAAACCGCGTGCGCAAGTTCGATTCTTGCCGGGGGCATCCGTAGCGGTGACCATCGGCCGCACTAACAGCGCGAATGTCCGTCGTCTAGGTCCACTTGAACTTCGCGGAGCCGCTCGCGCACCTGCCGCGCGAGCGGGATGTTCTGCTTGCGCTCGTAACGGTCGAGCGCTTCAACGAGGGCCGCGGCTGCGTCATCGTTGCGGCCTGCGGCCGCCAGGACCTCGGCGACGTCGTGCCACGCGTCTCCTTGGGAGGTGAGGCTGTCCGTCTGCTCGTTTCTTGCGACGGCCTCGCGTGCGAGGCGTTCCGCCTCCACGTGCTCGCCGCGTTGGGCGAGGACGAGCGCCTGCACCTGCCGCCAGGGTGAATAGGAATCGTCCTCGCCAGCGTATTCACGGCCGCGCTGGGCCAGAGCCTGCGCTTCGTCGAAGCGGCCGAGGACGCAGAGTTCACGTCCGAGCAAGGGCAGGTACGTCCCCAGGAGCCCGTGCTGCTCTCGTTCCTCGAGCCACTTGCAGAGCGTTCTGAAGTGACGTGCGGCCGCTTCATGGTCCCCGGCCATCCTCGCGATCTCGGCCAGGCGATTCTCGCCGATCCGGCGGCCGTCCAGCTCGCGCTGCCGCTCGTTCGAATCCTTGGCGAGTGGAATGGCCTCGTCGAAGCGATCGAGCATCGCCAGCAGCCACGCCCGAGTGAACAGCGAGTACGGGTTGGGCGTCTCGGGGAGCAGCCGGTCGAGCTTCTCGAGTGCTTCCGCGGCAGGAGTCGGTCCCTGCGCGAGCGCAAGCTCGATCCAGAAGAGTCCCGTCCGTTGCTGTCCGGCCAGGCTCGAGTGCTTCAGCGCCTGCTCGCTCGCCCGTGCGGCGTCCGCCCAGCGGCCGCGAGAGTTCGCCACGGAGATGGCAAGGACCTCCCAGACGTAAACGAGAGCGGCGTGGTCGTTCTGCTGCTCTAGCAGCGGCAAGGCGGTCAACAACAGCGTCTCGAGTTCATCCGCCGAGCACTCATTGACGTTGAACCTGTGGTAACCGCTCATCGCACGGGCGAACGCCTCGCTGGTTGCGTCCCCCTCCGCAGCCGCACGCTCGGCAGTGCATTCGGTGATCGTCGCCGCGCGGCGTGAGTCCTCTATGAACATCGTCGCCGCGAAGTCGACCTCGAGCAGGACATCGAGTCGCAGCGGCCTGGTCAGGCCGAGTGCGCGCTCGAGCAGCCCACGTGCCGCCCGCCGGTCCTCGCGCCAGAGCGCCCGCCGGCCGGCCGCCGCGAGCCGGTCGCCCGCGCGAGCGGCCACATCGTCCACCGGTCGCCCCAGTTCGCGGCGGTAGGCAACCGCCTGCTCGAGGTGGTAGCCGACGATCTCGTCCAGCTCGACAAGCTTGGCCTGCGCTTCGAGCCAGTCGGCGAAGCGCTCGTGCAGCTCTGCCCGCAGGCTCTTCGGCAGTGCCTCGTATGCCGCGTCGCGGATCAGCAGGTGGCGGAAGCGGAACGCGTCCTCGCCTGCGAGCTGCGGCCGGTCCGGGCGAACGAGCTCGCGCCGGACGAGCCCGGTCAGCCGCGCCGTCACCTGCGCCTCCTCCGGGGCAAGCGCCTGTACCGCGCCACGGTGGAAGAGCTCGCCCTCGACCGAGCCCCGCTCGAGCACGCGCCGCTCCGACTCGTCAAGCCTGTCGAGTCGTGCTGCGAGCAGCACCTTCAGCGTCGGCGGCACCTCCACGTCGGCCCGCTCGCGCGCCAGCGCCAGCATCTCCGAGATGAAGAGCGGGTTGCCACCGGCGGCGCGCGTGATCCGCTCCCGCAGATCGGCGGAGACCTCGTCGCTGATCAGCGCACCGGCATCGTCCGCGGTCAGCGGCTCCAGACGCGTCACGCCCGGCCAAGCCGGGCGGCGCTCGAGCAGTTCCGGGCGCGCCAGGCAGAGCAGCAGGATTGGCGCTCCCGCCGAGAGAAGCGCCGTCGCTTCGACCAGGTCGAGGAAGGTCTCCTCGCCCCACTGGATGTCGTCGAAGCAGACCACGACCGGCGCCTGCTCCTCGACCAGCCTCCGGAACGCCCACGCGATCTGGTCTGCGCTGGTGGCCTGCTCGCTTTCGCCGAGGAGTGAGCGGAGCGAAGCGGCCGCTGCAGGATCGGACGGCAGCGAAGCGACCTGCTTCAAGACTTCGATGACCGGCCAGTAGGTGATCCCCTCGCCGTACGGCAAGCAGCGGCCCCGAACCACGCGCGCTCCCATCGAGGCGAGCGCCTCCGCGGCGAGACGCGACTTGCCGACACCCGGCTCGCCGACGACCGTGACCAGCTCGCAACGGGTTTGTGCAACCGCCCGCACCCAAGCGTCCGCCAGGGCGGCCAGCTCCTGCTCGCGTCCGACGAAGCGGGCGGCATGGCTGCGCTCCGGTTCCCCCGTGACCGAGAGCAGCCGGAGCGCCGGCAGCGGAGCCGACTTTCCCTTCAGCACCAGCGCCTCGACCGACTCAACCTCGACGACGTCTCGCACGAGCTCGTGCGTGGTCTCGCCGATCAGGATCGTGCCCGGCACTGCGGCCTGCTCGAGCCGCGCTGCCACGTTCACCGCATCACCCGTCGCTAGTCGCTCCGCGGTTCCCGTCACGACCTCGCCAGTGTTGACACCGATCCGAGCGTCGACGCCTAGCTCGGGGAGCGCATTTCGCATCTCCAATGCCGCGCGGCACGCGCGTAGAGCGTCGTCCTCGTGCGCGGCAGGCACGCCGAAGACGGCCATCACAGCGTCGCCGATGAACTTCTCGACCGTGCCGCCATGCCGCTCGAGGATCACCCGCATCCGCTCGAAGTAGCCGGCCAGCCGCGCCCGGATCACCTCCGGGTCGGCCGATTCACCCATCGCCGTCGAGCCGGTGACGTCGCAGAACACGACCGTGACGATCTTCCGTTGCTCACGGTCAGGGTCGCCGAGCGGGGCAGCACAGAACGGACAGAAAGGGAACTCGCCCGGAAGCTCCTTACCACAGGCAGGGCAACTCGACACCACGCCGAGTCTAGGCCGCGGCGCGCTGGACACCTAGCCGGACTGTTAGCTCACTCCGGCGAATGGACCGAGCTGGACTCGTTACTGGCGCAAAGACCGGCGCACGAGCCGCCTGTGGGCCTTAAAGAGCCTGGTTACCAGCGGTTTTACGGCATCCGCTCGCGCGTTCCTAAACCGCGTGCGCAAGTTCGATTCTTGCCGGGGGCATCCGAGAGGCCAGTGCCTGTGCGGGGCGTGTCTACAGGTGATCGAGGTCGTGCTTGTGCTCCTCGCGCCACCGCTCCTGGTAGCGCTCCGCGGCCTCGAACTCCTGCTCCGTCCGCCGGCGCTCGGCCTCCGACTCCGTGTCGAGCCCTTCACCCGTCGCCGAACGCCGGCGGGTGACCACGGCTCCGGCGATCAGCAGCGGGACGGCGACTGCGACGAAAATGATCACGGGCAGCATGTCACCACCCTACTGCGGTCGGCGCCTCCCGGTTGACTGGGGCCCGAAAGCCAGGGACACTTGGTCTCCGCGGACCGACGAATCGCGGAACCGATAGCAGGAAGGGGAGAGGGATGACACGGAAGCGAACATTCTTCGCGGCACTCGCCGCGCTCGTGGTGTGCTTCGTCGCGGTCGGTCCGGCCGTGGGTCACACGGCGAAGTCGAGGCTCACCGTCGACCTGAGCCCCCTGATCGGCACGTCGGCCAACGGCGTCCAGAAGGTCACCTTCGGCGGGAAGATCGGGCTCCATCTCGATGTGACCAACCCGGGTCCCTCGACGGTGAACCACGTCGTCGTCGCCGTCGTCGCCGACACGGCGACGTTCTCCGACGCCAGCAGGTCGGAGTGCGCGGTCGATCCCGCGAATGCGAAGCGCATGGTCTGCACGGTCAAGCAGATGAAGGCCGGCAGCCCGACGTTCTCCGTCGACCTCCGCTTCACAGCGCCGGCGAGCGGTTCGCAGGTCGTATCGACCCCGACTGTCACCGTCGATGCCAAGTCTCAGGGCAACCCCGGAAACAACGGAACGGGAACGACGACAGGTGACCCGGTCACGACCGTCCTGACCTCGTCGCTCGGCGGTGCGCTCTTCGACAGCTACCTGCGCGGGACCGAGAACGCAGCCACGTCGGCCACGCTCCCGCAGCACAGCCAGGTCGTGATGCCCAACTCCCTGCTCGGCGGCAACTACGGTGTCGAGACGTCGGTTCAGGAGCAGAGCGCCCCGCCGCTCTGCACGAAGTGTCCCGGGTTCGAGACGGTGCTCGGGATCCCGGCCTCGCTGGTCGCGAACTCGCCCTTCTCGGCCACGAACCCGTTCACCTTCACGGTCACGCTGCTTCCCTCGGGCGTGCCGGCGCACTACTACCCGACCGGGCTCTACCACGACGGCGTGCTCATCCCGAGCTGCACCACCTCGCCGCTGAGCGCGACCACGCACATCTGCGTGACCTCGTTCTCGGGCAACAAGTACACCGGCTTCGTCGCCACCGGCAAGGCCGACCAGAACGGACGGCTCGGCTTCGGTTAGGGCTCCGCGGACGGTCCCCGTTGACGACGGGGCAAAAGCCGACGAGACTGGCGGCAGCGCAGGTCGGCGGTCGGCCTGCGAAACGAGGGAAGGTGGGAGAGGGATGAATCGGAAGCGACTCCTAGCGGCTGCGGTCGTGGTCGTCACGTTCTGCATCGCCGTCGGCTCGGCCGGCGGCCGGTCGACAGCCACCGGGGCGAGCGTGTCGCTCAGTCCGCTGATCGGGACACAAGGGAACCCCATCCCGGAGGTGACCTTTGGCGGGAAGATGGGCTTCCGCCTCGACGTCGGGAACACCGGGACGTCGACCTTCAACCACCTGGTCATGGTGGTTGACAGCGGCGACGGTACCTCCTTCTTGGACTCGAGTCGGCCTGACGTGTGCGCGAAGGACCCCAAGGACGCCACGCGCATGATTTGCAAGCTCGCGCAGATGCAGGGCGGCGCACCGCACTTCCTGGTCGACCTGCGCTTCACCGCGCCCGCCAGCGGGACTTCCGTCCTTACCGAGTCGTCGCTGACCGTCGACGCAAAGACGCAAGGCAGCCCCGGGAACAACGGGACGCAGACCACTGAGGGCACTTCGGTGACGACCGCGCTGGTCACGTCCGACGGAAACAGGGTCGTGAAGACCTTCGCGCGCGGCAAGGAGACGATCGCGACGGCGGCGACCCTTGCGCAGCACAGCCAGTTCACGATGCCGAACACCCTCGGTAGCGTCTTCGGGGTCGACACGTCCGTCGAGGAGCAGCAGATCACAGATCCCCTCCAGCTGCTGTGTGCGGACTGTCCTGCGTGGGTCACGATCCTCCGAATTCCGGCCTCGGCCGCGTCGGGCTCGCCGTTCTCGAAGGACAACCCGTTCACGTTCACGGTCACGCTTCTGCCGGCCGGTGTGCCCAAGAAGTACACCCCGACCGGGCTGTACCACGACAACGAGCTCGTTCCCATGTGCTCGGACTCGCCGTTGAGCGCGACCACGCACATGTGCCTGACCTCGTTCCAGGTCAGCAAGAAGAACGGCATCGTCGCCACCGGCCAGGCCGATCAGAACGGACGGCTCGGCTTCGGCTAGGTAACGGGCCGCGAGCTCGCGGCCTCGGCCGCGAGCTCGTCGAGGCGGTCGACCATCACGCGGCTGCCCTTGCGCTCCGCCATCGTCCGCGTCTCCGCGATCAGCGTGCCCGCCTCGTCGTGGCGTCCGGCGACGAGGAGCACCTGGGCGAGGTCGGTGCTCGCGGCCACCTTGGCGACCACGCCGTCGGTCGGAGCGAGCAGGCCGACGGCCTCGCGGGCGAGCATCTCGGCCTCGGCCAGCGATCCCCGGTGGGCGAGGACCCTGGCCCGCGTCGACCGCCAGAGCGACTGCGCGTCGACGTCGCTCTCGTCGGCGAGCTCCTCGGTCGCCAGCGCTGCGTACTCGGCCTCGTCGAACCGGCCGGCGGCGACCAGCGTCTCGGCCAGGAGGCCCGCGACCGACGAGAGCAGGTACCGCTCGCCGAGCGCGGCGAGGTGGTCGTAGCCGCGCCGTAGCTCGCGCTCGGCCGCGTCGTGGTCGCCGGCGAGCAGCTCGACGTGGGCCGAGCTCAGGCAGAGCGTCGACGCGTCGACGCGGAGGCCGAGCTCCTCGAACATCGCCCGCGCACGGGTGTACAGGTCGCGGGCCTGGTCGAACTCGTACTGCATGGCGGCGAGCTGCGCCAGCACGCAGAGCATCGCCG
>Ga0070679_100002687_pt1 | contig 16196 bp, 16 predicted proteins | sample KBSC63BmetaG_FD_65652 | JGI IMG/M metagenome (GOLD analysis project Ga0070679, IMG submission 65652) | Corn rhizosphere microbial communities from Kellogg Biological Station, Michigan, USA - KBS C6-3B metaG | ecosystem: Host-associated > Plants > Roots > Rhizosphere | place: USA: Michigan... | reverse complement strand
GTCTCGTGGGCGTTGGTGAAGCGGGTGCCGCGGAAGTTCGGCATCGGGTTCGACTTGCGCCAGACGATGTCGTTGAGCAGCCAGAACCCGAGGTCCTGCACGATCGCGCCGACGCGGTAGATGTTGTGGTAGCTGCCGATCACCCACAGCGCCCCATCGGGTTTCAAGACCCGGCGCGCTTCGATCAGCCATTCACGGGTGAACTTGTCGTAAGCGGCGAAGCTGGCGAACTGGTCCCAGTGATCGGTCACCGCGTCGACATGGCTGCCGTCGGGCCGATTGAGATCGCCGCCGAGCTGGAGGTTGTAGGGCGGATCGGCGAACACCAGGTCGACCGAGGCCGTCGGCAGGCCGCGCATCGCGGCAATGCAATCCCCCGGCAGGATGCGCCCGAGCGGAAGCTCCACGGCAGCTGCCGCGGGGCGCAGTTTCGTGATCTGTCCCATTGTCCCTCGATCGTCCCCCTGAGTTATCCACAGGGTGAGTCCGGTCGAGTCCGCCGTCAAGCGGCAAGTGCGAGTCGGGCTCCGTGGCCGCGATCCGGCTTGACGCGGAACGAAAAGAGTCCCGCACATCATCTTGAGTCCATTGCGATTCGGCGGACTCAACATCTTGTGGTGTGGCGCGAAAGACTCAGCTCGTGCTAGACGCGCGGCCGGTCTCAGGGAGAGGGAAATTCATGACACTCAAGGTTATCGGCGCGGGTCTCGGGCGCACCGGAACGTTGTCGCTCAAGCTGGCGCTGGAACACATCGGCTTCGGCAAATGCTACCACATGTCGGAAATGCTCTCGCAGATCCGCAGCCACCTGCCGCTGTGGCTCGAAGCGGCCAAGGGCAACCCGCAGTGGGACACGATCTTCGCTGGCTACCAGTCGACCACCGACTATCCCGGTTGCATGTTCTGGCGCGATCTCGTGGCGAAGTATCCCGACGCCAAGGTCGTCCTGAGCACGCGCGATCCGGAGCGGTGGTTCGAATCCGGCGCGGCGACGGTATTCTCCGACCCGCACCGCGCGCGCTTCGAAGGCAATCCGATGATGGCCGAGTTCTTCAAGCTCACCGTATTCGACGATCTCGAAGACCGCCTCGGCGACCGCGACAAGATGGTCGAATACTTCAACGCCTGGAACCAGGCGGTGATCGACGAAGTGCCGGCGGAGAAGCTGCTGGTCCACCGCTCGTCCGACGGGTGGGGGCCGCTGTGCGAATTCCTCGGCGTGCCGTTTCCGGCAGAGCCCTACCCGCGGGTCAACAGCCGCGAGGAAATGACCGAGCGCACCGGCCAGCTCGACGGAGGCGCCCATGCCGGGTCGCCCTCGCCGGAAGTGCTCGAAGCGATGGTCCGCGGCTATCTCGACGATCTGCGGCGGCAGGCCTTCCCGGACGCTGCCGCGTGAGCCTCAAGGTTATCGGCGCGGGCCTCGGCCGCACCGGGACGATGTCGCTCAAGTTCGCGCTCGAGCATATCGGCTTCGGGCCGTGCTATCACATGATCGAGTTCATGGCGCATATCCCGGAGCAGCTGCCGAAATGGCTCGACGTCATCGACGGCCGACCGGACTGGGACGCGGTTTTCGCCGGCTATGCCTCGACGGTCGATTATCCCGGCTGCACATACTGGCGCGAACTCGTCGCCAAGTGGCCCGACGCCAAAGTCATCCTGACCACCCGCGACCCGGACAGCTGGTTCGAATCCGCCAACGAGACCGTGCTATCGTCGCGGATGCGCGGAATGCTGGCGAATACGCCGCTCGAGCGATTCATGAACGCGACGGTGAACCAGGACTTCGACGGCCGGTTCGAGGACCGCGCGTTCATGACAGACTATTTCCGTCGCTGGAACGGGGAGGTGATCGCCGAAGTGCCGGCGGAAAATCTGCTGGTGTTCCAGGCGAAGGACGGCTGGGGGCCGCTGTGCGAATTCCTCGGCGTGGCGGTGCCGCCTGAGCCGTACCCCCGGGTCAACACGCGCGAGGCGATGAACCAGCGCATCAGCCAGCAAATTCATCAGACCCGCACATCGGCTCCGGGCGCGAACGAGATGGCGGAGATGAGCCAGGCGCGCCTGGCGGCGATGCGCGAGATGGCGTTTCCCACCTCGGGCTAGGCGCCATCCGTCCCCGTTCGTCCTGAGCTTGTCGAAGGACGTGGGCGCGCGCCTCTCGTGGTTCGACAAGCTCGCCACGAACGGACGTTGGTTGTCAGGCCGCGAAGAGGTCCGCCTGGGCCACCGGGGCGAAGCTCTTGCGGTGGAGCGGGCACGGGCCGTGCTCGCGCAAGGCCTTGAGGTGGTCCGGCGTCGAATAGCCCTTGTTGCTCACCCAGTTATATTGCGGATGGGCCAGGTGATATTCGCGCATGATCCGGTCGCGATGCTCCTTGGCGACGATCGAGGCGGCCGAGATCGCGGGCTCGAGCGCGTCGCCGCCGACGATCGGCCGCGCCTTCCAGCGCCAGTCGGACACCCGGCCGTGCGGCGTCAGGTTGCCGTCGACCAGAACCTCGCTGCAATCGAGCCCGAGCGCTTCGCACAGGCGGTGCATCGCCAGCGTCATCGCCAGCATCGTCGCGCCGAAGATGTTCAGCCGGTCGATGTCCTCGACCTCGACCACCCCGATGCCATAGGCGCAGCGGCGGCGGATGCGCTCGTCGGCGACCGCGCGGCGCTCGGCGGTGAGCTTCTTGGAATCGTCGAGCCCCGCCGGTCGCGGCTTGCACAGCACCACCGCGGCTGCGACAACCGGCCCGGCCAGCGGCCCGCGCCCCGCTTCGTCGACACCGGCGACGAGCAGGTCGGGATGCCAGCTGGCACAGAAATCAGGTGATGGCGTTCCGGAGAGCATGTCCATGAGAATCCCGACTTTCGCTCTATCGCTCGCCGCTCTCGCGATCGCAAGCTGCGGCGGCGCGCAGTCTGGGGATAGCAAGCCGGCGCCGGCGGCCACCACCGCGCCATTCAAGATCGCAGCGATGGGCACGTTCGCGGAGCCGTGGGCGATATCGGTCGAGCCCGGCACCGGGCGGCTGTTCGTCACCGAGAAGGCGGGCGGGATGAAAGTCGTCGACCCCGAGAGCGGCGCGGTCGCGAATGTCGGCGGGATGCCGTCCGTTTCCTACGGCGGCCAGGGAGGCATGGCTGACGTCGCCTTCGCGCCCGACTACGCCTCGAGCCACATGATCTACCTGAGCTGGGTCAAGGCCGACGGCGGCAAGCGTTACGGGGTCGTGGGGCGCGGCACGCTCGCTTGCGGGGAGATGACCTCGTGCAAGGTGGACGGCCTCACGGAAATCTGGCGCCAGGTTCCGGCGCTCGACACTTTCGGCCAGTTCGCGCTGCGCCTCGCCTTCTCGCCCGACCGCAAATACCTGTTCGTCGCCTCGGGCGATCTGGCCAAGGGCGACCCGGCGCAGGACCTGACCGGCAATCTCGGCAAGATCGTCCGCCTCAATCTCGACGGCTCGGCCGCGGCCGGCAACCCCTTCGCCGGCAAGCCCAGCCCGACGAACCAGATCTGGACTTACGGCCATCGCAATCCGCTCGGCCTCAAGTTCGATCTCAACGGCCAGTTGTGGGATGTCGAACATGGGCCGATGGGCGGCGACGAGACCAACAAGCTGGTGCCCGGCAAGAACTATGGCTGGCCGCTTGTCTCCGGTGGCGACAACTACAACGGCACGCCGATCCCGCGCAACGAAACTCGCCCTGATCTCGCCGGCCCGGCGATCACCTGGAACCCGGTGATCGCGCCGGGCGGGATGATCTTCTACTCCGGCAAGCTGTGGCCGGAATGGAAGAACCAGGCGATCATTGCCGGGCTGAAGACCCAGGCGCTGATCCGCGTGTCGGTCAAGGGGGACAAGGGCACCGAGGAAGCGCGCTACGACATGGGCCACCGCATGCGCGGCCTGGCCGAAGCGCCCGACGGCTCCCTCTACGCGATCGAAGACGGCAAAGGCGGCCGGTTGCTGCACCTGACCAAGTAGGCGTTGCCTCCCCGGACCCTCGCCCCTATCGGCGCGCCCACCGATGGACGCCCCGACTCGCACGCTGATCCCGCTCGCCAATGTCGGGCCCGCCATGGTCGAGCAGGTGCTCGACCGCGCGTTCGGCGAGGACCGGCGCAAGCGCACCTCGTACGCGATCCGCGAGGGGATGGAGTGGCTTCCCGCGCTAAGCTTCGCGGCGCTGGACGAAGACGGCATGCTTGCCGGGACGATCCAGGCCTGGCCCGTCGCGCTCACCGATCCGCGCGGCCGCGCCCATCCGCTGATCATGGTCGGCCCGGTTGCCGTGCTGCCGGAACATCAGGACCAGGGCTACGGCCGCGCGCTGATGGCGGCGCTGACCAGCGGCCTCGATCCGGACGCGCCTCTGCCGCAAGTGCTCATCGGCGACACCCAATATTACGAGCGCTTCGGCTTCACCAACGCCTGGACCGGCGGCTGGCGCTGCCCCGGGCCGTGGGAGCCCGAACGCCTGATGGTCCGCACCGATCGCCCGGAAGTGCTGCCGGCCGAAGGCATGCTCGGCCCTTGGCGGGCCTAGAGCGATCTGGCATCCGGGGCGCGTGCCCTACGAGCCGCCGCCCGACCTCGCTACCTTATCGCTCGCCGAGATTGCCGCGGCGGTCGAGGCGCGCAAGCTGCCGCCGGTCGAGCAATGGCATCCCGCCGAGACCGCGGACAGCCGAATGCGGATCGCCGCGGACGGAACCTGGTTTCACGACGGCAAGCCGGTCGTGCGGCCCGCGATGGTCCGGGCTTTCGCGTCGTTGCTCGTTCGGGACGAGGATGGACAGCACTGGCTGGTCACGCCCGATTGCCGCCAGTCGATCGAAGTCGAGGACGCGGCCTTCGTCGCCGTCGACATGCGGGCCGAAGGGGATGCGCTGGCGTTCCGGCTCAACACCGATGAACTGGTGATTGCCGGCCCGGAACATCCGCTCCGCGCTGCCGGCGATCCCGACGTGCCGGCGATCTATCTCGCGGTGCGCCGGGGATGCGAGGCGGGGCTCAACCGCTCGACTTACCTGCAGCTCGTCGAGCACGCGCTCGCCCGCGGCGGCCTGGCGGTGAGCAGCCAGGGCGCGACTTTCTCGCTGGAGCCGGCATGAGCGCGCTGTTCGACCGGCTCGAGCGGCTGTTCCATGCCGGCAGCCATGTCGGCACACTCGGACTGCGCGACGATTCCGCCTGGGCCCCGCCCGAGCTGCGTCCCGCCGCGGTCCTGATCGCGGTGACCGACCGGCCCGAGCCCGGCGTGCTGCTGACCCATCGCCCCGAAACGATGGCCCGCCATCCCGGCCAGGTCGCGTTCCCCGGCGGTAAGTTCGAACCCGGCGAGGATGCGGTAGCCGCAGCCTTGCGCGAGGCGCACGAAGAGCTGGCAATCGACCCGGCGCAAGTCCGCGTGGTCGGCGCCAGCGAGAGCTTCGTCACGGGTTCAGGCTTCACGCTCACCCCGGTGCTCGGCCTGGTCCCGGCCGACATCGCCATCGTGCCCGACCCGCGCGAAGTCGCCAGCTGGTTCGAAGCGCCGCTGCGCTTCGTGCTCGACCAGGCCAACCATGTGCGCAAGACCGGCCTATTCCGCGGCCACGAGCGCGAATATACCGAGATCGACTGGCAGGGGCATCGCATCTGGGGGATCACCGCGTCGATCCTCAGCAACCTGTCCCACCGCATGGCCTGGCAGGAGCTGATCGATGGCTGAACTGCCAAAAGCCGAATGGACCACGCGCGAGGACCTCGCGCAGCTGGTCGAAGTCCTCGGCCCCGGTAACTTGCGCTGGGTCGGCGGCGCGGTGCGCGATACCCTGCTCGACGGCGGGGCCAAGGACATCGACGCCGCCACCCCGCTCCCGCCGGCGGAAGTGGTCACGCGGCTCGACCGGGCCAGGATCCGCAGCGTGCCGACCGGTATCGATCACGGGACCGTCACCGCGGTGCTCGACGGCGGGCATGTCGAGATCACCACCTTGCGCAAGGACGTCTCGACCGACGGCCGCCGGGCCACTGTCGCCTATACGGACGACTGGCGGGAGGACGCCTCCCGCCGCGATTTCACGATCAACGCGCTCTACGCCGATCCCGTAACGCTCGAGCTGTTCGATTACTTCGGCGGGCTCGACGACCTGCGCGAAGGCCGCGTGCGCTTCATCGGCGATGGGCGCCAGCGCATCCGTGAGGACCACTTGCGCATCTTGCGCTACTACCGCTTCCAGGCCCGCTTCGGCTCCGAACTGGACCGCGAAGCCGAAGAGGCGTGCAGCGAGCTCGCGCCGATGCTCAAGGGCCTCAGCCGCGAGCGGGTCGGCTGGGAGCTGCAGAACCTGCTTACCGTGCGCGACCCGACGGGCACCGTCGTGCGGATGTTCCAGCAAGGCGTGCTAGGCGTGGTGCTGCCCGAGACCGGTGAACGCGAGATCATTGCCTTCGAGCGCCTCGTCCAGGCCGAAGCCGACGCCGGCTTGCCACCCTCGCCCATCCGCCGGCTCGCCGCTCTGCTGCCAGCGGACGCCAAAACGGCCGAAGCGGTCGCATCGCGGCTGCGGTTGTCGACCGCGCAGAAGAAGCGCCTGACGTCGGCGGCGCGCCGGCAAGGCTTCGACGGCGATCCGCGCGCAATGGCCTATCGGCTCGGCCGCGAGGAAGCGAGCGATCGGGTGCTCCTGGCAGGGGGCGATCCTTCGCCCTTGCTCGGGTGGGACATCCCCCTGCTGCCGCTCAAGGGCGGCGAGATCGTTGCCCGCGGCGTCGCCGCCGGACCGGAGGTCGCCCGCATCCTGCACGCGGTCGAGCGGCGCTGGGTCGAAGAGTCGTTTCCAGACCGCGCACGTGTCGAGGCGTTGCTCGCCGAGGAACTGGCGCGCAAACCGTCGGCCTGAGCGCTCGCTTCATCGGACCTTCAGCCAAATTCAGCCGCTTAAGGGTTGCCAAGCGGGTGCCCGGCTGGAACGTTGCCAGCGTCCGCGCTCCGCGGACGCCGCGGGCATCGATCTCGTCGATGCGTCAGGGCCTCGGCTCCATCCGTACTCAACTCAGCGCCGGATGTCGCGCGTTTTCGCGTGGCGTGCGCATTGGCCCGGAGGGTAGATACATGAACACCACGACCAAGCTTTTCGCCGCCGCCGCGCTCTCGCTCGCGACCGTCTCCGGCGCCGCTTTTGCCCAAGCCGCCGCCGTCTCGGCGGGACAGACCGTGTACGGCCCCGACGGCGCCGAAGTCGGCAAGATCGACAAGGTCGAGAACGGCACCGCGGTTCTCAACACCGGCACTCACACGCTCGGCCTCACGCTCGACAAGTTCGGCAAGAGCCCCAAGGGTCCGACGATCAGCGTCAGCAAGGCGCAACTCGACGAACTGGTCGAGAAAGCCAACGCGGATGCGGCGGCCAAGCTCGACGCCGCGCTCGTGGTCGGCGCTGCGGTGGTCGACAACGCCGGCGCGGCGCTCGGCACGATCGACAAGGTCGACGGCGACAACATCGTGCTCAAGACCGACAAGGGCCCGGTCTCGATGACCCGCAAGTACTTCGCGATGACCAACGGCGCGCTGACGGCGCTGGTTACCAAGGACCAGGTCCTCGCTTCGCTGGACGCGGCGTCGAAGTCGTAAGCCCAGCTCCTCCCCGCTCGCGGGGAGGTGGCAGCCCGCAGGGCTGACGGAGGGGGTTCTCGTCCCCGCGTCGCGCGTGCGGCGAGCCCCCTCCACCACCTTCGGTGGTCCCCCTCTCCGTCCCGGGGAGGGCCTAAAACTTGTTGTCCTTCGGAAATCCCGTCGGCGGCAGGCGGCCGGCGGCGCCGCGGGCGACTTTCCACATGTGGATTTCGCTCTCGGTGCGCGTGCGGCCGCTGTCGCCGCCCATCGCCCAGCTGAGGCCTTCGTCCAGCTTCAGCGTCCTCGCATCGGACAAGCCGCCGTCGCGATAACGCTGCAGGGTCACCCCCTGCCCGCGGCTCATCACCGGCAGTTCCTCCAAGTGGAAGATCACCAGCTTGCGGTTGTCGCCCACCGCGGCGACGTGATCGTGCGCTGGGTCGATCGGCCGTGCCACCACCAGCTTCTGCCCATCCTTGAGATTGACCACGCCGCGCCCTTTGCGAGTTTCGGCAAGCAATTCGTCGGTCACCGCGGCGAAGCCCTTGCCGGCGGACGAAGCGAGCAACAGCTGCGTGCCGGGCCTGTGCACGATCAGCGCCACGATCTGCGCGTCGGCGTCGATGTCGAGCGTGTTGCGGATCGGCTCGCCGAAGCCGCGCGCGCCCGGCAGCTTGTCGGCACCGAGGGTGAAGAAGCGCCCGTTGTCGGTCGCCAGCAGCAGCTTGTCGGTCGTCTGCGCGTGGATGACGAAGGCTTCCTCGTCCCCTTCCTTGTACTTCCACTCCTGCTCAAGATGGCCCCGGGCGGCGCGGATCCAGCCGCGCTGGCTGAGGATCACCGTCACCGGCTCCTTCTCGATCATCGCGTCCATGCTGAACTCGACCGTCGGCGCGGCCTCGGCGATCGTCGTGCGGCGGCCCCCGAGCGCGGTATCCTCGGCATAATCCTTGCGCAGGGCGGCGAGGTCGCGCTTCAGCCGCGTGCGCTGGCGCGCCGGTGAATCGAGCAGCTTCTCCAGCTCCGCCCGCTCGGCCAGCAAGTCGTCGCGTTCCTTGCGCAGCTCCATTTCCTCGAGCTTGCGCAAGCTCCTCAGGCGCATGTTGAGGATCGCTTCGGCCTGGCGGTCGGTCAGGCCGAACTCGGCCATCATCACCGGCTTGGGCTCGTCCTCGGTGCGGATGATCTCGATCACGCGGTCGAGGTTGAGGAAGGCGACGATGTAACCTTCGACCAGCTCCAGCCGGTCGGCGATCTTTTGCAGCCGGTGGCGGCTGCGGCGCTGGAGGATGTCGATCTGGTGCAGCAGCCAGTGCTCGAGCAGCTCCTTGAGCCCCATGACCATCGGCGTGCGCGTGGCGTCGAGCACGTTGAGGTTGAGCCCGAAGCGCACTTCGAGATCGGTCAGCCTGTAGAGCGATTCCTTGAGCAGCTCGGGATCGACGTTGCGGCTCTTGGGCACGAGGACGATGCGGATGGCCTCGTCACTTTCGTCGCGCACATCCTCGAGGATCGGCACTTTCTTGTCGGCGATCACCTGGGCGATCTGCTCGATCAGCTTGCCTTTGGGCACCTGGTACGGAATCTCGGTGATGACGAGCTGGTACTGCCCGCCGCCGAGCCGCTCGATGCCGGCGTCGCGATCGGCCTCGTCCTTGGCTTCGGGCGCAAAGTAGCGGGCGCGCACGCGGAAGCTGCCGCGGCCCGTTTCGTAGGCGTGGCTGATCGCCGCGGCGCTGTCGACGATCAGGCCTCCGGTGGCGAAATCCGGCCCGTGGAACAGCTCCATCAGCCGCGCGTGCTCGACGTGGGGATTGTCGATCAGCTCGAGCGCCGCGTCGATCACTTCGGCGACGTTGTGGCTCGGGATGTTCGTCGCCATGCCGACGGCGATGCCGCTGGCCCCGTTGGCGAGGAGATTGGGGAACAGCCCCGGGAAGATCGAGGGCTCTTCTTCCTCGTTGTTGTAAGTCGGAACGAAGTCGACGGTGCCTTCGTCGAGCCCGTCCATCAACTGCATCGCGGTCTTCGTCAGGCGGCACTCGGTATAGCGTTCGGCGGCCGCGTTATCGCCGTCGATATTGCCGAAATTGCCCTGTCCTTCGACCAGCGGGTAGCGCAGCGTGAACGGCTGCGCGAGACGCACCATCGCGTCGTACAGCGCCAGGTTGCCGTGCGGGTGGTACTTGCCCATCACGTCGCCGACCACGCGCGAGCACTTCTTGAACGCGCTGCCGGGATCGAGCCGCAGCCCGCGCATGCCCCACAGGATGCGGCGATGGACCGGTTTCAGGCCGTCGCGCAGGTCGGGAAGCGAGCGGGCCGTGATTGTCGAAAGGGCATAGACGAGGTAGCGCTCGGACAGCGCGCTGTCGAACGGGGCGTCGACGATCGCGTCGAACGGGTCTTTCTCGTCTTCCACGGTAGCGGTCATGCGCTTGGCCCTAACATCGCCACGGCTCGTGCGACAGCGCGGAACGGGCGGCTTTCCCCACCCGTTCGGCGAGCGGATTCCCACTCAAAGCAGGAGCGCCGAAATGGCCAAGCGCATCATGATCCTCGCGACCGACGGCTTCGAGCAGTCGGAGCTCGAAAAGCCTAAGCAGAAACTGGAAGAGGCCGGCTTCGAGACCGTCGTCGTCTCGCCCAAAGCGGGAGAGATCAAAGGCTGGCAGCACACCGACTGGGGCACGCCGGTCAAGGTCGACATGACCCTCGACCAGGCGAACGCCGCCGATTTCGACGCGCTGGTGCTGCCCGGCGGGGTGATCAACCCCGACAAGCTGCGCCAGGAGGTCAAGGCCGTGCAACTCGTCCGCGATTTCTTCGAAGCCGGCAAGACTGTCGCCGCGATCTGCCACGGCCCGTGGATGCTGGTCGAGGCCGACGTGGTGAAAGGCAAGAAAGTGACCGGCTGGCCCTCGGTCCGCACGGACCTGCTCAACGCCGGGGGCGAGGTTCACGACGCCGAGTGCGTCGAGGACGGCAACCTCATCACCAGCCGCAAGCCCGACGATATCCCGGCGTTCTCCGAAGCGGTGATCCGCGCAGTAGAACGCCAGAAGGTCGCCGAACCGGCCTAGCGCTCCCGCACGATCAGGTAGCTTTCGTCGTCGAACCACAGCGCGCCGTGTTTCCTGAGCACGGCGCGGGTGGCGTCGAGGTAGGCGGAATTGCTCATCGCCTGCGCCAGGCGGGCATCCTCGATCTGGGCGACGTAGGTCGCGGCGTTCCAGGCGGCGAGGAGGGTCGAGGTCCCGATCAGCGCTTCCTCGCTGTCGATCTCGTCCGGCAGGGTGTGCATGTGGTAGCGCAGCGGCTGGCCGTTGGCCGGCTTGAAGGCGAACTTGCCGGCGTCCTCGCCGAGCGCGGTCTTCACCGCTTCGAGCATCGCATTGCCGGGCGTGGTGAACGGATCCTCGTCCGGCCAGACCTGGCGGACGATCTCGTGGCCTGGGTCGTGCCCCGCCGAATGGATGCCGAGCAGGCGCCCGCCGCGGCCGAGCGCGCGGGCGAGCGGCGCCAGGACGCGCTCGGCCTTGAACCGGGTTTCGGCGCGCAGGCGGAAGGGCTGGCTGGCGAGAACGAGGTCGAAATCGGCCGGCGCAGCCCCTTGGCGCGGGATCACGGGGTCGAGGATGAAGCGGCAATCTTCGCGATAGAGGATCAGCACGGTCGGCGTCTCGGGGAGCAATACGCCCGATTTCTCGCTCACCCGGGTGCGCCAGTGATCGGCCAGGAAGGGCTGCAAGTCGTGGATCTGCCGCTCGAAGTCTGCCGCCGTAGCGCCTTTCAGCGGCATGTCCTTCCAAACCAGCGTCTCGGCCATCGCGGGGCTGTGCGGCTTGAGCCACGGCGCGTCCGCATACGGCAGGTTGGTCAGCGCGAGGACCATCTCGGGATGCTCGAAGAAACGGTCGGGCATCTTATCGAGAGTGAGGCGGATGTCCTCGAGGCTGATCTCCTTGGCGGCGATGTAGAACGGCAGGCGCTCGAAGCGCCGGTGCATGACCCTTAGGAAGCGCGAGAGCACCGTTCCATCGCCGACGCCCGCATCGAAGAAGCGCAGCGCCGGGGGCTTGGGGACGATCGCATCCAGTTCCTGGGCAAGCCGCTGGGCGACGACCCATTTTTCCGAACAGGTGTTGACGAACATCAGGTATTTCTGACGGTTGTCGTAGAATCTGAAATTCGGCTTCAACGGCTCTCTCCCCGGCAGCGCCTCTACGTTCTCTGCATGTCGCGGCTCTCGGCGGGTATCCGGACTTCGAGCCCGTCGAGCGCCTCGCTCAACACGATCTGGCACGACAGGCGGCTGGTGCGGGCGACTCCGGCGGCCAGGTCGAGCATGTCTTCCTCCTCCTCGGCCGCGGCGGGCAGCTCGTCGAACCATTCCGGCGCCACGATAACGTGGCAGGTCGAGCAGGCCATCTGCCCTTCGCAGGTGCCTTCGAGCGGCATGCCGGCGGCTTGCGCGGCGTCGAGCAGAGCGGTGCCCGGCGCGCCTTCGCCTTCGGTAACCTCCCCGTTGCGGCCGATGAAGCGTACGCGAACCATGCTTACTCCTGCCCTTTCGCCGCTTCGAGGATCAGGCCCGCGCCTTCCTCGAATTCGGCCATCGTAGTGTAGCGGCCGAAGCCCAGGCGGATCGAGGCCCGGCTTTGCTCGGTCGTCAGCCCGATCGCCGCGAGGATGCGGCTGGGCTTGCCGGATTCGCTGGCGCAGGCCGATCCGGCGGAAAAGCAAACCTGGCGCACGTCCGACATCAAGCGTGATACATCAAGGCCTTGGCGGCGGATGTTGAGGTTGCCTTTGTAGCGGTGGATGGCGCTGCCGTTGAGCTCCCATCCGGCGAACAGCGCGCGCCCGCGAGCGAACATCGCGGCGGCGTGCGCGTTGTCCTCGTCCATACCCTCGAGAGCGACCTTGGCCGCCGCGCCGAGGCCGGCGCAGAGCGCGGGACTCAGGGTACCGGAGCGCAAACCGCCTTCCTGCCCTCCCCCGGTGATCATCGGTTCGAGTTCGACGCCATCGCGGATCCACAACGCGCCGATCCCCTTGGGGCCGTAGAACTTGTGGCCGCTGATGGCGATCAGGTCCGCCTCGACGAGAGCCATCTTGCCCGCCGCCTGGACCGCGTCGCACACGAACAGCGCGCCCCTGGCCCGCGCCCGCTCCGCCAGTTCGGCGATCGGCTGGATCGTGCCGATCTCGTTGTTCACCTGCATGACCGAGAGGACGCCGAGCCCCTCGGGCAAGCTCGCTTGCGGATGGACCAGCCCGTCGCGATCGACCGGCAGCACCGTGCAGTCGGGCCGCAGCGCCCGGGCCGTGTTGAGCACCGCCGAATGCTCGATCGCGCTGACCGCGATCGCCTTGCCGGCCCGCACCGGATCGCAACCGCGCAACGCGAGGTTGAGCGCCTCGGTCGCGCTGCCGGTGAACACCACCGTGCCGCCCTTTGGAAACAGCGCCGCGACTTGTTCGCGCGCCACTTCGACCGCCGCACCGGCCTTGCGCCCCAATCGGTGGGCGGAATGCGGGTTGCCGAACCCGTCGCCGTCCGGCCCGTCGAGCCAGCGCAGCATCGCCTCCTTCGCTTCCGGCGCGAGGGGCGTCGTCGCCTGGTAGTCGAGGTAGATCATCGCCTGACCCTAGCGGAGCCGGCCGATGCCGAACAGGGCGACAGTGGGCGACAAACGGCGACACCTGTCGCCCAGTGTCGCCCGGAAAAACCGCGGAAATCCGCCATTTTTCGCGCGAGGCGACAGAGCGACAGTGCGCGCGCGAAAAACGGCGTTTGCGTGGGCGAACTACTGCCGCGCGACTGCACGAGGCCAACGATTCGAAAGAGCCACCGCGATTGTTTCAGATCGCAGGCGTGTAGGAAAATGAATTCGCATATGCTCCCCCTTGAGGGGGATTCACGCCGCCCGTTCCGCCCCCTCGCGCGCCATCTTCAGCCATGCCTCGCAAAATCGCTCGACCTCGTCGCGCGTGGTGTTCCAGCCGAGGCTGACGCGGATGGTGTTCGCGGCGACTTCATCGGAGACGCCGAACGCCTTGAGGACTCGGCTGGGCTTAAGACTGCCGGAAGAGCACGCACTACCGGCCGACACGGCAATGCCGGCCGCATCGAAGCGGATGAGCTGCACCTGCGCGGAAAGCTTGGGCATGAAGATCGCGGTGATTGCGGGGTCGCCGCCCAGCACTTCGTGCCCGCCCGCACCCTCCATCGCGCTTTCAAAGGAGTGAAAGGCCGATGTGACTTCATTGAGCCATTTTGGAAACATATCCTTCGCCGGCAGACCCGCCGCCTCGAGAGCGGCGGCGAAGCCAAGCGCTAGCGGAAGATTTTCCGTGCCCGCGCGGTAACCTCGCTCCTGTCCGCCAGTGGGCTCGAGCATCGCAAAGTCTCGCACGAGCAATGCTCCGACGCCGATCGGCCCGCCCAGCTTGTGGGCGGACACCACGATCATGTCGGCATCGGGCAAAGGATACTTCATCGCCGATTGCGAGCAGTCGGAAAGAAGTAGCCCATCCGATTCTCGCACGAGCTTGGCCAGCTTTCCAACCGGCTGCATGGTCCCGGTTTCGGAGTTGACGTACTGGATGGCGACTACGGCACGATCTTTGCGCTCCCAAAGGAGATCGGCGAGCTCAGCGTCATTGACGACACCTCCGCTTCGGCCGGGCCGGATTCCGACCACCTGGGCATCCGGCGCCGCGCGAAACACCGCGTCATGCTCCACGGCTGAAACAATCCGCCGCGTTGCCTTCGCCCGGCCTAAACCTAGCGCCAGCGCTTCGCTCGCGCCGCTGGTGAAGATGACTTCGCCGTCCCACCCCAGCGCCGCCTTCACCCGCTCGCGCGCGTCCTCCAGCGCCGCCCGTGCCCTGCGCCCTTCGGCGTGCGGACTGCTGGGATTGGCCCACATCTCGAACCCGCGCAGCATCGCCTCGCGCGCTTCTGGGCGCAGCGGGGTAGTGGCCGCGTGATCCAGATAGATACGGCTCATTGCGGGGGAATTGCGAAAAGTTGCACGGTGACTATATAGCCGCCAACCTCGCACGCGCCAGCCGTGCGCACCAACGGGACTTTAGAGCTCTACATGCCGTCTGTAATCTTTCCCGGCCCCGAAGGCCGCCTCGAAGGCCGTTTCGCCCCGCCGCCGCGCCCGCGCGCACCGGTGGCGATGATCCTCCACCCGCACTCGCAAGGCGGCGGGACGATGAACGACCGCATCGTCCAGCGCCTCTACAAGACTTTCGTCGACCGCGGCTTCGCGGTGCTGCGCTTCAACTTCCGCGGCGTCGGCCGCAGCCAGGGCAGCTTCGACAACGGCATCGGCGAGCTGTCCGACGCCGCCGCGGCGCTCGACTGGGTGCAGTCGATCCACCCGGAAGCGCAGACGACCTGGATCGCGGGCGTCAGCTTCGGCGCGCTGATCGGCATGCAACTGCTGATGCGCCGCCCCGAAGTGCGCGGCTTCATCTCGATCGCCCCGCCGGCCAATATGTACGACTTCTCGTTCCTCGCCCCCTGCCCGGCCTCGGGCATCTTCATCCAGGGCGCGGCCGACACGGTCGTCCAGCCGGTGGCGGTGCAGAAGCTGGTCGAGAAGCTGCGCACGCAGAAGCACATCACGATCCACCACGATGAGATCCCGCGGGCCAATCACTTCTTCGAGAACGAGACCGACGAGCTGATGGTCTCGGTCGACAAGTATCTCGATTTCCGCCTCTCGCCGGATTGCCCGATCCGCTGAATTTTGCGGCGTCGCGCTGAATTCGGTTTCACGCAAAGGCGCCAAGGAAAAGAAGGCGCGAAGGCGTTTGTCCGCCGCGCAGCGGCAGGATGGTTCACACGAAGACACGAAGATGGCGCGCCACCTGCGGGGTAGCGCAACATCTTCGTGTCTTCGTGTGAAACGCCCTTTTTTTCCGGCTCCGCCGGACTCTTGGCGCCTTTTTTTGTCTTAGCGCCTTTGCGTGAAACGCGGCCAGCCCCAGAGCTGCCGCTGTCAGCCCGCCTCGCCGTAAAGCGCCTTTTGCGAGCGCTCCATTTCCTCGAAATAGCGCCGCCGCGTGTGGTTCTCCGAGACGACGCCGAGCACGCGCCTCTCGGGATCGACCACCGCCAGCTCGTCCGCCGCATTGGCCTCGAAGCGGCGGAGCATTTCGGCCACGTCCGTCGCGGGCTGCAGCACGACATCGCCGAGCTGGGCCAGCGAGCCGATCGTCGCGGTCGGCTCCAGGTCGGGCGAATAGCCCAGGGCGGTGGGCAGTATGCCGCGGTAATGCCCGTCGGAATCGACCACCACGACCTTGCTGGTCGAGCCGAGCGGCACGCTGGCGCGGAACGCGTCGATGGACAGCGCCTCCGGCAAGCTGACCCAGTCCTTGCGCATGATCCGCCCGGCGGTGAGGCCGGCGATCCAGCCGATGTCGCGGGGTGAGCGGATGCGCGAGCCGCGCAAGTGCAGCCGCCAGGTGGAGAACGAATAGCCGAACCGCTCGCGGGTATAGGCGCTCGAGATCAGCGAGGCGGTCAGGACCACGCCCATCAGCGCAAAATCGTGCGTTGTCTCGAT
>Ga0070679_100002686_pt1 | contig 16205 bp, 15 predicted proteins | sample KBSC63BmetaG_FD_65652 | JGI IMG/M metagenome (GOLD analysis project Ga0070679, IMG submission 65652) | Corn rhizosphere microbial communities from Kellogg Biological Station, Michigan, USA - KBS C6-3B metaG | ecosystem: Host-associated > Plants > Roots > Rhizosphere | place: USA: Michigan... | reverse complement strand
GAGCTCTCGGCGTTCGCCGCGTACGGCATGTACGACGACACGATCAACGCGGCCGGCATCATCACCGGCGTCGGCCGCGTCAGTGGCCGCGAATGCGTGATCGTCTGCAACGACGCGACGGTCAAGGGCGGAACGTACTACCCGATCACGGTGAAAAAGCACCTGCGCGCGCAGGACATCGCGCGCGACAACGGCCTGCCGTGCATCTACCTCGTCGATTCGGGGGGCGCCAACCTCCCCAACCAGACCGACGTGTTCCCCGACCGCGACCACTTCGGCCGCATCTTCTACAACCAGGCGACGCTGTCGGCGGCGGGCATCGCGCAGGTCGCCGTCGTCATGGGCTCGTGCACCGCCGGCGGCGCCTACGTGCCGGCGATGTCGGACGAGTCGATCATCGTCCGCGACCAGGGCACGATCTTCCTCGCCGGGCCGCCGCTCGTGAAAGCCGCGACCGGCGAGATCGTCACCGCCGAGGCGCTCGGCGGCGGCGACGTGCACACGCGCGTCTCCGGCGTTGCCGACCATCTCGCGCGCGACGATGCGCACGCGCTCGCGATCGCGCGGCGCATCGTCGCCAACCTCAATCGCCGCAAGGACGTCGCGCAGGACGTCGCCGCGCCGCGTGAGCCACGCTATGCCGCCGACCAGCTCTACGGCGTCATCAACGCCGACATCCGCAAGCCCTACGACGTGCGCGAGGTCATCGCGCGAATCGTCGACGCGAGCGAGCTCGACGAGTTCAAGGCGCGCTACGGCACGACGCTCGTCACCGGCTTCGCGCGCATCCACGGCTACCCGGTCGGCATTGTCGCCAACAACGGTGTGCTCTATTCAGAGTCGGCGCAGAAGGGCGCGCACTTCATCGAGCTCTGCGCGCAGCGCGGCACGCCGCTGGTGTTTCTGCAGAACATCACGGGCTTCATGGTCGGCGAGAAGTACGAGACCGGCGGAATCGCGAAGGACGGCGCCAAGATGGTCACCGCGGTGTCCTGCGCGGCAGTGCCGAAGCTCACGGTGATCATCGGTGGCAGCTACGGCGCCGGCAACTACGGGATGTGCGGCCGCGCGTTCAACCCGCGCTTCCTGTGGATGTGGCCGAACGCGCGGATCTCGGTGATGGGCGGCGAGCAGGCGGCCACCGTGCTCGCCACGGTTCGCCGCGACGGCATCGAGGCGCGCGGCGGGCGATGGAGCGCCGAGGACGAGGCCGCGTTCCGTGAACCGATCCGCGCGCAGTACGAGCGCGAGGGCCATCCGTACTACGCGAGCGCGCGGCTGTGGGACGATGGCATCATCGATCCCGCCGACACGCGCCGCGTGCTGGCGCTCGCACTGTCGGCGGCGCAGAACAAGCCCGCCGAGCCGACGCGCTTCGGCGTGTTCCGGATGTAGGCGATGAACGCAAGCGCCACCCTCGACATCACCATCCAGGCCGACGTCGCCCGCATCACGCTGGCGCGCGAGGCCGTGCACAACGCCTTCGACGATGCGCTGATCGGCGAGCTCACGCACGCGCTGCGCGCGCTCGACGCCGACACGGCGGTGCGCGTCGTCGTGCTGGCGGGCAGGGGCGCGAGCTTCTGCGCCGGCGCCGACCTCGCGTGGATGAAGCGCATGGCGCACTTCCACTACGACCAGAACCTCGCCGACGCCGGTGCGCTGGCGGCGATGCTGGCGGTGCTCGCCAACCTGCGCAAGCCGACGATCGCGCGCGTCCACGGCGCGGCTTTAGGCGGTGGCGTCGGCCTCGTGGCCTGCTGCGACATCGCGATCGGCACGCCGCGCGCGACGTTCGCGCTGTCGGAGGTGCGGCTCGGGCTCATTCCCTCGACGATCGGGCCTTATGTCGTGCGGGCGATCGGCGCGCGCGCGGCGCGGCGCTACATGCTGTCGGGCGAGCGCTTTGGCGCCGACGAGGCGGCGCGCATCGGCCTCCTCCACGAGGTGGTCGCCGACGATGCGCTCGACGCGCGCATCGATGCGATCGTCGACGCGCTGATGCGCGGCGGCCCGGCGGCGCAGGCAGCCGCCATGGATCTCCTGCGCGCGATCGCGCGCGGCCCGATCGACGACGCGATGATCGCCGACACCGCGCGAAGGATCGCCGACGTGCGCGCGTCGCCCGAGGCCCGCGAGGGCATCGCCGCGTTCCTCGGCAAGCGCGCGCCGGGGTGGGCGGCGCACCTGCCACCGCCGAAGCGCGGCCAGGCGTGATGCACGCGCTCGACTCGCTCACGACGTGGCAGCTCGTCGGGCTCGCGGCGACCTTGGGGTGGGCGAGCGGCGTGCGCCTCTACGCGGTGCTGTTCATCGTCGGCGGCCTCGGCTATCTCGGCTGGATCCCGCTGCCGGGAGGCCTCGTCGCGCTCGCGCATCCGTACGTGCTCGTCGCGTCCGGCTTCATGTGCGTGGTCGAGTTCTGCGCCGACAAGATTCCCGGGGTCGACACGGCCTGGGACTTCGTGCAGACGTTCGTGCGCATTCCCGCGGGCGCGGCGCTCGCCGCCAGCGTGTTCGGCGACGCGGGCCCGGCGACGACGCTCGCCGCCGCGATCCTCGGCGGCTCGCTCGCCGCCGGCAGCCATCTCGCCAAGTCCGGCAGCCGGATGCTGATCAACACGTCGCCCGAGCCCTTCTCCAACTGGGCGGCGTCGTTCGGCGAGGACCTCGCGATCGGCACGCTGCTGTGGCTCACGTTCGCCTACCCGCTCGCCGCGCTCGTCGTGCTCGCGGTGCTGATCGCCCTGATGATCTGGCTGCTGCCCAAGGTGTGGCGCGCGATTCGGGCATTGTTGCGGCGTATCGCGGCGCTGTTCGGACACCTGTCGACGGGCAGCGGCCGATGACGACTCTCCCAGGAGGATCCGCATGCTGAGGCCGATCGACGGGCTGATGGTGTACCCGATGCTGGCGCTGGTGCTGCTGACGTTCGGCGTCGCGCTCGTGCTGCTGGTGCGGCGCGTGCGCGCGATGCGTGCCGGCCGCATCCACCCGCAATCGGTCGCCACGGCGCGCCACATGGCCGCGAAATTCGACGACCACCGCACGCCGGACAACTTCCGCAACCTGTTCGAGACGCCGGTGCTGTTCTATGCGGCGATGCTCGCGGCGATCGCCCTCCATGGCGGCACGTGGCCGCTCCTCGTGCTCGCCTGGCTCTACGTGGCGCTGCGCGTCCTGCACAGCCTCATCCACTGCACGTACAACCGGGTGATGCACCGCTTCGCCGTGTTCGTCGCCTCGATGGTCGTGCTGTTCGTCATCTGGTGCATCGTCGGCGCGCACGCCGCGGTGGTTGCCGCGCAATGACGTCGTCGAAGCCCGCGCGCGCGATCCGGCGGCTCCTGATCGCCAACCGCGGCGAGATCGCCGTGCGCGTCGCGCGCACGGCGAGGGCGATGGGCATCCGCACGATCGCCGTGCATTCCGACGTCGACGCCGGCGCGCTGTTCGTCGAATGCTGCGACGAGGCCTACAGCCTCGGCGGGACGTTGCCGCGCGAGAGTTACCTCGATGCGGGGCGCGTTCTCGACATCGCGCGGCGCGCACGTGCCGACGCGGTCCACCCCGGCTACGGGTTCCTGTCGGAGAACGAAACGTTCGCGCGCGCCGTCGCCGACGCCGGCATGACGTTCGTCGGTCCGCCGCCCGAGGCGATCGCGGCGATGGGCTCGAAGTCGGCCGCCAAGCGGATCATGGCGAAGGCCGGCGTGCCGCTCGTCCCGGGCTATCACGGCGACGACCAGTCACCCGCGCTGCTCGCGCGCGAGGCGGCGGCGATCGGCTTTCCGGTGCTCGTCAAGGCGGTCGCCGGCGGCGGCGGCAAGGGCATGAAGGTCGCGCACGACGCCGCGGGCTTCGGCGCCGCGCTCGCCGCAGCACGGCGCGAGGCGAAGGCCGCGTTCGGCGACGACCGCGTGCTGGTCGAGAAGTACCTGGCGGCGCCGCGGCACATCGAGATCCAGGTCTTCGCCGACACGCTCGGCAACGCCCTCCATCTCAACGAGCGCGATTGCTCGGTGCAGCGACGTCACCAGAAGGTCCTCGAGGAGGCGCCCGCGCCGGGCATGACGGCGGAGCGCCGCCGCGCGATGGGCGAGGCTGCCGTCGCGGCGGCGAAGGCGATCGGCTACGTCGGCGCGGGCACGGTGGAGTTCATCGCCGAGCAGGACGGCCGGTTCTTCTTCATGGAGATGAACACGCGGCTGCAGGTCGAGCACCCGGTGACCGAGATGATCACCGGCCTCGACCTCGTCGAGTGGCAGCTGCGCGTCGCGCGCGGCGAGCCGCTGCCGCTCGCGCAGGGCGACGTGCGCCTCGACGGCCACGCGATCGAGGCGCGGCTCTATGCCGAGGACCCGGCGCGCGGCTTCTTGCCGTCGACGGGAACGATCGCGCACTGGCGGATGCCGGCCGAGACACGCGACGTGCGCGTCGATACCGGGTTTCGCGCCGGCGATTCGGTCTCGCCGTACTACGACCCGATGCTCGCCAAGCTGATCGTCCATGCCGACGACCGTGCGGGCGCGCTGGCGCGGCTGCACGCGGCGCTCGCGCAGTGCGAAGTCGTCGGCGTGACGACGAACGTGGAGTTCCTCGGCCGCGTGGTGACGCTGCCCGCGTTCGCCGAGGAAACGATCGATACCGGCCTCATCGACCGTCACAAGGAGGCGCTGTTCGCGCCGCGGCCCGACGCGAGCCTCGCGTGGCTCGCCGCCGCGGTCGCAGAATGGCATCGGCCACGGCACGAGGCGTTCGATGCCGACGTTCATTCGCCGTGGCACGCCCGCGACGCCTGGTGGCCGAACAGCGCCGGTCGGCGCATCACGTTCGCATACCGTGAAGGCGACAGCCATCGCCACGTCGCGCTCGCGCCGCAGGACGATCGGCACGCCGAGGCACGGATCGACGGGCGCGCGTACGAGGTGGCCGTCGTCGGCGCCGGCGGCGAGCGCATCGCGCTCGACGTGGACGGCGTGCGTCGCGTCGCGACGGTGGTCGCGCGCGGCGACGAGCGGCACGTGTTCGTCGACGGCGCGCACCACGTGCTTCGTCGCGCCGACCCGCTCGCCGTGCACGAAGAGGCCGACGACAGCGACGGACACCTGCGCGCGCCGATGTCCGGCACGATCGTCGCGGTGATGGCAAAGGCGGGCGACGCGGTCACGAAGTCCGCGCCGCTCGTCGTGCTCGAGGCGATGAAGATGGAGCACACGATCGTCGCGCCGCACGACGGCACGGTGAGCGCCGTCAACTGCCGCGTCGGCGAGCGCGTCGCCGAAGGCGCCGATCTCGTCGATCTCGACGCGGCGGCGGGCTAACGCGATGGCGGCATCCGCGCTCCCGGCTCGTGTGCGCCTCGTCGAGGTCGGTCCGCGCGACGGCCTGCAGAACGAGAAGGCGATGGTCGCGACCGACGTCAAGGTGCGGCTCATCGACATGTTGTCGGACGCCGGCTTCGCCGCCGTCGAGGCGACGTCCTTCGTGTCGCCCAAGTGGGTGCCGCAGCTCGCCGACGCCGCGGAGGTCATGGCGCGCATTCGCCGCAAGCCGGGCGTCGCGTACCCGGTTCTGGTGCCGAACATGAAGGGCTTCGACGGCGCGCTCGCCGCGCGCGCCGACGAAATCGCGGTGTTCGTCGCCGCCAGCGAGTCGTTCTCGCGCCGCAACATCAACTGCTCGATCGACGAGAGCCTCGAGCGGGCGGCGCCGGTGTTCGCGGCGGCGAAGGCGCACGGCATCCGCGTGCGCGGCTACATCTCCTGCGTGCTGGGGTGCCCGTACGAAGGCGAGGTGTCGGCGCTCGCCGTCCGCGACGTCGCTGCTCGGCTCACGGCGCTCGGCGCGTACGAGGTGTCGCTCGGCGACACGATCGGCACCGGCACCGCCGGCAAGACGCGCGCGCTGATCGACGCGGTCGCCGAGGCAGTTCCGGTGCAGAGGCTGGCCGGGCACTTCCATGACACCTACGGGCAGGCGCTCGCCAACGTCTACGCGTCGCTCGGGGCCGGCGTCGCGACGTTCGACTGCTCGGTCGCGGGCCTCGGCGGCTGCCCGTACGCCAAGGGCGCGACCGGCAACGTCGCCAGCGAGGACGTCGTCTACCTGCTGCAGGGGCTCGGCATCGACTGCGGCGTCGACATGACGGCATTGCGGCGCGCCGGGCATTTCATCCTCGGCGCGCTCGGCCGCGAGCCGGCGTCGCGCGTGGCGCGCGCGCTCGACGCCAAGGCGCCGCTCGATGCGTGACGCCGACGATCCCGGCGCGCGCGGCGACGACCCCCCGTCGCCGTGCATCAGCGTCTGCAGGCTCGACGCGTCATCGAGCTTCTGCACGGGCTGCCTGCGTACGCTGCACGAGATCGCGGCCTGGTCGACGATGAGCGCCGGTGACAAGCGCGCGGTGCTGGCGGCGCTGCCGGCGCGCCGCGCCCGTGAGCAGGACCGATGACCATCGCCGACTGGTACTTCGATTTCGTCTCGCCGTTCTCGTACCTTCAGTGCGAGCTCTTGCCGGCCGCCGCGCCGGCGCTCGAGGCGCGGCCGAAGCCCGTGGTGTTCGGCGCGATCCTCGCCGCGAACGCGCACAAGGGCCCCGCCGAGATCGCGGGCAAGCGCGCGTTCACCTACCGCTTCGCGCATTGGCAGGCGCAGCGCCTCGGCATTCCGTTCAAGTTCCCGCACGAGCACCCGTTCAACCCGCTGCCGCTGTTGCGCCTCGCGATCGCCTGCGACTCGCGCTTCGACGCCGTGCAGGGGATCTTCCGTTTCGTCTGGCGCGACGGACGCCTGCCCGACCTGCCCATCGAATGGGCCGAGCTCGCACTGTCCCTCGGCGTGCGCGATCCCGATGCGGCGATCGCGGCGCAGGACGTCAAGGACGAGCTCCGCCGCAACACCGACGAGGCGATCGCGCGCGGCGTGTTCGGCGTGCCGACGCTCGCGATCGACGGCGAGCTCTTCTGGGGCGCCGACGCGACCGAGATGGCGCGCGGGTATGCGGCGAACGGCTGCCGCTACAGCGATCCCGAATACGCGCGGATCGGCGCGCTGCCGGTCGGCGTCACGCGCAAGCCGCCGGCGGCGAAGAAGGGCTGACGCGCACGACGCCGCGCGCGACCAGCGCGTCGACCGCTGCCGCATCGTAGCCCGCTTCACCGAGCACCTCGCGGCTGTGCTCGCCCTGCGCCGGCGCCGCGCCGCGCGCACCGCCGCGCTCGCCGTCGAGCTTCCACGGCGGTGCCGGCGACGGCGTGCCATCGTCGCGCCGCGCGATCATCCGCCGTGCGGCGAACTGCGGATCGACGAGCGCTTCCGCGAGCGTCGCCACCGGCGTCACGCAGCAATCGACGGCGGCGAAGCGCGCGGTCCAATGCGCGAGCGGCTGCGCGGCGAAGATCGCCGCGAGCGCCGCGCGCACGCGCTCGCCTTCGCTGCCCGTCGCGAGGCCGCACGGCGCAAGGTCGTCGCGGCCGAGGGTCGTGCACAGCGTCCGCCAGAAGCGCTCCTCGAGCGCGCCGACGGCGACGTATCGATCGTCGGCGGTGCGATAGACGCCGTACGCGGGCACGCCGCCGGTCAGCAGGTCATCGCCGCGCGGGCGCGACGCGCCATCGCGATCGAGCGCCTGCAGCGCGAAGTGCTGGTGCGCGAGCACGGCGTCGCTCATCGCCACGTCGATGCGCGCGCCCTGTCCGGTGCGCGCGGCGCGGAACAGCGCGGCGAGAATCGGGATCGCCGCGGACGCGGCGCCGCCCAGCAAGTCGGCGACCTGCAGGTTGGGAATCGCGGGCGCGCCGCCGCGGCTGCCGATCTCGTCGAGCACGCCGGCGTAGCCCAGGTAGTTGATGTCGTGGCCCGCCATGGCCGCGCGCGGGCCGTCCTGTCCATAGCCGCTGATCGACGCGTAGACGAGCCGCGGGTGGTGCGCCGCGAGCGTCGCGTAACCGAGCGCGAGCGATCCCATGACGCCGGGCCGGAAGCTCTCGACGAGGATGTCGGCGCGCTTCACCAGCGCGATCACGCAGCCATGGCCGTCGCGCGACTTGAGGTCGATCGCGAGCGAGCGCTTTCCTCGGTTGACGTTGCGGTAGAAGAGGCTCGGCGCGTCGCCTTGCGCGCCGAGCACCCGTGCGTAATCGCCGGCGCCGGTGTCCTCGATCTTGACGACGTCGGCGCCCAGGTCGGCGAGGTAGAGCGTGCAGACAGGGCCGGGCAAAAGACGCGTGAAGTCGACGACCCGCACGCCGGCGAGCGGCGCGTCACCTGCCACGCTCACACGCCCCCGGGGATGCCCAACACGCGCTTGACCTCGCGCGCGGCGGCGAGCGCCGCGTCCTGCGTGGGCGCGACGAGCGTCACATGGCCCATCTTGCGCCCGCGGCGGGGCTCGGCCTTGCCGTAGAGATGCAGCCGCGCGGAAGGGATCGCGAGCACGGCGGCCCAGTCCGGCTCGCGCCGCGCATCGGCCTCGAACCACGCGTCGCCCAGCACGTTGACCATCACCGCGGCCGCGTGCGCATCGGTCGCGCCGAGCGGCAGGTCGGCGAGCACGCGCACCTGCTGCTCGAACTGCGACGTGGCCGCGGCGTCGATCGTCCAGTGGCCGCTGTTGTGCGGGCGCGGCGCGAGCTCGTTGACGAGGAGCGCGCCGTCCTTCGCGACGAAGAACTCGACGCACAGCACGCCGTGGTAGTCGAGCGCTTCGGCGATCGCGATCGCCGTGTCGCGAGCGCGCGCCGCGACCGCGGCGTCGATGCGCGCCGGCACGATCGACACGTCGAGGATGCCGTCGCGATGGCGGTTCTCGGCGACCGGCCACGTGCAGGCGTCGCCGCGCTCGCGCCGCGCGACGATTACCGACACCTCGGCGGCAAGGTCGATGAAGCGCTCGAGCACCGCGGGCACGCCGCCGAGCGCATCGAAGGCGGCTGCCACCGCGCCCGCGTCGGCGACGCGCGCCTGGCCCTTGCCGTCGTAACCGAGCCGCGCGCGCTTGACGATCCCCGGCACGAGATCGGCCGCAACATGCGCTGCGTCGTCGCGCGACTGCAGCACCGCGTAGGGCGCCACGGCGATGCCCTGCGCAACGATGAACGCCTTCTCGCGAATGCGGTCCTGCGCGATCGCGACACTCGCCGCCGACGGCGCGACGCGGCATCGGCGCGCGAGGATGTCGAGCGACGCGGCCGGCACGTTCTCGAACTCGGTGGTGGCCGCACGCGCGGTAGCGGCGAGGCGCGCGAGGCCCGCGACATCGAGGTAATCGGCGTGGATGTGGCGGTCGGCGACGGCGGCCGCGGGGCCGTCGACCGCGGGATCGAGCACCGCGACGCGGAAGCCCAGGCTTTGCGCGGCCATCGCGAACATGCGGCCGAGCTGGCCGCCGCCGAGAAGGCCGAGCCACTCGCCCGGGGCGATCGGCGCCGTCACCGCGATCCCGGGTGTCAGGCCGGCCGGGCCGGCGGCGGCACGCGCATCGCCCGTGCCGCGGCGGTCTGCCGCGCGCGAAACGCGGCGAGCTTCTTCGCGAGCGCGTCATCGCCGGCGGCGATCAGCGCGATCGCGAAGAGCGCCGCGTTGGCGGCGCCCGCTTCACCGATCGCGAACGTCGCGACGGGGATGCCCTTCGGCATCTGCACGATCGAGTACAGCGAATCCTCGCCTCGCAAATACTTCGACGCGACGGGGACGCCCAGCACCGGCACCGTCGTCTTGGCGGCGAGCATGCCGGGCAGGTGCGCGGCGCCACCGGCGCCGGCGATGATGGCGCGCAGTCCGCGCGGGCCCGCATCCTCGGCGTACTCGAACAGGTCGTCGGGCATCCGGTGCGCCGACACGACGCGCGCCTCGTAGGCGACGCCGAACGCGTCGAGCTCGGCGGCAGCGTGCCGGAGCGTCTCCCAGTCGCTGTCGCTGCCCATGACGACGCCGACTCTCGGCGTCGCGGACTTGCGCTGTGCCATCGATGCGCTCCCATCCGCGAGGGACGCGGACGCTGTCGCAATCTTAGCATCGGCACCACGTGCCCGACGCCGCCGGCACGCTCGTTGCAACGGCGTGGTTGTACGTCCGCGCGCGAATCGCCGACAATGACGGCCATGCATGCAATCGATCGTTTCGGTACCTTCCTGCATCAGCTGCGCACGGCGTGCATCGTCGTCGTCGCGGCGCTGCTCGCGGCGCCGGCCTGCGCGCAGCCGGCGTCGGACGCCGATGTCCTCGCCGCCAAGGCCGCGTTCGACAAGGGCGACGCCGCCGCGCTCGCGAAGATCGCGCCGCGCGCGGCCGGCCACGTGCTCGCGCCGTACGTCGCGATGTGGCAGCTCGACCTCGGCGTCGACGGCGCCGATCCGGCCGTCGTCACGGCGTTCCTGAGGCAATGGAGCGGCACGCCGGTTGCCGATCGGCTCGCCGTCGATTGGCTGAAGTCGCGCGCGCGCGCCGGCGACTGGGCGGCGTTCGCGCGCGAGTACCCGCCGCGCACCTCGCCGGACACCGAGCTCGCCTGCGACGCAGTCCTGTACCACCGCCAGCGCGACGGTGACGCCGCGCTCGCCGAGGCGAAACCGCTGTGGTTCACGGGACAGACGACGCCCGATGCCTGCGAGCCGCTGTTCGCCGAGCTCATCGCGCGCGGGGTCATCGATCCGGCCGACCGCGAGGCGCGCATCCGCCTCGCCGCGGAAAATGCGAACTGGCGGCTGGTGCGCACCCTCGCCGACGCGCTCCCCGGCAACGCGCGCGTCACGGGCCCGGCGTTCGCGACCGTCGAGCGCGACCCGCTCGGCGTGCTGAAGCGCGGCCAGTTCGACTGGAAGCGGCCGTCGGGGCGGATGCTCGCGCTCTACGCGCTCGAGCGTGCCGCGCGCGCCGACGTCGTCGCCGCGCACGCGGCGTGGATCAAGTGGCGGCCGCGGTTGCCCGAGGAGGCGCGCGGCTATGGCAATGCGCGCCTGGCTTACCTCGGCGCGCGCTCGCTCGAGCCCGACGCCCTCGCGTGGTACCGCGACGCCGACGTCGCGCGCGAAAACGCCGACGAGCGCGCGTGGCACGTGCGCGCGGCGCTGCGCGCCGGCGACTGGCGCGAGGTGATCGCCGCGCTCGATGTGCTGCCGCCTGCGATGGCCGACGACGCGGCGTGGCGCTACTGGCGCGCGCGCTCGCTCGCGGCGACCGGCAAGCCGGAGGAAGCGGCGCCGATCTACGCCGCGCTCGCCGACGGCAACGGCTTCTACGCGATCCTCGCCGCCGAGGCGATCGGACGCCGACCGTCGCTCGCGAGCGTGCCGGCCACGCCGAGCGACGCGTGGCTCGTCGACTTCGGCGCGCGCGACGATGTCCAACGCGCGGTCAAGCTCGCGGCGCTCGGCATGCGCCCGGAGTCGATCCGCGAATGGGCGTCGGTCGTGCGCGGCATGGACGACGTGACGCTGCTCCATGCCGCGGAGTTCGCGCGCCGTGCGGGGCTGCCGGACCGCTCGATCAACACCGCCGACCGCACCCGCTCGCGGCACGACTTCAGGCTGCGCTACCCGACGCCGTTCGAGGCGCAGTTCGACGCGGCGGCGCGGGCGACGGGCATCGAGGCGCCGCTGCTCTACGGCGTCGCGCGGCAGGAGTCGCGCTTCGTCCCCGACATCGTGTCGTCGGCGGGCGCGATGGGGCTGATGCAGTTGATGCCGCCGACCGCGCGCTGGGTGTCGAAGCAGTTGAACCGCGGCAACTACCGTGCCGACGCGATCACCGACATCGACGTCAACGCCGAGTTCGGCGCGTTCTATCTCAAGTACTGGCTCGACCGCCTCGACGGCATGCCCGCGCTCGCCGCCGCCGCCTACAATGCGGGACCGCGCCGCGCGGCCGCCTGGCGGCCGCCGCAGGCGCTCGAGGGGGCGATCTGGGTCGAGACGATCCCGTTCAGCGAGACGCGGGACTACGTGAAGAAGGTCCTCGCCAACACGATGTACTACGCGACGATCCTCGCCGGCGAGCACGATCCGGCCACCCCGTCGACGCTGCCGACGCTGACGACGCGCCTCGGCACGATCATGCCGCGCACCACGACCGCGGCGCTGGGCACCGGACGCTGACGCGATGCCGCTGACGATCGTCGTCGCCGGCGGCAGCGGGTTCATCGGCCGCGAGGTGGTCGCGCGGCTCGCCACCGCCGGCCACCGCGTGATCGTGCCGACGCGTCGCCGCTACCGGGCGCGCGAGCTCTACCTCCTGCCGACGGTCGAGGTCGTCGAATGCGACGTCACCGTGCCCGCCAAGCTCGTGCGCCTCCTGCGCGGCGCCGACGCGCTGCTCAACCTCGTCGGCATCCTCAACGAGTCCGGCCGCGCGACGTTCGCGCGCGTGCACGTCGACTTCGCACGCGACATCGTGGCCGCCTGCGAAGCGGCGGGCGTGCGCCGCTACGTGCACATGAGCGCGCAGAACGCCGCGCCCGACGCGCCGTCGAAGTACCTGCGCTCGAAGGGGGAAGCCGAGGCGATCGTCGCGGCCTCGTCGCTCGCGTGGACGGTCTTCCGGCCGAACGTGGTGTTCGGGCGCGGCGATCGCCTGACGTCGATGTTCGTCGGCCTCGCGGGCTTCGGAATGCCGCTGCCGCTCGGCGGCGCGAATGCGGAGCTCGCGCCGGTGTGGGTCGAAGACGTGGCGTGGTGCATCGCGCGCGCGCTTACGCTCGACGCGACGATCCTGCAGCGCTACGAGCTCTGCGGGCCGCAGGCGATGACGCTCGCGTCGCTCGTGCGCACCACGCTCGACATCGCCGGCCGGCCGCGCGCGGTCATCCCGCTGCCCGACGGCCTCGCGCGGCTGCTGGCGGCGGTCCTGGAGCGCCTTCCGGGCAAGCTCCTGACGCGCGACAACCTCGCGTCGCTGTCGGTGCCCGCCGTCTGCGCGGCGCCGTTCCCGGCGGTGTTCGGCGTCGAGCCGACGCCATTCGCGGCGCTCGCGCCGTCGTGGCTCGGCCCGGGTGCTGCGCGCAGCGAGTACGACGTTTTCCGCGCGCGCGTCGGGCGCGACTGACGGCGCCGCCGGCCGGCCGCGCGCACCGATGCCCGGCAAGCTCGCACGCGACGTGCGCGTCTACGAGGTGGGCGGCGCGGTGCGCGACGCGCTGCTCGGGCGCGCGATCGCCGATCGCGATTTCGTCGTCGTCGGCGCGACACCCGAGATGATGATGGCGTCCGGCTACCGGCCGGTCGGCAACGACTTCCCGGTGTTCCTGCATCCCGACACGCACGAAGAGCACGCGCTTGCGCGCACCGAGCGCAAGCACGGCACCGGCTACCGCGGCTTCGAGTTCTTCGCGTCGCCCGACGTCACGCTCGAGGAGGACCTCGCGCGCCGCGACCTCACGATCAACGCGATGGCGCGCGACGAGTCGGGCACGATCATCGACCCGTTCAACGGCCGCGACGACCTCGCGCGCGGCATCCTGCGCCACGTATCGCCGGCGTTCGCCGAGGATCCGCTGCGCGTGCTGCGCGTCGCGCGTTTCGCCGCGCGCTTCGGCTTCCGCGTCGCGCCGGCGACGCGCGCGCTGATGAAGCGGATCGCCGCGTCCGGCGAGCTGGCGACGATCTCGCCGGAGCGTGTCTGGCGCGAGCTCGCGATCGGCCTCGCCGAGGCGACGCCGTCGCGGATGATCGAGGTGTTGCGCGGCTGCGATGCGCTGGCGCCGCTCCTGCCCGAGGTCGACGCGCTGTTCGGCGTTCCCGCCGTCGATGACGCGCTCGCGCGGCCGCGCGGCGCGGCGAAGGACGCCGGGCGGCGGATGCTGCAGGCGCTCGACCGCACCGCTGCCGACCGAGGCGACCTGCCGGTGCGCTACGCGACGATGGTGCAGACGCTGGGCGCGGCGGCGAGCGCGACCGCGATCACGAGCGGCGCGCTGGCGCGTGCCTCGGCACGGCACGCGGACGCGCTGTCCGCGCGCCTCAAGGCGCCGCTCGAATGCCGCGATGCAGGGCGGCTCGCGGCGCTTTACCGCGCGAGTGCGCAACAGGGAGCGGCGCTCGCGCCGGCACGGCTTCTCGACCTCGTCCAGGGCTGCGACGCGCTGCGGCGGCCGCAGCGGCTCACGACGGTGCTCGGCGCCGCGAAGGCCGATGCGTGCGCCGGCGGCCGCGGCCAATGCGCGTTCCCGCAGGCGGACGAGATCGAGGCCGCGCGCGCCGCGATCGCCGGCGTCGACGCCGGCGCGGTCGCGCGCTCGGTGGCGCGCGGCGACCGGGGTGTGGAGCGCGCCGATGACGTGCGCCGCGCGATCCGCCGCGCGCGTCTCGCGGCGCTCGCGCGCTGGAAGCGCGAGCGCCGCGCCGTTACTGGGGCTTGACGAAGCGCAGCGCGAACTTGTCGGTGGGCACCGTCGCGCGCGTCGACGGCGCGTTGCGCGGATCGGCGGGATTGCGCAGGAAATCGCCTTCCGCCTCGAGCACGAAGCCGGCGCGACCGGCCTCCGCCTTGACGACCGCCTCGTCGATCCGGTGCAGCGTGCGCCCGTCGGCGATGCCGCTGCCGGGCCGCGCCGAGTGGTCGATGACGATGTAATGCCCGCCATGCTTCAGCGCGGCAAAGATATGCGCGTTCATCGCCGCGCGATCGACGGGCAGGTATGAGATGTCGTGGTAGTTCTGGATCAGCGTGACGACGTCGAGCTCTTGCACGCCTGGCGGCACCGGGTCGTCGAGCGGTCGCGCGACGATCGTGAGCTGCGGCAGCCGCCCGTTGGCGACGCGCGCCTCGAGCGCGGCGCCTGGCTTCGGGGCCTGCGCATAGACGTGGCCGGTCGGACCCACCGCGAGCGCGAGCACCGTTGACGTATAGCCGCCGCCGGCGGACACGTCGAGCGCCCGCATGCCCGGCTCGATGCCCGCGAACGCCAGGAGCTCCGCCGGATGCCGCTCGGCGTCGTTGGCGCGATCTTGTTCGCTGCGTAGCGGGCTCCCGACGATGTCGGCCAGCGGAACCTTCGCTGGCTGGATCGAGCAGCCGGCGCCGGCGACTGCGAGGAGCGCCGTGATCACGCCGCGCAGAAGGCGTGCGGTGCGCATGCGCTAGAGGCGGTACGCGACCGCGCGCATCACGTCGGCGCAGGCGCGCATCGCGCGTCGCGCCAGCCAGGGCAGCGGCACCGCGCCGGCCTCGTACGCCTCGGCGCCGTGCCGCGCCTCGTCGGCGCGCATCGTCTCGACGACCGCGCGGCTTTTCGCGTCGGCCTCGGGCAGCGTGTCAAGATGGCCGGCGAGGTGCTCCTCGACCTGGCGCTCGGTCTCGACGACGAAGCCCAGGTTGCGGCGCTCGCCGGCGACGCCGGCGAGGAGGCCGATCGCGAACGAGCCGGTGTACCACAGCGGATTGGCGAGCGATGGCCGGCTGTCGAGCTCGCGCAGGCGCGTCGACGTCCACGCGAGATGATCGGTCTCCTCGCGCGCCGCCTTCGCGAACTGGGCCTTGATCGCAGGGTCGCGCGCGACGAGCGCCTGCGCCGAATAGAGGGCCTGCGCGCAGACCTCGCCGGCATGGTTGACGCGCATCAGCCCCGCGGCGTGCGCGCGCTCCGCGTCGTCGAGCGCGGCTTCCGGCAAGGCCGCGCCGGGGATCGGCCGCGACGCCGTGTCGACGCCGGTGAGCGTGCGCAGCGCGCGGTCGAAGCCGGCGATGATCTCGTCGAGCGGCGGGCGTGGAACGGCAGCCATCGAGGCAGTCTAGCAAAGGGCCGCGCGGTGCGGTGTCGGCGCGCGACTACCGCGCGATGCGCGCGCGTCCGATCGACCTCGCAGGGCGCGCGCGTACATTGGCCGTTCCAGCATCGTTTCGCAAAGGAGCATCGCCATGCCCGATCGAGCCACGCAAAAGCGCGTCGCCGCCGACAAGCGCAAGGGCAAGTCCGCGTCCACCCAGGCGGGCGAATTCGTCAAGGAAGAGATGGACCACGTCCGCGAGGGCAAGCACGGCGCGCGCTCGGCGAAGCAGGCGATCGCGATCGGCCTCTCCAAGGCGCGGCGCGCCGGGGTCGCGGTCAAGACGTCGAAGACCGCGTCGGCGGCGACCCGCAAGAAGGCGCAGCAGGACGAGGCCGCGGCGCACGACGGCCGCGCCCCGTCGCGGCGGCGCTCACGCGCGACCGAAAGCGCGCTCGAGCGGGAAGGCCACGCCGCGGCGTCGCATCGCGCGCTGTCGCGACA